>Ga0196901_1000720_pt1 | contig 17148 bp, 23 predicted proteins | sample CB_VirMetaG_FD_169099 | JGI IMG/M metagenome (GOLD analysis project Ga0196901, IMG submission 169099) | Freshwater to marine saline gradient viral communities from Chesapeake Bay - CB_1504_1 Viral MetaG (v3) (version 3) | ecosystem: Environmental > Aquatic > Marine > Coastal | place: USA... | reverse complement strand
AAATAATACTTGACAATTCTTTTCTTTTATGATATACTCCTGGTTCTTAGAAACCATTATAAGGGAACTCCTCTTGGGTAGAAGAAGTATTGATGAGACTAACAAGATAAGAGCAGCTAATGGTCTCTCTGTTATTCCTAAGAAGACTCGACAGTCTAAAGCTATCCTTCCTGAAAGTAAGAAGAAAAGGAATCAAGAGATCCTCGCTACAATGCTGTCTAAGAAAGGACAAGCAGTTGTTACTAAGGTTCTAGATAAAGCTCTTGATGATGAAGATGATGATCAGTTGGCTTGTCTTAAGATAGTCATGGATAGGATCATGCCTTCTGACTACTTAGCTAAGAACAAAGGTAAGTCCAGTGCTATACAGATCAACATCTCAGGTGTTGGTCAAGAAGTTAACACAAGAACAATAGACTCAGACACACTTGAGATAGAGGAAGACAGTTAATGCTCTTAGATGATCAAGGTAACTTCGTACCTAGTAGTATCATCTCTAAACCTAGAAAGGTTAGAGGGCAGACTCCTGCCAATAAAAGAGCACCCGACTCTTTTAACCCCGTATCAATCATAAAACAATTCATAGCACCTGATGCTAAGAATATCGACAGAGCCACCGTGCTCCCGCTTAAAAAGAATACTGACACTGGAGAATCCAGCTGGGCAGTCCCAGGCTTCGCAATGGACTCAGCCAGGGCTATCACTAAGGCAGGAGAAATCTATAGACAGGTTCTTAACGGAGAGATGTCTCCTGACGACCCGAGGGCTGCAATGGCTGCAACTACTCTTTCTATGGCTGGACTTGGAGCAGGTCAATTTGGATCGGCTCCTAAAGGAGCACTACGTTCAATGGTAGGTGGTAGATCTGACTATGGGTTTGATAAGAAAGCAGTAGCAAAAGCTAGAGAAGCTAGGTCTTACGGTGCTGAGGCTGACGAGATTTGGGAAAAGCATCAGGTAGACTTTAGTACAGGTGATGCAGCTATGGAGATTTCCGATCATAAGATGAGATGGTTAGAGCCTTCAGAGAAAAGTAATAAAAAGCTAGGATTACATTTAGATAATCATATAGATCACCCTGACTTATTTAGGGCCTACCCTGAGCTTAGGAAAACATGGGTTATGGCAAGAGATGACTTAGGTCCAGGAGAAGGTGGTTGGAACCCTACTATAAAATCCATATCATTGAATAAAGATGATCTTAAGAATAAAACCCAGCGTGGGCTAGATACTATACTACATGAGATACAACATAATATACAAGACATAGAGAAGTGGCCTGGTGGGGGTAGCTATAAACATCTAAAGGATATTGCAGAGAAAGCTAAAGGTGGCCCTCTAACTAGAGCAGAAAACCTAGACACATTTAAGAAATATCTAGCCATACCTGGGGAAAGACAATCTAATCAAACTATGGTTAGAAGAGAAATGTACCCAGAGTATCGTAAGACAACACCACCAAGTAAGACCTCTATAGAAACAGAAGAGCAGATGCGAGCTTGGAGAAAAGTAACAGATGAAGTTCGCAGATCATATGGACAAGAATAAATGGCTGAATTAGATGTTAGACTACATAACAAACAGCTAGAGGTTTTCAACGATAAACATAGGTTTAAAGTTGTAGCAGCAGGTAGACGGTTTGGTAAATCCAGACTAGCTGCCTGGTTACTCCTTATAGAAGGATTGAAGAGTACGAGCAAGGATATATTCTATGTTGCTCCTACGTACCAACAAGCTAAAGATATTATGTGGGGAGTTCTTAAGGAGCTCGGACAAGAGGTTATTTCATCTGCTCATGAGAATACTAGTGTACTAACACTGATCAATGGTCGTAAGATCTATCTCAAAGGGGCTGATAGACCTGATACACTACGTGGTGTTGGTCTAGGATATTGCGTAATTGATGAATATGCTGACATTAAACCTAACGTTTGGGAACAGATCCTTCGTCCAGCATTAGCTGACGTACAGGGTGGAGCAATGTTTATTGGTACACCTAAAGGACGTAATCACTTTTATGAGTTGTTTAAGTATGCAGAGTCAGGTAAGGATGAAGAGTGGGCAGCATGGCACTTCTCTTCTTATGATAATCCTCTCATACCAGCTAAAGAGATTGAAGCAGCTAAAGCTTCTATGTCTAGCTTTGCATTCCGTCAGGAGTTCCTTGCTAGCTTTGAAGCAGCATCACGAGACATATTTAAAGAAGAATGGATACATATTGATGAGGATGAACCAGAAGATGGCCGTTACTTTATAGCTGTCGATTTGGCTGGCTTCATTAATGTAAGCAGAGAAGCAGGTAACAAGAATAAAAAACTAGATGAAACAGCAATTGCTGTAGTTAAGGTTCATGAAGACGGTTGGTGGGTTGCTGATATTAAACATGGTAGATGGGACATCCAGGAAACATGTAAGCAGATCATGAATGCAGTTATTAATTATGAACCAATAGCAGTAGGTATAGAGAAGGGAGCATTAAAGAATGCCGCTCTCCCTTACCTAATGGATCTAATGCGGAGACACAACCATTACTTCCGTATTGATGATGTTACACATGGCAACCAAAAGAAAACAGATCGTATTGTCTGGAGTCTACAAGGTAGATTTGAACACGGTAAAGTTAAATTAAACTATGGAGATTGGAATAACGAGTTCTTAGATCAATTAGTCAACTTCCCTAATCCTCAACTGCATGATGACTTGATAGATGCATTATCATATATCGACCAGGTACAAGTAGTAGAGTATGCAATGGATTATGAAGAAGAAGAATACGAAGTCTTAGACGTTATAAGTGGATACTAAATATGAAACTAGCTGAGTGGATAACAGGTTATACAGATGATTGGAAATCTAATAGGGATGACAATTATCAATTAAATTGGGATGAGTATGAGCGACTCTGGCGAGGAGTCTGGGCTGCATCTGATAGAATGCGAGAGAGTGAACGTTCTCGTATCACTAGTCCTGCTCTACAACAAGCTATTGAGAACCACTGCTCTGAAGTTGAAGAGGCTATCTTCGGACAAGGCAACCATTTATTCGATATGTCTGACGACCTGAAGGATGAATCTCCTGATGATGTAGAATATGTTAAGAATTATATGAAGGAATGCTTTGACAGAACGAAGTTACGCAAGAAAATCGGAGATGTCATACTACTCTCAGCCATTTATGGTACAGGTATTGGTGAGATTCAAACAAAATCTAAGACATATAAGGTCCCTGCTACTAAACCAATGGAGGATTTAGACCTAGTAGCTGTAGGAACTGAGGATGTTGAGTACGTTTCAGTAGAATTACACCCAGTTGCACCAAGAAACTTCATCATTGACCCTACATCTACCTGTATTGAGGATGCTATGGGCTGTGCAGTAGAGGAATTTGTGTCTGCCCACACGATTGCTGAGAATATTAAGGCTGGCATCTACAAAGATGTCGACATAACAGCGTCTGCACCCACAGATAGTAACCTTGAAGCTAGTTCTATAGACGATGCCTTTGATTCTAACAAGGTTCACGTGATAAGATACTATGGTCTGGTGCCTAAAGGGTTATTGTACGAGGATGAGGACGGAGAAGGGTTTGAAGATCTAGAAGACTCTACAGAGACTACAGCTAGTGATAGCTTAATGGAGAACTATGGTGATCTAGTTGAAGCTATTGTTGTTCTTGCTAATGGTGAAGTAGTCAAGGCAGAAGAATCTTCATATATGATGAAGGATCGTCCACTTGTAGCCTTCCAAAGTGATACAGTCCCTGGTAGATTCTGGGGACGTGGTATTGCTGAGAAGGGTTTCAATATGCAGAAGGCTATTGATGCTCAACTACGTACACATCTGGACAGTCTAGCACTAACGGCTGTACCAATGGCAGCAATGGATGCAACGCGTATGCCACGTGGTAGTAAGTTTGAGGTACGTCCAGGTAAATCCATACTAACTAATGGTAATCCTTCTGAGATCCTGATGCCATTTAAGTTTGGTCAAACAGACGGATCAAGTATTGAGACTGCTAACATCTTTGGACAGATGCTGTTACAAGCTACAAGTACTATGGATATGTCATCTCTATCTACACAGCCTATGGGCGGTGAGATGTCTGTTAGTCTATCTGGGATTATTAAGAAGAATAAACGTACACTAGTAAACTTCCAAGAGAGTTTCCTAATACCGTTTATTGAGAAGGCAGCATGGAGATTCATGCAGTATGATCCTGAGCAGTTCCCTAATCATGATTACAAGTTTAAAGCTACTGGCTCACTAGGTATGTTAGCTCGTGAAGTAGAGCAGGTACAGATGATCAACCTACTTAAAACTCTTGGACCAGATACTCCTATTACTCCTATCCTCATTGAAGGTATCTTGGAGAATAGTTCTATGCCTGATAGACAGCAGCTGATTACTCGTCTAAGAGAAGCACAGAGACCAAATCCAGAGGAGCAACAAAAACAACAAATTGAAATGCAGTTACTCATTGAGAATGCTAAAGCTGAGATTGCACATCTCTATGCTAAGGCAGACGCAGAGAAATCATTGGCACAGAAATACTTGGCAGAAGCTGAGTCTGAGCCAGAGCTTACTCGTGCTAAGATGATGGCTGCTATATCAACTAACTTGCCTAATGAAGATGATAAGATCTCTGCAGAGTTCGATCGTCGTGTCAAGATCGCTGAGCTAATGCTTAAAGAAGCAGACATGGAACAGAACAAAGAGATCGTAGAACTTCAGATGCAGCAAAAAAATAGGGAAAAACAGTATGGACCTTCCGAATCTAACGCAACAAGAGAAGCTGGACTATCTAGCGAACCTTCAAGCGAAGGTTAACTTACATAGGTCTACGCCTAAAGCTGAACCAGTTAAGTTTGAACTACCTGATCCAGTAGTGATCAAAGGTAGGGATGGACTTGATGGTAAGGATGGAATAGATGGAGCACCTGGTAAGGATGGTAAACCAGGTAAGAACGGTAAAGATGGAAGGGACGGAGTAGATGGCAAGGATGGTAAGAGCATTGAAGGTAAGCCAGGTCTGGAAGGTAAGGCTGGAGTATCTGTTGTTAGTGCTGAAGTCACCTTTGACAATCATTTGGTTCTTACTCTTTCTGACGGAAATGAGATAGACGCGGGTGAGATACACATTGAGTCTAAAAATAGTACAGTAGTACAAGTAGTACAGAAAGATGGAGATGGAGATATGAACTTAACAGTAAGGTATGATCAAGTAGATCCATCTGTTGCCTACAAAGGTGATGCAATCACTGGGGCTAGTGGATCCTCAGCATTGTGGCGTATACAGAAACTAAGCTACTCTGCAGATGGAGATGTCACAGTAACATGGGCAGATGGTACACAAGACTTCCGTTTCGTATGGGATGACAGAGCCTCACTAACATACACATAGGAGAAATATATGCCAGACTTAAAAGGACAGGAAGGTGAACTTCGGTTTACTATTCAGGTAACAAGAGCAGCTACAGGTAAAGTAGAAGAGTACGAGCTTGTAGGTAAAATTACAGAAGAGCAATTAAAGGAGATTGAAAATGGCAACAACACACTCAGTAGCGGCACGTAATGCAGCAACAGATGCAGTAACAGCTTTATTAGGTACAAGTGGTAAATTAGTTTATCGTCTTGCAGGAACAGTAGGCTCACCAGGAACAGCAGTAGCTACATTAACTCTATCTGCAACAGGGTTTGGTGCTTCCTCTTCAGGTGTAGCAACAGCTAATGCTATTACAAGTGATACCAATGCAACTGGTAATGCATCAGCAGTAGCCAATGCTACATTAGAAACCTCAGCAGGTACAGTGGTTATCCATTGTGGCGTAGCTGCATCAGGATCTGATATTGATCTAAGTAATGGTTTAACTATTGCTAATGGAGATACTGTTTCATGTTCTAGTTTGACATATACAGCACTAACAGCATAAGGAATTCTCATGGCATGGACAGCAAAATTTAAATCGGCTGAACTTAAGGAAGGTGTATGGAGTATCCGCATACGCTTTACTGACGGAACGGAAGCTTTTTCTAGAACATTTAGATCTGAAACTGCGAGCGATGAGTATATTAAAGTACTTACGCGAGGTGAAATACGTCGGTTGGATAGAGCATCGGCGGCGGCAGTTAAACTACTGGACGGTGATACTATTGATATAACAGAACCCGCCCCAGAACCTGTGCCTGATCTAACACCTGAGCAAAGATGGACTAAGAGGCATCTTGAACTTCAACTGCGTATTAAACTACGTGATGAAGGAATTGCCGTTGCAGGTAATGACGCTGAAATTGCAACCCTTCAAGCTTGGCTAACTGAGAAGTATAAAGGTAGCTTTGTAGGGCTCAACTAATATGGCAGTTGGGTATCTTTCCACCGACTCCTTAATCTTCCTAACCAGTGACACCTCGTCACTGACTGGGACGGTTACGGTAGACGCGTCTGCTGATTATGCAGTAGTTAAACTAATATGGGGGCATTACGCGGCCACCCCTGCAATTACCTCAGTGACACTTGACGGTGTTGCAATGACTCAGATTGGTTCCAGGACTTCTGGCTCCATGAGCGGAGTTGAGACTAGCTTAGCTGAGTATGAGTTAATCGCACCAACAACAGGGAATAGTACTCTAACAGTAACATTTGCTAGCAACACTTATGCAGCTAGTGCAGTTATTGAAGGGTACGAGAATGTTGACCAAACAACTGCTAGTGATGGAGGCAATACTGGTTCAGGTACTGGTACATCATTCAGTCTAGGCCCAACAACCACCACAGTTAGTGGCGGAGCTATTACAGGCGTTGCAATTAGCGCACAATCAAGCACCGCAAACATATCAACATCAGATACCCAAACACAAGAAATTGATTTCACCTCCGTTGCTAACGTAGTAGCGAATTGTGCTTATCAACTAACTGCGGGTAGCGGGCAAACAATTGGTTGGACTACAACGTCCTCTCAGTTATACAGAACAAAAGCCTTCAGGATTATTGCCGCAGCAACTGCAGTAACACATACTGGTACAGGAGCAATAACAGGACCTGGATCAAGTACTTCAGGAACTAGTAGCTCTTTCTCAGTACACACCTCTACTGGAGTTATCACTGGGCAAGGTTCTCTAACTGATGGTGCAGGCACTAGAACAGATACACCTGTTAATCACACAAGTACCGCAGTGTTATCAGGTCAGGGGTCCACTACTGCAGGTACGTCAAGTAGAACTAGAGTGCATGCTAGTACAGCAGTACTTGAGGGTCAAGGTACTACTACTACAGGTACTTCAGCAAGAACACGAGTCCACACGGGTACAGCTACCTTAGTTGGTCAAGGCTCTACAATTGTAGGGACTGCTACTAACTTTACAGTACATACCTCTAGTGGTATATTGACAGGTCCAGGTAGTTTAGTAGATGGAGTATCTACTAACTATACTATACATACAACTAATGGTGCTTTAGTAGGACAAGGATCAGATACTACAGGTGCAGGTAGTGTAGACTCTGGTGCTATAACCCATGCATCATCTGGTACTCTAACAGGACAAGGTGCAACTACTAATGGTACAGGAGTCCATACTCCTAATCATCAAACAGTAGGTGTACTATTAGGTGGAGGGTCTACTACATCAGGTACAAGCACAAGGATACCTAATCATAAAGCGGTTGGTGTTCTATTAGGACAGGGTTCAGCAGTACAGGGAACTAGTTCTAGGACTAGAGTTCATGAAACATCAGGAGCTCTTGCTGGACAGCCAGCTGCTATTACTGGTACTAGTAGTTCCTTTAGTATACATACATCATCAGGTATATTACAAGGACAAGGTTCTTTAGTAGATGGTACTGGGTACAATGGAAGTGGTACAGCTGGAGCAGTAACAATATACTTTGATGTATTAGAAGGAAAAGTTAAAGTATTAAGACTAGTATCTTAGAAAGTACTTGACAAACTGGTTTATTTGTGGTACAATCGGAAAGTCTTAAATCTCTATAAGGTTAATTATGGATAAAGATTTACAAGAGTATTATGAAGCAAGGTTTGATATGTTTACTTCTAAGGGGTGGGTTGATCTAATAGAAGACATAACACCAATGATAGAGAACTATAACACCATAACTAATGTTTCTACATTAGAGGAGTTATATCTAAACAAAGGTAGAATGGATATTCTAAATTGGTTAGCAGGATTAAAACCTCTAACAGAAAAAGCGTATGAGGACTTGAATGAAGATACTGTTTGAATTTAAATGTAATGACTGTGGTTCTGTCTTTGAGGAACTAACAGAGTTTAAAAGAGAATCAACGTGTGAGTGTGGTGGTAAAGCTGATAAGATTATATCAACTCCACGCATTTCACTTGAAGGGGTCTCAGGAGATTTCCCTGGTGCAGCAATGCAGTGGGATAAGAAACACTCAGAGAAACTTAAACAGGAACAGAAGAAAGCCGATTCTTAAGTTCCTTTCCTATAATGCTTAAAGCACAGGAGATAATATGGCACAATTGATTGACGAAGTTTTAGAAGAAGCAGAAGACTTAACCGTAGATAATGAGGAGACTGGTCTTCCTGAGGTAGAGGAATTAAACCAAGAACCTGATGATGATTTACCTGAGAAGTATAAGGGTAAGTCAGCTAAAGACATTATTGCAATGCACCAAGAAGCTGAGAAGCTATTGGGTAAACAAGGCAGTGAGGTTGGAGAACTACGTAGAGTTGTGGATGACTTCATTAAAACACAATCTGATAAGCAATTGAAGACTGAAGAGACTGAAGAAGATGACGAGTTAGATTACTTCACAGATCCGAAGAAAGCAATTAAACGAGCTATCGACAACGATCCTTCTATCAAGGAAGCAAAGGCAAATAGTGTAGAGTTGAAACGTAATACTGTTCTCTCTAAATTAAATGCAGAGCACCCTGGGTATATGGATATTGTTAATGATACCGAGTTTCAAGATTGGATTATGAAATCCAATGTTCGTCAGGAACTATTTAGCCGAGCTGAAAATAAGTTCGACTATGAAGCTGCTGATGAGTTGTTATCTACATGGAAAGAGAAGAAAGAAGTCACAAAGAAAGTAGTAGAGACATCACGTACAGACCGAGATCAACAACTGAAATCAGCTGATGTAGGTTCAAACGGAGTAGCTCCTACGGTTTCTAAAAAGAAATATCGTCGAAGCGATATTATAAAACTAATGCAAACCGATCCATCAGGATACGCTGCTCGTGCAGACGAGATTCAACAAGCTTATGCTGAGGGGAGGGTATACTAAACAATATAGAAAAGGAAATTTAACATGGCACTAGGAACTAATCACGTAACCAATACTACAGCAGCTACATTCATCCCAGAAATTTGGAGTGATGAGATTGTTGCTGCTTATAAACGCAACCTTGTTGCTGCTAATCTTATCTCGAAGATGTCTTTCAAAGGTAAGAAAGGCGATACAGTTCACATCCCAATTCCTGCTCGTGGGAGTGCAAGCCTTAAAGCTGCATCTACACAGGTAACATTAATCGCTGGCACTGAAACAGAGATGACCATTGCGATCGACAAGCATTATGAATATTCACGCTTGATCGAGGACATCACTGAAGTACAAGCACTTGCTTCACTACGTAAGTTCTACACAGATGATGCTGGTTATGCACTAGCTAAACAGATCGACACATCTTTAGTACAACTTGGTCGTGGTGTTAACGGTGGTTCAGATGCTAACTCTGCTTATGCTGGTGCATACTCAGGTGCTGATGGTACTACTGCTTATGTTGCAGGAGCTAATACAGGCTTAGGCGCATTGACTGATGCAGCTATTCGTCGTTCTATCCAACGTCTTGATGACGTAGATGCTCCGATGGATGGTCGTTTCTTACTAGTACCACCTTCAAGTCGTAATACTCTAATGGGTATTGCTCGTTATACAGAGCAAGCATTCGTTGGTGAAGTGGGTAATGGCAACACTATCCGTAACGGTGAAGTAGGTAATGTCTATGGTGTACCAGTATTTGTTTCTTCAAATGCCGATACAACTTCAGGTTCAACTGCTTGCCGTGTTGCATTGTTAGGTCATAAAGACTCAATGGTCTTGGCTCAACAAATGGATGTACGTTCACAAACTCAGTACAAACAAGAGTACTTAGGTACATTGTATACTGCTGATACACTTTACGGTGTAGAGCGTATGCGCGATGTAGGCTCAGTAGGTGAAACACTTGTTGCTTTAGCTGTTCCAGCTTAAGTGTAATAACAGAGGATCTTCTTCGGAGGGTCCTCGATTATTATAAGGAGATATAAATGAAATTTAGATGTCAACAATCAGGTACTATTGTAGAGTTCACACACCTTCATGATGTAGAGACAATGTTGCAACATCCTCAGTATGATGTAGTAGAAGAAGTCGAAGAGCCTCAGCATGATATGGTACAACAGCCTACTAAGGCTACCAAGGCAACTAAGTCTAAATAATGTTAACAGGTAATCTACCTTATATAGATCTAGTACCACCTAAGTTATTATCTAAGTGGAAGCGTAGATTCTTTCCTACACTTATTGTAGAAGCATCTGCTTTATTTGTTGTTCCTCTTGTATCTCTTTGGTACAGATGGGAAGTACGTACTGATACAATGAAACGTGTAGCTCATGATAAAGGATTACCTCGGTATACAACCTTTACTAAGATGAGACAGTACTTACCTAAGTGGGCTAACTGGTACCAAACCCATGACAATGCTGCCGACGAATACTGGTATGGAAAATATGATGATCTAGTCAATGATATATTTACTCAGGAAGACTATGATAAATCATGGTTACTCCAGTATTATAATAGAGTAAGATGGCATTGGCGTAATGCAGCTTATACCTTTAGTTATATGGTAATGGGTATGCCAAAGGGTGATGATGAACCTGATACATTTGAAGCTGGTATTGAAGATAGTGGTAAAACATGGGTTAAAATAACTACCCATCAGAACTGGTTTCAGTATGAAGCACAACTTCCTGATGATGAGGGTGAGTATAGAAGTGTAAACATTGGATGGAAGATTAATAGAAGCGCACCTGCTCTAGAAGACGGGACTTACAATGTCATGTATGCTAATAGGCTAGCTTGGCTCAGCCGTAAAGAATATAAATAAAAAGGATTGGTATGTTTGATTTTACTTTTAGTGGTTTTTCAGACACTACTAAAGCAGCACTTAATGGAGTACCCTTTTTAGCTGGGGTGGTTAAAGAGTTACCTACTCCCTACTATACTAAGTTACTACAGGCAGTCATTACCTTTATGGTGATTGGCTTAATTGGTTGGTCAGCTAGTGTTGTTATGGTAAATAAAGCTACGGGTACTCAAGTTTTGTCGCAATTAAAACTACTTAACCAACAATTAGTTTATATGCAAGAGAGCATTATAGAAAACAAAGCAGAAATAAAAACATTAAAAGATGCTACTAGGGAGAGAGTTTTCCGCCCTGAATGGGAACGCAAGGCGCGTGAACAAGATGCACGGTTATTACATTTAGAAAGAACAATTAAATGAAGATCAGTGAAAAAGGACTACAATTAATTAAAGACCTAGAAGGTTTTAGAGGAGCTCCCTACCTAGATGGTGGTGGCGTTCCCACAATTGGGTATGGTGCTACACACTACCTAGATAATAAACGAGTTACTCTAGATGATAAGTTTATCTCTGAAAAAGATGCAGACTTATTGTTAAGACGAATGGTTCCAGTATATGAAAGGGAGGTACAAAATCTTGTTAAAGTTCCCCTCAACCAGAATCAGTATGACGCTGTGGTGTCATTCGTTTATAACATAGGAGGTGATCAATTTCTCAAGAGTACTTTTCTTAAGAAACTTAACTCTGAAGATTACTCGGGTGCAGCAAATGAATTTCCCAAGTGGAAGTTCGATAACGGAATTGTAATACAAGGCTTGGTCAACCGCAGAAAGATCGAGCAAGATTTATTCTTAAAAGAGATTATTAAACAGGAGAAACAAGAAATGTTAAACGGATATAAAACCTATATTGGTATTGCAATTAGTGTGGTTAGTGCATTAGCAGCAGCTTTTGGTAAAGACTGGGGCATTGACTGGGCTGGTTTTGAAGTAGCCGTAACGGCTGCGGTTGGTGCAATCATCTCAGTTTATGGCTATCTTAAGAAAGACCCTAAAGTATAATGAAATGGTTTGGCATACTTGTCGAATTGGTCGGAGCAGCATACAAAGCTATTAAGGAAAGGATCAATCAACGTGATAGAAATAAACTTGAAGCTAATCCTGCTGAGTGGTTTGATGATCACTTTGGTGGGGTGTCAGACGAATCTAGTAACTCCAAGACCAACGAAGCCGACACTTCAAATTCAGAAACAAAGTGATGGTGGTATCTGCTTAGATAGAGATAACACTAAAGCATTAGGTAACTATATACTTAAACTAGAGAATAGATAAAGATGACATACTTAGAGATAGTAAACAAAGTTCTGCTAAAGCTTAGAGAGAATACAGTTACTTCTGTAAGTGAGACTCCGTACTCTCAACTTATAGGTGAGTTAGTTAATGATGTTAAGACTGAGATGGAAGAAGCTTGGAACTGGGAAGGTCTAAGAACCATTAAGACTGTCCTCACTGTAAACGGAACATCTAACTATACCATAACAGAGACAAACTCTGGAACTAGGTTACTAGATATATGGAATAATACAGAAGACTTTTTCTTGAAGGAGCGTCCTAGGGACTGGTTTGTTAGTAAGTTAAGAGGAGCAAACCCAACTACAGGAGAACCTTTCTATTATGCTATTAATGGTAGGAGTTCTTCAGGTGAACTTAACATGGATGTATATCCTATACCTGATCAAGAGTATTCAATACAAGTAAACTGTGTTGTACCCCAAGCAGAACTATCCTTAGATTCTACAGAAGTATTAATTTCTGGAGACATAATAGCTGAAGGAGTAGTAGCTAGAGCCATCTCTGAACGAGGAGATGATGGTGGGTTCATGGAACAAGAGCAAAGATTTCGTTCTAGATTAAGTGATGCTATCTCTATAGAAGCAGGTCGACATTCAACAGAAATTATTTGGGGAGCCTGTTAATGCCAGGACAGTTACAAGCCGTATCCAATGCAACACTGGGCTTCTTGGGTTTAAACACGCAAGAGGCTGGTGTCACTTTAGATAGTGGTTATGCAACTAAGGCTATTAATTGTATCATTGATAAATCAGGTAGACTTGGTAGTCGTAGAGGATGGAGTATGCTTACTACTACACCTGGAGATTTAGGGACTACCGCAACTATTGATAGTATGTTTGAGTTCCTAGACGAAGATAGAATATCAACTATATTTTCAGCAGGTAATGGCAAGCTATATACAGGAACTACAACACTAACAACAACACCTATCTATGACGTAGAATCAGCAGGTGTTTCAGCGGAGCTAGCTACTCAGCCTACCTATACAACGAACAGATGGCAGTTTGCACAGCTAGCAGATGGTACTGGTGTAGGTGGTAACATGCATGGTTTTGCAGCACAGAATGGTGCTGCTATGTTAGTCTACAGACGAGAGAATGATGTAGGTTCATACAAGTGGCAGACACTAGGCACAGCAGGTTATGGTGCTGTACCTACTGGAGTTACTACTTGTGATCCTGACACAGTACTATCAGCTTATGGCAGAATCTGGATCGCAGGAATTACTGGTGCAGAGTCACAGATCTTTTATAGTCAACTACTCGATGGAACTGCCTTCACTGGTACTGGTAGTGGTACATTAAATGTAGCTGCTGTAGTTGGAAACAATGATGAGGTTGTAGGACTAGCATCACACAATGGATTCTTAATCGTCTTCTGTAAACATAATATTGTAATCTACCAGAATGCAGATGATCCTACTAATATAGCACTACAAGATGTTATTACAGGAGTTGGCTGTATTGCAAGAGATACTATTCAGACTACAGGTAATGATTTAATTTTCTTATCTGATGCTGGGTTGATGAGTCTTAAAAGAATTATAACAGAAAAATCCTTACCAATGAGAGAGTTGTCTCTTAACATTAGAGACGATCTAATCAGTTATATTGCAGGCGAAGATAAGTCTACTATAAGAAGTATATACTATGAGAGAGATGGGTTCTACCTCCTAGTACTACCAGGACTTAAAGACATAATATACTTTGATTTGCGTAAGTTACTAGAAAACGGATCTGCTCGTACTACCATATGGTCTGGGCTTACCCCTAAAGCACTACTAGAGACCGAAGATAATACATTATATTATGGTGAGGCTGGAGGTATTGCTAGGTATACTGGGTATACAGATGATGGTGAAGGGTACCGTATGGAATACTTTACTCAGAACACAGACATTGGTGCTCCTAATAGGCTTAAGATATTAAAGAAGACTAAAGCAATTCTTATTGCATCTGGTACTCAAGATATAGTTTTTAAATATGGTTTTGATTATAACACTGTATTTGAATCACGTACCTATACTAAAGACTTTACTGGAGGTAGCTCTGAGTACAATTTAGCAGAGTATAATATAAATGAATTTACTGCAGGTACAGCTATTAATGAATTACAATTAAATATAGGAGGCTCTGGGAAGTTCTTACAGTTCGGAGTAGAGGTTCCAATTGAGGGAGCACCTGTAGCAATTCAACAATTAACTGTATATTTTAAAATGGGAAGAGTAAACTAAATGGCTAACTATGTTAAAGCAACTAACTTCTTTGCAAAGGATGCCTTGCTCACAGGTGATCCTGCTAAGATAATTAAAGGGTCAGAGATAGATGCTGAGTTTAATGCTATCTCTACGGCAATAGGAACTAAGACTGACTCAAATAGTCCAACGTTTACTGGAGTTCCATTAGCACCAACAGCATCAGCAGGTACTAACAACACACAAATAGCTACTACAGCTTTTGCTATAGCTAATGGATTTCCTGCTGGTGGTATTATTATGTGGTCAGGCTCTGAGGGAACTATTCCTTCTGGATTTACACTATGTGATGGTACTGCAGGTACTCCTGACTTAAGAGATAGATTTGTAGTTGGTGCTGGAACTGGAAGCTCTTACTCTGTTGGAGATACTGGAGGAAGTAAAGATGCAGTCAACGTATCACATTCTCACTCTGTATCTGGAATAACTTATACAAGATTTAGTTCTGCTGCAATGGGGATTGTTGCTGGTGCAGGATCAGTTACTGTTCCTTCTCCAGGAACTTCGGGGTGGTTACTCACTGGACGTAATGATGGTGGTGGACGTAGTATTAATTTTAGTACTGCTACAACAACTGCAGGTGGAGGTACAATATCTACTGAGGGCGTGACAGGTACTGATGCCAATTTACCACCATACTATGCACTATGTTATATTATGAAACTATAAACTATGATGTCAAGTTAGCTATACCTGTACACTTAGATGTACTATGGTCTATCTACTTTGACTACACTGATCAGGGAATCTTTTGTCATATAGATTTTCATAAGTGGAACAAGGAAGCAAGAAAGAAAGTAGTGCCAGCAATATACGAATTAGCAAGTAAACAGGCTCTACCTGTATATGTAGAGATTTATGACAGAGAAGATGAGAAGTATATTAAGTTTGTAAAATTAGTAGGCTTCACAAAGGCACAGTATATAACGGAAGAAGGTAATGATGTTTACATTTGGAGAAAACTATGAGTAAGAAGAAGAAACCGCCTAGGTTAAGATTCCAATCTACCAATCTTAGTACAGGTTTTGGAACAAGCTCGTATGATCCAAGGTCAGGGCAGGTAAAAGGTACACTAGATCCTAGGTTAGCCGCACAGAGGGATGAATTTTACGATGCAGGTGAGGCTGCACTTGAGGGTGCTGACTGGTATGCTCAACTTGGGGATGACTACTTAGAGTATGGAGCAGGGTTGTTTGACCAGGCTTCTGGCTATGATGTAGGAGAAGCTCGTGATGCATATTATTCTGACATGCTTGGTTCTCTTGATATGTCAAGGGATCAGCGTAAGTCTCAGCTGAATGATGGCTTGTTTAGAACAGGCAGGCTTGGTGCTGGCGTAGGAGTTGAGGGCGGTGGTTACATTAACCCTGAACAGTTTGCAGAGTCTATGGCTATTAACCAACAGAATCAACAGTTGTGGATGCAGTCAGAAGATAGAGCCTTATCACAACAAGATAGATTATTTGCTAACGCTCAGAGAGCTCAAGGGCAAGGATCTGCTTTAGGTATGATACCTTATGAACAAGCTGCTCAGAGTATTGGCTATGGTACAGGACTTGAAGGACTGAATCAACAAAACCTACAGACACTAGGACAGTTCTCTCAGCTACAACAAGGATGGCAATCAGCAGAGCAACAAGCTAATGCAGCTAGAGCTGCTGCTTCTGGTGGTGGTTTTGGTAGTTCATTACTGGGTTCAGTAGCTAATGCTGGATTAAACTATATGTCTGGTGGTGGCTGGGCTGCTTTAGGTTCATCGGCTGCGGGTCTATTTAGTGGTGGTGGAGTAATAGGTGGCGGAGGAGGTGCCTCTGGAGTAGGTGGTATGTTTGGCTATGGTAGTGGAGCAGACAGTATGTTTGGCTATGCACCCCCTAACTTTGGTGGTGGAACAATAGGGCCTCAATGGTAATTGGAGAATAGAATGGCAAAAGCACAACCTTTAATAAGCTCACTCTTCGGGTTAGGAAGAGAACAAGTCCAACAATTTAGGCAGCAGCAAGGAGCTGAGTTTGGAGATAAGATGGCTAGCCTACAAGCTAATTCATCTGATGCTACTAACTGGGCACTAGCTGGAAGATTAGGACAAGGCTTAGTCGGAGCAGGTCTCAGCTTGTTTGGAATAGAAGATCCAATGGCTAAGCGTGGTGAAGCTCTTAATAGTGTTGCTCAACGTACACAGGCTCAACTTGGAGATAAAGTACAAGATCCTAGTCTGTTCTATCCTATGCTTGCTAAGAATTTATTTGAAGCTGGTTTTTCTCAAGAGGCTCTCCAGGTTACTGAAGAAGGCCAGAATAAGATTAACGAATTTGCTGAGGTAAATGCTAACATTGAGTATAAACAGAGTGCAGGGAAGTATCAACAAGCATTAATAGCAGCACAAGAACGTGAGGCTAACGAGGCTAAAGTTACTAGACAAGGTAGAGTTGCT
>Ga0196901_1000717_pt1 | contig 17175 bp, 25 predicted proteins | sample CB_VirMetaG_FD_169099 | JGI IMG/M metagenome (GOLD analysis project Ga0196901, IMG submission 169099) | Freshwater to marine saline gradient viral communities from Chesapeake Bay - CB_1504_1 Viral MetaG (v3) (version 3) | ecosystem: Environmental > Aquatic > Marine > Coastal | place: USA... | reverse complement strand
TAAGCACAGTATTAACTGAAAAGATATTTGAAGATAATAACGGCAAAGCGGGCGCATTAATACAAACAGAAACTTTCTTAGGGACATTCTAAATAAAGGCGGAACGATGAGTAAACGAGTTTATGGTTATAGAACCATACAAGGAAAAAACTATTTTCATTATAATTCTTGGCATATGAACGGTAAAACCCATGGTGAGTATTTAAAAGAAGAGAACATAACACCAATTGACGGTGATGCTACTCCAGTACGTAAGGCTTTCAGTGAGTTAATTGGATGCAATACTTATTTAGTTGAAGTGTTGCCAGTGATAGATATTAAGGCGGAATGATGTACAGGACAGATGAAGAGATTGAAGCGCATATGCAACGTTTGTATATACTTAAAAAGAAAAGACATAAAGAGATTAAGATTCATCTAGCTGAGTTAGAAGCTGAAGTAGAGCCAATCATTGACGAAAGAATAGAAGTCCATGCTGAGTATCAAGCTTTAAAACGACAACATGGCAGCGAGTACAAAAGTAAATTAATGATAGGTAAATTATCTTCATGTACTCAAAGAATGAATCGAATTAATAAAACTATAAGAGCTTATCGAGAGGAGTTAAACAATGAGTAAGTCAGTAGTAAGGCGGAATAAAATTAAAACGCAACTTAAAAAACAATATGATAAATACTGGGACTTGTACGGTAAGACAGGGAAAAAAGAATATCGTACAAAGTTTAGAGATATTAAAGCGACTTTACAGGAGCTATTCAGAGAGGACATGGAAAGATGAATAATAATTTACATTTTATCAACTCACATAGATACAATCATCAAGGTGCAAAGGGTATTGAAGTAGTTGATGGACATAATCTAGAAATTACTGAGTGGAGTTATGCTAATAGTTTACATGGTAAATTAAAAACACCTCACAAATACTTTGATGCTTATGAATTAAATAAATATACCGAAGAGATACCAGACACAGCTTTAGCATTAGAGTTTCACTTGAATAGTTTCAACTCTCCTACTATAGAAGGCTATGAAGTTTTAGTACTTGATAATGATTTGAAATCACTGGAGTATGCCCAATTATTTTTAAATTGTATGGAAAAAAACTTTCCATCAAGACGGAATCGAGGTATAAAATTAATCACTGAGCGTGATAGAGGTTATAATAACCTACTACGTTTAAAACAAATTTATAAGCAAGCAATATTAACTGAAGCTTTCTTTCTTAATAATCCTAGTGACTGGATAGCTAGAAAAGATATGGCCAAAGTTATAAATAAGTTTAATACATTAATAGGATAAACAAAGGCGGAACGCTTTACAAACATGGAGAAAATTATGAGCTTTGGATCATTAAAAACATTAAAATTAGAAAGAACATTAGGTGATGCGGTATTATCTATCACAACACATGTACCAATTGATGCAAGTAACGAAGATACATTTGATGAATTAGATTTATCAATAGTTAAATCAGCATCAATGCTTAGAGAACATGCAGTAGACGTTAGACCAAGTGCTGTACCAACTAAGGCGGAAGAAAAGCAAGCTATTCCAGAGGTAATTAAAGAGGTCACAACACAAGAAGAGAAACCAGTTAAGAAACCTAATAAAAAAGGTGGGGGAAGACCTAAAGGAACAACTAAAAAAGTTGAAGAAAAGAAAGTTGAACCTACATTAAAACCTGCAAGCGCACCTAAAAAAGTAGCTGATAAGATTGAAACTTTAGCTGATCAAGATGAAAAAGTCGCATTAGTTCAAAAGTTTCAAGAATCATTTGAAACTGAAGTAGGCTTTGAGAGTGAAGATACTTATATGGATGAATTTAATTCTTTCATGTCAGCACTAGTAAACATGGATTATAAAACATTTTTAGAAGCTGATATTACTGAAGCACAATTAAAAACATTCGCTGATCTAATATAGGTCAGTGCATATTAAATAATTAGATAAGTGAAGACTTAGAAGGAAAGATTATGAGTTTAAAACCAATGACGAGTAAGAATGAAGGCGGAGTAAAGAAGCCAGTAACTAACGGAATTAAATTAGGGACATCAATTAAAACAGCTACGGTTGAGCAGATGAACACTAATTTTATAACGTGGAAAGACCTTGAGAATAGTCAATCAATAGTGTTTGAGTTAAACGGAGAGTTTAAGACTACAGTTAGCCCAAAAAATGCTAATCATAAATTCACTAACTACTATGTAAATAAAGTTGTGGTGGTTGATGCTGATGAAAATATTTTAAAAATTGTTGAAGGTAAAGATAACGAGATTCAAATACCTTGCCAAGCAAGTCATAGACAAGGGATACAAGATCTTTTAGACATGAATGAATCAGTAGCAATTTACAAAGATATGAAAACTAATACTAAAGATGGTAATACCTATTACAACTGCAACATAGGCTCACTTGACTTAGAAAACTTAAATGCATTTGAAAATTAAATAAAGTTTAAGTTATATCCTTTATTCGCCTTTTGGATATAATTTTATGGAGTCCCTTAAGTCTTTCTCGTGGATAACTTAAGGGGCTTTATATAAAGGCGGAGCAAACTAACATTTACAACATAAAAGGCGATATGATGGATATTCATAGGAATACGACGCATGGTTTAACTGGAACTATAGAGTACCATATATGGGAAGGTATTAAAGGACGATGTTTAAATGCTAATAACAAGGACTATTATAACTATGGTGAACGTGGAATAAAAGTATGTCTTACATGGCAAGATTCATTTGAAGTATTTTTAAAAGATATGGGGTTACGTCCAAGTAAATTACATTCGATTGATAGAATAGATAATGCTAAAGGATACTCAAAAGATAATTGTAAATGGGCTACAAAAAAAGAACAATCTAGAAATAAACGAAGCAACATAACTTATATGGGTGAGTGTGCTGTAGATGCATCATATAGGTTAGGTGGGTGTAAGAACTTAATCTATGAACGATTGAAGAGAGGGTTCACTTTAGAAGATGCGTTTACACAACCGATACGTGAAGGGCTAACATATAACAATGAGACTTTAGAAGAAGGTTCTATTCGTTTAGGAGGACACAAAACCTTAATTCAAAAACGTCTCGCAATGGGATGGGATCTAAAGAAAGCATTTACAACTAAAGCAAGGCGGAAAAAATGAGTGATATATTTTGTTTCGATTTAGAGTCAACAGGTCTAGAAATGTGGAGTGATGTTCTATGTATTAATGGAGCGTGGTTAGATTCACCTGAAGAGATTATTGAGTTTCAAAGTGTAAAACATTTAATTGAGTTTATAATTAAAGGTCATGCAAGAGTATCAGCTCACAACGGTTACTCATTCGACTTGCCATTATTAATCTATCACGAACGTAAACAATATAAAACAGATCACTTGTATACTTATTTATGCGATACACCTAATTCAATTATAGATACTCTCCTAATTTCTAGACTTACATTTCCTCACCTACTTAAACATAGTTTAGCTGAGTGGATAGAAAGACTTAAACCAACATATAGATACTTACAATCAAAAATTAAAATAGCTAGTGATGCATGGAACGTAGATAATTTAGAGCAGATCGAAGCAAGAAATCATATAGATGTTATGGCACAATGTGCTTTAACTCAACACTTCATAGATATGCAATGTATGGATGAACAAGCCGTAGTTGATTACCATAAAGCTAATAAATTCATCTTAGACCTATCTTTAAACGGTTTACCATTTGATGCTGATGAAGCCTTAGATGTTTATGCTAGAAGGATTCTTACAACCAATAGAGAAATACTGAAGGTGCATAATGTATTAGGGCGGATTAATATTGGATCAAATACACAAATAGATAAAGCACTAAAGAATGTTTATGGGAAGGGACTTCCTTTAGGCCCACCATCAAAGAAGACTCAAAAAAGATCACCGTTATTTAATAAGAAAAATGCACGTTTCGTCGTGAAAGACTTCCCTATACTAGATCATGTACTAAAATATCGTGAAGCCATGAACCTAGCTAAGTTTGTAGAGCCAATTGTATCAAAGAAATCTTATGTTAGTCGCTACAAAGATAAAAGAATTTTTCCTAGCGTAAATATCATTGAAGCAAGAACATTAAGATCTTCATACGCTAATCCGCCAGTGCAGCAATTTCCTGAAGATATGAAAGCACTTGTTAAAGGTGATATGATTGATATGGATTTTAGTGGCCTTGAAATGCAAGTTTTAGGCTATGAATTAAAAGAAACATTTGGAGAAACAACTATATGGGACATGAATCAAAACGGTACGTGTCCTAAACAAGCTACAGTAGATTGTTTAGGGTCATTACTCGATATGATACCTAAAGAGAATCAACTAAGTGTAGCAAAGACAGTAAACTATGCGGTCCTATTTGGTCAGCAACCTAAGAATACTTTAAATGTTTTACAACTAGATATGAGTTATGAGTCTGAGCTTAAGAGAGCATTAGATACTAGATTCCCCGCACTAAACTTATTAACTAATAGACTTAAGTCTGAGATGCGTAATGAATGTATATTAAATCTATTTGGACAACGTGTACAATCTCCAGAGTATTGTGTGATTAATACCTTTACTCAATCAAGTGGTGCATTATATGCCATGAAGCTATTGCCTTTAGTATATCATTACCTATCCCATGAAATGAACTTAATCGCATTTGTTCACGATGAAATGTTACTTGAACGTGTAGGAAAGATTAAGGCGGAAGGGATAAATTTAGCTATTGAATCAGGGTATAGAGAATTTGAAGAGAAATATAACTTCCCAATAATATCTAAACTTAATTGGAGTGAAGGAAGGTCATGGAATGAGGCGCACTAGAAAAACCTTACGTGATTACCAAGTAGATATAGTCGAGCAAGGTATCAAAAGTTTACTTGATAGTAATTGGTACTGTATGTTTGTTGGAGTTAGATCAGGAAAGACTCTAATTACTCTTAGAATACTTGAAGAGATTGAACCCAAGCACGTACTTATAATTTGTCCACCTAAAGTTATTCCTCATTGGAATGAAGAAATGGAGTGTGATGAAGTAGTTTATAATACAATTTCTATTGGCCAGTTTAATAAACGTGGAGTAGCTGATGAATACATTAAACAATATGGAGTACCTGATCTTTTAGTATTTGATGAAGTTCACATGATACGTCATTCATCTAATCGAACTAAAGAAATAATTAAGTTAGCTAAAGATGTTAAATATAAGATAGGCATGACAGGAACGCCTGTAGACTCGTCGGTCCTAGAGTTATTCTACATAATGAAGTTCTTTAAAGGTAAGGACTCTCCTTATGGGACGAATAAACTTAGCTTCTTTCTAGAGTATGGATCAATTAAAGGTCATGCATTAGGGAGGAGAGAGTTATCGGCTAATGATTTTACGGTTAACGAGAGTAACTTTAAACGCTGTTTAAAGCACTTTGAAGGTAACACTTACAGTTTCCTTTCAGATAAGATTAAACTGCCTACACAGGAGTTTATAAGCTTCAAAGTTACTGAGAAACAAAACCAATGGCTAAACAAACTAAGAAAGAATATTTTAATTCCTGAAATTGATGGTGAAAATGTAGAACTTACTGCTTTGCATAAGACATCTAAGGCCATGCAAATTGTTGGTGGATTCTATATAAAGCAAGACGAGTCAATAAAAACAATAGGTTTAAGCTTTAAATATTCTCAATTATTAAACTTGATAAATGAACATAAGACTCGTATCATAATTTGGACTCAATTTATTTATGAACAAGATAAAGTATTGGGCCTATTAAAAAATTCAGGTTTAAGGGTAGCTAAATTTAACGAAGAGAATCGAGTTAAGTTTAATAATGGCGGAATTGACGTTATGCTTTGTCACCCTAAATCTGCTTCTACTGGAGTTAATATTTCAGGTGGTGAAGTCAGTATTTACGTAGGGCATATACCTAATAGCATTGACTTAATTCAATCTATGTACCGTATGTCAGTTTATGGCGATGAAAGTGAGAAAAAGATCTATCACTTAGTACCAGAGGATAAAATTTTGGACGAGAAAGTTAGAAGTATTTTAGATAAAACAAAAACATCAATCAAAATATTTAAATATTTGGGAGGCGAAAATGTTTAAGTGGTTTATTAAACCTAAAGTAGATGTAGTTAGAACTACTGAGAAGGCAATATCAAGTATATGTAACTATGTAGATAATGGTGAGCATACTGAGTTAGTTAGTTTATTTAGACGGAGTGTTATTGATAACGAAGATCAAACACAATACTTAATGACTGAGATACATATTGGATCAGTTTTACAGAAGTTACACAATACTGTAACTCAATCTAATATAGCAATTTATACTAATAAAATGCCTGATAGCAAATGTACAGAAACTATATTTGTGAATGAAAAGTATATTACTGATACAAAAACAATGATAAACATTTTAGTTCAAATGTCACTTATGAAATTAGGTTATGCAAATGATTCTGATTCACACTTACCAACAATGCTAGGGAGATTCATCAGTGAAAGCTCTAAGGTTTAATGAACATAAGAAGATGGAGATGCTTGGTAAGTATTCTCTAGAAGATCTTAATGATGGTAAAGTAATTGAAGGTGAAGATATACGTTTCACTCTATACACTGATACATATAAAACTATCAATGAAAAGAATACACGTATTAGAGTAGCTGATATACTACTAATAGATATTGATGATTGTTCATTACAGAAGGCTAAACTATTTAAGTTAAGACTTAGAAAACTATTATCAGACGTTACCTATACACTAGTATTTAGTGGTGGTGGACTACATATCTACATACCTATTACATATGGATTCCAAGAAAAAGATAAAAAGAATTATAAGAGGAGTTATGATGATCTTTGTACGTATTTATCAACGGAGCTTAACCATAAAAGTGTTGATACTGGTGTATTTGGTGCTTCTAAGTACGGGCGAGTTTTAGGGTCTACAAACACTAAATATGGAACTCAAGTACAACTCTTAGATGTTTATCAAGGAGGAACTATTGAAAGGCTTAGTGACTTACTAGACTTTGAGGAAGTAGCTGATGTTGTTTACCCTGAAGTAATCACTCAAGCAATTGATCATGTACCATTTAAAGACTCTCCTATTTATACATATTGTAATTTTATTAAGTATTGCGATGATGAAAAAGAGAAAATTGGATTTGATACATGGTCCGATGCAATTAATATTTTAAACGCTTCAGGTAATAGACAACATTGTCATGATATAAGTAAAGGGCATTCAGGCTATGATTTTGATACAACTGAAACTAAGATTAATTCATTTACTGGTTATACTGGTATGTCTTGTAATAAAGTTAGTCAGAAAAACCCTACTGTTTGTAATGGGTGTAAATTCTTACGAGTACCTCAAATGTCAGCATCAACTATTACAGGCTCAAGGACAACTATCTCTTTACATAGAGGACATTTCCAACTAGCAAAAAATGATGAAGGGTATAACATAGACTACTCTAAGTTAGATGTTGATTCATTACTTAATCACTTCCTTAATATTAACGAAGGTAAGATATGTGCGACTCAAGAATGGATCTATAAACTAGATGAAACAGATGTTACTTGGAAACCATACTTTACTACAAACTTAAAGACTTACGGATCATTAACTAAAGATCTTGAAGCATTAACTCAACATGAGATTAAACCTACAATGCTTAAGAGAGTATTAGATTATTTAAAAGTATTGTTACCAGACTTTAAACATTTACCTGAGACACCATCGAACTTAGTTGTGTTCAAGTCTAATGTTTTTGATACAGATACAAGAAAGTTTAGAGAAAGACACCCTGAAGATTATATAACTGGAGTAGCGCATACAGATATTTCACAAACTAAACCTGTAAAATGGTTAAGATTCCTTAATGAAAGTTTAAGTGATGAACGTGATATAGGGATCGTACAGGAGTTTTTTGGTTTAGCTTTATCTCGTCTACCTACTTATGATAACCAATATATTTGTTGGTTACATGGTTTATCGGGTACAGGTAAATCACTAATACAAACTGTGCTAGGAGATATTATAGGTGATGAATGTTCAGTATATTTCACTAAGGACGAGTTACTAGATAATGCGTTTAATATATCAAATGCAAGGGCTAAGACTTTTCTAGCGGTATCAGAATTATCTACAGGTAAATCTGATAAGGTAGCTAACTTACTAGAGAAGAAAATGAATGTCTTAACTGATGCAAGCTTAGTTATTAAAAAGCTTTACATGGATAAGGAAACTATTACAAATAGACTTACAACTATAGTTACTTCTAATGATGCCCCACCAACAAGGTCAATGGATCAAGGAGGAGCAAGAAGAATTAGGGCAGTAGAGTTTTGTAAAGCACCTAAAGAAGTTAATACTCACCTTAGAACTGAGTTATTAGAAGAACTTCCATCAATAGCTAATTGGGCCATAGAAGGTTTGTTTAAAGTATTAGAGCATGGAGTGACTGAAATATCCGATGCTGAACGTGAATCGTTAGCTTCACACGTACAAGAAAACTCTAGTGTAGTAGACTTTATATCTAATACAATGGAGATTACTGGAGATAAAGAAGATAAGTTACCTACTGGAGTCATATCAGCTAAGTATGAAGCGTATTGTGATGCACATAAAATTAGTGAGAGATTAGATACAAGGCAGTTAAGTGTTGAACTAGTAACACAGATTCAACGTGAGCTTGGTGTAAAATCTATGAACATAAGAACACGTGATTCAGCTAAAAGATATTTAAGGTATATAAAATGGATATAAAATTAACACCTGTAACAACTCACAGGGAAAATTATATTCGTACTAAAGTAGTTACGTATCTTAAGAAAAGAAATATAATGTATGCAACGTTTGCTACGGCACACTACCCAGATATTATAGTTTTCTTTGAAGGTACTTGCATATTGATTGAATTTAAGGCATATAAGAATGGAGCTTATAAACTTACAAGTGGACAGCTTCAAATCATAAAGAAATTAAAGAAACAAAGTTTACACGTTTTAGTTATGGATAATGACTCTGACTACGAAACTATATTAAACATGCGTTTAGCATAAAGGACAAACAACATGGAAAGGCTTACAGATTACAAACTAACTCAAGCAGGAATTATTTCACTCCAAGCTTCAAAATTAACTTTCAGTGATGCTCAAGAAACTATACTTGGTATGATGCCTGAAGGACGCGAGAAAGCAATTGTACGTACAAAACTTCAAGAAGCTTCATTCTATATGACTAGAGGAATTGCTTCCGCAGAACAAAACCATTCAGAAATTATAACTCACTAAGGAAAATAAACATGGATTTAAGACCACTAGGAAAAAAGAAAGTAGCTAAAAAGGTTACTAAGAAATTAAGTACAGTACCTAAGAAAATTGAGTTTGAAATGAATAAACTTACAAATATTCCTGATGGAATTTATCATGGCGGAAAAGAAACTGCTAAGTATTATTCATCAACTCAAGTTAAAGGGATTCTTAAGAAAGAGTTAGGACGTGAATCAACTGGAGCATTAGCATTTGGAGTTAAGCTTCATGGTGATATTGAATGTAAACTATTAGATATTGCTGCCGTACATGGAGCTGATTTAAAAGGTGCAGATGCTAAGAAGTATGCTTCATGTATTGCTGCATTTGAGAGTGTTCAAGCTAGATATATGGACTTTACACACTTAGAACATGCACTTCTTATGGATATTGATACAATTAAAAACGCTAAAGTTCCTAAATGGATCGAGCCTTTTAGAGCATGGGTAGTTAAACATAATATTGCACTTAAAATTAAACCAGACTGGGTAAAGTTAGATGAAGAAAAGAAAACATTTAAAATCGTTGATTGGAAGAGTACTTCAGCAGGTGATCTTAATACCATTGTTAAAGATACTACGAACTATGGTTATATTTTCAGCGCTTATTTTTACTCTTTACCACTGCTTTGTTTAGGTTATGAACTAGAAGCTTATGAGTTAGTCTTTCTAGTTAAGAAATATACTCAAATGTCAGCAGTAATTATGAACCTAGACTTAGCAGGAAACAATTGTAAAGCTTCAATGGATTACTATTTAAAACTAGACTTCACTGACTATGAGAAAGAAATTACAGGTCCAAGTAAGTTATTAAAACCAATTGAGTTTACAGTATAAATACAAAGTAAAGGAGTAGATATGAGTGGATACTGTAGAGGCTGTGGCAATACATTGTGTATATGCAAGCTAATTAATTCTAATGTTTCAATAGAAGAACATCATAAAACTTATGAGCAATTATATTTTGAATCGTTAAAGATCATTAGTGAGGCTCAAAAACAACTTAAAGAAGCTAATGATGTTATTGAATATTATTTACCTATTTTAGAAGAAAGGCTTTCTTGTGGTGCTTACGCTAGAAACTATCTAACTAAATACAAAGTAAAGGAGTAGATTATGGCAGGTGAAGTATATGTTAAGACACAAGAGCAGTTTGATAAGGCAAAAGAAATATCTCTAGAGATAATGCCTATCTTACAAGAGAAGTCAGAAGGAGAGTTCTTAGTGACTCTCCAAGCATTAGATCTAATGCAAGATGCAGTGATTAAACAAGCAATGGAAATGAAAGCTGAGCTTGATCAAAAGAGGGATCAGCTAGGAATTAAAGGGAGTAGTAATGATTATAACTAAGTCTATGGATCAAAGAGTTATTGATGGAGTTGCAGCAGCAAATAAAGTTTTATCTGATAAAAAGTTCATTGAGTCAGTAGCATTAAGATACAATTTTGATATGTGTAATATGCAGCCTTCAGCATTAATAGCTTTCACTCAAAGACATTTAAAATTAAATAGTGTTGAAGTAGTACTTTTTAAACCATTTTTCAGATGGTCTAAAGCAATGGCCATGTTTTCTAGTGATCAACCTAATAAAGTATCTCTATCTAGTCGTAAACTTAATAGAAGTTCTGATAAATTAGAACAAGATGCTTCTATAGCAGGATCAATTGTACACGAGTTAATGCATTTAATTGACAACCAGTTACCTATGTTTAGTTGTGGCCATGGCGATAACAATCCTAAAGGAAAAGAGTGGACTGTACCATACGCTGTAGGTAGATTAGCTAAAACGCATATAATATTACATTATTAATTAGATACCCTAGAGAAATTAATCTCTAGGGTAAATTGATTTATTTAGACTTATTAGATTTTAAACTTGTTAGAATTGATTTTTTAGCCGCAGGTAATTCTATTCTAGATTCAATATTTTTAGAAATACTGTTTACAGCTTTATTTAAAGGCTCAAGTACTACAGGAATAACTACAACTACAATATCGTCGTATGGATTATCAGAAATTAATGCTGAATCTTTTACCCAACCTAAGCATATTTCAATTGTACGTACAATTGATGTTTCAGCGATAACTAAACCATTAAGTTCAAGCTGCTTAAGTAATTCGTCAATATCCCATGCTTTTTTTAGTTCAAAATCACCTACAAATTCTTTTAAATCAATTTTTGTTGAAATAAATTTTACTAATGCAGGGTAAAGAGCAAGGATTACATCATCAACTTTACTTTTACTTAATACAATTGACTTTTCAACCCATTTTAAAAGAACACTTATTGTATTTGAAGCAGCGTGTGCGGTCATTGGACGACCCACTTCAACTTCTAATTGCTTAATTAATAACTTAACATCATACTCTTTTTGTTTAATAGTCATGTTTTCTCCTATTTAATTATTTTAGCTTTGAAATTTTTCATAGCTAGTTCTTTCATTTTTTCTGTATCACTAAATAAATACTCATCATGTATAGTCTCACATTTACTAAAAATAACAAGTTTAGGTTTACATACTCTTTGAGTATAATCTAGCCCTGTACCATCTTTTTTAAAGTTTAACGTCCTTCTTTCCAGTGTTCGATATTGATAGAGTGATAGCGCACAACTCGTCGTTGATATTATCAATAACATTGTTAAAAGGATTATCTTTATTAAGTTCGGCATTTAATTTCCTCTCTAGATCTAATACTCTACGTTCATATTTAGTTTTAAGTAATGTATCACCTATTGAGAGAGCATACTTTAAACTCATTATCAAGGCGGAAGATACAGTCATTTTTTACCTAGTTTAGCTGATGCAACCCAGTCTAGTATGTAAATAAAACCTTTATAAACTTTACTGCCCTCAATTTTAGCTAATAGTAAGTTATCTTTTTCAGTCCAGTGAGTAAAGGATACAATAGCATTTAGTAGTGAGAATAGTGGTTTATTAATTAATCTTAATGATCCTACAAAGCTAATTACTTGCATGGCAATACCAAAATCTCCACCATATGCTAAGAGTAATGGTTTAATTAATTCTAATATTTCTTCCATACTATCTCCTATAAAGCTGCTGGAATGAGCTTAGTGTTCTTCTTAATTTCTACTAACTCAGCCTGTGTCACATTGTGTTCGTCAATAAGTGCTACTTGTCTTGCGTCAGCTTGAAGTTTGGTCTCTATTGCCGATAATTTTGCATCTTGAGCAGCCGATAAACCTGAACCAATAGCATAAGAAATAACTATATCTGGGTTTGAGAATATAGGGCCTCCAGTAAAATCAATCAATCCTGACGTGGTATCAGTTACAGAATCTCTACCCCAACCGCCTGTTATCATCAATGCAACCTCTGGAGAAGTTATGTTTTTAATTTTGAAATCGTAAAGTATATAGTTTGCACTATCAATAGCAGTTATAAACCTTCCTTCGTCTCTAATACCTATTTCAGTATAAAGCCAATAAGTTTCATAGGCATAAATCTGTGCCCAAGTAATTGAACCAGTATCAACATTAACTAATAATCCAAGATCATCAATCACAATAGTAGTTATAGTAGCACCATCAACAGCATTGTTAGCATACACTACATCTGGCTCTTGATTGATTAAAAAACTTATTGCAGGTTCTGCGTTTGTTGAAGTTCCAATTATTTGATCTATAAATAAACTGGCAGTTGTGTTGTTAAACTCCATGACTCTCAATCTTATTTGTCTGTCTGCTACATAATCAAGGGTATCTTCCCAGCCATAAGGGAAAGATACGACAACTTCATTAGCAAGCTCAGTGTCACTCGTAAGGTCGTATATTTGAACTCTTGAATTTGCAAGACCACCAGTTAAAGTGACTTTTTGTTTTGCACTTATAACTGAAATAACAGTTGAAGCTCCTACGCCGTTTCTTACTGTCGGAGACAAACTTCCTGCTGGCAAGTTAAGAGTAATTAATCCACCAGAGTTATTATATATTTCTGCATCTGTTGTTCCATCAGCACCATAACCAGTGAAAGTATTTCCGCTAAAATTAAAACTACCTATTGCTGTAAGCTCTATTGCATGTCCCGAACCGCCAGACTCAAAAACATTATTTGTTACATTAGTTGGATTACTTGTTATTAATGCGGAAGATTCTATGGAATTAGAGATTGTACTGTTATTTAAAATACCACCATTTAAAGTAATGGTATAACATGAATCAAAGAAAGATGATGTGAAGTTTACAAAGCTTCTTGATGTCACTCTATAATTTCTAAATAAAGCACCGCCGAAGCTATAATCTGCACTTGCACTTGAAGATGCATCAATTATAAATATTTGTTCTTGGTTTGCTGCTAAAACTGTTTTACCAAAGTCAATAATATCATCTGCACTTGCATTAATTCTTATCGAAGCTGATAATGCACCTGCTAACCATCTTTGATTTGTAGGGTCGGTCAAGTAAACTGTAAATGGCTCTGGGTCAAGTGGTGTTTCTAAAGAAGAAAACCCACCTTTAAATACTGTCTTAGTCGAACCGTCACCAATTTGTATTGGTATTTGAAAAATTGACTGCCCTACACCTGAGATTCTTGGATAACCTGCAACTCCCGTAATATTGAATAACTCTCTCACATCAGAAACAATAAATGGGTCACTTATAGTGCCACCTGTAAAAGTTGGTGTTTTCACTAATGATAAAGCTATCCTCGAGAAAACTACAGAGCTAGAACTCCTAGGTAATAAGTGTGCCATCCAAGCTATTCTAGTTATATCTGTCAAGTCAGGTGATGTAGCACTCTCGTCTACTGGTGTTAATATAGCTAAATCCATAAACACAGTGTAATAATCTTCATATTGAGCTTCGTTATTTGTATGCTGATAAGCTGCCCAGTTACCTAGTGAATCTTCAAGATAAATCATTCCAGAAAGACGATCAAGCCTCGTAGGTACTGTTGAGTTCTCAGAAGTAAAGGATAAAAGACCAGATGTAAAATCAGTTGGAGCATCTAACAGATAAGTTAATCCTGAGATCCATGAAGGCCCACCATTCGTTGCAGTAAGGTGTGTAATACTTGTTTTAGTTCCTATAGATACTGTGTTACTAAATAACCCAGTGACAATCGTTGTCGGTGTTCCAGTGTTAACTATTTCACCATCAATCGTTGTTGGTACTATATCTGCTAAACTTGTAAATCCTGATACTGGATATTGTAAATCGCCTATTTTACCTTCTGGGTTAATATATTCTGCAATATTTGTAATTGATTTAGGTAAGTTTTTTGTTCCTACATCATTTATTACTATTGCCTGAATAACTCCTGAAATAACGGTGTTTGTTCTAAATGATACTTCTGGTATGTCTGTTTTTCCTTTAGAGTGTGCGTATATATAAGAGTTTCTACTTGCGAGCAAACTAAAAGCGCCTACTAATTGCGCGCCACCTACAGGAACTATAATTGCTTCTTCCGAAGCTGATTCTTGCCCAAAGCAATATAGAGCTAAATTATCTTCATTTGTAAGACCAGTTATAGTTGGTGATGACATCGAACTTGCTGCATCAAATATTGTTGAAACTGTTGTTTCTATAGGATTTAAAGTATCAAATTCTTTTATAGTATAACCACCAAGTGAACCGACAAGAGTGCTGTTATATGTAATTGAAAATGTTTCGTTTGCTGATGTAGCTACCTTCCACCAGGTACTAGATTTCTGTAAATTTGTTGGAGGAGTTACAATACCATCTGGATTAGTCCAACCTGCTGTAGCACTTACAAAAACTCTACTTCTTGTAGCAGTTTGCTGAACAACTAAAAGATCACCTATTATATTTTCAAAAGTAATTGTATGTGTCGCAGTTGTGTTTTCTGTAATTTTAAAACTGTCTATAATTGCCATTTAGAACCCCTCATGAATATGTTACTCCTGTTAATTCACCTGACGTGTATATCAAAGTCTTAGTTAAACTGATCCCTGACGGAGTATCACCACTTAAAACAATTGATGTTAAATCAGAACCAGTGTAGTTGAAAGTTTTATTGATAGTCGAAATACCATTTGAGTATATTATAGAAACTAAATTTCCAAGCGAGTAGTTGAAGTCAGCATCCCATGAATTTAAATTCTTTGATACTGTTTCGTATGTTTCTTGAATTATATTTGGTTTATTTTGAATATCACTCCAATCTCTAGTATTGTCTCCTGCATATTCCCAAGTGACTCCATTACTTCTATAGAGTCCACGTTTTTTACGTGTACCTAGTAGAAATGTACCTGTTTGTGTTGTTACATATATAATATCATCTGTGTTACTTAAACTTGCGGTGGGTAATAATGCATAGGTATCAACAGTTACATTAGGTCTAGTTGTAGGACCTGCAAGACTATCCACAATACTACCAAGTGTAATTTTCTTGTTTAACCCATCAACTGAATCAACGATAACTGTAAAGTCACTATCTAAAGGTATAGCTTTTTCTAAAAGTGCACTTATCTTTGTATTAGACATTAGGCTGCTCCTCTAGTAAAATTTTATCTCCTGTTTCAAGTAGAAAAGTAAATCCGCTTTCTGTGCCTAAGAAATTCTCCAAAGGTTCTAAATCCCCTGTAACTGTACGTGCAACACGTCTTGTAACTTCACGTGTAACTTTTCGTACAGGATTTCTTGACACTATATTGGTCATACCCTAACTCCAAGCGATGTTGATCCTGCAATCTTAACAACCGAAGTTCCGCCTCCATTAACTGAACGTCTTGCTCTAAAGTATGGTGAAAAGTATATATCAATAGGTTCAGGGTTAGTAGCATCAAAAATATATAACGTTTGGTAAGTATCATCTACACTAATTTTACCTTCAATAATTATAGTGTCACCTGCACCTAAGTAACAATGTACACGTACAGCACTATCTGAATCTATAAGCGTTTGACGAGATACATTTTCAGTACCTATTTCACTAATCGTCGTATCTAATATTTTCATATGTTCTCCTGTCTGTAAAGTATATCAGGGATAGGTTTTAAAGTGTAGTATTTTTACAGTTTACCATGCTGTTCAAGATGGTAAAGAAGCTGAGTCTGACCACCCTCTAAAGTATTTAATCTCTGCCTTACGTTGTCCAGATCATCCGAGTTCTTCTTTGCAACATACTCAGTATTGTCATGCTTAGTGATAACTGTTGATAACTTTATGTTCATGTCAGTCATACTTGTGCTCATTGTTTTAACATCAGTCTTTATCTCTCTAAAGTACATCATTAGAACAACACCAAAAGCAGTAACTACAATTTCAAACCAGTTTATATCCATTTAGTTCTCCTATAGCTATTGTTGAATTAGTACACTTTACCATGTCTTTATTCTAAGTCTGCCTTGTAGTGAACATGTCCCAGAACCAGAACCTTGTTTTGACTGTAACTCTATTGTGTATGTGCCTGCAGGATATGTCACGCCCATAGGAAGATTAGAATATAATCTAAGTTCTACTCCTTGCTCAACCCACTCCCACAATACATTACCATCAACTAAAAGCCTTCTAGAACATGCTCCATCACCTCTGATATTTAGGAAGTTATGAGCTAAAGTAGGTACTATATCTACTTCTAGATTAGTACTAGACCCAATAACTACACTAGGGACTGTAATTACATTTACGTACGAGAATTGTGTAGTTCCTGAATTCCCAAGAAAGTCACTAGAATAAGATATACTAGCACCCACACTTCCACTAGGTTTAGCCTCACACTTAAACCCATTAGCTTCCGCAGAATCAAAAACAATTATCTGATCATTAGCACAAGCAAGTGCTTCAACCTGATCTCTACCATCGCTCGTTAGTAATCCACCTTTAGTTACTAAACTGTCTGGAGCTACTGGGCTAGGTGGAAATG
>Ga0196901_1000712_pt1 | contig 17273 bp, 22 predicted proteins | sample CB_VirMetaG_FD_169099 | JGI IMG/M metagenome (GOLD analysis project Ga0196901, IMG submission 169099) | Freshwater to marine saline gradient viral communities from Chesapeake Bay - CB_1504_1 Viral MetaG (v3) (version 3) | ecosystem: Environmental > Aquatic > Marine > Coastal | place: USA... | reverse complement strand
CAACGAACTGAGCATGGCCGAACTGACCGCCACCATACAGAGCAGCGTTGGGAGCCATCATACCCATCAGAGGGTTGGGCTGACCCATGCCGGGATATCGAGCCACTTCACGGAAACCTTGGTCGGCACGCAGGTCCTTCATGAAGGAAGGATCAGCGATACAACGGTAGTAACCGTCGGCGAACACAGGCACGTTGCGCTTACGCAGCTGCTTGACCACCTCGAGGAGGTCGGTCTTCACATTGAACTTGAAGCGCTCAGAAGCGTATTCGGTTGAGGAATAAGCATTCAGGCTGGTCGAGGAAGCCTTGGTCTTACTGTTGGGGTAGTAGTAACCACCTTGGGTATCCGAAGAGGCGCCACGGGACTCAGACTTGAACAGTTCGTCCAGGAACACACGGTCGCGCCAACGACGATAGTCGTCGAGCAGAGTCAGCGAACCGATGGACTGGTGGAACATGCTGAGGTTCCCGGTGTCCAGCAGCAGACGCTGAGCGGTCATCAGAGTCTCGCGAGCAATCTTGAAGGTGCTCGGGAGGTTGGCGTTGTTCGGGTCTGCAGGACCGGTGTACTCACGGAGAGACACCAGCACCTTGTCCTTGACAATCGACCGGCTGTTAGCGGTACCGATGGTTTGATCCTGGGTACGCTCACGGTTGGTCTTCGTACCAGGGTTGCCCCAGAAACGATAGCGGTCGAGCTGAACGGTTTGACCCGGCTGTTTGGTGAAGTCGTGGACTACAACGGGCTCGCAAGCCATTTCCACGATATAAGCCGGATGGGGGCGGTACAGCTCCGCACCCAACAGCTTGGGAAAGTCGTTATCAATAAACATTGTGGTTCTTCAGCGTAGGTTTAGCTGACACCGGAGATCCAGAAGATCCCTGAATGGCGACAAAAAATCACCCGGAAATCTGGGAACTTCTGTCCCATTAATAAAATTATAAGATTACTTCATCAACCCAGGTTATTAACCTTCAGGGTTCATCATCACCGGATAATTGTAACCATTTAGCATGTTGCCAGCTGCATACTGCATGGGAGCCATCGAACCCATCGCGTGATACGGGTTTACCGTTGCTGGTTGCATATCAACTTGCGCTGCCTGAATCTCAGGATCAAGTGCCCCACCACCAGCTGCTTGCATCGCTAGCAGAACTTGAGCAGCTTTAGCCTCTGCTTGTTTTTTACGGCTCGTAGATTTGTTAACGGCCTTTTTAGCTTTAGACTTGTCCATCAGCGACCTCCTTTTTTCTGGGGCATGGGTGGTTGGATGAGCATCGGCAGCTGACCGGTTAAAGGCATCATCGACATCATTGCGTATTGCTCTTGATTGATCAGCTGATTTTGAATATTTTCAGCCGCTTTTTGAAACTGAGGAGCAAGCAGGCCATTACGCGGCAGTGGAGAGCCAGGTAGATTTAACTTTAAATAAGCTGCATCTAGATCTTGCGGCATCCTCGGTTGAGGAGCATTTGGATCTCCAACAACAGGACCGCCATTCATCATTCGAATCGCAGCATATTGGTCGATGTTTCCAGATTGAATTTGACGAGCCACATCACTAGCGCCAAAGGCTACAAGACCTGGAGCACCAATCGGACCACCTGCGGTACCAATGGCAGCCAAGAATTGATCGGCTCTGTCCCTGGCACTTGCTTTTTTAGACGCCATAGCAATTTCTAATAAAAAAGGGGCAGCTTTACTACCCCTTATTTTACATTCAGTGTATTAAGGAGATCACTCCATCACCAGAAGCTTCTGACGGAAGGCATCGGGAGAAGCCATGTTCAGGTAGCGCCAGGCATTGGCGGGATCGCGCTCAGCAACGGAACCGAAGCTGTTCCAGAACTCAACAGGGTTACCCTGTGCTTGAGGTTGGGGAGGGATGGGCATCTCAGGGCGTTGAGGAGCTACAGGACGTTGGAACTGCTGACCAACAGCTTGGGCCTGGGGACGAGCGTAACCAATCTCTTCGTCAGGGATTGGATAAGGACCGTTCTCACCAAAGAACTCACAGGTGTAATCAGCCAGAACGTCAGGATCAGTCAGGATCGTCTCGTAAGCTTTGTGCTCATTGGAGAGTTCCTGAAGCAGATTTACTGCTTCGATCAGCTGACTGTTGGTGGTGATCAGTGAATCCTCAAGCTGACAAGCGTAGTTATTGAGGATTGCGGGAACGTCAGCACCGAAGTGATCAATGACCTCAAGACTTGCTTCGCTTACTCCGTTGGCGCGGAGCTGCTGGGGGCTGATTTCCAGCGAAGTTTGGGAAGAGGCGTTGGAATATGCCGGGTTGCTGTTGATCCCAGGCATAGAGGTCGGCATCCCCGCGTTGTTGTACTGGGGAGCTTGTTGGGAAGCGTAGCTGGCCGGGTCGATTGCCTGGGTCTGCGCCGACTGTTGACCCTGGAACGGGAATTGGACGGGCGAACTCAGGAGCCCCACCACCTTGTTGAATGCCTCCTTGTACGGGTTCTCCGCTTGTTGGGGCACCTGGGGTGCTTGGTATGGCGACGCTGTAGGGATTGAGGGGTAAGCGCTCACCCCCATCTGTGCCTGCATTTGCGGGGCTGGGACCACCGCTTGCTGGTAAGGTGACACCCACTGGGGATTGGTTGAAACCGCCGGGGTTTGTGCCGCCGTCTGAGCCACCGGAGCCCCGTAGCTGATCGGCTGGGTCGGGGATACTTGGGGTGCCGATTGGGTCGGCATTGCGGTATCGGCCTGCATAGGTTACCTCTTTTTGTAGGCTTTCGAGTGTTCGGTAAAGGAAGGGAGTGAGATCGAGTCTCGGATCCGCAGCCATCGGTAAATTCGGTTGCTGCGGATGTGGAGTCCGCATTTCTTGATTTACAAGATCAATAAATGCGGAGTAGGCCCTCTGTACTTCCCCTACCATTCGGAATGGGAAACCGGAGAGCATGCCCGCGATTTCATCATCCGTTTTTGAAGGGAATAAATACTTCAGTGCTTCTATGCTATCAACGCCTAACTCTTGTAGATTCCGCGTAAAGATAGACTGGTTGAGTTTATCCTGTGCAGTATCTTCATACACAGGACCCATCCAACGCCACGCGACGGTGCGATCACCATCAGGTGCTAAACCGAGAACGCCGTCTGGAATCTCTTTGGTTTGAATGGCGGTATCAATCGCCTTCTGTAGTTTCTTCTCGTAAGCAGCTTTTTGCTTCTCATACTTTTGCTGAGCAGCCTCATCCTCTGGATCCTCAGGGGCAGCCGGATACTTAATTCCAGAAGCATAGGCAAGTGATTTCCGGAAGATCTGTTCTTCCTGGAAAATCATCAGCTCAAAGCACTTACAGATGCCATAGGTGTACAGCATTAAGCACTTTTTCTTAGCCGTAGCACTGACTCGTCCATACGCTGATTTAATCTCAGTTGCAGTGACGTTTGTAATACTCAGGTCATCAATACCGCCCAGCGCCAGGCGAATTTCACTTCGGAGTTGCTCAGAATAACGAGACTGGTCTGTACTTACGGCATTCGGTGTAATAAAACCAACACGATCTGTTGGCTCCAGGTTAGCGATAACCCTTGGCACACGCATACCAGAACCAGGGCGACCGTTATATCCTGGCTGTTGACGGGTGACGTTATCTTGCTTATAAGTAGAGCTGGATAGGAAAAATTCAGATTGGAATCCGGACTGACTGGAAATACTGGGGCGCTGAGCTGTGTCGCTCTCCGCGCTTTCAACGATATCTTGTTTCGGACGAGAGGAGAGGAGTGTCGGGTTACCAAAGAATGAAAGGTTTGCCCGGATGTTCTTCACCATCTCATCGTGGGCAACGATTTGATTAGCCAACCACTCAAACTCGCCACTACCTTCAGTGCCAAATGCATCTGGGTTATTGAAGACCTCAACACAAGGGATAAACTCCATTGAGTTGACAACGGTCTTCTTGTCGAAAATACCATACTCAAGTGAAGGCATATCAAATGAGATCTCTTGTTCACTGTGGAACTCTTCGATCTCAGTAGCAGTAATGCGAAGCCGCATATACCGCTTATCAGTACTTAGACCAACACCCTGAAAACCCTTACTAGATTTGACTTTATACGGATAAATGATGATTACTTCTTCCAGGTCGCCTTCTGGGGAATAGTAAGTTCTGTAAGAATCTTTATCAAACCAGTAAAGACGATACGTCTTTTTCGTAGGACGGATATAAAACAGACCTTTACCGTAGGTTAAAAATCTATCCCATATTGAATCGAGACGTGCATCCAGCTTATTGAATTTAATGACCTGTTGTAAGAAATCAAAACGCTGCGTACCAAAATTATCTTGCTCAGGATAAAATTCGACACCCTGACGGATGCCAAACATTCTCATCTGAGAAAGGTGTGCATTGACCAGCATCGTATCTGCTGGTCCACTACCATCTCTAGTGATGACTGCCTTGAGGATAGAATCTAGTGTGGATTTTGGACTATCGCTCATGGGTGGGAGATCTCAAGATTATTCTTCAATATCGTAGCCAGCGGCAATACGTTTGAGTGTAATTGTATCGTCCTCCACTTCGACATCAAACCGTTCATTGGGTTGAAGCGCCATATCGTGGCACAGTTCGTCAGGGAGGGGGATAACAGCAGAGCCATAAGCGTCCTGCTCGAGCTCAATGGTGTAGTAGCTGGTGGACATTGGGGAAAGCTTCTCCTAGTTTAGGTCCAAAATACTTTATCCCTATTCATATCTAAACTTAAAATTGAAGTTCCAGTTTCCCTCGGGTCATTAAACCATTACACAGCCAGACGAGGGCGTCAACACAATCGTCATGTGAGCTTACGCCAAAGTTGATGATCTCGTCTGTAAGTGGACCGAAGCGACGGAATTTGTTAAAAATTATCTTCCTCTGCTCAAAAAGACCCATAATCCCACGGAAACGCGCAACTTTATCGCCACGGAAACCTTTAACCGCGTGCCAATTCATGTTGTACAGTCCATGGTCCCCTAAGCAGATCCGTTTGAAGTCAGCTTCCAGGGATGCTTGGTATGCTACAGCTTCTGACCAGATATCGACATTACTACCAGTGGGGAAGTATCTTCCATTGTCCTTGTGAATGACGCCCCATTCTTCCATCATCTCCATGAGAGCCTCGAGCTTTTCAAGGTTTCCCATAATTCGAATCCGTTTACAGTCCACAATATGGATCTTATCTCCGACGCGACCTCCCATTACAAAAACCGTGTAATCATTTTGCTCTCTGACGCCAGCAGAAAGGTCTACACCAACGCCTAGAGAATCAAACTGAGTAGAAATCGTTCCTTTAACAATGAGATCTGGGGACAATGACAGTTCACTTGTTTGTACAATTTGATTCTGGTACTGGAAGCTAAATGCAATTGGGGCTTGTCGACGACGATCCTGAAGATACTCCAGGGACCACATTTCAGGCCAGTAAGATACCTCCTCTCCTTCCTCATCTGGTATGATTGCTGATTGGACTAATTGAACCCAGTCGTTGGATGGGATGAATGTAGTCCCGTGCATGTCGTCGTGACGGAATCGAGTTCCAAGACAGATGGCTCTACCACCTTCAAACATGGTAGGAACGATAACTGAGTTCCAGTTATCTTCCATCGCTGTACGGATATCGCGGTTCTTAATTTCATCGGCTGACTTACAAATGTCGTCGATAATACAAAGATGAGAGCGTTTCGAGGTCACAGCACCCTTTAGACCTGCACAGCAAACCGTAAATTCTTCCTCACCAGTCGATTTGATACCTGCAAACTTCCAATCAATGCTCCAATATTCATTAGAGTTAATCCCTTTGGCGATTTTCACCGTCGGGAAGATTTCCCCGTAAGTTTTACTTTCTTCGATGATCCTCTTGATAGCGGCACTCTTTGGCCTCGCTACATCAATCGTGTAAGAGATATAAAGAATCTTCAGCGGCATCTTGTGTAGCGCGTGGACACCAATCGTCCAAGCAGTAAACAAACCTAAAACCGAAGATTTTGCACTCCCCCTTGGCGCCAGAATGTCGATGTTCGGTCCGGCAATTCCCTTTAAACATACGGAATCCTTATCAGTGCACAACTGTTTATGCCACTCCAAGTGATGTCGAGCCGGAGGTTTATCACCTACTACATCACAAAAATAAGCAAAGTCAGTGCGAGCCCGTTCGATGTCAATAGTACTCGTCTGCTTTACGACTCGCTTCTGAGCAGCAGCCCGAGCGGTTCGACGGTAAACAGAATAAATGCTAGTCCCTGCCACACGTATCCGTTGTCACTATGCCCGTAGCATAGCGCACTTCTATTTATGATTCTTCCTGCAGAATCTTGGTCCAAACACCCATCGACGCTTCCTGAAGAGGACCTTCAATGGGATCATCACGAAAAATAGAAAGCATCTCCCGCAAAGCTCGATCCGCACCAGCGAGGATGAGACCTTGTTTATCCATCAGTATCTTTTCATCTCCTAGCTGCTTAATCGTCCCACGGAGCTCTTTCTGCAGCATCGCAATTCTGGCAGTACCCATATCTTGTTTCACCATCCCCATATCAATGGCATCTCTGAGCTTACTAATATCCTCCTGCATGGAGTCAATCTCCATCTCGAGGAGACCACTAAAATCCCTCTTTTTGTATTCTTTTTTTGACCACTCATCGCACTCAACGATGCTACCTGTAAACCCGAGAAACCGGGCATACAGGTACATTTGAATTGGGGAGCTAGTTCGTTTACAGAATGATAAGAAGGATTCGCGGTCTTTGTCGGTTAAACCTTGAATCCAACTTGTCATACTCGGTACAGGCGCTGAGCCTGTTCGTAATCTCTTTGTTCTTTATAGCGCCTAAACATCTCTTGTTGCAAGTCGGTTAACCGAGTCTCTTCAGCAGTCCGACCAATTGTTTCACGCTGTTCCGCCCCAGTTAAACTGATCTGACGTTCTTGTCCGGCTAAATATTGAGCCTGCGTCTGACGCTGTTCTGCTCCGGTTAAACCGATCTGCCGTTCTTGTCCAGCCAGCAATTGGCCTTGGGATAGACGCTGCTGTTCACCAGTCAAGCCGATCTGACGTTCTTGTCCAGCTAGGTATTGAGCCTGGGTTTTGCGCTGTTCTCCACCAGTCGCAGCAATCCCTAACCGTTCTTCCGCACCGCGAGCACCAATCAATCCGGCTTCGCCTGCGTAACGTTCAGCTTGTGTCAAACGCTCTTGAGCACCAGTCGCAGCAATACCAAGACGCTGCTGTTCGCCAGTCAATCCGATTTGGCGCTCTTGCCCAGCAAGAAGTTGGCCTTGAGTTAGACGCTGTTCTGTACCAGTCGCAGCAATACCAAGACGCTGCTGTTCACCAGTCAATCCGATTTGGCGCTCTTGGCCGGCCAGCAGTTGGCCTTGAGTTAGACGCTGTTCTGTACCAGTCGCAGCAATACCAAGACGCTGCTGTTCACCAGTAGTAGCGATTGATTTTCGTTCTTCCTCACCGCGAGTACCGGCCAATGCGGTTTCGCCTGCGTAACGTGCACCGACCACTGCGGTTTCGCCTGCGTAACGTGCACTGACCAATCCAGTTTCACCTGCGTAACGTTCAGTCTGTGTCAAACGCTCTTGAGCACCACTCGCAGCGATCCTTAACCGTTCTTGCTCACCGAGAGCTTGAGCCCTTAAGCGCTCCTGTTCACCGGTTGTTTCAATACCAAGACGCTGTTGTTCACCGGTCAGCCCAATCTGGCGTTCCTGACTAGACAGTAATTGGCCTTGGGATAGACGCTGTTGTTCGCCTGTCAATCCAATCTGACGTTCTTGTCCGGCAAGAAGTGCGGACTGGGTTTGGCGCTGTTCTCTACCAGTCGCAGCAATCCCTAACCGTTCTTCCGCACCACGAGCTGATGTTAATTGTGCCTCACCTGCAAATCGTTCGAATTGCGTTAAGCGCTCCTGAGCGCCTGACGCTTCAATTCCAGCACGGTACTCTTTTCCGGTTGCAGCAATACCGGCCCGCTCCTGCTCACCACGGACCAATTCAGTGGCACGTGTTTGTTCACCTACTACACCTGCTTGAAGCCTCTCCTCAGCACCAGTAGCTTGTATTTTACGTACATCTTGAGTTGTAAAGAACTCTGAGTTTGTACGGTCTAACTGAGCGCCCAACTCCATATTGAGCCGCTGCTGTGCAGCACTAGCGTCATTCAGCGCCAGTTGTGTGCGCAGCGAGTCAGTGGGAACGGGCGTAGGTGCCGGCGGTGGAGGCGCAGGTGTGTACTTAATTGTCGGTGAAGGTGCTGGTGAACCGCCCATAGCCAATTCTTCTCTTAGATTATTTTAACAGTGTTTTGATCAGGCAACTTGGATATACTTACCAGCAAAGCTGCCAGCGAACTGTTTGGCTGCAGTTTGCTGCGCAGCCATCGCCTGTGCACGAGCAGCTTCAGCACTAGCCGCTGATGCCATTTGATTTTGCTTCGAAGCAACAATATCTTGAATCTGCGCTTCAGGACGCTTCATGAAAGAAGCAAAATCTTTACTGGCCGCGAGATTCTGGGCTAGGTTATAGGAGGAAATTGCTTGGGCAGCAGGTATTAACTGTCGAATTTGCTGATCACTTAAATATGCTTGAAGCTCGGCAGCTTTTTTAGCCTGATCGAGCGCCATCGGTTGCAAAGCCTTATTCAAGGCAACACTAGCTGCAACTTTTTGCGCCCATTCCTCATTTAGAGCTGGAAAATCTGCCCCATAATTGGATGTATATCGGTCTCTCTCAATATCGTCTTCTAAAGCTGAAGTGCCCTTTCCAGATAAAAATACACTGGGGTCAAAAATTCCGGCTTTTAATTGATCCTCATACGGATTCACATCCCTTTTTCCTGTTGAAAAATCAATCCCCGGCTTAAAAATACTTAGAGACCGAACGAAGTCTTGATTCATCTTTTTACTGGTATTGGTAAATTCTACCAATGTTGTTCGAAATACCTTGACCGAAGGTTTGGCCCAGGTTTTGAGCGCCCATCTGAGCGTTCTGGATCATAGCGGCTTGAGTCGCAATGTTTTGACCAATACCCTTCATTGCGGCTTGACGTTCGAAATCCTTTCGAGCAGCTGCTTCCCGGAATGCTAAATCAATGTCCCCGTAACGCTGGAGAAGCTCGCCTGTTACACGACCCTGACGTTGTGCTTCCAGCGTACGACCAAGTCCCGGTAATCCAAGAACCTCTGCAGGGAGTCCAGAGGGGGTTACATTCCCGTATTGATCGACCCCAGGTACAGCGGCAGGGAGGTTGGCACCATAATTAGAAACGTATGGCTGACCGCTCGCTAACACACCAACGCCTTGTTGTCCAACTTGACCAGCGCCACCAGTAATAGCACGAACAGGCGCGGAGAGTAAGTTGGCAGCGCCACCGGCAAGTCCAGGGAGTGCGAGAGTTCCGGCAGTCAGCGCACCAGCACCTAAAGCGGCTTTTGCTGCCTTCGAGCCAAGAAGAGCCTGCGTTGCAGGATTAATGGCGCTACGACCTCCGAGCTTAGCAACTTGCGTACCCTTATAGATATTCTGAAGAACCTCAGGGCTAACCTTACCCATTAGACCACTAATCGCAGGATTAGCCGCTAATGCAGAACCGGCCATGCGAATACCTGCTGGCAAATAAGCACCACCTGCCGCACCAAGACCAGCACCTAATAAAGTGGCGCCAATATCACCGCCGCTTTGGCGATATGCTTGAACGCCGCCGAGGACTGAAGTCGTAATCGGTAAAAGAGCGGCTAAAGCCATAACTAAAACATCTTCTTAATTGTTATTTTAACAAGGCTGTATCTTAAATATTCCAGGTTCGTCCGGCTACGTCTGCTGCTTTCCCAACCAAAGGAGCAAATGCTAAACTTGCCCCACCCGTAACAGGCGCCAACGCCAAACCAGCAATACTAGCAAGCGCACTACCGCCGCCACCGCCAAGGAAGCCGGGACTTCCTTGAACACCTTGGACTGTAAAAGGCGCAATTTGAGGTGGAGTATAAATAGAGGCATCTTGTGTCACTCTTTGAGCGCCTCCTGGAGTAAATCCACCGCCATAAGCGTTTCTCTTCTCCTCTTCCCTTGCCCTATCTTCAACTTCACTGCGATACTTATCTCTCGATTTGGCTTTATCAAATAAACTTTCAAATAGACCAGACTTATCAATACCTGGTGTTTGGTCCCAATCAATACCTTTAGAAAAAGATCCCCAATCGTAATCCCCTTTTATAGATCCACTACCTTCTAGTGGATTTTTGTACCCAGGTTGAATACTGCCGTAATCGTAAGACATTTTAGTAGCTATAGGTAGTGTTGAGCGTTTGACTTAACGAAGCATAGGGGTTTACACCTGCTGCTCCATAAGGAGCAGCGACGGCTCCCCCTCCGCCACCGGTTAAATTTTGTCTTGCTTGTAACAACGCCAATTGATTTTGAAGTTTCATCTGGTCAAGATATAAGTACCCTGCCTGTTCATTCGTCAATGGGAGCGTACCGGGTACAAAAGGCTGTCGACCGTAATCAGCAGTCTGGGCTTTTTCTTTAGTCAGAAGTGGAGATAAAACATTCTCTGCTCCAGCGACTAGTCCAGCGCCAACAAGTTGTGCCGTGGGGGAGATGAACTGGGCCGCACTTCCACCTAATTTAGTACCAAGTGCAGTACTTAATTTCTCACCGGCCATCCGCGTCCCTACATCGTGGAAAGACTTAAAAGCTTCGCTAGCTAGTTTTGCACCAGTGCCTGCAGCAATCATCCGAGTGAAACTCCCCTACTAGGAAATTCGCCTTTTACATTTTCATCGTTAATTCTACTAGTGGCACTCTCTGTTGTAAGAGCAACTAAACTCTCATTATCAGGGTAGATAGCTTTCCATGGCTCTATTAGACCACGCCGAACCGATGAAGCATAAGCATCTAAAAACCGATCAGCTACAAATTTATTTCTCGGATCCGAGAAATTTGAGTATGGAGACCGTGAAGCAATGTCTATCTTTTGTTGAGACATTGCTGCGGTTTCATCTGGGAATTTCGCTCCGGTATAAAAATCCCGATAGTCTGGATTGTCCCTCATCTTAGCGACCCAAGCATCACGGAAAGAGTTGGGGTCAGAGTCAGACTTTTTGAATTCACCAAGCGTGCCGCCATCTGGTGAATCCCCTCGACGCCAAGCAATATCAGCGGGTGATGTCTTACGTGTTCCGTAAAGGGGAGCTGCCACTTTTGATTAGCCTTTTTTCTTTTTGCGAAGCTTAGTTAAAGTTTTCGCCAGGTTGGCTTGTTTTACTGTACGCTTATCGTACTCTTTTGGATTCGCTGTAACCTTTGCGGCATACTCAGCTGTTGACATGCCGGCTTCTTCGGCTTTTTTCGAGAAGGCTCCAGGACGCTTAACTGCCCCTTGAATCCACTTTTCGTCGCCAGGCATGATTTAACGTAATAACTACTATTTTATCAGGATTCAGCGTCGACCTTTGCAGCAATCAATTTTGCGGTCTGAAGCTCAACAGCAGATTCTTCAAATGAACGAACCTTATCTGCCGCCACCTGGGGCAGCCAGTTCTTCGCCATGTCCAACGCCAGCTTCTTGATCTCCTCGGGGGTCAACTTACCATCAGCCACGGATTCGATCGACATTTCAAATGCGCGATCAATCTTGGATCCGTCCCAGCGGGCAAGGTTTTGATCGAGGACCGGATCGATAATATCATAGGCTTTTTTGACGACAGGACCGTATTTAAGGATATTAATCGCAGTGAGGTTGTTCTTCAGGAAAACAGCGAGTGCTGTAGCGCCAGCACCAATGATAGCTGCAATGATTGGCTCCAGGAAAGTCATGATTTGTTTCTCATTGAATTAAATCTAACACCGCCAGATTACTGAAGCAATCCCATGCTCCGACCAGCATTGATAAACCCACCGGCAGAATCCTGACCTTTGACAAAGCTACCACGTTGAATGCGGTCAACCAATTCATTCACGTATTTTGGATCAGCATCAAAGTTATAGGTCTGTGATCCTGACTTTGTCTTATAGGTGACAGCGACTTCATTGGCTGGTGAAACACTAATGTTGTGAATAGGACCAGTGGGAATTTCCTGCGAGATCATCCCACCAGCTTCTTCACGCGAAGTCCGCATAGACCTTGCCTGTCGCAAAAGTTTCTCAGTAGCGTCGCTGACGTTCTCTGCTACACGGGTTTTTGAGGGCTGACTAGTGACAACACTGGATTCAGGCTTTTTTGTAAGCATAGACACCGCCTGATCAATAGGCAGGTGGCCAAACGCCTTTCGCGCCAGTTCGATGGTCTCTGGAGATGCACCTTCAACACCAGTGGGCTTGGAAGTAGTAACGGCGACAGGCGTTTTAATGGCAGCTCTTTCAGGAGTAACTACCATCTCTGCAATCGGACTATCGTTCTCAACGGGCGATTCAACTAAAACCCGTGTCTGTGGCGTAGGGCGCACACTCGAGAAAGAGGTGGTTGATCCGGGAGCACCTACTAGTTCCTCCGGCTCCAGTGAAGCTCCGGCGCTGCGCATCATTTCCGCATATTCCGGACTCTGACGAAATGCTTCAACTCCACGAACCGAACCTTGTCCAATCGGGCTGATCCCCTCTTGCCTGCCTTCTTTAAAGATGGGCTTAAGTTGACGTTCGATCTTACCTGTAATGCCTGCGTTGTAAACATCCAAACCTTTCTGGATTTTTTCTTGTTGTTTCTCCTCTGCAGCAACACCACCTAAAAATTCAGCGACTAGCTCATCTGCGCGGTCACGAACAGGGGTGTGTGGAACAGCTTTTGTTACTAGCTGATCCAGTTCGCTACCAGGGGAGAACGTTGACGAGTTAGCAATTACTTGACTTTGGGTAGCAGGCTTTTCTTCGGAATCGACTACCGTAGGTTTACCGGGAGAAGTACCGCGTAAAGCTTGCGCGAGGTCAGTCTGATTGGTAACTACATCTTGATTGTAGTTATCTGCCGTCGTTCGTCTTTGTGCGGAGGGAGTCTGCAACGGACCTTCCGGAGTAGGTACACTCGCTTCATCGTCAAGAACCAACTTACCTGAAGACGGTCTAGATCCCAAATAATGACCCGCGATAAGTCCGGCGCCAGTAAGAAGGCCAAGTCCTAAGGCAGCCCGCCCTGCAACATCAATTGCCTTACCTACACCCTCAGCAGCCTGCATGAGGGGATTCCTCCCACGCGCTAAATCCTGGTTGAACATATGAACCTGCGGGGCAATAGCCATCCTCTCTGCAGGTGTGCGGGGATATGGATTGCCTGTCAGGTTGGACCAAAGCGCAAAGTCCTGCGGAGATACAGGCATTTTTATAAATACGTTATCTAGATATAAGTGATTTTAGATCGAGTCAATACGACAATATTGATAACCCTACCGGCCATATAGAGGGGGCATTTTTGGGAAAATTTTCCGGCTGCTATCTGGCCCGCCTGTCACAAAACTTTACGTTCCAGGAAAAAAGAAAGGGTATGTGAAGAGTTGCAACATTCTGGCCGGATGGGTCGGTGATGGGCTAGGGTGAGCGAAGCGGCCCTAGAAGTCGCTGTCCTTCGCACCTAGACAAGTGAACATCAACGAGCGTGCCTCGAAAGCCGAAATCATCTCGGCAGCCTGCGAGCTGACTGACAGCCAGCAGGAGAGAATCGAGGCGCTTACTGAGCAGCGAACGGTGCTGTTTGCACTCCTAGGAGTGCTGGCAGTGCTGCAGCTGCTGTAGAGTTCTGGGGGCTTCGGCCCCCTCCATCCACCTAGAAAGGAGACACCATGTACAAAGTCGGACGCATGACTGAGGGAGGCACCTGGGAGGTGCTAGTTGAGTGTGAGACTTACGCGGACGCGGATCACGCTTGCTACCTATGGGAGCACGTCTACCCACATGCTTGGGTTGACATTCTCGACGGGGCACTGACCCTAGTTGACTGAATACCAGGGGGCTTCGGCCCCCATCCATCCATCCACCTAGCAAGGAGAACCATGACCACCGCATCCAAATCCCTGCGTCTCGCCGATACCCTGGCCCGCGAACCGTTCGCATGGCCCGGCGGTTACCCTCGCTACGCTGTCACGTCTGATGGCGGTTGCCTCTGCAGCAGCTGCTGTAAGACTGAGCGCGATCTGATCGGCACAACCACGGGGTCCGACGGCTGGAACGTAGTTTGGCTTGCCATCAATTATGCAGACAAAGAGCTGGCCTGCGACAATTGCCACGAGGAGATTGTTGCAGCGTACGCCTGACCACCAGGGGGCTTCGGCCCCCTTTTTCAAGTTGATAGTTGATAGTGCTTAACAAAGTTCTGTTACATGTGAAGAGTTATGACATTTCGGCGGATGGGGCCGGCGAGGCTGTAGATTGACGGAGTAGTTCGCCTTAGGAGCGACATGGCTTACACGCTTCAGCTTCATGCGGATACCGGGAACTGGGCCACTCCCACCGGCATCGACGTGCGCCACGCGCTGAACAAGCACGAGGCCACTGAGCTGGTTCGGGATTGGGCTGAGGTTGTTGGTCGTTACGATGACGCGCAGTGCGCGTACGCGTTCGCCTGGAAGGGCGAGCATGACGACGTGACAGACCTCTACCCTGACTTCCAGGTTGTGCTTGGCACACGCCTTGGCGTGCACTGGGTTCCGGCCTGACACCAGGGGGCTCCGGCCCCCTTTTCATCAACTTTTACAAAGTTGATAGTTGATAGTGCTTCATGAAGTTTTGTTACATGTAACGAAATATTTCATTTCGGTGCCAGGGGCAGCCGATGGTCTAGGATTTGCTCATCGGGATCGAACCCGATCATTCACTCGCTCTTAGAACGCGATGGCAAAACCGAATCTGAACGGCCGCATCCTGTGGGAAGGCACAAGTCCTGTGGACGGCTCTCCGCTTGTCTGCATCGTGACGGGTCTGAACAAGCGATCGGCTAATGGCAAGACGGGCAGCATGCTGCAGATCTGGATTCTGCGTCAGGATCTGCACCCGGTGGAGGCTTTCAACACCGAGGCCGGCCGGGCCAACTGCGGCGACTGCCCCCATCACGGGCTCAACCTGGGCTCGTGCTACGTCAACTGGGGCCAGGCCCCACGGTCAATCTGGGAATGCTACCGGCGCGGCGGCTACCCCCACATCGGCTACGGCTGGCCAGTGTTCGCCGGTGCAACGGTCCGACTCGGTGCTGCAGGCGACCCTGCCATGGTTCCGGCTGATATCTGGGCTCTGGTGCTCGAGCACTGCGCAGCCCATACCGGCTACACGCACCAATGGCGACAGCCCTGGGCTCAGCACCTGAAAGGCATCTGCCAGGCATCCTGCGATGGATTCGCCGATTATCTGGAGGCTACGGCCCACGGTTGGCGCACCTTCCTAGTGAAGCCTGCCGGTGAGGCGGATCCCGCAGGCCTCGTGCACTGCGCGGCCAGTGTTGAAAAGGGCGCCAAAACCACCTGCGAGCGTTGCACCCTATGTGATGGGGCCAGCGCCGACGTGGTGATCGACGCCCACGGTGCAAAAGGCGGCCGTTTCGTCGCTGCCTGATCGAATCCGGGGGCTCCGGCCCCCATTTCACCAAATTCTGAGGATTTCACAATGAATTCCCCGTACCTTGGCTGGATTGTTCCCTACGAATGGCAGGAATCCCCCGAATGGGACGAAACCGACGCCGAATTAGACGAATATCCGCCTGATTGTGACGCTGAAGGCTACTTAATCGAATGAAATCAGCCCCGAAAGGGGCTTTTTTTCATGTTGATAGTTGATAGTGCGCAATATACGGAAATATTTCGCCAAAGTTGATAGTTGATAGTGCGTTACAGGGCGTAATTTACAAATTTTGACAATATGACTGCGTTTTAAGCGATTTCGGCGCCGTGATAGGCTCGACAGAGCGACCAAAGCAGTCGCTTTTTCACGTTTTTCGTGTTTTTTGCGTACCTGTCATTGCAGCAGGTACGCTTGGACACGGAACAGGGGTCAAATCAACGAAATTTGATCGATTTTAGTGCAAATGTTTGCTTATGTAACACTCTTTGTCCCTCCAAATCCCTTCCAGCGCAAGGGATGTGCGTCTCTCGCGCCTGACGACAAGTCGGTGGCGTTTTCAGGATTACGCTCGCCTGGGGAAAACTTTTAGGGGTTTTCCGCCTGGTTTTCGGGCCTGAACGCTGGACACAGCCGCATCTCCTGGACATGGACACAGCCCTGCATTTAATCGGGAATTGTGTTGATTCATTAACACACCGACCACTCGGTCAACGATGCGCTAGGTTCTTCTCCAGGGGCAACCCACCCTCTCCACTTAGTACGGAGCACACCATGCTTACCTTTGATCTGATCCTCGAGCACTGGCAAACACACCAGGTAAAGTTCGTGACAATTGAAGAATGCGTCGATCTCGACGACTGCATCAACCACGTCCACCAGAATGATCCCGACTGGGATATCATTCAGATCAAGCCAGCCTGAATCTCTCCCGGAGCCTCTAGGCTCCCTGAGGGACTCACCCTCACCTCCACTTAGTAAGGAGCCACAATGGATCACGTCATCGACATCACCATCTGCGTCGACAATGATGCGTTTGGTGTCACCTATGATGATCAAGCTCAGGAAGTCTGTCGGATTCTCCGCAAACTGGCAGACAGGCTGGAAGCAAACAGTCAGTATTTGGATCCCTGTTATGGGAGCTTCCCAACACTGAAAGACATCAATGGCAACAGGATAGGCTCATTCAGGCCTACAGTCCTTCCCCTTTCCTGAACCTCCACCTAGCAAGGAGCAATCCCATGAACACCGACAAACTCCAAGATCAGTTCGAGTCCGACACACTGCCGTGCGGACGCTGCGAGGGCAGCAAGCTGACCATCAGCGAAGCCTGGACAGCCGCAGACGGACGCCACTTCCCGCGCCGTGAGAAGCCCTGCATCTGGTGTGATGGCGTTGGCCATTTCACTAAGCCTGATCTCACTGCACTGGTGAAGGCCGTGAAAGGTCGCAAGCCAGGGAAGCTGCGCTCGAAGCGCCCGGATGATACCCGTGCCTACTTCATCTGGCGTATGGCTCGGTTCCACACTGGTGATGATGTGTGCCTGCCAATGGCTGCACAGATGGACATCGCTGGTGATCCCTACCGGGATATGCTCGAGCTGGTGGCTGAGATGCTGGCTGAGCGTCTGACTGGCCACAAGTCTGCTGGCCGCTCCAGGTGGCAAGCCGCGATGTACGGCACCGATCCCCAGGAGCGTTACATGCCTGCGTCTGCCTATCAGGGT
>Ga0196901_1000711_pt1 | contig 17286 bp, 12 predicted proteins | sample CB_VirMetaG_FD_169099 | JGI IMG/M metagenome (GOLD analysis project Ga0196901, IMG submission 169099) | Freshwater to marine saline gradient viral communities from Chesapeake Bay - CB_1504_1 Viral MetaG (v3) (version 3) | ecosystem: Environmental > Aquatic > Marine > Coastal | place: USA... | reverse complement strand
GCCCTGAGTTCATAATATATTATAGCCTCACTTGAAGGGTAGACTCTCAATAAAATCCTCAATGCCTTTGCTCGCTACCTTCACCTCATCCTGTAACTGAAATGTTTTCACGAAATCCAACGCAAGCTTAAGTACCTGGACAGAAACCTCTTCTTTAGCTAACTCATTCTTCAGATTGCTTAACAGCAGGTTATAGATTTCTTCACTATCGTTAGTCTTTTTCATAATCTTTTTCTTTTTCTTTTTTTATAATCTTGTCAATCTTTGCGTACCATTGCTCTGCACACTTCTTACGCTTATATACGTACAGCATAGAAATGAGAAACAGGATTCCAATGACAGCAAGGCTTAGCTTGAACCAACTCCACGCCTTATCTAAGGCTGACATAGGGTGGTAGTATTCTCTCAAGGCTTGATTGTTTAGGATTTGTTCTTGAAGTTCTTCGTTCTCTATTGATTGTACTGCTGCCTCCGCTCCAAGATAACCCATTCCTCCACCTACGGCGGCACCGGCAGGACCACCAACAGCAGAGCCAAGTCCAGCACCTCCAGCAGCACCTCCCATCTTAGCCATGATAGAGCAGCTGGGAAAAAGTAAAAAAGTACATAGTAATAATTTAGACCACATGCCACGCTCCTCCCTGCTCTAGCAGTCGAACAAATTCGTAAGTATTAGACAGAGTATACGATGAGCTACCGTCAATGGTTTGGGATTCCTGAGCCTCTATGGTACAGCTATTCTCCCCTTCCACAATTTTTATAACATAAGTCTTAGTCAGATACTCAGAGCAGGAAGGAAGGGTAAGAGTAATAGGATTGTTTGTAGTGTCTACAAGAACAACACCATGAGTGTCGTCCAAAGAAAGGTTTGAGTTGGTGTTCATGTTTTACGATTTTTATATAATTAGCCAGTTGGCTCCATCAGAAATAATTCTAATTAGACTCCAAAGAGTTGATAGTGATTGAGTAGTGGCACCGTCAATAGTTTCAGTACCATCCCCATCAACTGTGGTAGTATTTGTTGCGTCGATAACTTTTATTGTAAATCTTTTACCAGTATTACCTACAGCAGTAGGAAGAGTAATTGTGACTGCTCCTGCGTTAGTATCTACAAGAATCACACCATCGTTGACGGTAGCAGTGTAATCAGCAGTCTTGGTAACTACTCCATTGTTTTCTTCCAGGTCTGTAATACGACCTTCAAAAGTATTCAGCCCAACAGGTAACGCAGCTACACTTGTTTTTATAGAGTCTAGATTCACAGCACCAGTAACAGTAATGTTATCTGTTTTGGCTTCGATAGCAGTAATGTCAGTTGACGCTTGTCTTAAAGAGCGTTCAACCTGATGATTATTAGCGCGAGGTTTAGTCATTAGGCATTCTCAAAAATGGTTACGCTAATTCCCTCAGGCGCATCTGTGAGCGAACCAGCAGCATTCTTAATAAAGATATTGACCTTTGCAGTGGTTCTTAATCCAAAGCCTACAAGGTGAGGAGTGTCAGTCGCATCTCCCTGAGTAATAAGTACTGTGTAAGTGCTAGAAGACAGAGCATTCGTAAAGTTGACATCATAGTCTCCTGTGCCATTTCTAGTAATGCTGGTAACATTGTAGCTGTTTGATTCAAGAACGGCAGGGTTGGCTGGGTCAAAGGTACAGAAAGCTTTGGGAACCAGCTTCTCCAGAACATCCAAGTCAACAGCCTGAGTAACACTAAGATGTCCTACTTTAGTTTGCTCTGCGTCAGTATATGCGTTTGTATTTGCGTTATTTTCATAAGCAGTTTTTATTTCTGCGTCAGTCTGGTCAGCAGTCGCACCACTTTCAATACCATCAAGCTTAGTTCCGTCAGTCGCTACATCGCGCCCATCGACCGTTCCAGTGACTGCAATGTTGCCGTTCACATCCAGACTCTCGCTGGGGATTAGTACATTGATGCCCAGGTTGCCCGTCGTGCCGCCGCCCGCTATGTCGAGCTTGGCGTCTAGTTCGGTCTCCAGGGCTTCCAAAGCACCTTTGATAGTCTCATTGTCAGCAATAGTAGAGCCAGGGAACGTGCCTAGGTCTGTCGCATCCAAAGCAACACCAGTCAGCGTAGTAATCTCATTAGGTACATCGTTAGAACGACCAGCACCAATAACAAGAATAGAACCAGCGGAGGCATGAGAGCGAGATATCAAACCAAGGCGCTGAACCCGGGTAGTTGATGCGCTAGGACGAGTGGTGGTCAAAGCGCCTGGGGTTTCACTCAGATATAAACCATCACCAGCGGAGTAAGAAGAGGTATTAATGTTTTCTATAAGACCAGAGATTACAACGAAACCTTCAGTGCCATTTGCAATGTCTTCTTCAAGCAAACCAATAGCAGGATAGGTACTGGCACCGTTTGCATCAGCAAGGGAAATATCGGGCTTGCCGGAAGCGTGAGTACCGGATACGTATACAGCTTGACCCTTGGTCATGTCTGAGCCACTGTTGTTGTGAACATCAACTCTTACAGGAAGCGACCCTTCCAAGGCATCTTCAACATCTTGCAAAGCACCTTTGACAGTCTCATTGTCAGCAATGATACCGTTAGTGAACGTGCCTAGGTTGGTTGAGTTCCCAGCAACACCTGTAAGAGTTACTAGGTCGTCAAGCTTGGTTCCGTCAGTCGCAATATCACGACCATCAACAGTACTGGAAGTGGTAATAGTACCATCACCTGCGATAGCAGCAGTGACAGTTCCTGCATTATTCAGTACCTCAACAACATTATCAGTATCAGCAGCACTGCCTCTCTTTACTGATAAAGCTCCATTGGTAGCATCAGTTAGAATCTCTGGAGAAGTAGAGTTATCATAAGCATCCTGTAAGGTAGTGCTTCCTGCTCCTCCTGCATTATCATCTACATACTCTTTAGTAGCAGCATCAGTATCGTTGATAGGAGTAGCAAGATTTAAAATTCTTTTACTTTGAGCAGTGAAGTCAGTAGAAGCATTGCCTCGTGACACTGCCAAAGTATCGAGTTGGTTTTTACTAACTGCATCCTGAGCATCAACACCATCAGCTACATTCTTGATGAGCCTGCTTTCGGCATCCCAACGATTAGATGCATTCGTAACCATTGCATGTCCAACATCACTTCCCTCAAGAGTAGTAATAGAACTTTCAGCAGCAGTTACTCTCGTATCAAGAGCATCAGTTTCACTCTTTCTAGCAGCATCGTTAGCAGCAGTTGGAGCCGCTAAGTTTTCAATCTTCTTGCTATTAGCGTCGTAAGCGTCTCCTGCTGCGTTTAGTTGTAACCCATTCACAGAGTCATCTTTAGCTTCAATGGACACATGAAGAGCTTGCTTGGCGAGTAGGTCCAAGTCATTCTCAGTTAGTACAGCACCATCAACAAAGTCTACAAGAGGAGTCGTAGGAGTTTCTCTTTGAATAAGAACTTCAACACCTGGGGAAGCACCAGTGGTAAGAGTTACTTGTCCAGTAGTAACAGTAACACCTGATTGAAGTACATCATCAAAATAAACTTTTACATAACTTGCGTCAATGTAATCGAAGCTAAATGCGTACGTAAGAGTTGCTGCACTAGTAGAAATATAAGTAATACGAGAAGAAAATGCCATTATTTGTTACCTCCTGGACGAAGAGCGTCTAATCCTTGACGGCGTTGGATTTTGTTAACTTCGAACTCTGCTTGTCTAGTTGCATTCGTGCGAGCGTCCTGGAATTCCTGAAGAGATTCACCGTCTTCATTGACATATAGATGAGCATAATTATAAATAATACTAGCAGCTTTATTTCTGCCGCGAGCGGTCCACTCATTTATATTTTTACGAATCTCTTCATAAGCAGCTTCAGCTTCTAACTGCTCAGCGGGAGTATAGTCTTCATCCAGCGAGAGAATTATATCTTTCAATGTTTTATACTCTTGCGATTTGAAGTATTGTTGGAGTCCCTTGGTAGCAGAATCTTTGACTAAGTCGTATCTGTTCATTGCAACACTAATTGACCCAGACATAATCAGGAAGTCTTCATAAGCGTTCTGACCATCCCTAGCCACAAGAGCCTTATCAAAGTCTTCTTTTTCTTTCTTAGTCATAAGACTAGGCTTTAGCTTGAACTTACGAAGGTCGATATCAGAGAATTTTGTAACAGAGGTAGGTCTGGGAACTCTCTTACTAAAGCCCAACTCTTCCATCTCTGAGGTAATCAAGTCTACGTCGTACTTCTTGCCTACAAGACGGAAAGCTCTATCTGGAGCATCAATCACACGACCAAGGAAGTCACGCTTCTTCATCAGAGTATAGTCTTCACCGAGAATTTTACCGAGAAGCTTAGTACCTAGCTGATTGAACATCTTTTGCTGAAATACGCTTTCTTCTTCACGACTTGGTCTGAAGTCACGCTGGAAAGGCTCACCAGCCGTGGATAAAAGACCTTTACCAGGACTAATTAGGTCTGCACCCCAACCTGCAACGAATGCTGTTGCTGCGTACTCAGGGTTGTCGAACATCTTAAAGAAGTCAGTAGCGGCGCTGAGATATCCTTGGTTGTTAATAAAGTCAAAGGTTTGAGTGACGATATCCATGAGAGGAGAATTTTCTTCTTCTTTTTCTGTCATGTACTCCCAAGGAGTCTTTGTCGCCAAATCCTTAGCAGCCATTCCCGCCTGGATAAGAGTGTTGAAAGGTCCAAGTCGAGAGAAATCAATCTTTACAGACCCTGCTCTATCTTCCCATTCTGGGAGATTGTCAATAATATACTCAACCGCATTCTCTACGGTGTGTGGTAGACCCTCTCTCTTCAACTCTCTTGCAATGATTTCAGAGTTGTTCGTATACCATCGAAGGGCACTCGCTCTGAGGAGGTCCTCAAAATCCTGTCCCGACATAGGAATAACAAGGTTAAACTCTTTCCAACTTCCTTTATCTACAACTTCTAGACGAACACCTTCAGCGTCGCCATCAGTGTCCGTTAGGCGGTAACCAGTATAGATTAGACTAGAACCAACAAGAATCTTACCTGCAGAACGAGCTTGTTCAACCTCACCCAAAGCTCCTGACAGAGCTTGTCTCTCCTTTCTAATCATAAAACTGAGGGGGGTTCTCGCAACAGCCATCGCGGCAACGTTTGTAGTAGCCCTTGCGAAGGGAGCGATTCCTCGAAGTGGAGCGTATCTCTGTATACCTTTGATTAGACGCTGCATCATTGGAGGTACATCTTGAGTAATGGTGGTTTCTCTGGCGAACTGTTGAGCTTCCTCTACAGTCTTTTCAATAACCTTTCGAACATCAGACTCAACTTCCGCACCTAATCTTCCATTCTTAGTAACTTTTACTGCCTCATCAAGAGTCTTGTCAATAGATTCTTTTACCGTCTTAGGTAAATCCTCCAGTTGGCTTAGCTTCTCAAGAAGCACTAAATCCTGTTCTAGTTGTGGCGTTACTTCTGGGACTATCGCTTCTTTCGCTTTTTTCGCTTCGCGTAACCTAACCATGATAGCGTCAACAAAATCAATGGCATCACCTTTTTCACCGAGAACACTAAAGAAAGCCTCTTGGATTTCCTTTACAAGTTCCTGCTGGTCTAAACTTCGGACACCTGTTCCACCAGTTACAACCTGTAAGCCTGTGATATTCTCATCAAGACGCATCATAAACTCACGAATGAAATCTCTAGTCTTCAGACTCTCATCAATTGTCGCAAGTGCCTTTCTGGGAATAAACTCCAGAGTAGACACAAGTGTAGTCCAAAGAGTACGCATAACAGGGTTTTCAATGCCTTGTGCCCACTTGCCTAGTCTACCTAGACCAGCGGGGTCAATACCGAGGACAGTGTCGATTTTAGGGTCATATCCTGCCTTCAATCCGGCACCAAGCAGCGCCTCACTCTTCGTACCAATCGCAGGGTCAATACGAGAAGGAGCAGATGCGCTTAGTAGACCTGTAATCAAGTCCCATAAATCTTTTGGTTCAGGGCTTCGACCAGCCAGTTGAATCTTACCTCCTGAGAGAGTATAAAAAATATTATCTATTTGTTCTGCGGTAGTATCGACACGTCTATAAGTAGGGTCTTTTATAGCTTTTAGCTCTTCTTCTAAGTCTGAAATACGAGTTGGGTTTTCCTTAGGTACTGATTTAGTTTGCTCGTTCGCTAGCCTAACTGCCTCGTCTATTTGCTCCTGTCCCTCACCTCTCACTCTCAAATTATCTACCTCTTGCCAAAGTCGCTTAGCCTCCTCCCGAATACTAGGGTCTTCTACAACAAGTCCCATTTTCTCCGCTTCGGCTAATAGCTTTTTCCGGGTCTCGTCATTAGTTTCCGCTTCGATTTTCTTTAGAATTTTTATTTCGTCCTTAACTCTTCCTTCAGTTCTGTCAAGGTTGCGAAGCTGAAGCCTATATTTTTTTAGTTCATTTTCAAGCTTCAGCTGCTCGGCATCATCTGCGGCGTTATATATTCCGTCTTCCAAGTCCTTGATGCGGTTAAAGGTAGCTTCTACCAACTCCTCCTTCACCGACGGCTTCGATACGCGCCTGACCAGCGGCTGGACGCCACGACCGACACCATACTCAAGACTTCTAACACCTTTCATAAGAATGCCACTAGCCGTAGCGAGTGCAGGAACTCCGAGAGAGTAAAGAAGATTATTAGTTCGAATATCGACTAAAATATCGGCAATACCCCGAACCTTTCTACCTGACGCAAGTTTTTTAGTAGCTTTCTCAATACCATGCTTCGCGATTTGCTTTTCAATAGTCTCAGGCTGCGCTTTATTCGACCTGTTCCGATTAATTAGAATTTCCTCCAGCTCTAAATCTGACTTGTTTGAAATATTTGACAGGATTTCTAGGTTAGTCTTGATGTCTGCGGGAATGAGTTTTCTTTTTCGTTTTTTATTAAGAGGCATACTAGCCTCCTCAAGAATATCAAAAGTTAGCGCAAGTCTAGTCTGGTTCTGTAGAGAGGGATTGGCTCGGTACATCATACGCGCTGCCTCTACAAGCTCTGGAATAGCCATCTGTCCCAACAATTCCTTACGTTTTAAATCATCTGTCTCTTTGAGGAGCATCTGAAAATCAAATTCGACACGGGGAGCATCAAGCTGTTTGACAGATTTCTCGAACGCGCGGTCGATTTCTCCGAAAAGTTTTCTATCCGTAATTACTTTCTCTGATTTGGCAGCCCCTTCAACGGTACCCTTGCCTTCCTTTAGTTCTTCTATTTTCTTTCGTAAACGAGTTATGAGAAGGTCCGCGCCCTGTGGCTCCCAGGATGGGTCTTCCGCCGATGAAGCGGGCTGTGGTTCTGCCGGTGATGCCGGACCATCAGGCACAACTTCCTCTTTCGGCGGGCTGAGAGTTTCATCAACACGTTTCGTTGTAGTTTTAGCTAAACCTGCTAGTTTCTCTTTACCGACATACTTTCCTTCTAATACATCTTCAACAGTAGCTAGTTCGAGAATATTATCGCTTATTTCTCTATATTTGGCTCTAAGCGTTTCCGCGAAATAACCAGAGTCGAAGTCGGGAAGCTCGTCTAATTTATTTGCAATTTTATCTGCGTCCTCCTGTAGACTTTGTCTCTGTTTCTTCAATTCCAAGATAGCTTTATCTAATTCAGGAGTGAGACCTGATGTCTTTGGTAGACCATCCTCGCCTAACCTAGCTTTCATTTTATTGAAGAATCCAGGGACACGTTCACCCAGCTTCAGTTGTCTTAGTTTGCTCGCAGTAGCATCAAGCATACCACCAAGCACTACACCTTCAAGAGCAATCTTGGTTTTGGCTAGCCATTCAGGGTCATCGATGTCGATAGCCAATGCAGTGGTAAATGCGTTATTGATAAGCACGCTATCTGACTCTGCGAACATGTTTCCCAAAGTACCTTCATTCGATTCGAAGACATACGTATCAGCAGCAGCACCAGCCACAGCACTTCTTACTGCCCAACCTGGAATCTTTCCATACTTATCGGCTGAAAGAATATTCTTTGCTTTCATTAGCTTACTCGCAGCAGAGAAAGGAACCATGTATCCAGCGATAACACCAACGAGTTCACCAACAGGTGCAACTCCAGGATTAATCTCTCCAGTAAAATCTTCGAAGAAAGGAATGGCTGTGTCAGCCATAGTCTTACCAGCTACTGCTGTGTTGTATACAATCTTACCTAAGGGACCCATGTTCTCGTAGTCTTGGTCCTTAAGACCGATATATTGTGATGAAAGACGACCCTTTCCTTCAGGAAGTTCTAGTTTGTTTTTTATATTATTTGGGATTTCTCCGTTGAATTTGTCGTGATAGTAAACGAAAGTAAGGGCTTTATCAATCTCTCTGGCACCTTCATTTGAAGCAGCATACATCTGGAATCGTAGACTATTACGGTTTAGTTTACTTACATCCTTACCAATTCTTTTCATGGCGTCAATGTAAAGGTCACCCATGCTGCCAAGATAAGCCTTTCTGAAAGAAAAAGGAATTCCCCTTTCCTCAGCAAGCTGCCTATCGTATTTGATAAGTTCTCCTACTACAGAATTACTACCCACAACGCGACCTTGAGAGTTTACCATATCATCGAGGTAACCTTTATTAAATAACACGCCTACCTTGCTTTGAGGGTCTGAGAAATCATAATCTACCACTGGCTCTTCTTTTGAGGGTAGAACGTAACGCATCGCCCCCCTGTCATTAAAGAAGATGGTCTCTGGACCCATGCGAGGCTCTTGAACCTGTGGTTCTGGCTCTCCTGGTACAGCGCCGGGCGAGTTGATGCGGTCGAGGACCACTCTTTGGAGCATATCGACGTCATCGTTGGTAAACCTCCGAAAGGGCAACCCCTCGCGGTAATATGTTTCCTCGACCAGGGGCGGCGTGCGCTCGAACTCACGCAGCCAATCCTTGTAATATGGTTCTTGAACCTGTGGTTCTGGCTCTTGGGCTTGAGCATCAAGAGCATCCTCAACACCCTTTGCTACCTCTTCAACAAATTCAGGAATCTCCCCTGCTAGAATTTTTTCTTCTTCTTCCTTTGGCAAGGGTTGTGGAAGGGTTACTTCCTCTTGCTGTTGTACAGGTTCTTGAGGTACAGGCATATCCTGCTCTTCATTCATATTTTCGTTTAGTGCCATAATTATTCTTCTATATATTGACGCGTTCTCATGCTGTCGCCGCTAAATGATTGGTTTGTCCATGCCTCCCATTCGGCATCTGCTTCAGCCTTACTGTCTATTAAACGGCGCATAGCAAGGTACTGTGAGTAAGCAATAGCTCTTTGATTAATCACATTCACATTACTACGAATCAGGTTCCTGTCCTCACCTGGAGGAGGAAGCTCAATATCTCTAAATAGGGTATCGACAGATTCGATAGTAGCTTTAGGAATACCAATGTAAACATCGGAACCTTCATCTATAGGTCGGAGACTCATTAGTATTTTTTTCTCTTCTTCAGTGAAAGGAACAACACTTGCATCTACTTTGAGGGTTCCTCCAGACACAGCTAAAGCTCTATCCTGATTATAGCGCTGTTCTACCAGCAATCTATTGGTTGAAAGTTGGTCATTATCCCGAGCAAACCTAGTTATGGTTCCTTGACCTGTTTTAATTTCCTGGTCGTTGAGCTTGAGAATATCTTCAGCAGCACCAATAATCTGAGTACGCATATTAGTGGTACCAAAACCTCCTTCCTTTAGAGCAGCAGCTACAATACCAGCATCGCCAGAAACTAAATCTTCCATCTTTGATTTGGCAGCAGTGCGAATAGTTTTATAGTCATCAAAAGAAATAATTCCTTTTTCAAAAAAATCATAAGCTTGCTGTTCTTGAGCTTTCAAGGTTTCCAAATCAGTAGCACCAAAATCAATCTCATGAAGAGCTAAACCTACATACCTATCATTACCATCAAAGGAAAGGTTTGACATAACAGAATCAACGTTACCCATGAGACCATCGACATTAGTATAGCCTCGTTCCTTTGCTTCCTGAATAATAGTTGCATAGACTGTGGTTTTGAAGTCATCAGAGAAGCTAACACTAGAAAGAGTATCCTTACCTTCACCAAGAACCATTAGTCTTTCGATTTCTTGGTCCAACATACCCAAGAGCATAGTATTTAATTCATCTTCGACAAGCTCGTCTTGTGCTGCTCTCAGTGCCGCTTGAGCCTTTGTTCGATTAGCAATATCAATACGAACACTATTTTTTATTTGCTCTAGCTTTAAGAAGTTCTCTGTACCTGGGGCTGCAAATCCACCAGCACCTTCTCTAATCTCAGTATCTTGAAGCTCGTCAAGAATATCATAAATATTTTGTTCCAAGTCTGGAGTTAGGGGAGCAGTTTGTGCTAGGTCAGTTGCGAATCCTTGTACGGCATTAAGAGTATGTGAGTTGATTTTCTCTACACCAAAACCATAATACTTATTGCTTAGATTCTTTAGGGTACTTCTGAAAACTTCTACGTCTCCACCTACCTTGGTGAAGTTATCAAAAACATTATATACTTCACGACCATACTGAACAGTAGCAGCTTGAATTGCAAGGTCATGTTTGTTATCTTCAACAGCAGCTTGAATTGCAAGATTGTTTGCAGCCATACCTCGTGAGAGAGCTACAAGCTCACCAGTGGACAATGCTTCCATGTTCATGAATACATCATTACCAACACTGTCCTGACCAAGGGACTTACCGGTTAGAGATTGTACAACAGATTGCTCAGCTTGTTCAAGAGACATAGGCTGAGTAGGATTACTCATTGCCTGAACATACTTCTTCATCTCATTGCCGTAAGAAGAAATTAAAATTTTTGCTCGCTCTTCTTCGATAGCATTGATAAGGGCAAAGTTCTCATGAGCTTGAATGATACCTTGTTTCTGAGCGATAGCATTCTGTTCTTGCACCAGAGACTTATACTCGTCTTCTGATAGCCCTTTACCGACCAAACCAAACACGGAGTCCAGGTCTGCTTGGAAGGCTTCCTGAGCCTTCTCCTCTTCTCTGGCGAGCTTATTGATTTTGTCTAGCTGTCCAGCGGTGCTGCGAATAGTCTTGCTTAGACCAGCAAAGGTAGCTGCTGCGTTTGGTTGTTGGTAGTTGAATCTCACCATGGTTAGTCTTCACTCCTATCGATTAGTGGGTCAGGATTAGAAATCTCATCTCGATAATCAAAGTAAGTAAGCATTGCATCAATTCCTGCTGCTGGTAATGCTGCGAGACCCAGAAACGTTGGGTCCAGAGAATAGCTCTTTACAGCAGTTCCTAGCATTTGTTCTGTACGAGCATCAATGATAGACTGTCTTTGAAGAATTGCATTTCTCTCAGCCTTAGCAAGATTAGATAATTGAATTTGTTTAAAAGCTTCGTTTACACGAACGATATCACTCTGGATATCAGCAGCAGACTGCCCCATCATACCACGCTCTGCTTGGGCAACACGAATCTCAGCTTCTTTTGCTTTGAACTTACGCTGTGCTTCGATAGCTTCTTGTGAAGCTTTATCTTTGAGGTCTTGCTGTGCAGCAAAGAGAGATTCCATGTTACGAGCAAAAGCAGACTCAGCAAGGATTTCATTGATTCTATCTTGCTCCGCTTTGATTTTTAGTTGTGAACGAGTTGCTAGCCCTCCAAAGTAAACGCTAAGAGCGTCAGAAGCAAATTGTCCTCCAGCCAGCCAAGCAGCATTCTCGTCAGAAAGTTTATCAGCCATTCTGTTTATCCTCTAAATAGTACATTCTATTAAGTCCAGCAGGTGTGAGCATTTCAAATAAGGTGTAACTCATATTCATTTCTTTTACTTCTACTACATCATCTGTTACTACGAACCCAAGTGATTCAATGAACTTCTGATGATTCTTCGCCTTTGCATCCACGAAATTGAATAGCCTGTCGTACATGTAACCATAAGAAAAAAGTAAATCTTTTAGCAGTTTGTAAAAGGATAGAGATGAGTTACGAACATCCTCTGAACAGATGAGCCAAACTACTCCAGTCTTGAGTTCAGAGATTCCAGGGTAATCTGCTACGCCTACCAGAGCAATAGGTTTCTGATTATCGTCTTTGACACAGAAACAATAACGAGATTCTTTCATGGAGCTAAGAGCAGCAAACATAGGAGATTGAGTAAGTTTCTCATACTCCTGTACTTCTTGCTTTCTTAGATTATAAATAATTTCTCTCGCATCTTCACGAGTAGGATTAGTACAAAGAGTTACCATTAGTTTCTACCTCGTATCTTACTGGTGTACATTAGGTTGAATGAAGCTCCATTTACCTTACTTGTTTGGTGAGTGTTATTAATTAGTTTGATTGTTGGTACATCGTTACGAGCAGCAACAACAGACCTTAGAGTTCCTGTCTCAGAGTTCTGGTCTCCTAGTACGCTTTCTCCAGCAATATTACCTGAGATACTTTTTGTAGTAGTATCCCTGTTTACATTAGGATAGGATACTTGCATCTGTAGGTACTGAGTATTTGATACATATACCTCAGCCCATTTTACTGTGGTTCGTCCATTTACCAAGGGAACCTCTTGACCAAAAGAATCACCCCGCTTGATATACTGTTTGCTAAACTCATACTCAGCATCATAAAGTACACCTACATAGAAAGTTTTAGCTGTCCAGTCTCCTTCAATTTTGATATCATATCCAGTAGCTGGAGCTTTCAAGGTTGCGAGTACATTCTGGTCATCAAACACTACAAGGTTATCAGTTCTGTCAAAATAGTCTCCAATATTAACAGTGTTTGTACCGCCCTCCTGCGGTATCCTCACATCAGTGTCTCCATTGCCATCTAAGGAGATAGAGTACATATCTGTATGAGGAATAGTAAAATCTACATTGTGCGTGAGAGTCTCTGTATTATCGACTCTGAAGTAGTCTATGAAATTGGTAGCATCAGCGCTAGGATTAGCGACAGTCGCAAGAGTATTTACTTTATAACACTTATCGTCTACATAATGAATTCCTTTGATACGCTTGACGGGGAAAGTATACTTAAACCAGGAACTAAGAATACGGTCTCTTCCTTGGTTGAAATATTTATACATGTATAGTTCATTAGCAGGACCAGTAGTCTGTACGATAATGGTATTCGCTAGAGAAGAACCAGCCAATCTCATACACTTTCCTTGAAGGTACGATGGAATCTGTTGTGTAATCTCTTGAGCTTCGAAGCTTAGTTCTGTAGTTCCAGTAGGGAACATCTCATAGATAGCGGTTGATGATGACCTATCCTGCGCAAAAATAATATTATTATCTAGTGCAATAGGAGATACATTCTTAGAACATTCATAAGAAGCAATCTGAGCAAGAGATGCAGTTGAAGGTGTTAGTCCTTGTGACCCGTATGCAATAATAAACTGAGTTCTGTCAGAGAAGACTACCATTTGATTAGCAAAAGGTACAGCAAATCTAAGCTCAGTAATCTCATTTACAGAAGATTGAATATCAATTCTGTCAGTAGCAAGTACTTGGGTAACAGTAGTTCTCCAGAAATTATAAGGGTCATCTAGCTCTGATAGAATCACATTCTCTCCAGACAACAAACCTAGTCTAGATTTGAAGAAGAAAATATCATTAATTTTTTTTCCAATAAAGGATGGCTCAGGGTCAGTAATAGCATCACCAACAGTTTTATCTGTCCAAGTAACAGGACGGAACTTATACGTCGTAGGACTGACTTTGACAAGTTCATGAGGCATAGTAGTCTCATCAATTTTGTATTCAATACCTGCAGCGAGACTTTCTACCCATCTACCCTTTCCTCTTTCTGAGCCGCTATTATTGGGTTTATCCAAATCAAACTTTACATAATAATCATCAGTCGGGCTTTCAGGGGCACCAGTAATCTGTAGGAGGTACTGGTCAGCACTTGTCAGGGGAAGTCCTTCAAAAGAACCCTTGGTTTCAGTGAAAGAATCTGATAAAGTATCTCCATAAGAATCCTCAACAAAGATGTTTACTTCAGTATCGTCATACTCAGTTCCAGGTGCGGTAGTAAAGTTTGCTTGCCACAGAAGTACAGAACCTTCTCTATAGAAAAACTTTGAGTAGCTTCCTACGCCAGGAGTTTGATAGCTTGGGTCGGTCTGAGTGTAGTAAATTTTAATACCTGTATCTTCATCAGCAAATGTAGGATAATTAGCAGTATTGAATACCCTTCCACTTCTAGAATTAGATGTATCAGTTAGCGCAGCATGAATAGCGGCACAAATATTATCAGTCTTTGAGTCATTGACGTTACCTGAACCTAAGCCATCAGAGGTTACAATTCGAATATTTCTTTCTTCACCATTATCGTCAGTCGCTGTAACAGTATACTCAGCATTATAAGCACCCTCTTTGATAAAGACAGTTCCTCTTCGTCTTTGATGGTTATTGAACGTAGCTCCACCTGAAATAGCAGACTTCATTGCAGGAGTCACTGCTTTGTTTAGAATAAAGGTTGTATCCGCAATAGTAACAGCAGCATAATTAGTCGTAGCTTCTGTAGGTTGAGGACCCACCGCTAGATAAGGCGGGGTTTGCGTAGTAATAGCTACACCATCTTCATCAACAAGGTTTATGTCGTAACCAGTGTCCATGTCGATAAGACGAATCCTACCGTTGCAGATAACAAGAAGAAGCTTGGTGTCTCCATCACGAATAATCTCGTGCGTAAACAACCGCCCATGTCCAAGACCATCCAAGATGTCGTTAGCAGAATTAAGGACGAAATTACTGGTGGAAGAAACCTGCCCAACAAAATTACTTCCGGGTCTTTTTACTAGACCATCAACTACATCAGAAAGAAAATTAGTTTGTGCAGTACACTGGGAATCTCTTCGCTGAGAGTCTGGTTGCTGAGATACACCTCCATTCAACCTACGAATAGTCTTGTTACTGCTAGCCATAATAATTAGATTTGACGATTTAGAACGTTAAGTACTGAGGATGAGTCGTTGAGCATGTTAGCTTTTCCAATAGCATGAACAAAAGTATTTAATTTTGCTCGTGCTTCTACCTCATCCTGAGCAGAGAAGACACGAATGTCCTGAGAACCTACAAGTCTATCAGCGTAGATACGAGCAGCACGAATAGTACAATAACGCTTAGCTGCTTCAGGAAGGTCTTCAAAATCTAGGAGATAAACAATCTCCACAGTGATATCATTATCAAAAGTACTAGACTTATCTCGCATACTATACAAGATGGGAGAACCACCATTATATCTAATCACATACTCCTCATCTACTGAACGCACTTGTACGTAGTTACCAGGAATAGAAATCTCATTAGAAACATTAGGTGAGAGAGTCACATCCTCTTCAGTGTTGAAGACATACGCATCTCCACACAAATCCCTGACAATCTCATCGAGAATATCCTCTGCTAGGCTGACTTCATAAGGAACTGAGCCAGTGATAGTGTTAGTGGAAGCTTCTCCAATCGTTTGCAGCATAGTATTTACTGCTTGCAGTTTAGTAGTGCGTGATGATACCATATTATTTTTTTCCTAATAAATAAAATGAGGGAGCAACCTGAGTCACTCCCCCAAAAATAACAAAGACGACTGCCTTACGCAGCAGAAGTAATGAGACGGAACGCAGCCTCAGGACGCAGGATATCTACGCCTACAGCCATCTTAGCAACCAGCAGGTTACCTTGACGCTCCGGGATATAGTTAGCCTCGGTCTGCATGCCCTTGAGGGTTACAGTACCAGCAGCTTCCCTTTGGAAAGCGATACCGAAGCACAACTGTAGGTCAGAGCTTAGGTCAGTACGCTGGGTAGTACCACCAAAGTTCAGGGGTCCAGACGCAGCCTTTTGCTCAGCAGCAGTAGTGTCACGGTACTCGTTCATGACAGAGGAGTTGAGAATCTCAAAACCCATGTAGAAGAGTTGACCAGCACCGCCAGCAGCGCGGTCACCGCCACGACCAAAGTCGCTAGAAACGACATCATCTTCCTTCATAAGAAGGTAGAACTCGCTTGGGGGAAGAACAAGAGCGCGTCCCTCGCGAGGAACTTTGTTCTCATCCATTTCCTGGGCAGCTTTTTCAATAGCATCCTTGACCATAGCACCAGTGAGAGCAGCAAAGCTACCAGTGGTGGTTACAGCAGCAGCAGCGCCCTTACCAAGAGCAGCAATGCTCCAACGCTCATGAGCAGTGGCGAGAGCCATACCAGCCTGAGCAGCAAGCTCAGAGCGAGTGTCGTAGTGGTTCATAGCCTCGTCGAGGTCATCGACGAATTGCGGAGCGATGAGAAGCTTGTCAATGTTAATGACCTTCTCACCCGGGGTGGCATCAGATGCAAAGTCAGGAGAGGCACCAAACAGGTCATCACCAGGGGTGTGAAGCTTAGCTTCCTCTACTGCGAGAGTTGGGAAAGTCGCACTCTTACCAGAAGCAATAGTGCGCATACGAAGTCGGTCCTTTACAAGGCACTCGTGGTTAAAAGCTTTTAGAACCTCACCACCATAAACCTTGAGAAAGTCAGACACAGAATAGTTACTCGTTAGAGCCATTTTATTATCCTCCTATGGATTATTGTGTGTTCTGCGTTATGCAGTTTGTGGTGATAGTTATTATTAGTAACTATCGTTAGAAAAAAATGTACGTAAGGTTCTAAAGTTATTCCTTCATATGCTACCGTAGCAGTCATATGTTGGGCTTTACTTACGTGATTTAAGCTGAGTAAAAAAAAATAAATAGAATTTTACTCAGAGATTTTTAGAAATTAGATTTGGATACTTTACGCATCACAGCTTCTCTGAACTTCTCATCAGTAGCATAGCGTTCATCAGCCATGTCATTTAGCATTTCACTCTGAGAAGAATATCCAGCTTCAATACTAGCAATAGCATCAGCCTTGACTAGCGCTGGTTGTTCTTGTGCTGGAGTATTACCTCCCTGCTTAGCTTGTAGATTCTTTACAGCTAGACGAATATCATCAGGAGTACCTTTGTCTACAATGTTATTGAACATATCAATTTCTTTTTGTTCAAGATTATTAGCAGCCCAAGACATCAAAGAATTATAATCTTCTTCAGAGCCAACTTCACTCATGATACTTTTTAGCTCATATTCTTGCTTGAACTCTGCTAACTCTTTGTAATGTTCAATCAGTTCTTTGCTGATACCAGCTTTATTAAACGCTTCAACAACATCATCAGTAAGCTCACCAGCATCTTCAAGTGATTTGAACGCGTCGTTTACAAGACTCGCAGGAGCTTCAGTACTTTCAGTGCCAGATTCTTGAGCTTGCTCATAAGCATCTTCAGTGGATTCTTTTTCATTTGTTTCTCCATCTTCTTGCGAATATAC
>Ga0196901_1000709_pt1 | contig 17305 bp, 28 predicted proteins | sample CB_VirMetaG_FD_169099 | JGI IMG/M metagenome (GOLD analysis project Ga0196901, IMG submission 169099) | Freshwater to marine saline gradient viral communities from Chesapeake Bay - CB_1504_1 Viral MetaG (v3) (version 3) | ecosystem: Environmental > Aquatic > Marine > Coastal | place: USA... | reverse complement strand
CTCATGCAACGAAATGATACCCAAAGTGTGTTCATTAGAACCCACAAAAGGTACGGTTTTTGTACAGGATAATGGAGAGTATTATGAATGACTGCCCATGGAGTCGTATCGACATAATCGGACAGAATGGGAACGATGGAGAAGTCTACTCTGAAAATAGTTGTATGCACTGCGGTACTTATTTAAAAGTTCCTGATACTTGGTGGCCTTCTTGGGCTTCAACCAACACAAAGATTTGTATTTCCTGTGGGAGAGAACAAAATAAGAAGAATGATTCTCCAGAAAAATCTAGATCACGAATGTTAAAACGAAAGTATGGTATTACTCTGGAAGAATACAACACTATGCTGGAGAAACAAAATGGAGGTTGTTACTTATGTGGAGATACAGATCCCGGTGGGCCACCAACAACAAAACACTTCTGTGTAGACCATTGTCATTCTTCAGGTGACGTTAGAAAATTATTATGCAATAACTGTAACTCTGGACTTGGTTTTTTTAAAGACAATCCAGATTTAATGAGGCTTGCCGCTAATTATGTGGAGGATCACTATCCAGAAGTGCCCCTGAGAGCCCCTGAGAAGCCCGTAGAGGCCGCTAATGACGAAGAAGGTACTGACCTACCAGACCCTCCATTAGCCGCTTAGAATTGCTCTGGGGAGCATTTGGACCCCTCAAGGATTCCTAGGAGTCCCTGAGGGGTTTTTTTATGGTGCTACGTTCTCTTCCTGTTGATTCTGAAGAAGCATACTACGACCTACGGGGACATTCTGCAGGACGGTACCGACACCACTACGAAGTTGGGGTCTAGAGAGTGCATAGGCACCGCCTAGGAGTCCTAGGCCAACACCAGTAGCTTCAGATCCTAAAATGTTAGAGGCCATACCACCACCCGTCAGAGCACTGGTGGCCAACATTGGGTGTTGTTCAATCTTGCGAAGAACTTTCTCAGCAGTAGTGCCCTCACGAGCCATGTTGTAGCCTAGGTTTTCCTTGGCAACCATGGCGTGATGCTGACGATTCATGGCAGCACGAATGTTTGCATTGGGAGCAATGTCCTGCATGAGTTGATTGATCTCATTACGCACTACTGCCACTACTTCACGACTGACATCATCACCGGCATGAACGTCCTTCTTGAAGAACTTCTCAACTACACGATCAAATTCCTGACGAAGCTTGAGGAGATCCTTAGGATTACCTGAGTATTTCCCAAGGGCAATATCATAGGCACGAATAACCTTATCAAAAGTAGGTTTAAGATCTTTACCTACAAACTCAGGATTATCAGTAACGAATTGCTTTAGACGAGAACCAACACGGGTTGCTACAGTGCCACGGGGTACCTGAGTTTTTACTCCAGCAAGTTCTTTACGAATATCAATGCCAAGACGATTGACTTCTCTGTTCAGAGACTCCATGATTCTATGACGTGAGGAGCTACCACTAATTCCTTTAATTGAAAGGACGGTATTCAGAATTGCATCTTCACGATTCAATACGGCCTGACGTGATTTATCAAGACCCCGTTCAGCAATACGAGCCTGCTTTGCATTAGGTGTCTGACTGAGAACATATTTAGCTAGGGTTTTCTTCTGAGACTCCGTGGCAGAATCTACCAACGCTTTACCAACCTTGCTTTTGCCCGGAACGAGACCAAAGCCAACATTGATTGCGGCTTCAATATCCTTACGAATATTCTTGTCAAGACCACGATATGCTTCATAGAGCTGCTGTGCAGTCTCAGTGCTCATCAGTGATGATGCACCTGAGGCAATCTGTTCCTGTAGCCATTTTTCAGCCTCGTCTGGAGTCAATGAGGACAGAATGGTTAAGGCAGTTTCACCCACGGTATCAAAAAGAGCACCAAAGGAATCACCGGCTACCTGAAGAATTGATTCAGGATAGGAGATACGACCTTCGAGGTAATCCTTTACGGTCTCCTCCATGCTAATCTTACGTTCACCGAGTTGAGACCCAAGGCGTCCTAGGTAGCTATCTGCGGCTACTAGGGGCTCCTCAAGACCCTCAGGCTGTTGCTCTAGCGGAGTAAAGGTAGGAACATCGGATGGTTGTTGTACATCACGAAATTCAGGCTGTACTTCCAGCGGAGTAAAATCAATCTGCGCCATTTGTCACCTCAGTTCCATCCATGTTATAAACTTTATCGTTCAAACGATAGAGTAAGTTACCCTTAGTATCTTGACCAATTTCAGCACCTGCTGGTACGGTGTAAACTTTGTCATTCAAAGTTACTTCCTTCATCTTAGGTGCTTCACCCTGCAGTGCCTTCATTTCATAGATGTCTGGGACATCAACAACGTAGGCTTCACGAGAACCCTCAGGAGTTCTGTTCCAGAATGCACTACTATAACGGCCAAGTCTTTGGTTATACTGCTGCAACTTAGCACGTTCAATCTTAGCATTCAACTCAAGAATCTGCTTCATACCTTGCGGAGTCAGGTTTTCACCAGCACCTGCCATCTCCATTGCGGTCTGCAAGTCACGTTCAGAAATACCAGTACCAGAACCAAACATACCAGAGGCAAGCAACTGACCAGCCAAACGTTTCGTATTGGCCATGAGGGTCTCAGTACGAGCCACTGCTTCTGCCTCACTCTTCACATTGATTCCAACGGAATTCAGAAGTTGAGAATAGAATTTCTCAGCACCTTGACGAGTCTTAGCAAACGAACCAACATTGACCTTACCAGACTCAAGCATTCTCAGGGAGTCATTGGCAACCATGATGTTCTGTCGAGAGGTTTCAGCTGATTTGTATTCTTCGTTTAGTTTTTCATACGACTTTACGGTCATCTGATTTGCTGCAGTATCACCACGCTTGTATTCAATGGCCATCTTCATAGCATCTTGAAGACACTTAGGGTCCGAAGGGTCACAACCAATGACCTTCTCAGCAAAGTATGCAATGTTTTGTTCTGCCGTGCTTACTTTACCATCCATGAGGTTTGCAAGCTCAAGAAGACCAGCAGCTTCTCCAGCATTGCCAGAACGAATCAACTCAGCGGCAGTCTTGCGAAGACCTACAGCATTACCACCACTTTTTGCAACGAGTTGATTAAGTGCTTTAGCTCTACGTTCTTGAGGACTCAAAGCAGCTTCTTTGATTGCTTGTCCTGCTTCAGGATTCACAAGGCCCGCCAAAGAACCCAGACCCATCATGCCGCTACGACCAATTTGACTAAAGCTTGCTGGCATGTTCTGAAGGGCATTGGCAGTCAAACTTTGGATTGCCCCACCAATGGGAGATCCAAGTTTGCTCATCAAAATATTTTGAGCATTCACAGCACCCTGCTTCTGAAGATTTAGAATCTCTTCTGAACGAATTTCTGATGGGGTCTTTAGTAGGTCTGAAATTAAACTATTAGCCATGTCAGTTCCTTAATTAAACCATGTTCTCATCGTCGTAGCTAGAAGAAGATACCCAGTTACCAAGTTCGTTTAACCAAGTACCACCACTACTACTACTACTGCTACTAGACCCACTACCACCGAGGATTACATTGAGCAGGGTATCGACTGGAGACATCGTTTGACTTCCAGCAACGCCAGCAGATTGAGCAAAGAGTCCCTGAAGGGCATCAGCCAATGCACGAGAACGTTGAGCCTCAAGGGTTGCAACAGCACCAGCACCTTCTGCCTCTGCCTGAAGACCAGCAATGCCAGTCTTATAGAGGGCCTCAAGCATACCCTGTTGGCCTGCCTGAGAAATATTAGCAAGCTGAGTAGCCGGAGTGAGTGTAGCAATCTGTTGTGCCTGAGGAGTATATCCTGCAGTCAATGCTGCCTGAATGTTTTGTAGATTCTGACCAGCCAACGCAGGGGCTGTAGTCAATGCTGCAAGAAGATTCTTCGTACTCTGTTCCTGAGCAGCTTTCTCCAACGCAAGTTGCTCTGGAGTGCCACCATAGGCAGCCGTCTGAACACCACCACGACCTTGGGCCTGCAGACGATTCTCAAGTTCTAAACGCTGACGCTGAAGCTCAGGAGCCTGTGCTGCCTGCATTTGAGCGTAGAGATCCTGAGCCGTAGGAGCAGCAGTGCCCATGAGACCAGTGGCTTGAGCAAGCATACCACTTTGGATTGCTTGAGCTTCTGGAGATAACGTTTGAGTAAAACCACCACCAGCACCAACATCGGTAGTACCTGTGGCAGTCTTGACACTGAAGGGTTTGAATTCAGAGACGCCAGTGAGTTCTTGTCCTAAAGCTTGTGCCTGAGGAACAAAACCGGAGACAATATTCTTCAGTGCCTCCATTTCTCCAGTGGTGGCTTGATATGGAAGATAAGCAGCAGCCATGCTGCCACCAGCTCCCAAAAGACCACTAAGGGTTTCCTGAAGAGTAGCCATTAGTAAGTACCTCCATCAACAGTACCGATAGTTGCAGTACCAGTAACGGATAGAGTTGGGACAGTTACGGTGCCCGTGAAAGTCGGGGATGCCGTGTCTGCCTTAGTCGCTACTGCAGTTGCAATGTTGTCATACTCAGTGTTAATTTCTGAGCCCTTAATGATCTTCGCAGGGTTACCTGATGCCAGTGTATCCTTTACTGCGAAGTTAGTCGTCTTCGTATAATTTGACATTAGATAGTCCTTCCTACGATTGCCTGTGCGGTCATACGCTGAATAGAGACTGGAGCTCCATTCACTTCTGCTTCAACACCGAGCTGTACTACTGCACCACCACCACTTGCGTTTACATTGGGGCGGTTCACTAGAACACCTGCGTTAAATTCACCTTCATTGTACTCTGCAATGTTGTACTCAGCAATGATCTGAGTGGTTAGAGTAAATCGTTTCTTTTTGTAAGCATAACTATAATCATAACCCCAGTTGAGAGTTACGTCAGTAGCACTACCACCAATTACGGTAATCTTGAGATTCTTAAGGAGCTTAAGATTGCTTGGGGCTCCAAAGTCAAGATAGTTGGTGAAATAAGACATCTGATATGAAGCACCATTATCACGATAGCCCGTATATTGAGCAATGCCTGAAGCTTTACCTAGAAGAAGTTCACCAGCACGAGTACGTACCATGCATTGTGGATTTACACTGTTCCATACAGTGGCCCTTAGGGACCCATCTTGTAGTGGAGTACGAGTATCAAAACAATAGGTTTGTTCTGACGTTGGAAGCTGAAGTAAATAGAAAGCTTCTTCAGGAGAATAGATGGATACGATATGCTCTGCTTCGGAAAGAACATAAGCATCTAGATTGGATCGAATGTTCTTGCTCACATCAGTTAGAGGAATTGACTTCTCCTGAATGGTACGTCTAAAGCTACGAACACCGGAATCTGACAAGAAGAGAAGATCACTACCAGTGCTTTGAATGCTATCACGAGCAATGCAGCCAATGCCGACTACGGAGTCCGCTAGGGACATTGTGGCAGGATCGGTAGCACCTTGGTAGATTAGAATCTGACGCTTACCGAAGATGATTAGAAAGTTATTGTGAGAGGCAAGGGCAGTAATCGTATCAGAACCATCTGCCCATACCTTGGAGATGTCAATGGAACCTGAGGAACCCGTATCCCACTTCATGCCCGTCAGAAGGTCTGACCAATAAATCGTAGTGGCATCTGAGGTAGTATTGGCAACCCAAAGGCGACCAAAGGCCGAAAGGACCACATTGGCCTGAGGTACGGTACCTGAGTAGTCTGCATGGTCCTCAATGGCCACTGCAGAAGTACCGTCATACACTACTGGCTTAGAGTCCTTGCGGAACATGTAGTGTTTGTTATTCAGTGTGGCATATGAATACTGACCATCACCCACAGTATAGAGTGAAGGAGTAATATCGGTCAGCGTCGTAGTGCCTTTATAAATTGCAGTGGCTGAGGAACTAATGATTTCCGTAGTCCCATCCTCTTTGACAAACTCACTGATTGAAACTAGATCGTCACCACCAGAAGTAGTTACATAGGACCAACCCTTACGGGCACCAATGCGTCCATATTGGTCAATTACACAATTGGTAGCATCGAGAGCAAATTGCTCCGAAAGGGCCGTAGGGGAATCCTCGGTATTGAGACCGTAGAATCCCGGAGCCTGAATTGCTACACTTTGTAGTGGCTTAGCCATTAAACGGTATCCCAGATGAGTTCTTCAGGGTGATATTGGGCATCTAAAGAGATTGCCGTAGCTACATCATTTTGAGCAAAGATTGCCTGTTCAGAACCAGACTCACCACCAGTCTCACCACGCTCACGAAGGGCATAGGCGTATGCCCAATTGATTACTGGGCTGGAGGGGATTAGAAGGACATCAGAGTCACTAGAGAGGTCTGCTTGACGTTTGACTCCATAGACGGTAAGAGTCTTAACTGAGCTTGGGGTTTGATACAGGCGAAGCTGAATGTCCCCGTTGGCATCTAGACCATCAACGGCATAGTAGTTGATAGTACCACTAGCACCATTAGTGCCAAGATTGAGTTCACGAATGCGGGCAATAGATTCTAGACGAACAATGTTGTTGTCAGTTTCATTGTGAACGTATTCAACACGACCACGAGTGCCGAAGCCAGTCAGGGAATACAAAGGAGTGCCAGCGACCGTAGTGATCGTTTGGGTAGCCCTGAGTGCAGTCCAATCCCAAGCATCCTCTACGAGACGTTTGGCATCATTTACAAAATCTGCAATCAGTTTAGAATAATCAGATTCAGCAACGGTAGTTACTTCCTCTTCACGAATTCTACGCATCACTGCATTTACAAGTTCTAGATAAGTCATGTTTTATCCTAATGTTGCTGTACGCTGTAGCAATGCACGAGATAGTGGTAATTGACCATCTTCGGCTAGAAGAGGATTATCCGTGGTGCGAGCCATTAGATTTTCTTCTTCCTCATCTTCAGGTAATTGAACACCAGTACCGTCCTCTCCTTCAATCTTATATTTGAGTGCCAAAGACAACTCTGGGAGATGGAGACCACTAAGGTCAATTCCTAGGCCCTGTAGTTCTGGAAGAGAATAATCCTTGAAGACATCATAGTCAAGCCCTTGCCAATCAAGACCACTCAATTCTACGTCTGGGAAATCTAGTTGGATGTCTGGAATTGAACCACCAAGATCCTTCCAGTTAAATCCTGCAAGACTAGCATCAAACTTCGGTAGATCGATGTCAGGAAGTTCAGCCCTAAGGTCCTTAAGCCACTGAGGAGTACTAATATCAAAATCAAGACTTGATGAAATACTTTCCGGTAGCATCTCCTTAAGGTCATCTAAGGTAGGTACTGCTCCACCTCGATTATAGTATTCTCTAGCACCCCTAAGGGCTGCCTTGGCCGGATCTACGCCTTCATTGAGGGCAAGACCAGTAGAGATACCAGCATAACCTATGGCCTCAAGCTGAGGATCACCAGATGCTAAATTATCTACAAGTTCATCACCAAACTGGTTGGAGAGAATTCTCAACGGTTGTTCACCGGCAAGAAGATCTGCCGCTGCCTGATTTAGATCCATGTGCTCAGAAACAAACTGAGCTACTTCAGGGCTTACTACTTCACTCAGAGTATTGGTAAGCTTCGTATCAAGATTTAGTTTCTTGATCGCATCAGCACCATAGGCACCTATGAGGGCCTGAACTGGATCAGCACCATCAGCAATTCGTGCCGCAGTTTCAGCGGCCTTAACAACCTCAGGATTGATCTCAACACCAGCATTGAGGTCTGAGTAACCTTGGACCCCAAGGGCCACAAAGTCCAGTGCAGTCAAATCTTCACCATTGGCTACCTTGGCAGCCGCATTGATGTACGCCGCATACTGAGGGAATGCCACGGCAATTGCAATTTGACCTATGGGTGACCTAGCGGCGTCTACTGCGGCCTCACCAATCTCACCGACAAAATCACCAACACCATCTACGACATCACCAACGAAGTCTACAGCTTCTTTACCAGCATCGGTAACGAAGTCTACGGCACTGTCTAATTTATCATCAACCCAACCCATTAGTTTTCCTTAAGATTACAGACGGCATTTCCGTCAATGATCTTGCTACATTTCTTGAAGTAGCGTTTGACCAATCCTTCCAGTTTTGGGTTGGTGATTGGAGTGTATGCAATATCGTAGTCGGTCAGAGTAGCTTTGAACTTATCAAAGTTCTCCACGAGATCCTTCATGTTCCCCGCATTGACTGTATGATAACGAACCTGTTTACCTTCCGGCTTGTACAGAAAGATGGTCGTATCAGTTTTATATTCTTTAAATCCACGGTCTAGGAGTCCTTGGTATAACTCCATTGCTTTCTCAAGAGTCACCCCTTCGTGATTCTTAGAAATATCAGCACTTATGATTTCTTTAGTATCCATATTGGCTGTCATCGATTAGACTAGGATCAAAATTATCTCTAAAAATAAATACGTATGGAATCAACATTCCAAAAACAATTCGGTAACTGAGGCGTCCTAGGTCCACCCAAGTAGACCACTTCCAGAATAGTTTCTCAGCCTTAAGTTTGTCAAAGACATATTTCAATCCAAAGCCTACGGTGGACTTAAAGTTCACAATGGCAATTCGATTGAGATATGATTTTTCCTTCTTGAAATACTTCCAGAGTCTAAAAGCTACATCCTTGTGCTCAATCTCCTCATGAGCATGCCAGACATACATCTTGTATTCCTTACCTTCCTTGTCCTTGTAGCGATCAATGAGATCACGAGCCGCTGAGGAAGCTAAGTGCTCAATGGATACCATGGCACCCAGAATAGTCCCACTGTGGGGCTTCTTACCCAAGACCTCAGCCCTAGCAAACTCTTGAGCCTCTAGATCAAGTTCTCCAATGCTCTTATTGTGAGCATGGTGTGCCTTGGTATGTGATTGTTCCTGTCTAATGAACTTCTCCATGGCAGCGACAAGATCAGGATCATCAACCTTGGGCTTATAGGCTTCCATGACCTTGCAGAACAAAGTTTCCCAAGCAGGGAAAAGAACACTAAGACCATTGTAGTAGTGAGTCAGAACTGCTGAATTCTCACACCAGTATTTCATTAGCCACCTTGGATTACATCGTTCTCTTCAATTACGGAGACCAACATGGTGATTGCATTGTTGGTAGGACAAGAAGCAATGATTTTATCTCCTTCCTTCATGGAGATAAATTCGTTAAATTCTCCTCCAATCTTAAAGAATTCTTTAGAGGATAGAGAATAAGCAGTAAAGACTGACAAAGAAGCTGCCTCTGAGGCATCATAGAGGGTCGTAGTAAAACTAGAAGTAGACCCTGAGGTATTTGTAGCATACAATAGTACCCATTGGGCCCTTTTGCCTGAAGGGACTTCATAGATAGTTTGGTTAGTAGTTAGGAGACTAACTCCAAAGGATTTCTTAATCATCTTTAGATATATTTTATTTTAGCATATTTTTAGTGATTTGTCAAGCACTAATTTTCGACAATACAAACTACTGTAGGGTCTAAACAAGGACTAACCTCTAACTGACCATAGAGCCTAAGCTCATCTTTGGTCATAGTCATGTGTCGAATCTCAGCACAGCCCGAGAGTGCCCAAAGGATACCTAGGAGTCCTAGGGTTCTCATTTTGTCTTCTTCTTATATCCGCTCGCATACGCCGCTGCGGCCTGTCGCTCAGCACCCTTGCGAGTCTTGTAGACCTTACCAGACTTGCCCCATTTGTAACCACCTTTGACCTTATGAATTGGCATTAGCTCTTCCCGAGGTAAAAACTTCCCGCTGCGAGAAATGTAGTCCAAATGGCGTCAAAGGAGATCAAAGACGTCAACGTAACGTACTCAGTACGAGTACCAGTAGTATCAATGAGTCCAAGGAAATTAAATCCATCGGTGACCTCAACAGGAACTGAAATACTGACTCCAAAGAATGGAGCTAGAAGATAGACGAAAACCATTACGACTACTGAGAGTACGAAGATTCGACGAGTCAGTTTCGTGAATGGATCAGCAGCACGAGCTGCGGCAGCATCGGCAGACTTAGTGGATGCTTCCATATCCTGAATCTTACGACCCATGGCGGCATCTAAAGCAGCCTGTTGTAATTGTTGTTGTTCACGCTTAGCTTCGGCAGCCATGGTCATCATTTTGAAAATATGACCCATAGTGGCCCCACCAGCCATGGTGAGAATGTCTACAGGAATCATGTCATTGCTCCGCTAGTGAATTCATGAGGGCATCCCTAATCTGCTTTTGAAGTCTTTCTTCCATGGACTTCTGATTCTGGTCTACCATCGCAGTACGTTCATCAAACCATCTCTGAGCTTCTTTAACCATCGCTCGATTCTCAGACTCAGTAGTACGAATTCTTGCTTCAACTTCACCCAATGCTTTCTCAATAGATATGACGTCAGAACGTAGGTCGTTCTTAATGTCCTTAGCATAACTAACACCTTCATCCAATTTAATCATTGCTTGGTCAATCTGAACCTGAATTGCTCCGGGGTCTAGATTGGCAAGTTTCTTCTTCATGTCCTGAAATGCCTTATAGGACTCAAAGCCACCATAGAGGACACCAATGGTAGACGAGAGGGCCATGAGAATCGCTAGTCCCTTACCACCCTCAAATTCAATACCACCAATATTTAGTTTTGCCATTGAGCTTCCACCATGAATTTATCAAATTTAGCATCAGAGGCCAGAGCATTCACCCAAAACCGATCAGCAAATCTACGATTATCCTGAATGGTTGGACCCTTAGGCAACTCAGGCTGATTCAGTTTTACATCCTCAATTTCTACGCCCTGAGAAGCCATGACGGCCAGAGCAAGCACTTGAGTCACTGGGTCTGAAGGGTTACCCGGAAGGGACTCCATGGATGCCGTAGTTACGTCAATCACCACGGCCATCTGAGTACTTCCCTCAGACTTTGGAGAATCTTTAGCCTTAGGCTGCTCCTGAGTGCCTCCAGAAGGCTCTGAGGAGCTCTCTGAGCGACTTTCTGGTTGAGGCTGTGGGTCAGGACCACTGGACTGCTCAGGGGCCTCCTGAGGGCTCTGAGGGGCTTCCTGAGGGGTTACCTGAGGAGCTTCCTGAGGGGTAACAGTCACTTCTGGATTGTAGATATTATCCATCACGGTAGTCTGAAGAGTGGGATCTTCCGTTGCCGGTAGAATCACTGCAATCAGAGTTGGATCATAAGTTACCTTAAAATCCCCTGAGTAGAATACTGGTCCATACCATCCAGCCCAGAATCCATTATCTTCACCGTAGAGGTCCAGAGTTGCCGAAGTAGCGTCTGTCAGTGGAATGTAGGTTAGATCAATCTCTTGCCAGTAGTTTCCCACATTGAACGTGTCCGTCCAAGTCTCTCCAGTATCTAACGTCAAAGTGACCGTAAAGGTGTCTAGAGTGCCTGAGGAACAATTACCACCAATGCGATTCTCACAGGCCGAAACCATCGTGTTGTAGTTGTAAGATATTTGACCTTCATATTGAGAGAGGTCAATGGTCTGACTTACTGAACCACCCATCCAATCCGTATGATGGTGGTTGTAGTGGTTGATTATAGATCCAGATTCAGTCCAACCATAATTATCGATCAGATTTTCCGTAGTAGCAACTTCTGCAAGTACAGGAGTCGTTACTAGCAGGAGTACCAGTAACTTCCATTCCATCCCTTGCAGGTTCCAATGTAACCTTCTTGTTCCCATGGGGCTCCCTCAGGTTTTCTATTTCGCAATTCGAGTTCATCTTTAAGGAGGAGATCAGATAACTGGACGCCATCGGGGAGTTTCTCATCATTGTTAATCCAGATTTCTCGAGCCTCAACTCCCAACTTACCAGCAATGGGAGGATAGACTCCAGAGTGCCAAAGGGCCTTGAATGCAATAGGGTCCTGAGCTAACACACCAGCAGCTACGGTCTTAAGACCAATGGCATTCATTGCTCGGGCCATCTTGAGCTTCTCACAATGCTCATCTCTCACCACCGTACCACCAGTACTAATGCCCAACACCTGAGTCTGGATCGCACCGGAAAACCCGGCAGATTTACAAATGTCACTATTGGTGACACTCAGGCTCGGAGAGTTTGCCGTAGCAGCTCCTTTGAGTGTAGTCGTACCACTACTGACAGTATTTGAAGAAGATGACGTAGTGCTCGATACGGTGCTTGAGATTACCGTAGGGTCCGTTGCTAGAGCATTGACTGAGAGTGCCAAAAGGCCCCCAATGAGAAGCCCTATAATTAACCACCAGATCTGAAGGAGTATTTTCAATTCGGTGTTCCCATAAAGTAGTGTGATATGAAACCCGCAAGACCACCAATGAAGGACACGATAGCCATACCTGCCCACATTCCACCCTTGGACTTATTGGCCATCTCTAGAAGTTTTTCAATCTGTCGCTCCATCTTGTCCATCTTACGGTCAAGATCTTGAACTTTCTGCCACATGGCCCCATAGCGTACTGGATCAAATTCTTCGTTGGTCATTACCACTTCACCTTATCTGCCCAGTAAGCTGCGGACATCTTACCCTTCTTAATGTTAGCTGCATGACGGGCTTTGAAAGCCTTATTACGTGCAGAACCCTTGGGTGAACCCTTAACTCCCTGTTGACCAAACCGAATAGTCTTTACCTGATCACCTTCCTTGGCAACAACTACGTGTGACTTGGTAGGATGGTTCGGAGTACGTTTCGGTTTGTTGTAACCGGATACTCCGGCACGTTCCAGTCTAGAGTCTTTCACATTACACCTCCGTCAAAGATACAAACGCAGGATCAACTTCAGCCAGAGGATCTACCGGCCAGCCGCCAAAGACGCCTGCGCAGGCGAAGCCAATGTTGATAAGGGTTTGGGGTTCCATCACTCAGCCTCAGCAATCACCAGCGTACCTGCCTCAACCTGACGCAGGATTTCTGCGTAGTGGCGGTTTTGTGGATCTAATGGGACGGACATGGTTACACCGTCAATGACTGCGGTGATGCTGGAGTTTTTACCAGAGATAATGTCTGCGTGATATTGTGCAGATTCAATGTTCATTTGCTCCATGTTGCCACCTCATTCAATACGGCAAAATCCTTAAACATAGCATTGGCTGCAAAGTTGTACGCCAAAGCTGCTTCTTGTTCGGTCTTATACACACCCAATGATTTGGTCTTTCCGTTGACGGTAATGCGGCTACGCCACTTGTCACGAAACCGCATAACGCCTTTATAGTCAGAAGAACAGCCTGCTGGCTTGCGTTGCTTCATCATGTTCTGTGATTGGGTGACAACTTGCAGATTTTCAATACGGTTATCCAAGCCATTGCCGTTGATGTGATCCACAACTTTGCTGCTCAAATCCCATCCTTCAAGTTCAGCAATCAGACGATGTGCTAGAACTTGCTTGCCATCAATCGTGGCAACCGCATAAGTCAAATGCTTGGATGGAAGATCCCGCCAGTTATGTTCAAGCAAATGTTTGTGCTTGTCTGAAACAATCATAATTCTGCATCCGCAGTCCAGTTTCCCAGAAAATAACCAGTACCAGTACCACTAGCAGTGCATCCAGCACGGAAACCGTCAACACTACTTCCGGCTGCTATATAGGTTCCTGTATTGAAATTGCTACTGCCATTCAATGTTGTCACTATTGTTGGTGCTGCTCTCATTGTTACAGGGAAAATTCTTGTGCCATAGTGTGTAACACCGTTAACAACATACCCATCATTGATTCCGACTCTTGAACTGTTTTCGCTTGCATTGGCTTGATAATATCTTTTACACAACGCCAGTTCTTCACCATAGCTGCGGTGTTCAAATGGGGTAGCGACTGTGCCGACTTCTAGTTGGACTCCGGTGATGTAGAAGGTTGCACCAGAAGTCCCAATAACATTAGTTTGTCCTACCCATCTGTTTGCATTTGTACTGGACGCCCAAGAAGTATTTAGTGTCCCAGATGTAAAATCTGTTCCAGATGCAATTACAAACTGAACAAACAAACTTCCGTTGTTATCGTTATCAAAAGCCCCAGAAGTATCCGCTGGAAATGTTATTGTTTTATATTCCCAAGTATTTGCTGAGTTAATTGTGTATGAAGCTGATACCTGTCTGGTGTTATCATTATCAAACAATTCAACAATATAAGTTCCTGTAATACTTCCCTTTACCCAAAAAGACGCTGTAAGTTGCTTTGCAGAAGAAGTGCCTTTTGCAATTCCTTGAAGATTTTGGCCTTCAATACGCTGAGTTAAAAGAGCATATTCCCCGGCGGCCAAATCGGTTTCAGCGGTTGTAACTTCTATTTTTAGAGAGTTAGCAAATTCATCTGGGCCATCAGATGCTTGCGACATAGTAATGACATCTTCCGTATTTGCTGCCCAATAAAATCTATCTAAAGCTCGATAACCAGAACTACTGACACTCAAGCTGGTGCTACGCTGTGCCACCTGCATAGCACCATTGATGATGAGGTTCCTGCGGCCCAATGAAGGGGATGCTGTAGTGACTACAGTTCCAGATTCAGCAGGTACACTGAGGCTTCCAGTACCGTCTGCCTTTGTAATCGTATCTACTTTCAATGTACTCACGGCTTACCCCTTTGGATACTTGTCTTTGATGGCTTGGATCTGTGCTGCCATTTCCGCAGGGAATACACCTGCATGGAACAGAGCATCCAGTTGATCGCCTATGGCTGGATATTCAGCAGCACGACTGCGGGCATAGGCTTTAGCGTCATACTCCGCTTGCAGGCGAGTGATCTCAGCCTGAATTTCAGCATCGGTGGGTTGAGTCTGCTTGGAATCCAACCATTCAATCTCAGTACCACGGACTACCCATTCAGCACCGGGGCGGAGGCTTAGGAGTGCGTCTGCTATGTTCATGCTGCAATCTCCATGAGAGTCCAATCCGTTGTTGTTCCTGTTGTTTGCCCAAGAAATGCACCGTCTGAGTTGTTTACTTTTGCGTAAATGGCATAAGTAACTGCGCTTGTCGTTGCTGGGGAGTCAAGATAGATGATGTTGAACGGAACTCTAAGGATGGTTCCAGACGAGCCATAGTCATAGTTTTCTACCCGAACAGAAGCGACAAACGATGCGCCACCATCATTCGTTAGGGCAAACTGATTGTCATTTTCCCCTGAGCCAGCATTTCTAACTCCACCGCCACCAGAACTAAACATCACAAGAATTTTGCTAGATGCCGATGATGGAGTAATAGATGCAGAAAATCCTGTGCTTGCATAACTTGCAGAGGAAACGGTTGTTTCTCCGGTTGATTGAGAACTAACAACCTGCAACACCTTGCCACCCGTACCAGCAGGCAGGGTTACGGTCTTACCCGACAAGTCCAAAGTGGATGCAATGTCATCCGCCGTTACAGAGCCATCCGGCAAGCCACCCGCAACTAAATTCTGGATCGTTCCATTTCCGTTTAAGACTAGGCTCATGGTTGTTCTCCCTTCGGATGGGCTGCTTTCACCGCAGCAATAGCATCCGCCCAAGTAGTCGTACCGTTGACTGAATCCCAATACTGCATATCCAGTTGCTCTTGAATGCTTGGGTAGGCTGCTGCACGATCCAGTTTGTAGTGAGTGCTTGTCTCAGCCGCTTCTATCTCAGCCGCTCTTGCCTGAATCTGTGCCGTTACTTCCAGTACATTGCCATTCGCATCAGTATACGTTCCGTCTGGCAATGAAATAACAGAGCCATGTACTTCGCATAAAGCTAATAAAATGCTCATGATAAATCGTACTCCACTGCTGAAATTAAAGAGTCACCTGCCGCTCCGCCATAGATTCTTGCACTGTAAGGGCTGCTACCTGACACGCATCTAATTTGTACCTTCCATGTTTGAGCAGATGTTCCAGAGTTTACATAAGAGTGAACAAAGCTTACTGGACGCATTGTGTTGCTATTGTTGTTATGTCTGAATTGCCCTTCTGTATCAATTTCGCTTTCACTGCTATTTTTATTGAAGTAGTCACCATTAGGTGTAACAAACTTTAAGCGGCCATTAGTTAAGTTTGTTGATCCACCAAACAAGCAACTTAACGTAACGATAATTAAAGAATTACTGCTTGTTGGAGTAACCGTTAGTGTAAGTCCGGTAACGTCTGTAAAGCTGGTGCTGCTTGTATCAAAGTCTCCGCTTAATGGAGTTGAGTTAACTACCTGTAAAGCCTTACCTAATGTGCCAGTGATCTGACTAGACGGGATAGATGACGCACTCGTCAGCACAGTACCCGCTTCATCCGGCAGGGTAAGCGTACGGTCAGTATTTGAATTAGGTGCGGATATGGTGAAAGTACCACTACCGCTTGCGTTGCCTTCGATTTTTACATTGCTCATGCTGCCACCTCTTGGATCGAGATGTTGTTCATATTGGATGCTTCAAGCATAACTAGATCCTTAAATTCGTTCGCAATAGCGTCGGCTTCAGCCTTAGTGTGCGCCTTGCCCAGATAAATACGATCACCAAAAACAGTTGTGCGAATCTTATGTTGAGGGCGAACACCGGAGCAATTATCAAAATGCCACCGCTTGATGCTGGTAGCCCCGCCCTGAGTTCCACAATGCGGGCAAGTCAAAACATCGTACTTGTAGCCACGCATTGCCTTGCTCTTTTTAGCAATGGTTTCTGGCGACTGTTTTGCACCATTTGGGCCATTGCCCCCGTCAGACAAATTTACCAAATCACATCCGGCATCTTTGTATTCTGCGATAAGACGCTTTTCATCTTCGAAAGCTTCTTCTTCAGTTTCAAAGCGGTTCACAATCTTCATTGTGATTCCGCCGGCAACTTTCAGACGCTCACGCCACAGGTAATGACGATCACTCATTGAATATACACGCTGCCCCTTGCCTTTTCCGACATAGAACACATCGCCTTCTGGGGTTGAATGGGTGTATGTGTAGTACATCAGGCTATTACCCAAGTCGAACCAGACGGAATGGATACACTGATACCGGAATTAATGGTCACAGGGCCAGCAGACAACGCATTGTTCCCGCTGGTAATGCTGTAATTCGCTGTGATGGTGTGGGCGTGTTCATACAACCCTTCACCTGTGGAGTTGCCTCCCCCTACCGCTGCCCATGCAGAACCGTCATACACTTCCGCAGAGGTGTCATCACTGTTCCAGCGCAGATAGCCAGCACTAGGAGAGCCATCTCGCTCTGCTGTCGTACCTACTGGCAGTACCGCTGATCCAGTAGAAGACGTTTTTGCAACTACGGTACCAGTGTACGCTTCAGTCCACGATGAGCCATCATAGACGTACATTGCGTTATTGGTAGTATTAAAATACAAAGCACCAGTGACTAGAGCATCACCATCGTTATCCAGTGCAGGAGCAGAAGATTTAGCTCCAAGATAACGATCATCGAAGGAAT
>Ga0196901_1000708_pt1 | contig 17308 bp, 21 predicted proteins | sample CB_VirMetaG_FD_169099 | JGI IMG/M metagenome (GOLD analysis project Ga0196901, IMG submission 169099) | Freshwater to marine saline gradient viral communities from Chesapeake Bay - CB_1504_1 Viral MetaG (v3) (version 3) | ecosystem: Environmental > Aquatic > Marine > Coastal | place: USA... | reverse complement strand
CGTATGACCGAGCTGATCCGAAGAAGGCGGGTAACTTCTCTCCGGTTGCTGGCAAGACGGGTGGCAAGTCTGCGAAGACGAAAAACATCCGCAGTGCTACCCCGCGTGGATTTGCGAAGGCGGTGTTCTTGGCGAATGCCGACTATTCGTTTGAGGATGACCGGATGGTTTTGGGTGGCGTTCGTAATTATGGAAACGGTGTTATCGTGAAAGGACTGATTGACTAATGAAGACGATCTGCAAGACTTGTGGAGGTAATGGTTACGTTGCTGTTGACGTGCAGGACGATGGAAAGGGGCCGGCTTACGACGACTGCCCCACGTGCCACTGTGAAGGAGAAGTCGAAGATGGACTTATGGAAGCGCATCAAGCGCAAAGAGAACTGGGAGAGTAGGATGGGACCGGAATACTTTTTGTTAATCTTCGCCGGGAGCGTAATCTCCGGCATCCTGATGTACTGGTTTTAGTTGAGCCAGTTAACAACGGTTGACCTGTTCTCCGGAATAGGCGGATTTGCCCGTGGCCTCGAAGCCACCGGGCATTTCCGGACCACCTGTTTCGTGGAGCAGGATCCGTTCTGCCAAGCGGTGTTGAAGCACCACTGGCCCGATGTGCCTATACTGGATGACGTAAGACATGCCCGACAATTCGACTTCCCCGACTCCCGACCCGACCTTGTTTGCGGAGGATTCCCTTGCCAGCCGTTCTCACAGGCAGGAAAACAGCTCGCTCAAGACGACCCCCGACATCTCTGGCCTGAGATGCTTAGAGTTATCCGGGAACTCCGGCCCACTTGGGTTGTTGGAGAGAACGTTGTTGGGCTCATCAAATTGGGCTTGGACGAAGTACTCTCTGACTTGGAAGGCGAAGGCTACGCCACAAGGACGTTTAATATTCCAGCTTGCGCGGTTGGAGCCCCGCACCTCAGACAACGGATCTGGGTTGTTGCACACGCCGACAGCGAAAGCGAACCAGACGGCACCTTCGATGGTAACGCGGGGCAGCGGCAACTGGGTTTTGAGTTTTTGGCCGACTCCGACGACGGAGGCCAAGAGCGACACGCACAACGTCCAGAACAGGATCGACAAGGACAAACAGGTGATGCTGTGTCATGCGGTTCGTCTGTACCCGATTCCGGTCACACCGACCGGCGGCGGCGACAGAGCCGGAACGGGGACTTTGAATTACATGGCGAGGAGTGGCCAGCTAACCGACCAGAAGAGTGGTGGGAGCTTGAACCCGATGTGGGTCGCTTGGCTGATGGGCTACCCAACCGAGTATCTCAACTCCGTGCCTTGGGAAACAGCATCGTCCCGCAGATCGCGCAAGAAATCGGACAAGCAATAAAGGTTGCACATGACTATTAGCCACCTATTCAATCCCGTTGAAAACGCCAACCTTCGGGTAATCAGCTTGGGCGCGGGTGTTCAGTCCACGGTCATGGCACTGATGGCTGAAGCTGGGGACATTGGTCCGGGGCCGGACTGTGCTGTATTCGCAGACACTGGTTGGGAGCCCAAGGAGGTTTACGACCACTTGGATTGGCTCGAAGGCCAGCTATCCTTTCCCGTGTACCGCGTACAGCGGGGCAACATCAAAGAGGATTTGGAGGCTGATCTCAACACCACGGGTCATAAGTTTGCGTCGATACCGTTCTTTCTAATCAACAAGGACGGCACGAACGGCATGGCCCGACGACAATGCACCAGTGAGTACAAGCTTAAACCCATACGCAAGAAGGTTCGTGAGCTTGCCGGGTTGAAGCCCCGCCAGCGCACACCGAAGGATTTTGTCGTGGAGATGTGGATTGGCATATCCAAGGACGAAATGATGCGGGTAAAGGACAGCCAGGATTCGTGGGTAGAGAACCGCTGGCCGTTGCTTGAGAAGGAGATGAACCGGAGGGACTGCCTTCAGTGGTTCAGCGACAGGTATCCGGACAGAATGTTGGCCAAGAGCGCGTGCATTGGTTGCCCGTTCCATAACGATCACGAGTGGCGGCGGATCAAGGATCAGTTTCCCGATGAGTTTGAGGAAGCCTGTCAGATCGATGAGAAGATCAGAGATGCGGAGGGACGGTTCCATGGAGCGCGGTTCCTTCACGCTCAACGGATTCCACTGCGCGACGTGGACTTCAGAACGGCTGAAGAACTGGGCCAGGGTGAACTGTTCAAAGATTTGATGCAGAACGAGTGCGAAGGAATGTGCGGTCTATGACCAAATACGAGACTATTGGTGAATGCAATCCGCGATACGGCTATGGGCGCTGGACGTTGACGCCAGAGTCCTCAAAAGCCGCAAACAAACTTGGCATGAGAACCCATGAGTTTTTGCAGACGCACGTCGATATGGCGCTCCATGATGAGATATGGCTGTTTCATCGAAAGATTGCGACGGGGCACTACGAACTGGTAGTGGCGGAGAAGCACAGGAGAAAGTGATGCAGAACAGGATCAACAAATTGATAGAGGTAATGGAAAGGGCGCAGGATCCGGACTGTAAAGAGTTCTGGAAACGAATCATCGACTACTTTTATGTGAAACACGTTGAAGAAAGTGTAAGAAAGGAAGGACTAAAATGAAGTTTTTTGATTGGCTACTTGGCAGGGAAGAACCTAAACCCCAGCCCAAGCCCAAGCCCAAAAAGATGCAGCGTGTCGCGCTGATGCCGGTTCCGAAGTGGACACACGCCGGCAAGAAGGGCAAGACGATCTACTGCCCTCACTGCAAGGGCTCAACGCACGTGTTCAACTTCGCGTGGTCAGCACTGGTTTGTCCGTCATGCAAGGCGGAAGTCAACAAGTACCTGTGGCTGATTTCGAAAGATGTCCAATGAAATGGGCAATTAGAACCTGCTTCGCGCTGGCGGCGCTACTCGTAGCACTGCTCATAGGGCTGGTAGTACCGATACCCGCTTTAGCCAGTGGGGGACTTTCCGCCGGGGACGACAAAGGCGGATTGTGCCTAGCCGAAGCGATGTACTACGAGGCTCGAGATCAGGGTTGGCGCGGCATGTTGGCCGTGGGCGTTGTAATTCAGAACAGGGTCCGCGATGACCGCTATCCGGATACGGTGTGCGGCGTCGTCAGGCAAGGGCGCTATCGCAATGGCAACCCGGTCAGGCACAAGTGCCAGTTCAGTTATTACTGCGACGGCAAGCCGGAGCGTCCGGCGGAGAAGGAACCTTGGTCCGTGGCCCTTGATCTGGCGACCATGCTTCTATCGAACAACGTCCAGATAGATGGTCTCAAGGACGTGACGCACTATCACGCCGACTGGGTCAATCCATCGTGGGCCAGTTCCATGGAAAGAAAGAAGCAGATTGGTGAACACATCTTCTACGCTCAGAGAGACGGCACGAAGTGAATCTCACGTGTGTTTTCGTTTACATAGGCTATGCGGACGTTGAGTTGTTTTTGGATGTCTGACCGCACCCGGTATATGCGATGGTACACTTTACGGTTGGGGTTCTTCCGAAATCTGTCTGCCTTTGAGTCAAACAGAAAGACCTCCGCCTCCGGAGTGATGGCGACAACGTCAACAGGACCCTGACTGCTGAGAGGGATAAACACCCACCAATCCTTACGCAGAAGATATTCTGCGAGAATGCTCTCACAAAGGTCGCCTGTCTGATGTCGATGATTGGGCATTAACACAAGGCTGACAACAAATAATTAAAACATCAAGTCAACAACATATGGTATAAGGGGTTATGGCGAAGAAAGCAGCACAGACATATGAGGGTCGAACCAGGGTGCGGCGGCGCAATCGACCGCACCCGTTCAACATCCGTAAAAAGCTGGGACCAAGGAGCAGCGCCCGTGGTATGCGGAAGCGCAACCGGGGTCAGGGCTGAAGCGCGTCCAGTTCATAACCCAAGGCATTTAAAAGAGCCTCGATTTTGTAGATCGAAGGCTCTTTTATTTTTTGGCGCTCGTAGTTTTCGATTGTATTAACGCCAACACCGGACAGCTTTGACAACTCGGCGCGGGTCATGCCGCTTTCTTTTCGTAGGTCGAGTAGTATCTGCGCCCAGTGTTCTGACATCGGTCAGTGCTTCACCGGGTCTTCTGGGTCAAAGTTTCCCAAAAAATCAACGATGCGTGAGGACCTGTTTATTTCGTGGCTCTCTTCATCATCTACGACGGCCAGCGTGCTTGTCAAAAGCTTCGACATGACATGAAGGATGCCAAGAATACCAACAGCGGCAGCACCGCTCTCAATCGCTACACGGAATAGAACAACGGACTTACCAATCGGATCCAAATCGCCGCGCTCGTAAGTGGCCTTGTTCACTTCTTCGTAGAAGCTGTTCAGGTTTTCGTGATCTTTCATCCTTCAGGCTCCCTTCTCGGACAGCGCCGCGTACATCGACATGACGTTCGCATCACTCGGTGCCTTCTCAGATACCTCTACCAGGAAAGATATCTGTTGAGCTGGCGACCGATGGTTCTTCTCCGCCATGTCCCATAGCTTCTCCCACGTTGGGATCGGAACTGCAACGGACTTGTACTTCTTCGTATCAGGCATTGGATTCTCCTATTTCAGCCATTCTTTCAAATCTTCGCCCATAACCACACTGGCGACATCCATCTTGTCGCGAAGAGCCTTGACGATTCGTTCGTCAATCGTGCCTTCCGCGATCAGATCTATGTAGGTGACATGCTCTTTCTGTCCGATCCGGTGAGCCCGGTCCTCAGACTGCATACGAACAGCCAAGTCAAAGCTGTTCGCAAAGTAGACGACCGTGTTGGCGGCAGTCAGGGTGATGCCGTATCCACCTGTCTGTGGGTTGCCCACAAAGAACCGCGCCTCGCCGTTCTGGAAGCTTTCGATGGCCTCCGACCGTTCCGTGTCCGACGTGTCACCAAAATAACTGACCGTGGACCGTGGGCCATACCTCTTGGTCAGCGCCTTCTCGATACGCTTTATGTCGTAGCGGAACCGCGACCAGATGATGGCTTTACCCTCGACCTCTTCGAGACAGTCCATCAGTTCGTTTAGTCGATGGTCTTTGATCTCTATCGTTTCTCCGCTGTCGGATCGTGTGTGACCGGACAGCACTTGCTGCATCCGTAACAGCTGGGTCATGACGTTGGTCGTGGTCATGAACTCTTCGTCTTCAATGTGCGCCAGCGCATACTCTTTCAGGTCGCGATAGATTCGAGCCTGGTCTTCCGACAGTTGAACGCTACGCCGGGTGTAAATCTTCTTTGGTAGGTCTAAGCAATCATCCTTCATGACGCGGCTGCTGAATGTCTTGAGCAGGCTGGACAGCTCTTCCAAGTTTCGATAGCCGACGATTTGATTGAAGCTGTGTGATCCGACGTTGCGTCGATTCATCACGGCGTATCGATACTGAAACTGAAAGAAGTTGTCACCTGTCTCGCCAAGCAGCCGCTTATCCATAAACCGGCATTGCGACCAGAGATCCATGGGCGATTGCGTGACAGGAAACCCGGTCAGGATTCGACGATACTTCGCCAAGTGCGACATCTGAAGAAGGGCCTTGGTCCGTGAAGCTTTGGGCGATTTGATTGACGTGCTTTCGTCTACCGCTAACAGTGCGTTCGACATCCTCAACACTTCTGTTAGGTACTTCTGTCCCTTCTTCGTGCTGAGTGCCTCCACGTTCATGACCAGTATGCGGAAGCCTTCACTCGGTCGCATGAAGCTGGCTAGATCGACCTTGTCCGCCTTTTTAGGATTCGGGTTCCACGTCGCAGACAACGCGGCCTCGAGACAATCGTCTGGCATGTGGGTGGGTATCTCGGTGCGTGACCAGTTTCGGTACACGCCCTTCGGCGCAATCACGATGAACGTGTCGATCTTGCCGGCCTGATACAGCATCGCCGCCGTATCGATGCACACCTTTGACTTGCCGGTCCCCATCTCCATGAAAAAACCCCAGTTCTCTTTCGACCAGGATTGACGCAAAACATCGTCTTGGTGTTTATAAGGCTTGGTTTTGTACTGATAGTCCATGGTTGGCACTATATATTGCAACTTACCTGTTGCATACCCCTAAATCATGGATTATGGTGTGAAAATCAGAAAGTGAGAGATTGATGGCAACTGTCTACGTAACGCAAGAAAACCCCCGCGTGAATATCGTTTCCGCAAACAAGTGGGGGGACCTTGAACCGCTTACGAATCCCTTCGATCAGATACACGTAAACCCTGGCCGCATCGTGTCGCAGATACGACGCAAGCTACGGAACGTTGGTGATGACGATTGGTTGTTGGCCATGGGTGACCCGGCCATCATCGGGGTAGCTTTTGCCGTTTTTGCGGAACGAAACCACGGTCGTGTCAACATCCTGAAGTGGGATCGTATGGAGAAAACATACTATCCCGTAAAGCTACAGTTGCGCGGCGGTGGCATTGAGAACTTAGCACCTGACGAGGAGATACGGTAATGAGTGATAACGACCTTTGGAAAACGATTGAGGCGGATGCGGAAGCTGACGCTGATGCGTTTAACGATCTGACTACAGAGGGCGCCACCGAGCTGGCGTCGATGATCCGTCACCTCAGTGAGTTGCAGACGCAGCTTGGTGAGGCGGAGGAGCGGTTGAAAGGCCTGAAGCGGCAGATCAACCGTTATACCCACGATCTGATTCCTGCGAAGATGCAAGAGACAGGTCTTGATGAGGCGAAGGTGGGAGGCAACAAGATTAGCCTAGCCACCTATGTGAACGGCACCATGCCGAAAGATCCCTTACAGCGTGACATTGCGTTGTCTCACCTTCGTGAGATCGGCGCGTCTGATTTCATTAAGAATCAGATCAGCGTTGATTTTGCCGTGAGCGAGGACAATCGCGCTCGTGCAATGCAAGCGGATCTGGAATCGCAAGGTTACGACACTGCCGCCAAAACGTGGGTGGAACCCCAGACGCTCAAGAAGCTTATTCGTGAGCGGATGGAATCAGGTCAAGAGATCGACCTAGAACTGTTTAACGCGTCAATTGGAACATATGCCAAGATTAAAGGAGAATCATGATGGCTAAAGCAAACGGAAAACTACCAGCAGAACTCGCCGCCGCGTTTGAAGAGGACGCTTCATACGGCTTTGAGGAAGTCACCTCGTCGGATTTGCAGATACCTTTTCTGCGGATCATTCAGGCGCTGTCCCCGCAGTTAAAGAAAAGCGACCCAGCTTTCATCGCGGGAGCCAGCCAAGGCGACATCTTCAACACGGTGACCAACCATGTGTGGGAAGGCGAAGAAGGCGTGGTCGTTCTGCCGGTGCATTTCCAGATGAAGTTTTTGGAATTTGTACCTCGAACCCAAGGCGGTGGTTTCTTGGGCGAGATTGCAGCGGACTCACCGGACATCCGGGCTGCGGTTCGCGACAAGGATAGCGGCATGGAACTTCTGCCGAGCGGTAACGAGCTTGTTCGCACCGCGCAGCATTACGTCAAGATCGTTCACGAGGACGGCAATCTTGAGAATGCCATCGTTGACATGAAGAAGACGCAGCTGAAAAAGAGCCGCCTTTGGTTGTCTATGATGATGATGCAGAAGCACAACGGCAAGACGATGCCGTCGTTCGCCAACACCTACCGTCTCAAGTCAGTTGAAGATGGTAACGACAAAGGTTCGTGGGGGTCTTGGAGCATTGCAATGGAAGGCACTGTGCCTTCCCTAGAAGCTTACAACGACTGTAAGGAACTGCATTCGTCTATCAGTTCGGGAGAACTGAAGATTGCTCCGCCGCCGCAGGAAGTTGAGGTGATTGCGGATCAATCCGAAGAAGTGCCATTCTAGGTGCGTGGGACCCGCTTAATCGCGGGTCCCTACTTTTTCATGGAAGATTTAGCACAAAGGTTCCTTGACCTGTTTTCCGGGTCGCAAGGAGCCCATGGACAGACAGACGTTTTAGGTCGTCAGCGGAACGGCAAGCAACAGGCGAAGTATGAGATCGTCCGTCAACCGTTGTCCGTGGACCACGTTCAAGATCACTTGGACGGACGACTAGGTGTCGGGTCGATACCAATCGATGAAACGAACAAGTGTCAGTTCGGTGCGCTGGACATTGACGACTACAACCTCAATCTTCCGCTTCTACTGGCCAAGGTCAAAAGGTTCAAGCTGCCCCTGATTCTGTGCCGATCCAAGTCTGGGGGCGCTCATTTGTTTTTATTTATGTCAGAGCGGATTGCAGCGTCCGAGATGCGCGACCGTCTGGCCGAGTTTGCCGCAGCGTTGGGTTGGGGCAACTGCGAGATATTTCCGAAGCAGGAAGAATTGCTGGCGGAGCGCGGCGACGTGGGTAACTTTATCAATCTGCCCTATCAGAACGCGAAGTACACCACCCGATATGCGCTGAAGAAGAACGGCGACTCCATGTCACTGGAGGAGTTTCTGGCGGCAGCGGAGAAGGCGCGGATCACCGCCAAGCAACTGGCGGGTATATCCTTGGGGGGCGACAGCGCAATCCTGCCGGATGGACCGCCTTGCCTACAGCAGCTCACCGAGTTTGGTACGCCGGAGGGCGGTCGCAACATGACGCTCATGAACATTGGCGTTTACTACAAACAGGCCGCTCCAAACGATTGGAAACAACTGCTTGAGAAGCATAACCAGGATTACTGCAATCCGCCGCTGCCAGCGCGTGAAGTGGTCGTTGTGCAAGAGCAGCTGGAGAAGAAGGAGTACTTCTACACGTGCAAGTCGGAGCCCTTGCATAGTCACTGTAACAAGTCTCTTTGTCGGTCGCGGAAGTTTGGGGTGGGGGATGCGAACTCGCACGTCCCTGTCGGTGGCCTGACGGTTGTGGAGTCGGAGCCTCCTGTCTGGTTCGTGGACGTGGACGGTGCCCGGCTGGAGTTGTCTACCAAGCAGCTACAGATGCAAGTGGAGTTTCAGAGGGCTTGCATGGAACAGATGTACAAGATGCCGGCACGGATGAAGGAATCGGATTGGCGAGATCTGGTGGACAGTTTGCTCAGTGACGCGACGAGGATATCGGTGCCGGAGGAACTTACCCAGAAGGGCTTGTTCACGGAGTTGCTGGAGAACTTCTGCACTTCGAGGATTCAGGCACACAGCCCAGAAGAACTGCTGACAGGTAAACCGTGGACCGAGGACGGTGTTACGTACTTCAAGCTTAGTTCTCTACAGGATTTTTTGAAGCGCAATAATTTTACGCAGTACACGCGGGGTCAGATTACCGAGCGTCTGAAGGAGATGAACAACGGGACGGAGTCGGATAAGACCTACAGGTTCCGCGACAACAACGATAACTGGAAGTCGGTGCGGGTTTGGTTTGTACCGGAGATGCATCGTGGTGAAGTGGACCTTCCAGAGGTGACGTTTGAGCCAGAGGATCCACCGTTTTGACAGACCAACACGAAACCATCCTTGGTCCACCAGGCACTGGCAAGACGCAGACCAACTCCAACCGGATACGAGAGTGCATCGAACAGGGCATCGCCCCAGACCGCATTGCTTGTGTTTCGTTTACTCGTAAGGCGGCAAAGGAAAGCCGGGAGCGCGTATGCCGCGATTGGGGCATTGATGAGAAAGACATGCCCTACTTCCAGACGCTGCATTCCATGGCGTTTCGATCCGGTGGCTACAGCTCCGATGATGTTCTGAGCGGCAAAGACATGAAGGAGATCGGTCAGGCGGTAGGCATACCCTTCGGTAGCAAGTCCGGAGGCGATACCGAGTCAGACTTCGACACGTTGAGCTTGGCCAAGGGTGACTTCTACATGAGCCAGTATCACCTGTCGCGGAGTAAGGGACTAAGCCTCGAAGAGATGCACAGGCGTCTTGGGGACTACAACGTCGATTGGCCGGAGTTGAAGCGTCTTGTCTTGGCCTACGAAGATTACAAGCGTGTTCGTAAGAAAATCGATTTCACGGACATGATTACGAACTTCATCAAGTCGGGCGATGGGCCAGACATAGAGGCTCTGTTCGTGGACGAGGCGCAGGATCTGTCTACCCTTCAGTGGTCCATGGTCAATGTTCTCCGGAAGAAGCCCCGCATACAGGTATTCACGGGCGATGATGACCAAGCCATCATGGGATTCCAAGGCGCGGATGTAGGGGCCTTTCTAAACGCAACCGAAAAGAAGACGGTCCTTGAGCAATCGTACCGGCTACCCAAGACGGTGTGGGCGGAGGCTCAGAACATCGTTAGCCGGATTGAAGGTAGAGCCCCAAAGCAGTGGCGGCCAAGGGACGAAGAGGGCAGCTACCACGTACATCAGAGCATTTGGGATGTCCCATTTGATGAGGGCGAGTGGTGCGTCATGGCGCGGACCAACCGGATCGCTTCGCATTACGCGCAAGCTTTGCGCGATGAGGGTTGGGTTTACAGCCGCAATGGTCACCCCAGCATTCCGACAAAGACATACGAGGCACTGCACGATTGGGAGCGATGGTCCAAGGGAGAGCCGCTGACGCCCACGAAGATCCGGAACGTCTACACCTTCATGGAGATGGGCCACGGCTACTCACGGGGCTTCGGAGCGCGTTCCAAGGCCCTTTTGGGATTGGACCCGGAAGCAGAGATCGGGATGTCGGAAGCGCGGGACAAGCTGGGCCTGTTATTGGATGGATCTGTGCGGTGGCATCGGGCGTTGTCCAAGATCGACCTCGATACGAAGAACTACGTCCTTAATGCGTTGAAACGAAAAGATAACGTGCGTAATCCGCGAATAAAGGTTAGTACTATACATTCTATGAAAGGCGGCGAGGCGGATAACATTCTAGTGGTTCCGGACCTATCTTATGCCGCGTACAAGGAGTATATGGGCAACCCGGCGACCGAGCATCGGGTGTACTACGTCGCGGTGACCAGAGCCAAGAAGGCGCTCCATATCATGCTGCCGGAAACAAACAGGTACTACGAGATATGAAACCCAGCGAGTTTCTTGAGACGGCAGCGGCTCTGGTAAGCGGAGACAGAGCGGAGCAGTACGGAGACTACACAGATATGCACCAAAGGGCGGCGGACCTGTGGACCGCGTACCTAGAGACAGACATATCAGCGGAACAGGTCGCCTTCTGCATGACTTTGCTGAAGGTGGCTCGAAACGAAAAGGGCAAGATAAAATCGGATAACGGTGTAGATGCTTCCGCATACACCGCTTTGTGGGCGGCGATAATGGAAAATAAAGATGCGTGAAGACTTATTTGATGAGAAGGTCTGGTTTCCGCCGGAACACCTACCGGACCTGTCCGGCGAGAAAATTATTGCCATAGACACTGAAACAAAGGATCCGCATTTAAGAGACTTGGGGCCAGGGTGGGTTAGAAACGATGGAAACCTTATAGGGATTTCTGTCGCCGCCTCTGAGTGGAGCGCCTACTTGCCGATTGCCCACGAAGGTGGGGGAAACATGGCAAAGGATCTCGTACTCAGGTGGCTCCAAGACCAATTAGACCACGGCATGTCCGTGGTGTTTCACAATGCACAGTATGACTTAGGGTGGCTGTTATCGGAAGGTATTACGGTTAAGGGTCGTATTCTGGACACAATGATTGCGGCGCCCCTGCTTGATGAGAACAGGTTCAGTTATTCTCTTAACGCTCTGGGATCCACGTACCTTGGAGAGCGCAAAGCGGAGGAGGATCTTCGAAGGGCGGCAGACCAGCATGGCGTAGATGCCAAGGCGGAAATGTGGAAGCTACCAGCCGAAAGGGTGGCGGCGTATGCGGAAATGGACGCAACGCTGACTCTCAAGCTCTGGCATGTTCTACATCAGAAGCTGATTGAGGATGACTGCGAGGAGATTCTGAAGACAGAGCTGGCGCTTCTGCCTATGATCTTTGAGATGAAACGACGTGGTGTTCGGGTGGACGTGGACAAGGCCGAGCAAACCAAGGAGTTTCTACAAAAGAAAGAGGACAAGCTGTTAAAGGAGGTCAAGGATGAAACGGATGTTCATCTCGAACCTTGGAACGCCAAAAGCCTGGCAATGGTTTTTGACAACCTTGGCCTTACGTATGAGCGAACAGCGAAGTCAGACGCGCCCAGCTTTACAAAGCATTTCCTCAAAACCCACGAACACCCCATCGCCAAGAAAATCTTGGAGATTCGTGAATACAACAAGGCGAACACCACCTTTGTTGATACGATTCTCAATCATCAGCACAATGGCCGTATCCACTGTCAGTTTAACCAGTTGCGCTCTGACGAAGGTGGAACTGTGTCAGGACGATTCTCATCGAGCAATCCGAATTTGCAGCAAGTTCCGTCCCGCCACCCAGAAATAAAGTCCTTGGTCCGTGGTCTGTTTATACCGGAGGAGGGATGCCGGTGGGGCAGCTTTGATTACAGCGCCCAAGAGCCACGGTGGATGATGCACTACGCGTCGTTAGCACCGGCCACGAGGGACAACGAGAAGGTCAAGGAGATCGCGGAACAGTACCAAAACGATGATCTGGACTTCCATCAGATTGTCGCGGACATGGCCGGCGTCAGCCGTACTCACGCCAAGACGATTAACCTGGGCATTATGTACGGCATGGGCATTGGCAAGCTGGCGGCGACCTTGGGCGATATACCGTTTGAAGAAGCCAAGCTTCTCCGCAACGAGTATGACGAGAAGGTGCCGTTCATCCGGGCTCTTGCTTCGTCAGTCATGGATGCCGCGTCCAAGCGTTGCGAAGTGCGGACGCTGTTGGGCCGCAAGTGCCGGTTCCCCATGCGGGAACTGAAAGGCTACTCCAAGGAGTACAAGAAGCCGATCCACGTGGACCGCCTCGAAGAGAGGTGGCGCGATGTTCTGGATACGCCGGTCGAAGAGCGCGACAACAATTGGGCAAGCCTGAACCCGGAACGGTATCAAGTAGCGTTCGTGTACAAGGCGCTGAATAGGCTGATACAGGCGTCGGCGGCGGACCAGACCAAGTTGGCGATGAAGGACTGCATGGACCATGGACATTGGCCCATGATTACCGTTCATGACGAACTGTGCTTTTCGATAGAGAGCGACGATCAGGTGGCCGAGATCAAGTCACTGATGGAGAACTGTGCGCCGGGTCTGACCATACCGTCCAAGGTGGACGTAGGCTTGGGCGATAACTGGGGCGAAGCGAAGTGACTAAAGAGGCATTTTGAATCCGAGTCTAACTCTGGATTCTTCAGGGTTTCTAGATCCAGATAAAGATACAATACCTCTTTCAACCGGAACATTAAGCGAGCCGCCATATGAGGTTCTATCAGGACGCCCCTCATTTAACTGCCTAGATGCTTCGAGGTTGAGAAGTGCGTCCTGTATCGGAAGGCCTTTAATTGAACCCTTAAACATTCTGTCGAACTTGTTTGGTTCTTTATATTCAACGTCCACGGTAGGGCCATCAAACAGTACAGCCTGCCCACCTATGCCTCGCCTGCGGTCAGACATAGATTGCTCTTGGCCGTATATGTTCCTGAAAGATTGCCGCGTTTGACCAAAGCTTGCTCTTGCTTGCGTTGGTCGAAGAACGTTTTCCATAAACTCAGGGACGGCACCGGGCGGAAAGAATGCTGTGATGCCCACATTGTAGGACTTTGATTCTTGTTGTTGATTTTGTAAGCGAAAGAAGTCGATGGCTTCTTGAGGAATGCCCATTGCTTGTGGGGTAACTTCAACGGATGATTGGCCATAGTTTCCGAAAAGTCTAAGCAAATCCCCCTGTCCGCCAAGTATGCCTGCGGATATGGGTATGCCTTTCTGCGGTGTCTGCACGGAAAACTGACGGACATCAACGCCGGGTACAGACTGATTGCGTTTATATCCGCCAAGATCTTGATACGGTTCAGCCATCTAACGCGCTCCAAGTTCGGCCATCAAAGACACGCGCAGACTTTCGATTCTCTTTAGCAATCGTGTAGCTGCAATGCACCCAGCCGGAGTCAGGAACACCTTCCTTGTAGAACTCCAGTATGAGCTGGTCGAACTCGCAGTTGTCCTTGACCCATAGTGCGACTTCCTTATTCGGGATGCCCGGCACTTCAAAGTCTACCGCTTCGCCCTTTACATGCTGCGATTTGTCGGACGATCCAATCTTTCGGTTCAGTTCCAAGCTACGGAAGCCGCTGTTCGGGACGAACGGAATGCCGTAGTGGTTGCGAACAGGCTCAAGAATCCGGTCACAGACCATAATCAGGTTCTCAACTTCCATGTCCCCTGGTTCATTGTCGATGCCGTGCCGTGTGGCGGTATCGGATCTCGTGAGTTCACTCAGGGTAAAGTGGTCGGAAAGCTTCATTAGGGTCGTCCTGTCATGAGCTTGTTAATTTCTTGCTGTCGTAGAGGATTCATTTCTTGCGCCGCTTGTGCCGCAGCCGGAATCTGCTGCTGAATATCCTGAACAACGGGACGCACTGCCTCTATGCCTTGAGACACTGTCTCGCCTATTTCTCGACGCGTGTCCGAATCAAGCGACCCTGAAGCGTATGTGGAGCTTATCAGACGAAGCTCTTTGCCAATAACGTCATTAACCTGACGCCGGAACACGCTCAGATTACCAAGCTGCTTCTTTGCTTCTGCCGTAGCTTGCTGTCGGGTCAGTGTCACGCCATCTGCTTTAGCCTTGGCCATAAGATCATCAGCCAAAGCTCTTATACCTTTCTTCAGTTCTCCAGCCCTGATGTTTGGACGTGTCAGCAAATTAAGAAAGGTTTTGTTTCGCAATATCCTAGAACTGAGGAATATACCAGCAACGGAAGGAATCGTTGCCGCAGGGTTGGCGATCAAAGCAACACCCAAACCGGCGACATACGTGGGGGCGGCTAGACCACCTTTGCCCTTGAGTGCCTGATCACCAACTGGAATCTTGGTCAGCTTCACCAAGTCTCGAACAACATCCTGCCCAAGAACCTTCGACAAAGAGCCTCTTTGATTAAGGTTGGTGATGGACGCTGCCATGGCATCTCTCCAAGCACCGGAGGCCACAGCTTCCTCTGTAATCCCTTTTGGAAACGCTTCTCGGATAATCCGAGACATCATGGCGTCCTTCAGTCCAAAGGGCTCGTCTAAGTTATACGAAGGGACTTTGTTGATAAGCTCGTCTACAAGCTTTGGATCTTTTACTGCCGCTTGAACCAGCGCATCGGCATCGTCTATCCGCCCTGTTTTCACAGCGTTAAACAATGCGCTAGAACTTTGCGCCTGCGCTTCGGCCACATCCGCCTGCAAACTTTGCACAATGTTACGCATGTTTGGGTTTGTAATAGACGATGGAGCAACAGACCCAAACCGGAATCCACCCCTCACCGGATCAGGTGCCACCAGTGCAAAATCTTTTAAAACACCGTTAAGTCTTCTAGCTTCTGCTTGGCCAAACAAAGCATCTTGAACTTCCTTACCCAAGCTATCAAACGATCTACGAAATGCTGCGGGGTCGAAAACGCCCAAGTCATTTGCTTGTTGAACCGTGCTTTTTATCCAGGTGCTTGCCAACGCTTGTCGAGCGACATCCCTGTGTGCCGTCCCAGCCGCTGCGGCTGTGGCATCGTCGGCATGAAGCTGAAACGTGTCTGCAAGCTCTCCAAGAACACGCTGACGATACGGATCGTTCTGTGGCAGTGATTCGATAAATTTCGGAGGACGAAAACCAAGCCCAATCTTGGACAAGGCTTTTTGTGCGGCGGAGCCTCCGCCAGCCAACTCAGGAAAATTTGCCCCAAGAAGACGATTAACTTCTGTTATGTTCCCTTGACGTGCAGCATTGGCCATCGCATTCCACTGAGTTTCTGGAATGCTCTGCATTGCGCCGCGCACTGTTGCGTTCGGTGTAACACCTTTTAGATAGTTAAGAAGAAGTTGCGGTTTACCCGGCTGCACTACAGCCTCAACAACAGAACTGAGGTCGGCAAAGTAGCCTTCCTTGATGTTCTGGTTGAGCATGTTCATAGCGCCGGTTTTGAATATCTCCGCGCCATCTTTGTAGTGTTTCTGAGCGTCTTTAAACTTCACCAAGCCATTGGCAAGTTGTTTTGCAAACGCGGCTGCATCCGTGTCCGTAAGAAATTGTCTTCCGGATATATCAAATCCTAATTGAGCCCCTTCCGGAGAAGTTGGAGCGGCCTTACCTATTTGCTGATAAGTTAACTGGCCATTCTCGGCAAGAACTTTAAGTTCGTTAATTTTCAACTCAGCAGTGTTAAACATGTCATCGAGCTTGTCGGACAGACCCTTCAACTGATTGTCTGTAACGTCTCCAACCAGACTTCCGCTACGAGAGTTTTGAACCGCTGATCGAAGAGCCTGAAGCTCGCCTAGAGTATAATCATCTGTCTTGTTAAGGATGTACTGATACACAGGGTTATTAGCCAGACCCTGCTCTGCCGCCAGTGGGGCTTTCAGTTGAGCATTAACGGTTTGTATCAAATCATCTGCGTTAAACAGACGGACATCGTCCATTAAATTAGAAGCGTTGTCGTACAGTTCCTTGTTATTGTTCTGCCAAAGACGAACCATGCGCGTCATCTCATTCTGGAACGCGGCAGCAGTCTCGTCCCCAGTTGTGTAAACCTGTTTCAACAGATTCATCTCTTGCTCAATAACGTCACGAAGCTGCTGATTAGCCAGCTTAACAGCCTCGTCAGGATCCTTCATCGCGCCACTTATCAAGCGCGAAACGTCTTTTACGTTTTGATCAAGCGCGGCTCCGAAAGCCTCATCACTAAGCTCACCGCTTTTGTATTTCTGAATAAGGTCTTGCACGTACTTGCGATTAGCGCGTGCGGCTTTCTTGTTCGGGAAGATAGATTCCTGAATAGCCTGTATACGACCAAGAACGGATTTGCCGGTTGCTTCTTGGATCGTGGGCCGTGCGCCACCTTTTATGGCCTCTCTAGTCTGCGTTCTTTGCATCTGAACCGCTGCCGCTTTCGCTGCGGATGCAGAAAGGCCTTGATCCATAAGATCAGAAATAACTTGCGCGTCCGGATTACCAGGACCTCGAATGAGTTTACCAACAGTTCGTATTGCACCACCAACGATAAGATTACCGCCAGCGTTATACGCGGCTGCTGTCGCCACATCGCCGTAGATTTCATCAGGAGTTTGCCGCTGCGTTCCCTGCACGTACTCCTGAAGTTCATCAAACCCTTTACCAGCGCCAGCGCCCAGACCTATTAAAATAGAGGCTGGCAGCAAACCAACGCCAGTTGTTGCCAGCGCCGCTGCCGTTCCACCAATAAGCTCGCCTCGATATCGACCTCCAAACTCAACAATGTCGGGCATGTCGAAAAGGCCTAAGAAGCCTCCGCCCGGCTTGTTGAACCACATGAGCCCACCTTCATCAGGCAAGTTCTGCCGGGCTTTTACCTCTGGCGAAATGTTATCTAGGTTCAGAAG
>Ga0196901_1000705_pt1 | contig 17343 bp, 30 predicted proteins | sample CB_VirMetaG_FD_169099 | JGI IMG/M metagenome (GOLD analysis project Ga0196901, IMG submission 169099) | Freshwater to marine saline gradient viral communities from Chesapeake Bay - CB_1504_1 Viral MetaG (v3) (version 3) | ecosystem: Environmental > Aquatic > Marine > Coastal | place: USA... | reverse complement strand
CCTTCCCCGAATTTGAGGAGTTCTACTCTAAACGTTTCCGTTTAGGCACTCGTTTAGCTTCAAGGCAGCTGCTCTACCGAATGAGCTAAGAGGGCATTTATAGTGCGTATTAACTACGCACTTTATTACGAATTTATTTAGCAATACCTAAATAATTCATAACATTTTCTGGCCATTACGAACGCTCCATGCCTGCTGCTTCTGCAACAACGTCATTAACGTCATTAAGCGTAGCACACATAATCTTAGCAGTCTTCCAGTCATCGTTATCATCACGACCACTAACTTCAACCATGTAGCCATTGTCGTAAAAATATACGTTGAGTGAATCATCTGCTTTAGCAAGTTTATCAGCTAGTTTCATATTATACTCCTAATGAGTTAAGTTTAAAAAAAGTCTCGCTCCGACCAGGGTAAGTTTTGCGTCATTCCAAGACGTTAAATTTGGTACCAGCACCCGGAGTCGAACCGGGACGCCTGTTAGGGCGAGGGATTTTAAGTCCCTTATGTCTACCAATTCCATCATGCTGGCAATTTCTTAAACAATGTGTGTATTATACATGATTTTAGATATTTGTCAAGTCAATTTTGCTAAAATCTTGCAAAAACCAGGATTGATTGTCTTCTAAGATCTGTCGATTATCGTTCCAATGATTGCGCCATTCGCTTAGCGACTTACTCATAAGGCGATCAATTTCTTGGAAATATGCTTCTTTGCGTTTGGTATCATTGTACACAGAATCGTACGAATAGTCAATAAAATCTGGTAATCGAACGCCAATATCACGCAGTCTTTTTATATATCCTGATGTACTGTAAGGTAGAATAAAATGTCCTTGAATTAATGGAACAAATGTTTTTTCAGTAACAGCCACAGTAGAGCCAAATTCAATGGTTTCGCCAAAAATGCTTATAAATGTATTGTGATAATATGCTACGTGCGGTGGCGAATATCCTATGTTAGTTACTGTATGTTTAATATTACTAAGATTAAATGTTTTTAAGTTGGTGTCTAACGGAAACTCAGAATTTGAAAATAAAATTTGATTATTTTCTGGGTCGCCGATATATCCTAATTTTTGATATTTTTTTAAATGATTGAGTAATTCTGTTCTAAATGTGTGCTTATCACTTTTTATAATATTACGTGTAGGCGACACAAATATACGTGTTTTATCCTCGGGGGTTTCAATTAGAGTATTTTGATAATTAATTTCATTGGTATAGTACCAGCGTTTTTCTGGTTTACTAAATTCAAACCCTTGATGATATGCTTTGGTTCTGTTAAACAAATAATCGCAAAAGTGTAATCTATTATGCGATACCGACTCGTCAATTGCATTTGTAATAATATGCACACGTGGATCTTGTAACCACGGAATCATATCCTGTATCTGGTTATCATAGTTGTGCCAGATCATTAACAATAAAATTTTTTCAATTCGTTTATCTTCATTCCAAAATACAGAATAGTCTGCGGTATCTGACTTTTTCATAGTCTGATAATTTACCAGGGAGTAATCTTGCCCGTTAATATCAAAAAAGTTTGAAAGATGGACGGTAGTTTTTCCATTATAGCAAATTTTCATTTATATATTTACATAGTGCAATCCTGCTAATAAATATTATTATGAATCACTTAGGTCTGGAGCCACATACTCTAGAATTAGAAATCGTTGTCAAACAAACTACAAATTACCTAACATTAGATATTCAATCAGATAATACAATCAACGAAGAAGTTCAAAAAAATGTTGATGCTAGAACGCATACTGTAAAGATTAATCACATAGATAACTTTCCGTGTACAGTTAGTGTAAAAATTTCTGGTAAAACCTCTGCAGATACAATCATTGACGAACAAGGAAATATTGTCGCTGATAGTATTGTGATGTTTAATAAAGTTTGGGTCGACGGCATATTACTTGAAAATTGGGCATTACACGATTATGTAATGTTTAAGCCTTGCTATGACCAATCACAATTAGACTATTTTACAGAAAACAATTTAACAGTATATCAAGAAATCGTCGGGGAAGTTGAATGTTACAACAATGGAGTGTGGGTAATTACGTTAGATAAAGACTTCTTTACAACTTATAATCAGACGCTATTAAGTAGCTTTAATAATTATAGCGAATGGGTCAAAGAAACGCACTTGGGCCTTATTAACTCGGAGCAATTATCTGAAATGAGAGAAATCCTGGAGAGCCTTAATGTCTAAACGTGTTTTAATTGTTACTATACCAAGGCAGGACGTTACTAAACCTCCGGGTATTCTGTCAATACTGGCGGCTTGTTGCGAAGACGTAGGGTATGATTACGATATATTAGATCTTAATCTGCATATGTATAAAACGTTACCCGAAGAGCAAGTCATCAAACTTAATTCGTCGTTTGCACAAAACCAATTCTCTGATAATGCCACAGAAGAATCATATCGATTATTATGCGAATACTTGCATAAACGAATTGTTGATTATAAGCCTGATTACGTAGCAATTAGTGTGTTTACAGATTATAGCTTATTAGCCACTGACTATTTGTTAAAATACTTACAACAATTTGATGATCGAAATTGTTACGAAATAGTATTAGGAGGAGTTGCTATCACAACCTGGTGGCCGGATACAGATGAATTTGGAACCTACATTTTAAATTCTCATCTAGCAGATCATGTAATTCGTGGCGAAGGTGAAATTTCATTTACTGAACTTTTAAAAGGAAATCTTGACTATCCGGGAATTGACGGAAAGCCGGCTGTGCAAATTGATAATTTAGATGTAATTCCTACTCCAAGTTATAAAAAAATTAACCCAACTGAATATTATTATAGTGACACTCCAGAAATTATTGTTACCAGCAGCAAAGGGTGTGTTCGACGATGTAGCTTTTGTGATGTTGGTGCGTTTTGGAAGAAATATCGGTATCGTTCCGGCGAACGAATGGCCGACGACTTATACCAAATTTATCAAGATACTGGTGTGACTAAGTTTGATTTCACTGATAGTTTAATTAACGGAAGTAAAACAACGTTTAGACGTTTCAACAAACGTTTAATTGAATTACAAAGTCGGGATCCTAATTTTAAAGTTTGCTATAAAGGACAGTTTATATGTAGGCCAGTAGGGCAACTAACCGTTGAAGATTACGAAGACATGGCACGTGCAGGCGCCGAGACGTTAATTGTAGGCATTGAACATTTTAGCGAGCCAATTCGCAACCACATGAAAAAACATTTTAACAATGACGCAATTGATTGGCATTTAGAGCAATGTGCTAGGTTAGGAATCAAGAATGCATTTTTATTACTTAGTGGGTACGTTACAGAAACAGCCGACGACCATTTATTACAACTCGAAGGACTAAAAAGATATCAAAAGTATGCGCTAACTAGATCAATATATGCAATTGGATTACAGATCGACGGATTACAAATCCTTAAAGGATCGCCATTATACGAAACTGCTGATGATGTAGGATTGCGAACAGATGATAATTGGGATACATGGATTAATATTAATAATCTAGATTTAACGCCGCGTGAAAGATTACGTAGAGCTGTTGAATTAATGTATACAGCAGGAAAACTTGGATATCAAATTAAACATTTCAAACAAAAAATGTCAGACATTGAGCATAGAATTAAAAAATTAAAAAACAAAAAAGATCAAATTGATTTGTCAAAAATGGTATCACAGTCTAGTGGTCCAAGACAACGACACTGAAAATTTGGCACCCTCGGCACGATTCGAACGTGCGACCAACGGCTTAGAAGGCCGTGGCTCTATCCCCTGAGCTACGAGGGCAAAAATGGAGCGGGATAAGGGAATCGAACCCTCGTCATGAGCTTGGAAGGCTCAGGTAATACCATTATACGAATCCCGCACATTAAAACTGGTGGAGATGGACGGAGTCGAACCGACGACCTATTGCGTGCAAGGCAATTGCTCTCCCAACTGAGCTACACCCCCAATATTTGGCGGAGAGCGAGGGATTCGAACCCCCGGAGGGTTTAACCCCTCGTCGGTTTTCAAGACCGATGCATTCAGCCAGACTCTGCCAGCTCTCCATAAATTGGCTCCCGAGGTTAGATTCGAACTAACGACCAAGTGATTAACAGTCACCTGCGCTACCGCTGCGCCACTCGGGAAAAATTGGTCGGTGATGAGAGATTCGAACTCCCGACCCCCTGGTCCCAAACCAGGTGCACTACCAGACTGTGCTAATCACCGACTTACAAACACCTGGCGGAGAGGGAGGGATTCGAACCCTCGATACGGTTACCCGTATGACGCCTTAGCAGGGCGTTGGTTTAAACCTCTCACCCACCTCTCCTAAATTTGGATCTCGGACGTGGATTCGAACCACGATAAACAGGATCAAAACCTGTTGTCCTACCATTAGACGATCCGAGAACAACTTTAACGTTCTTATTTAACTTCGCATATTATAAGGTAAAAGTTTGTGCTTGTCAAGCCAACAAGCCAGAAGTTTTTCCTGAATAATCTAGAAAAACAGGTCGTTGTCCACACATAATGTCAATAACAAATTGACGCATTTCGTAACTGATACGCCCTGTACGCAACAGTTTCTTTGCAAACACTTCGACCATTTCTTTTAGAACAAAACCACGTTGATTGTGAATCCAAGTTGCGATTATCATGTGAACTGTTGTATATGCAATATCGCAGCACATACCCAGTATAATTGAATCCTCTATCTCACAGTGAGTAGAAGCACGTAATTGTTCGCGGGTAATATATTCACATGCCATTCGCCGCATGTAATATTTATAGAGTAGATTTAAAAATCTACTTTAGCAAATCTCTTAGCGGCTTGTTGTTGTTTTTTAACGTTAGGAGTGTTACCTAGTCCTAGATCCTTGTGTCTAAATACACCGTAGATATCTAAGTAACGTGGATCACGACCGTGGATCTTATAAAATACACTAGCGTCTTGTGTTAAGTGGGCATGCATTAACCCTGGGATAGCTCTACCCAACGGCGCTTTGCTTACCATTGGTTTATCCTTAGCACCGTACGAATCTAGTGTATTGCGTTTAACTTCTACAAAGTCTTTGAATTTTTCAATTACTAATGCGTCATAATCACTGAGATTAAAGCCTTTTGCTGTGCGAACAACGGTATCGCCTTGAGCTTCATAGATTACCCAAGTAATATCATTAAATGATTCTAATAATTGCTCAAGCTGATTAAATTCACGTAAACGCATTACGTATTTATGATATTGGTACCCCCGCCCGGATTCGAACCGAGATCAGTCGATTATCTGTCGTTATGAGGTATAAGCTCACTGCTTTACCATTAAGCTACAGGGGCATTGTTTGGTGGGCCCGGTAGGATTTGAACCTACAGTCAAAAGATTATGAGTCTTCTGCATTAACCGTTATGCTACAGGCCCAAATTTTTACTTCTGTCGTATGGATTCTACTTCTTCGCCGCGAGTATATCGTACAGTATCGTCGGGTGTCATTACAGAAAAGGAACGCTGATACAATTTGTGCATCAGTGTCATGCCCAAGTCAACAGCAGTTTTTGTAATTTCTGCTGGTTCACTAGGGAAGCGAGGGTAGTTGATGATTTCCACAATTACCCCCGCCTCTTCCCCACCTGTATAGATGTAGTCGGTTGGTGTTACTGTTACACACAAGCCTTCATTCCAGGTGTACTTGCGACAAACACGGCGTGCTTCGGCTACATCACCTGCAATGTAGATGCGAGCCCAGTAAGTTTTACAACTCTGTTCTTTCACAGATCACCTTTGGCAAACATAATCGGCTTCAGCTCGTCGACTGCTTTTGCAAACTCTTCCTGAGTAGGAAACTGGTATGGGCCAATTTGTTGGAACCAATGCGGCGAGCCAACGAGTTGACCTTTGTGAAAAATGTCATGAAAATACTTGCGATTGTCGTCTTCAAGTTCTTCATAAAAACAATACTCAAAATCACCAATTGGCTTTACGCCGTGGTATGCTGGATTACAGATATATCCGTGTTTATCGTTCATAGTATCACTCACTTCTTAGTTTCGATGATTCGAGGATCCTGTAACAATTTTCCAAAACTCTGGAAATATGCACGAGCTTGCATTGAGTTTTGACCTTCGAAACGCATAGTAGTCGCTTGTGGTGCATAGTTGCCGTTCGGCACAGCAACGCGACATTCAAAAATATAAGTAGCCATATTATTCTCCGTTAAGTTTTCCTTCTAATTCCTTGATACGAGCTTGAACTCCGGCAATATTCTTGTCTACACCAGGAAGTTCATTTACTTCAAACAGCAAAAACAGTTCTTCCATTAAACAATCAAGTTCAATTTGAATGTTTTCACGTTGCATACTGACGCGGTAATCTGTGCTCATTGAGTCCAATCCTCTACCATTGCTTCGTATTCTGCTTCAATCCATTCCACTGGAACTTTCAAGTTCTCTGCGATCTGCTCAAACGTAAGTCCACCTGGTGCGCAAACATTGTCAACAATCGCATCTTGGATATCTGAAACTTTGTTTTTCATTGCAGACATTATATACTCCTTAGTAGAGGCTGTCAAGAGAATTTACTGGACGACCATTTAGTTCTAACATGTTGTTCTCCTTATGCTGCGATGCCTGCTTCAACTGCTGAAGCAAAGCGATTAAACATTTCGTAATGTGCGTCAACATCTGCATCTGCTGGGCCAATGTCCATGTACACATCTGCGTCTACAAAGTCCCAATTAACAGAACCGTCTGCGTTGTAGTTTTCAAGTGAACCCAACGCTTTGGTAACAGATTTAATTACTGCTAATTCTTGTGCGGAAAGTTTCATTTTTGAACTCCTTGCTTGTTACTATGTGCATAGTATAGCCGATTTGGAGCGTTTGGTCAACCAGAGTTGCTACAAAAGTTTTTTATAGGGATATTAAAATAAGTTGGACCAATCTGGACCGCTAAGTGTCCATTTTTTATAGATATTTTTTGCACCCTCTTTAATGTGTTCTGGCCAATGTAAAAATTTATCTATCTGTTGATTGGAAAATTTAGATATTATATTATTTCTAAGAATATTTCTATTATATTCGAATCTTTTAATATTATTGATATAGAATTCTTCTAGATATTTTATTTCTTTAAATAAATGTAAATTTTTAAGTATTGATTGGTGCATCCGATCGTATGGATCTAATAAATTTTGATAACTATGATCAATAATATCGTCAAATATGTCAAACCCAATTAATTTTAAATGATGCGGTATATTGTATCCACCGAACCAAATTGGCAATGTCTGTGCTTCAAATGCAAATAATGTTTTTTCCGTAATTGTGCAATCATTACGAAACCATTCAGGCTCGGTAATAATACTAATGTAACTAGGCTCAAATACATTTTCGCGTAAAAATTCGTTATATACCTGATAATTTTGAGTATTGTTTATAAAATTATCAACAAATGATTGATTAACAGATTGTTTGTCACCCCAGTAGTGAGGTTTGTAATTGCCAACTGTAGTTGCGCCACAGAACGAATAAGTTTTGGTGTATAGATTAAGATCATTTAGCATTCGTAGCAACTCACTTCTATTGTCTCGATCTTTGTTAATTGAAAAGTTAAATATTGAATTTTTTAACTGGCATTTAGTATATGGAATGTGTTGTGAAATATGCGTTGACGAAACGGTGGCCCACACTGGAATCATTAATATATTGTATTGTACGTCTTTTAAAGAATTACATTCTAAATAATCAATAACAATTTTGTAATCTTTCAACGAGTCCTTTATTAATTTTTTTAAATGATCCATTGCATATAAATCTTTGCCCCCTGTACCAATGTGATCATCGATATATAACCAACCGTTTTCTGCTAAATCTGGAAATTTATTAACGTCGGTAATGCTACATCCTTGAAGTTGAGTCATTGCTGCTAAAGGATTCATACGGATATTTAACAAAAAACCTTGCTATTAGCAAGGTTTGTAAGAGTTTTAAATACAACCAGTTGGTTTTGGTAATCCTGCAATTTTACATGCCTGTTTCCCTGGACCATACGGAAATAGTTCATACAAGTATTTGCTTGTGCCATATTCCTTTCCAAACTTTTTACCAACCGCTTTAGTTAATACACGTACTGCCGGAGCAATCTGGTATTCGTCATAATATTCGCGTAGGAAATTAATAATATCCCAATGCGCATCTGACAATGGTAAATTTTCAGATGCGGCTAATTCAACAGCAATTTCTGGGGTCCAGTCATTAATGTTTACCAAGTAGCCTTCTTCGTCAACTGCATAACTCATATATTTCTCCTTATGCTCTTTTAATTAAAAACTTAAATTTGCCATCTGCTTCGCCTGATTCAAGTAATGTATTACCTGTTTGGTTGCAGAATGCATCAAAATCTTTAACTGATCCTGGGTCAGTAGCAATAACTTCTAGTACTTGACCTGATTCTAAACCTGCTAATGTTTTCTTAGCACGTAATATCGGTAGAGGACAATTTAGTCCTGTAGCGTCTAACTGCGCATCCATTATCTATACCTCTCTATATAAAAATAGGGCACTACAAAATGCCCTATTACTATTTAATAAAATTGTAATATTTCAAATAAATTTATCTGTAATATATCTATATGCACGTGGTAGCGGGCATTTTGCATACCAGAATGCAATAATACCAATTAACAATTCTCTCACAGCACTTCTCCTAAAAATTTTATTAAAACAACAGCGTACATAACAGCACCTATAACAAGGGCTGCAATCCAGCCGTCGCATGTTTTGTCGTTACAACTTGTACCTAACATATTATTTCTCCTTCCAAACTGGAGTATAGTCTAAATTGATTTCAACTTTTTTCACGCCAGGCAAACAACCTTCTTCTAAGCGAGTTGCCATCCACATTTCAAAAGCATCTTGATCGTCAAATTCTTGAACAACAATACGTTGGCCTTCGGGGAGATCTCTATAGATATCAACACGAACATCCGCTATTACAGCACTTGTGCTAAATACGATTGTTGCTAATGATAGTAACATTTTTTTCATTGTAAAAATCTCCTTTTATCTAATAGATAAAAGCCCCTACTCCGTGCGTTGGAGTAGGGGACTCTTTTACATCAATTACTTGATATCGCTGTTGTACGGAGCGTAACCATAGTATGGGCTGCTGTAGCCGTAACCATAACCGTTGGTGCTAGTGTCTGCTACTGCTTTAGTATCAGCGTTCATATCACCACGTGCTTTGAAGCCAATGGTCATCTTGAACTTGCCTTCACCTGCGCCGTTACCAGCGAAGTCAGCAGTAGATGCTGAATCAACACCTGAGTTCACAGAACCGTCTTCGTTACGATCTGAACCGTAACCGTTGCCATAGAAGTTACCGTTGTTCTTGCCGTCACCAGCAAATGAACCATAAGTTTTACCTTCTGCTTCTACTGACATAGTGAAGTCTGCTTCGCCACGTCCAGTTCCATTACCAACGAACTCACCGTTGTTTACGTTACCAACGTAACCGTTAGTGTTGCCGTTGTCGTTAAAGAATGCACTGGCAGAGCCAGCAGTTGCGATTAAAGTGATAGCTAGTGCTAAATTTTTCATGATAAAGTCTCCTTAAAGTTAAAAATTATTAAAGCATATTATTAATTACTAATATTCACTTCTTAAAAAAATGAATACTTTAGTATTCAATTAATTGCTTATATACTATTATATATCATCTTAACAAAAAAGGTGTAAATTTTCGGCTCTTTTTTGTCTTTTTTGATATGTTTTAGTTTATGCTGTGCATTATACATTAGAATTTACTATTTGTCAACCTTTTTATTGATACATATACTATATGTTTAAGCTACCTGGAGATATTTTTGACAATGCGTTTAATGGGCTAGGAGTTAACCTTCAGAAGAAAATAAATGCATTGGTTCCGCCTTACGGCCCTCCGTGGAATATAACATTTCCGACGGTATCCTGGAGAAACGATACTGTAGTTTTGATTCATCTACAAGATTTCCTTACATTTGACGAATTAGGTAATTGTATTGAGTTGAAACATATTGAAAATCATTTTGGTGAGCTAAGCAATCGTGTTATAGTTATTCATTGGAATATTGATTTAGCAAGTGTTTATTCTGGACCGTTGCATTTAATTTATTTTCCAACACATAGTTACGATATACTCCAGCAAATAAAAGAACAGGAAAATAACTGGAAACCAGTGATTAACAATTCCGCCAGAACTACAAATTGGCAATGTTTAAATGGTACGCCAAGACGCCATCGAGAACTAATTGTTCATTATTTGCAAGAAAATTATAACAACGGTGTAATAAGTTTAGGTACTAAAATTCCGTTAGAAGAGTGGAGTTTTAGAAATTATATTGGATGCGATAATTTAGAAAATTGGTTGCATTTACTCAGGGTATATAGCAGATGTAAGATTAATATAGTTACAGAAACAGAATACTATCAATATCCTGGTCTAATAACAGAAAAGACACTTATGGCATTTTTAGGATTACAGATTCCTATTGTAATTGGTTACCCTGGTATTGTAAGACATTGTCAAGATTTAGGGTTTGATATGTTTGAAGATATTGTTGATTTATCTTATGATGAAATGCCAAATGTTAACCGTTGGCAAAAGGCCATTGATTTAAATAGGAAAATTATAAACGGCGATATTAATTATACACAATTGCTTGATAGATTAATGGCTAACCAAGACTACGTTCTAAATAAGTGGCCAAAGTTGTTAATCGAACAATTTAACAATAACGTTCGAGATACTGTTGAATATCTCCGCCGGTGAGTACTATTGCTGTCGCTTCTTTGCTTCCGTAAATTGTTAATGTGTATCGTTTAATATAATACGGTGAAGATAGAAGCCTGTCCGCCATTAAATAGAATTTTGCACTTCTGTACTTAATTGTAAAGTCGTGACCTTTAATTTTTAACTTATCAAAAATATATTGACCTTGATCTGTTAAAAGCCAACCCCCTTCTGGATTTGCCCACCACATGCGCATTGATTTTTCTAGCGGAAATTGAATGCCAGGTAGTTTATCGAGTATTTGTTGAGTGAGCTCACTTTTCTGGGTATACTTGCTCACCATGATTTAAAAGAACCACTGTAAATGCTTTAGTTTGAAATTGTTTATTCAATTTTTTAGCTAAATTAATGGCATGTCCTGGATTTGAAAAAGAAACTTTTTTATATTTTGGTCCAGGGTATTGGACTAACATATTTTGTGTTCTAAGATTTATAGGCTTGCCGTCATAATATACGGCCCAGATGCCATCACTTGCTAAAACCTGTTCGGTTTTGTAAGTATTCTTGTCAGTTACTTCTGATAAAATTTTTGGTTTTGGCCTACTCATACTGTATCCTTGGGTACAGTATTTATAGTAAACGGCGTATATTAAAAATCACTGCCGCGTAATTCTACATTTACTGATTCATTATTAGGCGAGGTTTGTTGTTTTTCTTGCAAAACTTGAATAGCTAATAACAGTTTTGTAATATCCCCGTGCAGGTCTTTAGCCTCTCGCATTGGTATAATTACATCTTTTGAATTCTTTGATTCAAAAAATTTAATTTTATCTATAAAATTATTAATGTGAATCATTATTTAAAAAATTGATTAAATTGGTTTTCAGTTGGGTCGTGTTTGAATGGGCCTAGATACTCGTTACGTTCTAAAATAATAAGTTTAGGGCAGAACACAGTTTTCCATCTATTTTTGAGTTTAATTTTATACCATCCAGCAGCAAAATAACTTTTACTTTTTTCCTTTTTTGTGTATAGTGGAAGTTTTAGTCTAACGTCCCATACCGCATTAAACACAGTTCCGCTGGTTGCATACCCATGCACATCTGTTAGTTTCTTTTTAGTGGTTACTACTTTAATTGAATCGTCAAATTCAATTCCAGCTCGGTTTTTTAGAGTTGTAAGTGTTTTAAAACGTGCTTCTTTATTGTTAACAGTAAGAGAGAACCCGCCTTGAATAGCGTTTACTTCGCCGACCTTACGGTTACCGTCCCGAAGGATCCAAAATTTATTTTTTACAATTGGTTTTGCTTTAATCATTTAAGTACTCCTTGATACAATGCGTTTAACCAACTACCATATTGAGTAGCTTGCTCGCTCAAGCGCACAAGTTCGTGTTTGCTACAAAAACGCATAAATCGAATACCGACCCCACCAACATCTTTAGGTGTTACAGTGGTTTTAATAACATCGTCAAACTCTTGTTTTAATTCTGGCGGTTGTTTAGTTAGATCAACAAGCATACAATTACGATTATAATCGTCAATAACACGATGTTCGTTTCCGTTGTGATCAGTCCAGCGTTGTAGCATAAGGTTATTCCAGGCATAACCTTGTTTGTTTTTATCCTCAAAAGCCTCAGTAAGACCTATTTTGTTTTTAGTACTCTTGGTGCGGACACCCGGGTAAGCACTAAAAATATTGTCCGACGGATCGCCCCTCATACATTTTTGGAAAAGTAGCCATTCAGGATTGGGGATTTCTTTTGGCTCTTTAGTTTTCTTATCTATTACACGTTCGTTTTTGTCATCAAAAATGCCATCTAGGGATATAAGTTCGTTCGAAATACCGTTGTATTGCACAACTTGACGAGAGATCAACTGAACAAAGTCAGTGTCACTTGATAAAATGATATGCTCATCATCTGGATGAAGAGCAATCCATCGGGCAATGAGGTCATCAGCCTCTGCTTGAGGATGTTGTAAGACAGTACAATTAGTCTGCTCACGTAAGTATTTATGAAATTCGTCAAAAATCTCCCAAAACAGAGCATCTTCTTCGAGTTCTGCGTCAGTTAATGCTTGCCGTGCTACTTTACGATTAGCCTTATAAGGCTCGTAAATGTCTTTGCGCCACGAACGTCCTTCAAGCATAAACACAACATGATCTGCATTAAACTTTTGCACTACTTTGTTAACTGCTGCTAGAGTAACATGCAATGCAAATCCCAATTTAGTATATGTGTCGGCAGCACGATGTGCAGCATGGCGGGCTCTAAAGAAAGTGTTTGCAGTATCAACGAGTATGTATTTCATGCTATTATTATAACAAGGTTAAAAACAACTGTCAACCACAAACTCTGCCCATATCTTATAACCGTCAGCGTAATAATGGCCGTTTTTATCAATAGGACAGTTAAATTTATTCACATATGCTTGCATAGTTGAATCCGGTAAAATCCAATTATCTAAATTAACACGTTGACATAAATCAACCAATTCTTTATACTGATTATGTATAGTTCGCTCGGCTTTATATTTTGATTTATCGCGCCATTGCCATGCCAAGTCGGCTAACTCTAATGCTGTATCCGTGCCGTTTAAAAAGTCTATAATCAATGGATTGTCGATAGCATTAAAAAATGTATATTTTATATTTTTAGATTCAAAATATTTCTGGAGAAATAAAAGATGATAAATCCAATTACGATAATTTATCCACCTGTTTAAATTGTATTGAATCCAGTTCTTATGAACGATTTTAATATCAGCAGGGTTGTATTCAATTTCAGATTCTGATCCTGTGCTTAACCCTCTTATATAAAGACCTTCATGATGATAAAGCTCGTTTCGATTGTATGTTGTCCAGCCAATAATTACATGCTCTGGATCCGGGTTTGTAACCAACCATTCATGAGTAGTTCTAGCAATTCGATCATTTGATGATCCGCCTAATGCTATATTGCTAATAGGTTTGTTTATTATATGACTTAGCTGGCTGGGCCAATTATCGTTGATGTTTTCTAAATCATATCCTTCGGTGAAGCTACACCCATTGATTAGAATCATAAAAATTTATTTTGTGCAATATATTTTAGTAGATATTTTGCCCACGCTAAGTGCGAATCTGGGCCGTAATGGTAAGAAGTTGGAGTCACTGTTGTGTACCCGTTATCTTGTAACCAACTGTTGAATGTTATAGGACCATAAGGATCGATATAACTTGCACCCCAATCATAGCGATTATCGATTCGTTCAAAGCTGGTGTTACCGTTGAAGAAAATATGGTTAATACCGAGATCTGTTAACCAATTATGGAATAGCCAAATTTCTTCATGCGCTTCGATTGTTTTTGCTAACCAATCTACATTAGCAATGTATTCTTTATAACGCTGCTGTTCAGATTCAGGAACAATATCAATACCGGAAGCATTAACCTGATAATATTCTCCATCAATAAGCCATTCTTCGCGTTCCCAGGTTGACCATTGAATAATGAATAACGTACTATCGTAGTCGTGGTTTTCAATCCATTCGCGTGTAGTACGAATGATTCTAGTATTACTGCTGGCGCTCTCAGCATCCATTTTAAGACTTAATTTAGCAAGTGCGGCCAACTGCGCACCCCAACTAACACGTGCGTTATCTGGATGCGGCGCACGTCCCATATACCAGAGTCGTCCGTCATCTTCTGCAAAACAATGAGGATTTACTGCTTCTGCGGCTGCAGAATGCGAGTCACCATTGACATATAGAATCATGAGATTTCCGAACGGCCGCCACCTAAATTACGTTTATTATGGAATCGAACATCTGTATTTGGTTGTTGTGCTTGTTCTTGTTCCCACGTTTCTAACACAACATGCCTGCAGATATTTTGAAACCATTGATCAACTAGATCGGCATCTGTTTTACCTTGATAACCAAAACGCATTAATCTTGCAATAAACTGGTCATTCCAATCAAGTTCGAATGCGCCTGCGTTTAGGTCTTCTGGATCTACGTCCATAGAGAGAATACCGACCCAGGGTTCTCCCTTTTCGGTAGCAATTTCTTTTTCAGACTTTTTCTTACGAGCCTGCCTTGGTTTCTCCTGCACAGGCTCTGCTGGTTGCTTCTTTTTAAATACGTTTTTTAGTTTATCAAACATTAAGTTCCCCAAGCGTTCTTAAACAATGAAACCTGTAAGCGAGGACTGTATCGCCAGCCGTGCATCATACAAATTTCTGCAACATCTTTTTCATGTAGTTCGTATCCTTCAACGGTGCCGCCTTCGGGCATTAAGTACACAGGTCCGGTAAACCCGGCACGTCTATATTCGTTTACTGCAATACTTGCATCAACGGCGTCGTCATGCTTGGCAATAACAAACTTTAGGAATGCACGACCATATTGTTCGTATTCAGTAACAACATCAGGTAAAATAGCATTATCCCAAAGTTCGCCTGAGCACGGAAGTTTAGCACTTACACTAAAAGTAAGGTCAATCTTTTTGTTCTTAATGTTATTAATTAGCAAATAATCTTTGAAGTCTGCAGAAAGTTTCTGTGTGCCGTTTGTTTCAAATGTAAAGTTGCGGAACCCTTCTGCGTATAGTGCATCGATAAGTTCTGGATACGCACGCTGCCAACCTAGTAATGGTTCGCCACCTGTGATAATAATATGTGTATCTGTATAGCTTTCGCCTGGATCGTAAATACGTTCCTTGTTAATTGATTCTAGTACTTGATCTACAATACTAGAAATAGTCATCTTAGGTGAAAGATGCTTGAAAGCAGGATGCCAACTTGCGTAACTGTCGCAGCCTGATTTTGCTAGCGGGAGTTCTTCGTAACTATGAAATTCGTCTAATTGCACCGCGATGTTCTCTGGTTCTTGGGATAATGACCCAACAGGTAATCCAAATCCGCGACATTCAAAATTGCACCCAAACGTTCTAATAAAAACACTTGGCACACCAGCATACATGCCTTCGCCTTGGATGCTGTAAAAGATTTCTGCTATTTTAATTGTACGTTCACTCATGTGCTAACCACCAATCTTCCCAAGGGAAGACGATCCACAGGTCTGGATCATCTAACTTATTAATTTCCACACAACAATATTCCACATCTGCGTCCGAGGCACTATTATCCACAAGTGTAGCAAAACGAATGTTATTGCCCCATGCTTCTGTATTACCGTTGTATACACTGGCCTGCCAGTCATCTTTGATCCAGTTAATTGTAGCACCTGAATCATTGATGTCGTCAACAATGAGGATTTTCATCCCTGTTTGTAAGCCATCTTCTGCCATCCATGCATTGGATTCTGTATTAGCATGGTCACGCAAACTAACACGAAGAGTTTCCATTGGAATATTATACCACTGACTAATCAAGTTAGCAGCGTGTAAACCACCGCGTGTTAGCCCAACAACATAGTCTGGTCGCCACTCGGAAGTGTTAATATTACGAATAAGATCCAGAGTCATGCTCTGTACATCTTGCCAAGTATAAAAAATTTTGTTTTTCTCGATCTTCATAGTGTTATAAGTATAATATAAAATTTATTAAATGTCAATGATTATTTAGGTTATTATGAGAATTAAGTTTAAAAACTGTCCGTGGCTTGATATACAATTAGATAATACTAATTTAGCACAACAATGGGAAGATCTTGTAAAAAGTAATTATAAAAATGATCCAACTCCAATATTTCGTGATCAACAAGATTATAACATATCTAAATTAGAATCTCTAGCCAAAGAGGCCAATGAAAAGTTAGGTTGGGACTGGCAAACTGAGATTTTAGATTTAGCGCACACCACGCTTATGCACAAGGATATTGAAAAATTCCTAGCCAATGGTTTTTCTAATATCCCAGAAGAATATGACGATCTTTTGCATGAAATACATTATTGTTTGCATTCAGTTGAATCAGGGTGTAAACGAGCAAGTTGGCTGCAAATTGAATGGTACAACGATGAAGGATTTGCCATTGATGAAAATGAATATCCTGCTAAAATTAACTTAGAATTTGGCGATATCAGATTACAAAATCCATATGTAGGCCACCACCCATTATACCTGTATGAACAACGCGATAATATCAATATAATGCAAACTTGTAAGTTCCACAATCTTGCTAAACCTGGAATTAACATTGTTATTGAAAAGAAAGAACCAATTATTTTTAATTGGGATCGATATCTCAGTTGGTTTAATACACACGGAAAAGAATTTGTTAATTACTATGGAATCGAAACGTTAAAGAAATTTACAGGACATCCAGTGGTAGGTAAGGTTACTAACTTAGACGCACTTGAATTTTGTTTAGAAATGCCAGTTCTAGCATTTGAGGCCCTAGATTTTTAAATAAATATAAATTATGAGAGCAGATGAGTTTATTAACGAGGGTATTATCGATGAAGATTGGAAAGACAATCTTAAAAAAGGCATTGCAGGTGTAGCAACCGCTGCGGCACTAGGCACATCAATGCCTAGTGCTTCGTCTACTCCTGTGCGCGAACCAGTTCCTGTGGTTCAGCAGCAACAGCAACAAAATATTGATCCTTTAGAAAAAGAATTAGGTGATGT
>Ga0196901_1000702_pt1 | contig 17355 bp, 4 predicted proteins | sample CB_VirMetaG_FD_169099 | JGI IMG/M metagenome (GOLD analysis project Ga0196901, IMG submission 169099) | Freshwater to marine saline gradient viral communities from Chesapeake Bay - CB_1504_1 Viral MetaG (v3) (version 3) | ecosystem: Environmental > Aquatic > Marine > Coastal | place: USA... | reverse complement strand
GGTTCAAAAGGTATACCATTGGTAATAGGAAATCCTGATTATTTTAAAAATACATCATGGACTGTATCATATGATCCTAAAGCTAAAGCTTGGATATCATTTCATGATTGGTTTCCTGAATTATGTTTACCAAGTATCAATCATTTCTTAACAACACAAACAGGTTTATCAACTACACCAAATTGTCCTCCGGGTTATACTTTTAATCCTAGTACAAATCAATGTGAACAATCAATTCAAGTAACATCACCTTCATCAATTTTAATTGATGAAGTAGGTACTGCTGATAATTCAGAGTGTCTTATAGATATTATTTTTGCTGTTGATGTTTCCGGTAGTACTGGTGGTGCTAATGGTGCTGTTGGTGCAGCAGAAAGAGCTCTTGTTCAAGGTGTTTTAAATAATACAACTATTGCATCTGGAATGGCAGCTAGTAGAATTCAAGTTGGTTTTACAATGTGGGGTTCATCTCAATTATCAATGAATCCTTTAACTTTTAGCATGAGTAATACAATTACACCATTAGCGGTAGATACATGGTTTACATCTACATGGTTGGGTGGTGGAACAAGTATTGCACCAGCTTTGGTTAATGCTCAAGCAATATTAAACGATAAAGCATCTTCTCAGTTGGGTGATAGAACAAGTAACAATAACTTTAGACAATACATATTATTTGTAACAGATACATCAACGCCTCCTCCAGCAAATGTGGGTTGTCCTTATCAATCAGCTGCATTAGGTGGTAGTGCCGCAGCTTATCAATATATAATGGCTTTATATGCAGGAGCAACAAATTCTGTTCCAACTAATCCGGGAGTATTAGCAAATATTAGTTGTAATAATTCAGCTTATGAATTTGGTATAGCTGCAAATCAACCAGCTACAATTACTGCTGTAGCAGATGCAGTATCTGTACAAGCTTGTGTATCATGTCCTGATGGATATGAATTAGTATACTTAGATTTTAGCGGTAACTACACTTTAGCAACTGGTACATATGATCCTGATTCTCCACCTATTTGTAGAAAGATAGAATGTAATTGTCCACCTCCTCCGTTTCCAGGCGGTCTTACTACACAAATTGGTGAGTGTGATGATTTATATTTATCAGGTAATCCTTTTTACGTAAATCCAAATCCATTATTATGTAATTATTTTAAATTAGAAAGTAGACCTCCTAGTTATGAAGAAAGTGGTTTATGGAGACATAATTACAGATGTGATTTATTTAGTAATTATTATGGTGTTGATTATCCATGGGAAGTTGAATTAATTGAAAATACAGGTCAAGAGGTTACAACATTAAGAAGTGTAGAATATCAATTAGAATCTTATGTTTATAAAGGTGATCTTTATAATGGATGTGCTGATGATAGATGGCATGATTTAGATTTTAACTTTAATGTCGCAATTATACATAACTCAGAACAAGTATCTGGATTATTAAGATTAGAACTTAATCCTAAAGAAGATCCTTACGGCATGCTTCAATACCCTATAATTGGTACATCTGATATTAGAATACTTTATTCTAAAGAAGAACAAAAATATAGGTTTAATCAATTTTGGGATGTAACAAAAGATAGAGGTGAATTTACTAACGTAGAAGAAAGTATTTTTATAACTCAATTGAATGGTTACATTAAAGATTTAAATGCAGCTAATTTAAACTATAACAAAGAGTCACTTCAACATAAGAAATTTAGACATTATTATAATAAAGTTCTTTTAAGAAGAAACATATCTGGAAACAGAAAAATGTTATTAAAATTAGCAAATACTAAACTAAACATGTCTTTTAGATAATGAAACAAAAATTTACATACCAGCATAGTATTGGGCTACCAGGTGGGCCTAATGAATATATAACCCATATATCAGGAACATTTAGTTTAGAAGGCTTCAGAATGGATAGTCCTGATGTAAATAATGAAACAAACATTATACCATCAGGTTCTATTACTATGAAAGAAAAAGATGGAAGTCCTTTAAGAAAAGGTCCTATACATGGTATAGACAACTTAGGTAATCAACAAACAATGTATCCGGGGAATGATTATCAGTTTCCTGGAGACATGGTATTTGAAACACCTATGGCTAAATATGGTGGTGGTCTTTTAACTAAAACTATGCATTGTAATAATTGTGGTTGGAAATGGAAAGCTGCAGATGGTGGTAATGATATTACAACTTGTCATAAATGTGGTGGCCAAGCCGTATTAAAAGCTCAATCAGGATTAGAAGTAAAACAACGTAATGGTGTTAGACCTAATGAAGATGGTACTGACTCAACTCATTTAATGGCCAGAGAGTATGTAGATGGTAAAGGTTGGGTTGCATTTCCTACGTTGTTTCAAAATGAAGATGGTAGTTGGCTAGACATGTCTGCTCAAATGCAAAATGGTTTTGGTCTTGTTTATGATGAAGCAGTTAAAAGAGGTGAGGTGTATGGTTTTGGAGAAGATGAAAATGCAGCAATAGAATTTGCAGATAAAGGTTCTTGGAAAAAAGTTTTACCTAAACAACAAACAGGTGGTGAATACAAAGTAAAATCAGGAGATACATTTTATGGTATTGCCGGTAGAAACAATGTATCAAAAGAAGCTTTATTAAAAGCTAATCCAGGAATAGATATAGAAAACCTTAAGTTAAATCAAGTAATTAAATTTCCTGCAAAACCTGTTGTACAAAAACCTGTACAAAAGAAAGTGGAAGAACCACAAGAAACAACTTGGGGTGACTATTTAAATCCTTGGAACTGGGGTGTTAGTGATAGAGATGATGATGGAACTAAAAGTCAGGCTTTTAGAGCTGCAAGAATTGCTGGTGAAGATGAGTTTATGTGGCATGGTACAAGATATACTACAGATTTAAAAGATGAACCTGTTACTGAAAAGGTAGTAAAAACCGCAGTAAAAGCTCCAGTAAAAAAACCTGTTAGTAAACAACCTTCTTATAACCCAAAGGTATTGGAAGGTTTGACAGAAAAACAAAAGGCTAGAAGACAATCTTTATTAAATGCAGCAAATGTTGTAGCAAAAAGTCAAAATAATGATGAAAATCTAAAAAGATTATTGGCTTTAACTGCCGGTATGGAAAGCACGTTAGGCGCTGATGCAACAGCTTATGGTAGAGATTATACAAGAGGGCCCATGTCTATTGATGATATTGCTTATGATGATTTATTTAAAGTAAGACCTAAATCAAAAGGTTATACTGCAACTCAACTTAAACAATTTGAATGGTTAAAAAGCTTAGGGTATGATTATAAAAACATGGATCAAGTATTAAGAACAGATGATCCTGTGGCTGGAATGGCAGCGGCCAGAATGGTTTATGGAAGATCACCTGATGCTTTACCTGATGGATCAGATCCAAAAGCTTTATATAATTATTATTTAAAATATTATAATAAAGGAGGTGTTGACAAACACGGTGGCTCAAAAGAACATGAACAAAGATGGAATGATCTTTATAATGATTTATATAAATTTCAAAATGGTGGAGAGCAAGAATTACCCATGGCCCAAACAGGTTTGGGATTTGATTGGGAATCTAAATATGCAAATTATAATCCATTTAAATATTTTGATAATAAATTAAAACAAGAAGTTCAAGTTCCTTATGCTCCGGATAAAGGACCAAATGCAAATAAAAATATGCATACTGTTTCTTCCGGTGAATACTTAGGCTCAATAGCAAAACAATATGGAACAACTGTTAATGAGTTAATGAGTTTAAATAATATTGAAGATCCTAATTTAATAAAAGTAAATCAAAAACTTAATTTACCGGAGCAAAAAAATAAACCTCAAAATAATTCAACTTATAAAGTTAAATCTGGAGATAGTTTAAGTAAAATTGCTAATGCAAATGGTATTTCTGTTGCTCAACTTATTAAGCTTAATAATATTTCAGATCCCAATTTAATAAACGTTAATCAAGAATTAAAGTTACCTGATAACATAATAAGAAAATTACCTGAAAAAAAAGAAGAATGGGTTAGTGTTGATAAACTTCAAAAAAATAAAAATGACATTAATAAACTTACTGATGAAAATATAATCATTAAAGCTCAATTAATGGATAAACCTAATCAACAATATGTTGTTGTAGATAAAAAAACAAAAAGATTAAAGTTATATCAAGGTGATCAATTAGTAACTGATTTTGAAATACTAACGGGTGAAAATGCAGGAGATGCACAAACTGTAACAAAATCAAGAGACTTAAATGGTGATGGTAAAATAACAGATGCTGATAAAATAAAAGGTAATTGGGAAACTGATTGGAATAGATCTAATTATTCAACCGGTGCCGGCAAATATACATTAAGTAATTCTTCACCTAAAAGTGAAGCTAAATATCAGAATGCACCTAGTTTTAATTTATTGAATGAAAACGGTATTGAAGTAAGTACAGCTATTCATGGTGCTCCTAAAAGTAGATTGAAATATTATAATGATAATAACCTTGAAAATAATAAAGCTTCTACAGGATGTATTAATGGAAAGTGTAGTGATTTAAAAACATTATACAGTATGAATTTACCTAAGGGTACACCAGTATATATATTACCAGAAGATGATGGTAATCATTTTGAAATGGTTGATGGTAAAGCTGTTATGAGAATGAGTGCTGATAATAGAAAAAAATATCAGACTTATAAAAATAAAAACGGTCAAACAGAAAAAGGTCAAGGTGGCAATTATAGCGTTAACACTTTAAATTATAAACCTATAAAAGCTGATTTTAATGAAACCAAATTTAAAGAAGATGTATATAATGAAGACGGATTTGGGAATTGGTTTACTTCTGATACAAGTGATCAAGAAGAATATGAAAATACTACAAAACCTTTTATTAGTGCTCTTGAAAAAAATAAACAAGAAATAATGAAAGCTGCTAGTATATCAGGAGATGTATATAATCAACTTGCTAAAATGGCATTTGGAATTTATGGTACTGAAAGTAATTATGGAGATACGCATAGTACTGGTGGTAATTTTGGAAGAGCTTTAGGTAAAGCATATGATTCTAAATCATCAAGTAGTCCTGATTATGAATCTAAAGCAACAACTTATGGTGCGGATGAAAATTATAGAAGCGTAGGTTTAACTCAAATAAGATGGAACTATTTAAATGAAGATGAAAAAGAAGCTTTAAAAAAAGTAGGTATAACATCTAATAATGATTTTTTAGATCCTGAAAAAGCAGCAATAGGTACAACTGTTATATTGGGTATACGGTATAATCAACAGTTAACATCAGAAGAAAAAAAAGACATTTGGTCTACGTTACCTTCTAAATGGAATACTAGAGATAACTATGGTTCAAGAGTAGAAGATAATTCTAAATATTTAGATTTTAAACAGTTTGATAAAATGCAAGAAGGTGGTGAAATAAAAGATCATGTTATATATAAAAATTATATTCAAGGTAATTATGATAACACTGATATGGAAACTATTGGTCAAAGTGTTTATGATAAACTTAATAGAGTTTATTATAGTGAAGCAAAACAAAATGGAACGTCTGTTCCTAATTATATAATGAGCAATATAATTAGGTAAAATACTTAATTATTTGTATATTAATAGTGTATTATGGAAGATAGAGATTTAAACAATTTAGGTGTAAACGAAAAAGATTCACTATCAATGAATGATAGTAATACTTCTGTTGAGCCAATCATTGAGGAATTAAATTCTTTAATGAGTCAGGGTGCTGCTTTAGAACAAGCGGTAGCATCCTTGGTACAACAAGGTGTACCTGAAAATGAATTAAGTTCTGCTCTTCAGCAATTAGGCTATAGCCCGGATGCTGTTATGGATCTATTACAAAAAATAGAAATAGCATTTAATGAAGAAAGTCAATCTCAAATGGAACAACCTGCTGAACAGCAAGGTCAAATGAATCCTGAAGATATGTCTAATGAAGATATTGAAGCTATGGCTCAAGAAGCAGCTCAGCAAATGGATGCTCCTGAAATGCAATTTGGTGGACCTAATACAACTGCAAGAGGTCCTTTGGGTTATGGTGTACCAAGACCTTTATATATGCCACCAATACCTAAAAAACCAAATCTTATTAATGCAGCTTACATGTTAAGTGATGCAGCTGGTGAGTTATTTAGCAAAAAAGATAACAATAATGATGGATTAAGAGATGGTACTTTTCAAGATTGGAGTGCTAAAAAAGCTAGATTTAAAGAAAGTCAATTAGCCAATAGAACATATGATGTTGATTATGGCACAAATAATCCTGGTGATTATTATCCAACTTGGGAAGATTTGGCTTCAGGTAAATTAAGAACTAAAGAGCAAGTTGCTGATGATAGTTTAAAGTATAGTAAACTTGATTTTGATCCAGGAACAAATCAATATACAGGTGCATTATTAAATTCACAGCGTCAAGCTAAAATGCTTGGTAAAGATCAATTAAAAAATGCAATTGGACTTAAAGATTTTGTGAGCAATATATCTGATTATAGTTCTGAAGATATTGATATGTTAAAAGAAGGTTCTCGTTATGCTAAAGGCAGAGGAATGTTTATGGATGAAAGTGGAAGTTTTGGTTCATATAGCCCTGAAACACAAGCAACTTTATCACCTGAAGAACGCAGACAACAACAAGCTTCTTTTAGAGATATCATGTTAGGTAATCAAAGATTAACACCTATTGAAAAAACAGAATCTAAATTAGCATCAGAACCTATGTCTGTTTTTGAAAATACACAAAGAAGTATTATGCAAACACCAAATTATGAAGAACCAATGGTTTCTAATAAACCTGACTTTAGAACATGGTATGCTCAAAATGCTACATCTTTAATGGGTAAAAATTTAAATGAAGCACAATCAATTTATGATAATGCAAAATTTCAATACGGAGGTGATTTACCTAAAGCTCAATTTGGTCCTCCAGGTGATTTTATTCAAGGTTTTGATCCAAACAATCCTTTTGGATTACCTGATTTTTCTCAGATGGGTCAAACCTCATATATAAATCCAGCAACCGGACAACCTTGGGGTACTGGTGCATCTGGTATTAAATCTACTCCTGCTACTACTCCTGCTGCTACTCCTGCTACATCAACTACAGCAGATGCAGAGCAACCAACTATAACAAGAAAAAGAAATTTAAGTAATGCATTTGATCAAGCAGAAAACTTTTTAAAGAACAATCCTGCAATGAAAGCTTATGGTGATGTATCACAAGCAGCTGTAATGGGAGCTAATTTTGCAAATGAATTATTTAGTCAAAAAGAGTATGATGATTACAGAAACAAATTAAGAAATACTACAATGGCTGATAAAACAGATCTTGCTGTTGTAGATCCTGTAAATAAAAGAGGTACTTTTGACGTAAACTTAGGTTTAGCTGAACCAGACAATCTTGTTGATTATTATGATATTGCAAGATATGGTGCGGAAATAAAACAAGAAGGTGGTGAAATAGAAGTAGATAACGATACTCTTGCTGCATTAATAGCTGCTGGAGCAGATATACAAATACTATAATTATGGCAAAGATTAAAATAAATAAATTACCTGAAGGCTTTGAAATTAAAAACGGCAAGGTAGAAAAAATGAAAGCCGGTGGTTCAACAGGTGATCAAGCAGATTACGGTTTGTATACAGGTCCTTATGCTCCTGTTACAGGTCAGTTTAATGAAACAAGTAATGCTGATGTAAGATACTCTTTATCAAGTGTGCCAAAAGATAGTGCTAATATAGAAGCTGAAGGTGGTGAAACTGTTTTAACCGATCTTAATGGAACGGGTAGATTTGGTCTTTATGATATTAAAGGACCTAGACATACGGGTGGTGGAGTACCAATGTACTTACCTCAACAATCATTTATATTTTCTGATACCCAGGCTATGAAATTTAATAAAAATGAAATGGCTGAATATGGTATTGAATCAAGAAAAAAAATGACTCCTGCTCAAATATCTAAAAAATATAAAATCAATGAATATATAGGAGCATTAGATAATGAAGATATAGATAGCATTGGTTTAAAAAGCGCTGAGCTTATGCTTGATAAAAATTATAAATCATTATCTAAATTAGCATTTGGTCAAGAAGTTAAAAAAGATTTTTCAGATGGTGTTCCTGCAACAGCTCATCCTTACTTAATATCTAAAGGAATAGATCCTATAGAGTTTACTCAAAAGGTTGAACAGTCAAAAGCAAAAACCGTAATGACCCCTGAGCAATTGATGATGCAAGAAATGATGCAACAAGCAGGTCAAATGTCTGAAGCTGAATATGGTTATGAATTACCAAAAGCTCAGGTTGGTGAAGAAAAAAGAAAAAAAAGAAATATAGCTTATGACCCAGCAATGGGAGAAGCTTATAAGCCTTATGGTATTGATATTGATGCTTCTGGTATTGGTGCAGTAGCATATGAAGATAAACAAGGATATCAAGGTGATGGTGTATATGGTGATGCTAAAGATAATTTAGAAGGATTTAAAACGTCATGGAAAGAATTATATCCAGATACAGATAAACTTGTAGCATCTTTACCTTCTTATAAAAGGGGTCAAAAAAATCCTGAAGTAGAAAAATTCCAACGTTGGATAAATAGTGAGTATATACCTAATGAAGTAACTAGAATTAAACAACAAGTTATAGATTCTGGTAAAACATTTACAGATGCTGATGCTAAAAGTTTAACTGAGCGTTTAACTAAAGATTATGGATTTAAAAAAGGAACCGGTACAGACTATGATTCATTAATGGGTACATGGACTTCTAGTAGAAGGCCGTTAACCTATAATGCAAAAACGGATAAAATAGAACCGGTTGAAGAAAAAAAACAAGATCCATTAGATGATCCTCAATTTGAAAAACCAAGAAATCCTGATTTTAATTTTTATCAGCAAGACTTGGTTAGAGGTGCCGCTATGGCAATGAGAGATAGAAGTTTATTTTTGCCTTTTAATCCTGCTGTTAAAAAAACAAAAGTTAAGTATGCATTGGAGGAACCCACTAGACCATTAGCAGATAATAATGAGCAATACAATATAGGACTTCAAGGTTTAGGTGCATTTGCAGGACCACAATCATTAAGTGCTAGATTAGCGGGTGCTCAAGGTAATGCGTTTAAGAATAGTGCAAATATATTTTCTGATGTTCATAGAAGAAATATTAATACGGTCAATCAAGGTTTAGCAATGAATGCTCAATTTGCAGCTGCTGATAATCAAGAACAAGATAGAAGAACTATTAAACAATATGATGATACTCAAGCAACATTACAAAACTATGAAAATGATAAGAATTTTGATAGAGAACAATATGCTGATTGGTATGCTAATTCATTAGATAATGCAACTAAAGCATACAATTTAAACTCATTGTATAGATTTAGTATTGATCCTACAACTGGAGGTACAATTGATTTAGCTTATGCTAAACCCATTACCCCAACAAAAGGTCAAACAGCTGAAGATCAAAGACAACAACGTTTACAAAACATTGATGCTATTTATAATAGATATGGTGATAAAGTAGATGCTATTAAAGGAGCTCAATATTTAGAGTCAGGTCAAACGGCACAACAACAAAATCCATATAATAACCCTTATGGTATTGATCCTCAATTACTTATGGCTCAAAGATCACAATCAGCAAAAAAAGGCAAAGAAATTAAAAAATATGCTATACCGTTTTACACCGGTAAAGTTGGTTTCTAAACTTAAAAAGTGCATTAATAAAGTTTTGTAAACTTAATAAATTTTAGTAAATTTAAATTATGGCAACATACGTACCAGGAATAGAATCTTACCGCCCAGTTTATACACCATATCAACCAGACTTTGAGTTTGCAAATATGGTTATGTCAACAAGGCAAGACCGTTATGATACAAATCACAAAGCAATGAGTGATATGTATGGTAGCGTTGTATATGCAGATCTATCAAGAAAAGATACTCAAGAGCAAAGAGATGATTTTGCTAAAAGACTTGTACCACAGATACAGCAAATATCAGGAATGGATTTATCCCTATACCAAAATATGGACGCTGCACAAGGAGTGTTTAAACCTTTTGTTGAAAACAAGCTTATTCAACAAGATGTTTATAGAACTTCCAGATATAAGAATGAATTACAAAGAGCTCAAAGTTTATTAGAATCACCTAACGCTGATGTTAATAGTCAATATAGTGATTTACATGTTCAAGCATTAAACTATCAATTACAGGATTTTATTGATGCTACTCCGGATGAGGCTATGAAGTTACCTATTCCAGAATATGTACCTGCCGTGAATCTTTATGATATGGCTTTAAATTATTTAAAAGATTCAGGATTAGAAGCAGAAGATTTTTCATTTACTAAAGATAATAGATTTATCATTAAGCAAAAAAATGGTGATCTTATTTTTGATGCAGCTTATGATAGAGCTTTAAGACATTTATCTAATGATCCTAAAGTACAAAAAGCTTATGCTACAGATAGCTATGTTAAAGCTAGAATGTACGCTGAAGAAGGTTTTAAAGCTGGAAAATTTTCTACAATAAATGAAGGTAGAATAGATTGGGCCAGAGGAATCATTAGTGATGTAAATACAAAAGCCGCTATATTAGAAGCACAGCAAAAAGGTAAATTTAAAGAAGCAGATGAAATTGTTAAAAGACATCAAGCTGTTGTTAATGAAAAAGGTGCGGAATCTTTAACACCAGCCGAAAAAGAATTATGGCAATTAGCTCTTGAAGATAAAGCAACTAGTGAAGAAAAACTAAAAAGAACCCAAGAAACTTTACAAAGTGGAATGGGCAAGTTAAGTAATGATGAGCAATCCATATTAAATAAAGCTTATGGGATGCTTATGAGTTGGAATATGGGTGATGATTTAAAAGCAGCAGCCAAATCCTTTTCAATGCAGGGTGCTAAAAGAGATATTGAAATCAATGGTTATCAAAGAGATGTTGATAAACATAAACTTGATATGGCCAGACAAGAAGCACAACAAAGATGGCAATCAATAGAAAACGATAAAAACCGTAAAAATGAATTAAAAGCTGCTAAAATAACAGCAGGTGTTGATGAACAATTAGCTGATGCGCTTTCTGGTTTAACCGCTGAACCTGGTTTTGATTTTTCTAAAACAGAAGATGGAAAACCTGATCCAAATGTTGATGTAGTTTCAATGAGTGAAAAAGCTTTTAAAGAAGAAGTAACTAAATTAAATTCTCAACAAGTTGAAACGCTTTTAAATTTTCATCAAGCTAAAGAAGGTTCAACAGGCAATCCTAGTAAAATTGAAATTGAAAAAAATGATGGTACAAAAATAATGTTAACCATCAATGAAGCACGTAAAGAATTAAATAAACCTGAGTATCAAAAATATGCTCAAAAAGAATTTGATAAAATATCAAAAGTACTTGAATCAGAAACAGAATTTAAAAAACAATATCCCAATATTAGTGTAAATGCACAAAATAATTTTAGAAATAAAGTTAATGAAGTTAATGGTTTAGCTACTAGAGTTGTAAGAGCTGAACAAGAAATGGTAAAAATAGCTGGGAATAATTTTAAACAAGCTTTAAGTTTTACTGATCTTGAAGATGTACCTGAAGTACTTAAAGATATTAAAAACGGAGTACCTAAAATTGCACAAAAAAATAAAATATTAACTGAAAAAGAATTTGTTGATCAAGTTATAACAAATGCTAAAGCAGGTAAAACAAAAGATTTAGGTTTAATTTGGGATAGTAAGTTTGAAAAAACTACTACAGAGTATGATTTTTCCAGAGGTATGACAGCAAGAACAGCTAATGGAATGGATTATCCTAAAAAAACCACTACTGTATTTGATACTGAAGCTGCAACAGAATATGCAAAAGAAGCTTACGGAAGACAAAAGCTTGTACTTAACCGTACAATGAATGATTATTCTAATGATAAACTTAAAGGTTCAGAAGAAGAAGGTACAAAATCATTTAAAACATTTTCTCCTAATTATTTATTAAGAGGCGGCAATGTATCTGATATGAATGGTGATAATGCTTTTATGTCTAATGCTTATGGTACAGGAATGATTGTTCCCGGTGCTACTTCTAATATGAATCCAGCAAGAAAAGAAATATTAATTGATGCAATTAATCAAATTAAATTAGGTGGTGTAGAGTATATTGCGGGTAAAGCTCATGAGTATGAAAAAGATGATATAACATCTGAAGAAACAGCAGCTAGTAAAGAAATAATTAGACAAGCTTTAAATGATTTAGGTGCCGGGTCTCAAGGAAGTACAGAAAAAAATAAAGGTTTATTTTCTATAACATATCAAGATGCTTATGGATTAAAAGACGGGGATAAAAAAGGTGCTTATATTATAACTTTTAATGGTGATTATTTAAATAAATTTATAGCAGGATCTAGTGATGATCCTGGTTCTGAAATATTAAAGAAAACAGACAAAACTAAATTTAATACTATTACTATGTTAGTTGAACCAGAACAAGATGCAAGTCCATATGCTGGTTCTAAATTTAATTATTCACAAGTAGATACAGATATTCAATATAATGATAACTATTCAAGAACTGTAACTAATGGTGGTCAATTTTCTATATATAAAGATCAAGGTATTTATATGATTTACGGAACTACTCAAGAGTTTGATCCTAATTCAAGTACTAGACTGAAAAGTGTAGTCAAAACTTTAGAGCCTATGCGTTATCCAGATAAACCTGAATATGGTGAATTAAGAGGAGAATTTGTTAAAGCAAATGATGTTCAAAGATTTGCTGATCATTTTGAATATCAAATGGGCATTAACGCTCAAACGGTGACTGAACAAATAGCAGAATACACCAAAAGACTAAACAAAAAATAAAATCAATAAATTATAAATTATTATCTTTGTATAATGACAAATACTGATAACACTAACAAGCCGGCATTAAATGATCCATTAACTAGTATAGCCAGTAAAGACTATACTCCAAATGAAATTTTAAACCTTGGGTATGATGAAGATTATTTACAAACAGTAGATGAAAAATATTTAAATCAATTAAATGCGCTTGCACCTAGAGTCAATGCTGTTGTTAGAGGTTATAACGGTAAGCCAAGTAATTCATTTGCACCTAAAGATAAAAAAGTTACAACTGAACCTTCAAATTGGGATTTTGATGTAAATAAATCAGAACCAACAGGGCCCAGACAAAAGTATGTTAAACCTAGAGAATACTTTGGTATAAGACAAACAAATTTTGATAGATATTATAATCATCCAAAATTTGCTGAATTAGGTTTTCATCCTTATAGAGATAATGAATCAGTATATAATCAAAACTCAAGTTGGGGAGATGATTGGAGTAGAATGACAGGTCAGTTTATGACAAACATGTTACCTGCATTTTCACCATTTGGTATTTTTGATTTTAATTCAAATCCAGATACAGATTCTGCTGCAGTAATGAGTGATGCTATGAGAATAGGTAACTCATCTAAAGAAGGATTTGGTGCATCATTTACAAACTTTTCATTAAATAGTGCATACACTGTAGGTATTATAAGCAGCATTGCCGTTGAAGAACTTGCAATGTGGGCAGGAACAGCAGCTTTAGCTGCAGCTACACCTGTTACAGGAGGTGCTTCCGGGGTTGCTGCAATAGGTGCGGGAACAGCAGCAACTATAAAAACAGGTATGAATATGGCCAAACTTGGAAAAGCTTTTAGCAGATTAGCTGAAGGTACCATGGCTGGTAGAGCATTTAATGCTAGTAGAAATTTAGTTGGTGCTTTAAAATCAGCTGAAAGAGCTAAAGAATTTTGGAGTGCTGCAAAAACGGGTGAGTCTATTTTAGGTAAAGTATTTCTTCCTGAAACAATGCAAGCTTTAAGAACTTTTGAATCAACAAAAGATGTTGGAAATGGTATTTATAAATTAGGAAGAGGTGCTACTGCATTCGGTGGTTTTTACAGAGATGTAAGATCTATCAATCTTGCTTTAGATGAAAGTAGACTTGAAGCTGGTTTTGTATATAATGAATTGCTTGGTAATGGTATTCAGATAGAAAGAAAAAAATCAGGCAACAATGAATTAACTGATGAACAATTAAAAGAAATTAATGATAATGCATTAAAAGGTGCTTATAAAACAACAGCGTTAAATGCTGCTGTTATATATGGATCAAATAGAATTGTTTTAGGTGCTGCATTGGGTGGTATTAATCCAGCTTTAAAGAAAATCTTTAAAGAAGAAATGGGTTCTTTGGGTAATAAAATTATTAAAACATCTAAGACTTTTGGTAAAGATGGTAAAATGGCAAAAAGTCCTTTTGAAGCTAAGCTTGGAAGATACTCAGCAAAAGGTGTATCTCAAAGATTAAAATCATATACTGCAGCTGGAACAGTTAGGGCCGGTGCTCATGGTGCATTAAGATATTTTGCAGCTAACTTAGCTGAAGGAGCTCAAGAACTTTATCAAGAAGCTTTGTCACATGGTGTTACAGAATACTATACAGAGTTATTAAAAGATCCGGCTCAGGATTTAAGAGTATTACAAAATGCTGCATTTAGTTCAGCTATTGAAAGTCAAATGAATGCTCAAGGATTTGAAGTGTTTATGTCAGGTTTTGCAATGGGTGGACCGATGTCTGTTTTCAGTAAAGTAGTATTTGAAAAAGCACCACAAGGTTTTAATATGGTTGCTAATAAAGAGAAATATAAAGAAACAGTTGAGCTTAGAAAAAAAGCCATAGATGATTTAGTTGTAGCAGCTAATAAAACATGGGATGACATGGCTGAAATGAATTCTGTTTTTGATTACAGCAATTTAAATTTCATTAAACTTAGACAAGCTGCCGGAGCTCAAAACAAATCAGCATATGAATTTGATCCTTTAGGTTTTAAAGATAATCAAGATTTTATTGAATTTCAACATTTGCATCATTTAATTGCAAATGATATGATAGAACCTTTTAGAGAACAGCTTAAAGATATGATGAATTTAGATGACAAAGCTTTAAGTGAAGCTTTTCCTGAATTTAAATCTGATACTAAAAACGGTAAAACAAGAAAAAGACTTCAAGAGTTTTTGAATAAATCAAATACCATAGAAGAAAAATACAATAAATTAAATGACACATTAGAAAGCCCGTTTGATCCTAACTTATATGAAAAAGGAACAAGAGAATACTATGAGGAATTGTATAAACAAAAAGCATTTCAACACGCTAAGTATTTGGCCATGTTTACAAGTCAAGCTTTTGATGATTCATTAACAAGATTGACAAAAATTACTAATGAATTAGCAACTGAAGATTTAGTTTATTCTATTGCTACTCAAGTTGCAGGTTCTGAAGTTAATATATCTAAGCTTAATGCTTCAGATCTAAGAATATTATTAGATCCTGAAACAATGCAAAAAGAGTTAAAACAACTTGAAGGTGAAATAGCTGTTCTTTCTGAAAGCAAAGCAGATGATAAAACTTTAGAAAATAAAAAAGAAAAATATAAACTAATAAAAGATTATTATAAAGTTGTAACTGCTCAAGAAAACCAAACTAAAATTGAAAAACAACAAGGTGGTTCTAAATTTGATGGAAGAAAAGTAGCAAAATTACAACCAGCTTTTGCTGCATATGTTGCTCATTTAGCTAAAGTAAATGGGGGTTATGTAAATAAAACCAAACTTAATTCTGTTTTAGCTAAGATTGTAGATTATGGTGAGCTTCAGTATAGAACAAAGATGTATGATAAAGCTGCTGAGATACTTGCTAATCCTGGAGTTATTGATGAGATTACAAAAAGAACAGCTGAATACTATAAGCTTAGATATGCTCAAGATAGAATTGCGGTTAGAGAAACAATTACAAGAGCTATTGATAAACAATTAGCAGCACAAGTATTAAAAGATCTTGATGATTTAGGTGTTATACCAGATTCAGATGAAGTAACTGACTTTATAGCTACAGGTGATGGAACAGTTTTAAAAACTTTTTATAATGAAAATGGTGAAATTAATCCTATTATAGATACTGATTTATTTATGGATGTTCACCGAATAATTAATAATTACGTTAAGTTAACTACACCGGAAGAAGAAACAACCACTGAAGATAATACTGAAGATTTTACAACAGATCAAGCAACAGATGATAATGCGGCCGGTCAGGTAATTAATGATGATGAAACAAAAAATGCTTATGCTAAAAACATTCTTAAAAGAAAACATAGAGAGTATATAGCAGAACAACTTGCTTTAAACAAAAAAGCTTTATCATTAGAAAAATGGTCTCAAACCAAAGAAGCAAAATTAATTGCAAGTAATCTTTATGAAGCAAAACAACTTTGGGCTCAGCAATTAAATCCTCAACAACAAGGATTTGCTGATATTATTAAAACAGAAAAGGGTTTTGCTAAATGGATTCAAGATAACCAAGACAATCCTCAATTAAGAGATTTTATTTCTGATGCTGGTTTAACTTTTGAATTTTTAAATGAACAAAATACAAAATCAGCAGGATTAAAACCTAATCAAAAATTAATTGATGAACGTGGGGGAATTAGAATAATTCAAACAACACAAACAATAAACGGTGTTGAAGAAAAACTTTACTCTATAACTGATCTTAATAATAATTTAATCCCGGAAGCTTTTTATAAAGCAGCTGGTATTATAACCACTAAAGATTATTATGGTAAAGTTGGAGATGTTAAACAAGTATTTAGAAGCTTATTAAATACTATTCCTGATACAGCTCCTTTTGAATTTGCTGATCAAACAATGCATTATGGTGACATTGTAGTTGATAAAAAAGGAAAGCAATATATAGTTTTAGGAACACCATCTAAAGTAAAACCTAATGGTGAATTATTTATATTACCCGTTGATGAGATAGAAAACTATGATACAGCTAAAGCTAGAGAAAAAGCATCAACAAAAGTTAAAGCTAATGAATTTAAAAGCACGTATAAACTAGTAGAAGGTTCTTTTGCTGATAACTTAGTTACTGATAATACAGCGCGTCTTATTGTTAAAAACATATTGGATCTTTATCCAATGACACCTGAAGGTGGAAATTACTCTAGAGATGGTAGATATATTATAGATCTAATATTAAAAAATTTAACAAAAGAACAACTAGGTTCACTTTCTATTATAGTAGAAGAAAATGCAAATGTTTCTAACTCCAGATCTTTTAAAGCTGATGGTAAAAAAGAAAATAAATTAATTAAACTTAATGGTGAAACTCACAGTTTCCGTTTAGTTATTAATGATCCTACTATTAAAAATTCAATTAATAAAATATTAAAAGGATTTGATGCAGGTACTTTAGATGATATTAATATTCAAATTCCATCAGGTAATATTGAGTTATTA
>Ga0196901_1000700_pt1 | contig 17371 bp, 23 predicted proteins | sample CB_VirMetaG_FD_169099 | JGI IMG/M metagenome (GOLD analysis project Ga0196901, IMG submission 169099) | Freshwater to marine saline gradient viral communities from Chesapeake Bay - CB_1504_1 Viral MetaG (v3) (version 3) | ecosystem: Environmental > Aquatic > Marine > Coastal | place: USA... | reverse complement strand
AATGCTCAGTTACAACAGACTACTGATCAATTTAATTCACAGCTTGCATTTAATCGTGATCAGTTTAATACACAGAATGCAATTGCAATTGAACAATCTAATGTACAGTGGCGTAGACAATTAAATACTTCTAACACCGCTGGTATTAATGCTGTTAATCAAGCCAATGCAATTAATGCATTTAATCTATCTAACCAAGCATTGTCTTTTGCTTGGCAGGAAAATCGTGATGCCGCTAACTGGGCATTCCAAGCCAGTCAGAATGCAGCAGACCAAAAGACTCGTTTGGCTATTGCAGCATTAGGTAATGAGGCAGCTACAGATGCGAATAAAACAGACTTTATTCTAGGGGCTGGTGAAATTGCCTATAATTTATGGGCAAATTGGAAAACACCAACAAGTAGTGTATGAAATACTGGTGTGAAAACTCTGTAATTCAAAGATTCAATCATAATAGATGTTTATTCTATTATGTTTTTAATTAAGTAGGAGACTCGGAAATGGGTTTTTTTAAAAAAGTATTTAAATCAGCAGGCAAGGCAGTAAAGTCAGTTACTAAATCTGTTAGTAAGGTTGTAAAAAAAGTAACGAGTACTGTTGGTAAGGTTGTTAAAAAAGTAGCTAAGACAATTGTTAGCGTGGGAAAATCTGTTGTCAAAGGCGTAAAGAGTGCAGTTAAATCTGTTGGCAGTGCTCTTGGAAAACTTGGTCCACTAGCTAGTATTGCACTAATGGCTATTCCGGGATTCCAACCATTCGCTGCGGGCCTTGCTTCCAGTTTAAACATTACTAGCGTTATTGGTCAGCAGATGTTCACTGGTGCCCTCACTGGCTTTATTGTTTCTGGTGGGGATATGAAGGCTGCTCTGATGGGTGGTGCAATGGCTGGTGCAGGTACACTTGCTGGTGGTGCTATTAAAGGATTCCAAGCTGGTGATACTCTTGGCGGTATTACTCAGGCAGCTACAGCACAAAGCACTATTCAGACTTTCTCCGGTGGTATGGCAACGGCTAAGATGCAATGGGGCAACTTTACTAACAATGTAGGTAAATTCTTCTCTGGTATTGGTAATGGTGATACTGCCGTGGGAACTGAAAAATTAGCGAACGGTACTCAGAAGTGGGCTTCAGGTAATGTTCCTGAAGGTGCTACTTTTGAAGATACTGTAATGAATGCCCCATCTGAACTTCAGGTTAAGACTTATGAAGTGGGTGAATGGAAGGGTACTCCTGAGTCTGTAGCTAAAGCTGACTTTGCTCAAGATGTTCTTGCCACTCAGAGAGCAGCAGCTCCTCAGTATCAGTGGGATGAAGCATTGATTGGTGATGTTGGTTATGAGCCTACCTTAGTATCTGGTACTGGTGGTGGCTATTCTCCTGTATCTGCAGATGATTTCTATGGTAAACAAGTAGCTACCTCTGCACATCGTTTGACTCAGGCTGGCATTTCTCCAGAAGTAATTCAGGAACAATTGTCTATGGGCACAACGGTAGCAGATCAAGCTAAGCTTCTTGATGAACTAAGAGTATCCAGCGGTATTCCGCAAGAGTATTCTTATTATTCACAGCCGGGTACTGAATTCTCTAGTCTTGATCCTAACAAGTATCAAGCAATGAAGAATCCGATTTATCAAGTAGCAGATGATTATAATATTAATCCATTTGGCGAACAGGCACAGCAGTTAATGGAACAGGAATACGGCACTATGAGCTATAGTGCTGGTAATAATGTTGTATCCTTTGATAAGGATATGGCTTTCTATGATCAATCTTCTAGATCTTTGTTCCAACAAGCAGGTGCCGGTGGTACTCCAACATATATGACTGAACAAGCCCCTGAACTTCCTAAGAAAGATAAAAAGACGGACTTAAATAAACTCGGTAGTTTATTTTCTGGTGAACGACAGAAAGCGTCTCCTTCATTTATTACTTCAGTAAATCCGGGAGATTTAGCTAAAAGCTCTGCTGGTCAAGGGGACGCAACTGGTGGTATACTTGGGTATGCTCAGCATGTAAAAGAACAGCAAAGCCTATTGACATCACAGGCAGAAGCTCAGGCTGAACAATACAGACAGAAAATGAGAAGGAGCTTGGCATAATGCAACCGTTTGAAACTTATGAAAAGAATGGTACTGATCCGTTTGATGCTCCAATTCCGGGAGAAGGTTTAACTTCAGATCCCAATACGCCTAAACCTTGGGAACAGCCTCCTGAATTTACAAATGTAAATGACGCACTTCAGGAGACTTTCCTTAACTTAACTGAAGGTGAAACGTATATAGACCTTATGGATGCTCTGCGAGATCAGGTACCTGTTGATATGCTAACCCAAACAATTTTGTTTGGTGGTTATATGAACGGTAAGTGGAATACTGATCTAATGCTCTTGTTAGTAGAGCCATTAATGTACATTATTATTGCTCTTGCTGAACATAATAAAATCTTTGATTACACCGTCTATGATGAAGAAGACGATGATATGGATGATGATGAAGCAGCACAGTTGTTGGAAGACGATGCTAGAAAAATGAGCAGTAGAGCAACACCGTCTGAAAAACCTTCTATGAAAGTTCCTGAAGAGGTTGTTCCAGACGCTCTATTATCACAGATAAAGAAAGTACCTGTTCAAGAACAGTCGTTGCTACAACCTAAAGGAGAAATGTGATGGCTCTTAGTTTTGGTGACATCGCTATGGCTTTTGGCACTGGTGTAATGAAGGGTGCCAATGAGGATCAAAAGCGTAGACAAGAAAGATTAGATGAAAGATTTAAAGAACTTCAGAAGAATAAATTGGAAGTTGCTAAGTCTAAACATGCTTCTGAATATAAACAGTATATGGAACGTAAAGTAAAAGCAGATGCTTTGAAATCTTCTGGTGAAGGTGTAGATCGTGTGGCTACTTATATGATGAATAGAGGCATTGATGCTGATAAAGCATACAAGTTTGCTGCAGCAAATCCTAACTTTACTATTCCAGAATCAGCATATGATTATGGTCAAGAGCCATTAATGGATTATGATGTTGTTTTAAATGAAGATAATATTCCTATTGCTCCAAATTATCTTGCTGACTCTATGCGTAGAGTTCTTGGTGGTGGGGGTACTGAGGATTCTAGAAAGAAAAGTATTGAACAGCAAACTTCAGAAGTCTTTTCTAAGAAGAAAGACTATCAGACCCCCGCACAGCAGGCTAATATTATAACAGCAGAGCAGTCTGACTTAATGGATGTTCCAGTTAGCGTAGATAAAAGACCACAGAGAATCCAAGAAACTTCTATTCCGGCTCAAACATATCCCATCGACACAGGCTATAGTCTTGATGGTGTTACTCCACAACAGCTTCCGGAACAAACTGAAGCGGCTCCTATTACTGCTACAAAAGTTGAGGCTGCTCCCGCTGCTGTAGATATGACTGTTCCTGAACCTGAAGCAGTAGATTATAGTTCTCTGTATGCTGCAGATCCTACTGCAGAGATGCGTAATCGTGGCTCAGTAGCTAATCTTCTGATGGAAATGGACCCAACTCTTGATCCAAAGGCAGCAGAACAAAAAGCGTTGGAATTGGACAACCTTCAAGTTAGTCCTGTTACTGGTCGTATGGTTAATAAACTTAACTATGTTCTTGGTCGTCCGTCTGGTGTTGAAGAAATCCGGGCAGAGCGTGCCATTGAGAAACAACCTGACATCAGTATGAGAGATATGGGTAAATCAATTACTGCTTATCTTAAGACTGATCCATACAACGGTACGATTGAGAACGAAGCAGATTATATGTTTGATCTTACAGACATGACTAGAAACATCCGTTCTGAGTTTGGTCTCGGAACAGGGGAAGCTAGAAACGTAGCTGAACTCATGTTGCTTCCAGATGTAGGTGCTATTGCTAAACAAGATACATATATGCCTGATCTCTTGGAGGACAACTATACTTACGATCCAGCAGGATCAATTGATCTCCCGACTCTACGTATGGCTATGAAGAAAAATCCGGGCAAGTCTCCGAGACAAATTATTACTAGAATCAGAGAGCTGAGAATAAGGGCGGCACAGCAATGAATCCAAATTCTATCGATCTAGATAATCTTTTTCCGGAAGAAGAAACAAAATCACCAACTAAAACAGCTCCCATTAGAGTAGGTGGTGATGATGTTTCTAATTTATTCCCAGAAGAAAAAGAAAGCGAGATAGATAATTTATTTAGCGATGAGCCGTATGTTAAAGAACTAAGTGACGAAGAAAAGAAACAGTTGCTTGGTGGTGATGAGCGTACATTCTCTCGTGGGTTTATGCGTGGTTATGAAAAAACTCCTACTCTAGAAGAGAATTTTGGTGATTGGCTTGAGTCTAAATACCCAATGGGTCGTTATGACTTTAGTGGTCTCAAGCTCATTGCTCCTCTGTGGGGTGGTGAAGGCCCATACATTTCTCCTGAAGAAGCTTATGGTCAAGACTTCATGGCTCTTACGGAAGATGAGCGTAGAGAAAGAATTCAACAACTAAAGAAAGACTACATTGCTCAGAAGTATCCTGAGTTCGAAGGACAGACTGATCGTACTTGGGGTGAGGCTGTTGGTTCCTTAGTAGGCGGTGCTGCAGGTCCTTCTTCTCTTACTCCATTAGGCCGTACTTATAAATCTGCAACCGCTTTAGGTGGCATAACTGGATTTGCCTATGGTGCAAGTGAAGGTCTTGCACAAGAAGGTGAGATTAATCCATCTACCACTGCAATGTATACTGGTGCTGGTGTTGTTCTGGGCCCTGTAGTTAAGTGGGCTGGTGATAAAGTAGCAGCAAAGTTTGCAGATAATGCATTAAAGGCCAGTGAAAAAGAAGCAAGCAGTTTTGTAGAAGCATATCAGAATGTAATCTATGAGCGTATGGCTATCGGTGAAGATACTCGTTCTGCTTTTGATTACGCTAATAAAACTTTCCGTGTTACAGATGACACAGTTCAGAAATTTGTAGATAAAGCAGAAAGAAAAATCTATATTCCTAAACAGGAAGAGGCACAGCTTTACATTGATTTAGTCCGTTTCAATCAGACTGGCACAGCCCCAATGAAGTCAAGAGGACGCTTCTCTTCTACAGCGGATGAGATTCTTGGTGTTCTTAGTACTCGTGTTAAGAAAGTAAGTGTTCCTATCTGGCATCGTCTGCGTAAGCTTGATTATAATCAGCACTCTCGTCTACATAATATCAACACAGAAGTAAAACCATTTTTGGAGAACCTTACTTCTCTTCCTAATGACGTAAAACAATCTGTTGATCGTGCTTTGTTGAATGGTAACTTTGACGGTGTAGAGTCTGCAATCAAAGCCAGTGGCAATCGTGAGATGCTCGGACAGTTTAATACTGTTAAAAGTGTACTCGATGATATTTACAAAGAAGCAAAAGAATCTGGTATTGATATTGGATTCACTGAAAACTATTTTCCAAGATTCATTAAAGATTATGATGGCCTTAAGAATCAACTCGGTACTGAACAGGCTGATGTTCTAGAAGAACTAATGTCTGCAGCGGCTAAGAAGAAAGGATCTGCCCTGACTTCTTCTGAGGAAGGGGATATCATAAATAAATATATCCGTGGCATTCCAATCGGTGTAGACTTTAAGAAGATTGGTTTTACTCAACAACGTAAAATTGAAGAAATTCCAGAAGAGCTGATGCAGTTCTATGCATCTCCAGAAGAATCTCTGCAGCATTACATTCGTAAGACTATCAATGAAATCGAAAAGCGTAAGTTCTTTGGTGGTGGTTATCAGAAGAATAAATTAGGAACAACCAATATTGAAGATTCCATTGGTGGTCTAATTGCAAAAGAAAAAGAACTTGGCAATATCGATAAGAACCGTATTGATGAGTTAAAGAATCTTCTTCGTGTACGTTTCAATGAGGGTGAGATTGGTACTGGTCCGGGTACTCAATTGGTTAAAGATGTTCTCTATATGGAGACTCTTGGTAATCCTCTATCTGCTGCTACGCAGATTGGCGATACTTTCTTGGCTACATATAAGAATGGAATCAAGCCAGTCATCCAGTCTTTCTTGGAAAAGAATAAAATCCGTTTGGATGATTACGGCTTTACTGAAATTGCAGAAGAGTTTGCTAGTAAGTCAGGATTAAATAAAGCACTGAACTTTACTTTTAAATGGACTGGTTTCCGGGGTGTTGATCGTATCGGTAAAGAAACTATTCTTAATAGTTCCTTGATCAAATATACCAATCAAGTAAAAGATCCTAAGAAAGCTGCTCAATTTAGAGAGAAGTGGAAGGTTGCTTTTGGTGATGATGTTGATAACCTGATGTCTGATTTACAGACTGGTAAGGTATCTGATGATGTTAAGATGTTACTGTGGCATGATTTATCAGACATGCAGCCAGTATCTCTATCAGAGATGCCTGAAAAATATCTTAAAATGAATCAAGGCCGTATCATGTACATGCTTAAGACCTTTACTATTAAGCAGCTTGATATTATTCGTAGGGATGTTGTTCAGCAAATCAAAACTCCCGGTAGTAGAATGGAAGGTGTTAAGAATGCAGCGAAGTATATGGCCGCTTTCCAAGCTGGTGGTATGACTTCTGATGCTGTAAAGTCTTGGATGAGTGGTCGTGAATACGACATGGAAGATTCTGTTATAGAAAACTTCTGGCGTATGGCTGGTATCGGTAGATATACAGCAACAAAGATGACTGAGAAACCAGTAGAAACTACAGCACAACTTGCTCTACCACCAGTAAATATCTGGGATGGTATGATTCAGGACATTAAAGATTTAATTGTATCTACATATGATCCAGAAGTAGAAGTAAAAGGTAAAAGCGTTAAGAGCCTTCCAATTGTCGGTAGACTTCTTTATGAACACGGCATGGGCGGTAAAGAAGAGTTTGCAGAAAAGAAATTAGAAGAAGAACTTGATGCTGCTGGCTTTGCTAAAGGAGGCATGCTCGATCAGTCACGCCAGTTATTCCGCAGAGGTGGGTACCTTCGTACTCAAAATAGGTACGCTGAGGGTGGCTCTGTAACAGATGAGGAAGCTGATCGTGATCCTGAATCTGTCTCTACTGAAGGTATAGACACTTCAAGTTCTGTTCGTCCTGAATATCTGGCTAGTCAAGCAGCTAAAAATACAATTGCTGCTGCTACATTTCTTCCGGGATTGGCTGCAGATGTAGCGACTGGTGATTTGGGTAAGGGCATTTATCAATCGACCAAAGCTGTATTGACTGGCGATGAGAAAGAATACGACTGGACTCCAACAACTAAAAAAATGCAGAAGACAGCAGAAGATTTGTTTGGTGTTAAAGATATTCCAGCCCAATCTACCGAAGAAGAGGTACTTGGTTTCTTAGCTGATCCAACTTTGGCTCTTGGTGGATGGGCACTTAAACCAATTAAAAGCGGTAAGCAATTATACAAAGGGCTACTGGGTGAAGCTCCAAATGAATTGCCGGGATTCTATTCTGGTCCTGTGGGTCAGGTAGCTTCTGCAACTAAAGGTGCTGGTCAGGCTGCGGTGTCTGCTGCTAAGACTGTTACAAACCCACAACGTTTAGCTGATGTTATGAAACTTGGCATTCCGGGAATGACTAGAGATGTTGTTCAACGTAATGTAGATGTGCTAAATAAATATGCTGGTAAGAAAAATCTTACTGTTGAAGAAAAGAAAGCAGTGAACACAGCAACTAAAGTAATTACTGGACAGCTAACTTACAATGCAAATCTAGCCAAACAAGTTGGTTATGATTCTCCTCTTCTTAATAGATGGACGGAGAATGTAAATAAAGAAATTACTACATATAATAGAAACAATATTGATCTTATTGGTGATTATTCTAATGTAAGAAACGGCATGACCAAAACAGATTTAGACACTGTTCATGAACATCTTGGAAAAGCGTGGAGTCTTAAGAAAGGCGAAGATATTCAGATGGTTGTGAGACCTACTGTAGTTAAGGGTGGTGCTGGTGACTTCAGTTCCGATATGCGTAAGACAGACAAATACAAAACTCTTACTGAGGTAGGACAATCAACAAGAGATCCAAAAGAGCTTGCAGATAATTTAAAGAATGCAGGTATGGGTGTTAAGAAAGTAGAAGGTGACGATGTATGGGTTACTTTCTCTATGAAGTCTAGCAGTTATGCAGAAGGTGGTGTCAATGTTGTTGGTAAGCTAAACGCTAAGACTGGTGATTTTAATTATGTAGTGTCAGATGAGCATGACATGTTTGGTTTTAAACCACCGGGTGGTAAGCGTTTGATTACCGTTACTCCAGCATCACAGACTAACATTTACAAGATGTCAAAGGTAACAAGTAAAACACCTAAAACTAAGCCAACAGAAACACCCTTAAATCTAAAAGAAGTAAAAACGGATGCTAAAGCTAGGCTCCTAGAAAAGAATGCCGCAGTACCAGAATGGCAAAGAGATATTATTAATCAAATATTATCTACTCGTTCTCAGATTACTGGTAAGGATATAGGACGAGCTGCAGTGGGAGCCTCTGTTATTGGTAAAGATACTGATACTAAAGAACAGATGGACAAACTAAAACTGTAAGTGCTTGTACTTCTTGTACCAATCCTGCTGTTCCTTCATCTTCTCGGCTACCTCATCAAGCGACTGTGCAATATAACAGTCAATGTGGGTGTAGCCGAGATCTTTTGCGTATCTCAGACGCTTGTTACCACAACGGATCTGAATAATAAACGAGTTATGTGACAGCTCCTGCGGCGGTGGTAAGATTAGATTGTTACGCTTAGCTTCCTCTGCCCAATCCTGTACTTCAATCTCCCACCCAATGATAGGCCACTCCATACCATTGTTATAGACAGCCTTGGTAATCTCTTCTAGATTCGTATGCTGGCTGCGGTTGGATATAGGATAGAGTCTATGTATTGGTAAGGACACTTGTCCGGGATAAGTTCTACGTGAGTGTAGTTTCTTCATCGCATTTGTCCTAGTAATTTCTCAATGGATTCAATGGTATCTTTGAATTGTTCTCTTGCCTCACCAATAAGTAAAGACATCATATATCGTGTATCTTTATTTTTAAAGACATCCGCTACCTTTTCTGGTGGTAGTCCACAAATCTCAGAATAAATCTGACCATCTTTATTAATTAGAAATTTTAATCCAGCCAGTACCGCTTCAGTATTACATTCTTTTGTCATTATTATTATTCCTTTTTAGTAACCACAACCCAGAAACCAGCACCCTTATCTGCATGTGCGTGTACATCAAATAGTTTCTTTAAGCGAGAGAGCCACCATTCTTTTGGTTCTTGAATTAAGTGAGCATTACGACCATCTGATAAAATCTTCCCCGCTGGTCCAGTGTGTACAGTAAAGAATCCAAAACGTTGTGTGATTCTTTTTAGATCAAGCAACACATTCTCCAACAAGTCTGGCTCAATGTGTTCAAGAACATCAATGCAAGCTACAAGATCTGCAGACTTTGCTTCTCCATATTCTGGAAAGGCAGGATCATAAGGATAATATTCTTTTGGTTTAGTTTGCATAGACTCATATAGTCTCTGCTTACCTGCTCCATAATCTGATAGAGTGTCTAGTGCATTCTCTCTCATAACTTGTTCAATAAGTCCTGAGTACTGTTTAGACATTACTCCATACATTGGATTCTTATGCAGGTCTTGTTGCATCTTCCTGTACTCTTCAGTAATAACTGTCACAGTCTAGTACTCACTGTTTCCATTCTGTTCTTCTCGATGTACCAGTCTGCTGCATGGGATACATCACCATAGTCATCGAAGTATGGACCACCCTCTGTGTAGTGTAGGCACTTGGCACCATAACAATCATCATAACCAACCAGACAGTTCCACTCATGTGGTAGATCACCGATGAGTGCATCATCACCAAGCCATTTAAACTGGTGCAGCTCAAGACCAGTGGCAGTCTCTACATAGTCTGGTGTGAGTGCAGTACACTTCTCATTATTCATCAGCATAAAACTAGACCAGTTCTTCTTCTCATACTGTGTCTGTAGAGCACCGAGAAACTTGGTAGTGTTCTTAGGTTTGTGGTCATGCTTAACACACATGACTGCATAATCATCATTGGCTCTGGCGAATACCTTAGCAATATCATCCAGCACAAGCATATCACAATCCATAAAGAGACTCCAGCCTTTGTAGCCAGAGAGATATGGAGTAAGGAATCTAGAGAAACTAAAATCAGTAGACTGTTTAGGATCTCTGATACGGTTGTGAAAGCAACCCACTTGACTGAGCATGATGGGTGTGATACTTACAGGTACTGATGCACGCACTTGAATACTGTGTGCTAGTACACTGAATGCTACTGCTTCTTTAGGATCATAACCAATAAAGATTCTCAATGGTTCCATATTATCTCCAATGTGGCCTGCTCGACAGGATTCGAACCTGTAACCACCGGCTTAGAAGGTCGGTGCTCTATCCAGTTGAGCTACGAGCAGATATTCTTAAACTCTGTATTCTTGAAAACGATTAATGTCATCACGAATCTGTGACTGATAAGCTACATAAAACTTATTCAAGTCTTCGATCAGATCATCGAGACAAGCAAGAATCATAGGGAGTGATCTACCCATCTGATCCTCAATGACAAACTCAGTATCACAATTAGGATTAATCTGAATTGTATAGGTAGGCTCTATGGGTTCATTTTCCAGAATCTTGTAGCGTGGACCTTCGATAATAACGCTCATAATAATCATCCTCATTTGGTGCATGAAGCAACGCTTCTTGAGCGAAGCGGTGGTGAGGACTAGAGAATACTATAGGTATTATTATTTGTCAATAAGTTTTCTGGATAGTCTCTGCTGCTTGCAGATATTAGAAACTAAATCTAGATCTTTAGTTATTAGACAATCGATGTGGGTGTAGCCATCCATCTTTGCAATGTACAGCCTCTTACAGCCGCACATGACCTGATAAATCTCCCCATCGATATTGGGAGGCATCATGAATTCACGGCCATTAGAACCCTTTACAGAAGCCTCATAGCGTTGTTGCCACTCGGCTGCAGTTGTGATGAGAACCACAACAGGATTAACCATGCCCTTCTCGTGGATGCTATCCATCGCATGAGTCAGACGCTGGTTGTAGTTACCATTAATATTAATTTGTTTATACCACGGTACAGAAATCACAGGGTATAAAGCATGAAGCGGCAAGATTCCTCTCGCCGCCCCATGAGTTTCGGTACTAGAAGCTAGTAGATAATTAGGCTGACCAGTATCCATTTTCTTGAAGGAAGGTATCCACCTCTGAGTCTTTGTCTAGTACACAAGAAGTCTGAAGGTAACGGTCATGACGAATACCATAGTAACGAGTACCGTCCATGATCTGCTGGGCGTTGCCTTCTACTTCAGAAGCACCGTCCATAGATGCAGAACCTTCTGCTTCGATAGACATCTTGAATTTACCAGTGCCTTGTGCGTTACCGTACGCAGCACCATTACCATACATATTACCATAACCGTAGCTGTTTGTCTCCTGAGCAATTACGCCAGAAGAAACACCTACAATCGTAGCACCGAGAACAAAAGCAATAATAGATTTCATGTTGAAACTCCCATAAAGTGTGAATGTACTAGTATATTAGCAGAGTCTTATGGAAGAGTCAACCCCTGTAACTGTTTGTGGGTACGATCGTTCCCAGATTGGGTACCCCATGGCCGGTTTAATGGCCGGTTTTCGTTGCACAATTCGTTGCGTGTTTATCAGAAACTCATTGATTTTTATGACATATTTCTTTTCGTTTCGTTGCACAATTCGTTGCACATTTCAGGCAATGTCCTACAAAATGTCCGATATATGCTATTCCCGATCGGGTAAATTTGAGGAGAAACCTAACCAAAATTGGTTAGATCTTCCCGAACGGGAATGAAATCAATCACTTAATCTCTTCAATTAATTGTAAAGCTGAGGGCGATTAATTGTAAAGGCCCATCTCCTGAGCTTCCTTTACCAGTGCATTCAGTGCATCCTTACGCTTTAGTTCCTCATGAAACTTCTTCATCAGTTCCACGGTGTACTGGCTGGATTCTTCGTCAGCCCACTGTGGTTCAGGATGATTCTCTTTCCAGCTATTGTTCACGTCATTAATATTCATACTAGTCTCCGAGTAGTGCTCGCCTGTATTACCATTCTGTCCGATCACATTCATGCGATCTTCATCCCAATCTTCATTGCTGTATGGACACCCATCTTCATGGTCTAGAATCTCTACGGAGTATTCTGAGTTACTCATAATGTACGTCTCCATTTAATAAACCATATGGTTTGTAGGGTTGAGTTCCACAATACACCAGCAAGAATTAATTTCTCAAGCATCCTTCATTGCTCTCTTTAATTCTTCAGCATACCCAAGCTTAGGCTGTGCCTGCATAGGAATGTTACGGTTAGCTAGTGCATTCATCTCAGCCATCTCTTTCTTATGAGGAGTCCATGCCTTTAGCTTAGGTGTCTGGCGGCGATAGTGAATGTTCTTCAGTGCTGCTTGTATCTGTTGATTATTAGGTTGGGCTTTGGCTAGTTTCTCTAGACGAGCAGTACGGTTCTTATGGTAATCATACTGCTTATAGTGTTCTTGATTACTCTTACTGGATGTTTTACCTTTAGCCATACTTTAATTTCCTTTGTTGTAGTAGTGTTTCGTAGATGTCGAAGGTCTTTTCACATCGAGTATTGTGAATCTCAATCAGACCGAGAAGATAGTTAGCTATCTGATCCTGAGTCATTGCATCCATTCGATGATACAAATTCTCTAGATCTTCTTTGGTATGCCAACACTCAAAGAGTGATTGTTCTAACTCAAAAACACTAAGATCTTTTTTATTCATGGTGATGGTTCCAAAATAAGTGAGCAGTTTTAGGTGTGTGCTCAGCACCAATCTGAAGACTAACCCTGAGAACGCACGACCATTAAAAGAAATCAGTCTTCAGAATCCACAACGGACTTCAACGAATCAATCATACCTGCTTCGTATCCATCCTTAAATACTTCGAACACACCCTTACGGACTGGACCAGTGAGGTCTGAGTCCTGTTGGTCTGCCCACTTTTCAAATGCTGTGTCTACATCAATCATTACTAGGCTCCATGTCATCGTCATATGATTCATAGTCTACCTCTAGTGGTAGGTATTCCGGACAGTCTTTCCAGAAGTCCGACTCCACTAAAGTTACACCAAAGTTTCCAGAAAAGGAACCCCAATCCATATTAAAGTTTTGATTACGCTCACAAGTTTCGTTTATGCAATCTTCCGATGAGCAGTAAACAATATCATTATTTCTTAAGAGTCCCATTCTTCTTTCCTTTAATAGGTGTCAATTCAATTATCTCTTTTACACAACCTTTCGGAAAAATACATCTGTTTCCTAATCCGGGATCGGTATCACAAATACTGATTGAATCCTTTCCTTCTTCGATCAGAAATCCAATAGTCTGAAACTCCATGCATTTTAATGGAGGTGGTTTATTATTCCAAACCATATCAGAGGTAATGTCAACCCATTTAATTATGACTGGTTTCATATAACCTATTTCCTTTTGTTAGGTTATCAATAGGATCTAACAGTTGTAAGTTATCTTCGCAGTGTAATCCACACACAGTAGAATTAATTAAAGGTACAATATGGTCTACATGTTGCCCTCTTTTCTTTGCTACTTTATAAATATTTTTTATAGTTTCTTCATTCGCCCAAGCAGGAGTAGCATTTAACTTAGTTGCTTTTCTTTTAGCTGTGTGAGAATTTACAATACCTTTGTTTTCTTTTTTCCATTTAATGTTTCTTTCTTTTATTTTATCTTTATTTTTTAAGTAAGCTTCTTTATTTCTTTGAGACGAACAGGATTTACATTCATGATTGTAATCAGAACGCTTTCCACCTCTTTTATAAAAAGAAGTTATTTCCTTTTCTTCTCTACACTTAGAACAGGTTTTGTATTCCAATAGTCTATCCACTCTTCTTTGTAATAGGTATCTGAATATTTTATTTTCTTTCTTTGAAGGTGATGCCACCCAGAGGATGACACCACCATTCTTACTTCATCTGTATAGATCACCTTACAGGACATGCTCCGCCTTCACAGTCTTGGATGTCTAGATCTTCCATAGAAAGATTACCAACACTGGTAATAGGGGTTACTTTAGAAGCCATCTCTTCATATTGCTCCTTAGTAATTTCTTCGTAAGGTGCTTGCTCAAAACCATGATCAGAATGTAGCAAGAAAGATACAGACTTAACATTAATGTAGTTATCTTTCAACCAGTCACGAATATCATTCAATTCTTCTTTACGATAATAGATCGTAACAGATACAGAATTGTCAGACCATTCTTCCTGAAGACGTTTGATAACATTTAATTGATCTACTGCAGTCATGTCTGCAGCTACCTTTGTACCATCAGGATAAGCACATGGGAAGCTTACGATTACAGTGTTGTGATCCTCAGTACCATCAAAGTTCTTCAGATACTCAATATGGTATCCATGTTGGCGGCAAATGTCCACAAGATCTAGATTTGCAGCCATACGAATACGGCGAATAAAGTACTGACTGTATCCCGGATGTGCTCCCGGAGTAACACCAGCAAGCAGAGACAGAGTACCGCTTGGCTTTACCGTAGTCATCTTGATGCTTGGATTAAAACCATTGGAAGCACTGTACTCTCTATCGAATTGACGTAACAAAGGATAAGCATCCTTCAACCATCCACGTTGTTCTTCTGTAGCTTGTAGGTATCCAGTAACACCAATACCCATACGCATGTTCTTGTTCACAATCTTCTGTGTCTCAATAGAAGATACATCAGGAAGAGCAAGACTATGTTTATTAATCCGGTACAGATAAGTAGCAACCTTCATCAATTCATCAAAGCTGGTAATGTTAGGTAGATACATTTCAGCAAGACAACAGGTTTCATAATTAACCAAAGACTGTTCTGCACAGGGGTTATAAATCTCTACGTCAGGATCTGGATACTGAGTCTCACCTGTACGTCCCATACGGCGAGAGGCCGCAAGATTAATCAAACCATATGGTTCACCATTACCTTTGTAACCTTCCCAAAACTCTTCGGGGAGTTGAGAAATATCATCACACACAACACTGTTATTAGACATGGCACGCCAATTTGGAATATCAAAAAGATCCCAACGTTTAGCACGAAGGTATTCAATATCGTCTGCATCACCAAGTGCAAGCAGTGCTGATCTACGGACATTACCAGCAACTACAATACTACCAATAATATTCATAATATCTAACACATCAATAGGACGTAGCTTCTTACCGGCACGGCCATTAAGTACAGATACAATGTTGTTGATACCTTCTACAAGAATCTCTGAACCAGAAGCGGTACCACCGAAGCCTTTGATGGGGAGACCCTTAGCACGAATCAGATGAGTGGCATAAGTGAAACCTTCGCCAGTATAGAAAGCAGCCTTTAGTGTTTTACTTAAAAGTTTTACCCAACCCTCACGAGAATCAGGAACAATAAATTCAGCATCGTTCTCATCCATACGGATGATCTTGATTTTCTTCTTTACTTTGGGAAGTTGATATACATTTTCTTTCTGAATGTTAAAACCAACACCGCAACCAAGCATCAGTTTCTCGAAGGTCCAAGTGAAGGGGCGAACAGGCTCATTGACAACAACTGCAGCACAGTTCTGTAGAGAAGGGAGACCAAGTTGATTAACAGTACGAGTACCAAGCTGCCATAAAAAACGACCAGCAACTGTTCCTTTGAGGGACAGCATGATGTCTTTAATCTCGTCCATCTCAGCACCAGTGAAATTACAATGGAGCTGTTTATTGGTTGCTTCAACACAACGCTCAATAGTATCTGCCCATTCTTCTTTCTTGTTCTTTGTTATATCACGAGCATAAGTACGCTTATAGGTAACGTATCCTGTAGGTCCCCACGGAGTCTGTATCATGTTAATTCCTTGTGCTAAATCTTAGTTTGATCGTGCTAAATAAGTACACGAGTGTTGCAAGCCCTACTAAAACAATACCATAAATAAACATAATGATAAGTACTGGTGATAGTAGAAGCAGAAAAATAATTGAGTAAAGTAAATTAATCATCCTTCTTCTTAACCTTCTCCTCTTTCTTCTCCTCTTCTTTAGATCCCTTAAGAATCCAAGTGATTAAAAAATCAGCACGCAAGTACTCCATTCCAGATGAAGTAAGTTTGTTTACCCATAAAAGTCTGAGTCCCATTCTTCTTCACCATATGAATCATACTTAGGTTTGCGTTTGTATTTTTTATCATCAGGTACGATACGCTGATGCCACATCGGATCACTGCGAACAGAGTGCTTAAGCTTGTTCTTGATTCGTTTTTGTTTCGGTTCTTTGTCGCTCGACATTATTGACAAGTCTCTGTAGATACCACTGTGCTTTCTTTAGATCTTCTAATCCGTTCTTATGCTTCCACCGTGTCACATACTTTACGATGTTCCCTTCGTAGAAGTCAAGCTGATTAGCATCAATAAAATCTATAGGCTGTATGCTGGATTTGTAGTGTGTTGGGTTTGTGTTGTCTTGCATCAAAGGATGATCAGTGAAATATGAATCAATGTTGTGCTGTTTCATTTTGTAATTCCGAGATCAAACGAAGACCTGCAACCTGTGCATCTTCAGCATGTTCCATTAGATACGACACGAAGGAGTGAGCAAGAGGTACAAACACTTGCTCTCTGTCAGAACCCTCTTCGGTAAGATCAATGATTTCAATTTCTGGTTTACCATCATCGGTGATTCCGATGGAGATGTAGACACACCCTTCTTTGAATGTAGTGTAAGATTCAATTTCATCTTCATCTGCTCTTTGATAATCATAATCAATTTCTTTTAGTCCAGACATTTGAGATCCTTTTTCATTTCTTTCAGTGTGTCCAATGTGTACCATCTGAATCCTTCCTTCTCACACCAGCGAGACATGGTAAGTTTGGACCCCTTACGAACTCTAGTGTCCGGTCTATACAGTATAAAGATCAGCTCCTGTCCGTCAAGACAATCACGAATGGCTTTGTACTTTTGAATGTCTCCAATTTTGAAATAGCCTTTGCATTCAATTAGATACTTATCTTTCTTAAAGTCAGGTATGTAGTTTCGGTGAACGAAGTAAGGAATCTTTTCAGGTTCGTACTCCCACCCAACTAGCTTCTTTGCTACGTCCTCTTCAAAGGTACTACGGTATTTAATCTTAGCCACGATATGCAATCTTTGCAGCTCGATAGAACCACTTGTAAGAGAATGCTGAATGACGAGCCGTACCCAGTGAGTAAACATAGCTCTGAGGAATCTGCTTCATTACGTCTTGAACAGTAGCGATACCCTTCT
>Ga0196901_1000699_pt1 | contig 17384 bp, 13 predicted proteins | sample CB_VirMetaG_FD_169099 | JGI IMG/M metagenome (GOLD analysis project Ga0196901, IMG submission 169099) | Freshwater to marine saline gradient viral communities from Chesapeake Bay - CB_1504_1 Viral MetaG (v3) (version 3) | ecosystem: Environmental > Aquatic > Marine > Coastal | place: USA... | reverse complement strand
AAGATATACTTATAAACAGAACAAATCTTTCTCCCGATGATGCTCTTTTGCAGGCTTCTTCAAAGATTCTAACAAAAAATGATTTGTTCAAACCACATAAACACAACAATATCAAACGTGAGACGCTAGGAACGAACGAAGCCTGGGTGATTCTTTCGGGCTCAATTGAGGCCCAGTTTTGGGATATAGACGATACACCAATTCACAAAGAAGTTTTAGAAGAAGGAGACTGCGTTGTTGTTTTTTCTGGAGGGCACGGTTTTAAGGTGCAGGAAGAGGGGACGATATTATACGAATTTAAAAATGGTCCATATTTTGGTCAAGTAAAGGATAAGACTTTTATACACTTACAGGAGAATAATTAAATGAAAAAAGCGTTAATAACAGGATTAGGCGGACAAGACGGAAGTTATCTGGCCGAGTATTTATTAAATAATGACTATGAAGTCCATGGAATTATTAGGAGGCACTCTGTAGCTGAAAATCAAGATTCTAGAATCAATAAAATAACTAAACATATTAATACTTATTATGGCGATTTGCTAGATTATCCTTCTCTAGTAAGGGTTTTCAACGATGTTAAGCCAGATGAGATTTATAATCTAGGCGCCATGAGCCATGTTAGAATTAGTTTTGACATGCCATCGTTTACTATTCAAACAAACGCCCTTGGTGTTTTAAATATGCTTGAAATTTACAGGACAACTTGCCCAGAAGCAAAGTTTTATCAGGCATCTTCCTCTGAAATGTTTGGCAACTCTGTTGATGAAGATGGAGTTCAAAGACTTACAACACCAATGAACCCTGTTAGTCCATACGGGTGTGCAAAGGTGATGGGGTATAATCTTGTAAGACATTATAGACATGCATACGGCCTTCATGCTTGTAATGGAATTCTTTTCAACCACGAATCTCCTAGAAGAGGTTCGAATTTTGTTACCAACAAGGTTGTTAAGGGTGCTGTTGCAATTAAGAAAGGGTTACAAGATAAATTAGAACTAGGAAACATGGATTCTTACAGAGATTGGGGACATTCGAAAGACTATGTAAGGGCTATGCACATGATTCTCAATCATGACACTCCTGAAGAATTTATTGTAGCTACAGGAGAAACCCATTCAGTAAGGGATTTGTGCGAAGTTGTGTTTTCAAAGCTAGGAATGGACTATAAAGACTACGTTGTACAAAATCCAAAGTTTATGCGTCCCGAAGAGCTTAAATATCTTAAGGGAGACCCCTCAAAAGCCCGTGAGGTTTTAGGGTGGCAACCGGAATATACATTTGAAACATTGCTAGATGATATGATTGACCGCTGGCAGCAAGAATTATAATAAAGGAGAAAACTAATGCATTTATCAAATCAAGCAGCCGGAGCCCTGTTGATGGCTCTACAAAAATGCCTTTGGGAGCAAACAGACATTATGCCACTTCTTCAAGAAATGGTTTTTGAAATGTCCGATGATGGACTTGTGGTAACAAACCCACCTGTTGTATCCGGAGACCTTTCAGAGCTAGAAGAAGAAGCCGAGGCAGAGCGTGAAAGAGAGTAAAACAGTTGTGGCCAGCGGCTATTTTGATCCAATTCACGTTGGCCACATTGAGTATTTAGAGATGGCCGCCAAGCTTGGAGACAAGTTGGTTGTTATTGTTAATAATGATAACCAGGCGGCGCTTAAAAAGGGCACCCCGTTTATGATAGAGGAAGATAGACTAAAGATCGTCTCCTCTCTCAAATGCGTCGACGAGGTATTCCTTTCTATCGATGAAGATTCTACTGTATGTAGGTCTTTGCAAGCCGTGAGCCCTGACATCTTTGCCAAGGGTGGAGATCGCTTCATCAATGAGATTCCAGAAGCTACAACTTGTAAAGAGATTGGAGCAGAAATAGTTGATGGGCTTGGAATGAAGATTCGCTCATCTTCTGATTACTACAACAAAGAAGAATAATGCCCATTTACACTTACGAATGCAAAAAATGTGGGTCGACTTTAAAGGCAATGGTTGGGGCGGATGACAACCCAACCATTTGCTCAGAAATTACCACTTGCGACAAAGATGGCGAAATAACAAAATACTTATCTAAAGTTAACATTCGTCGGGCAGTTGAAGAAAGCGCCAAGAAAACCGGCGAACTAACAAAAGAATTTATTGAAGAAAACAGAAACATTCTTCAAAAAGAAAAAGATAATTTAGCAAACAGGATGTTGGACTGATGATTTATGGCATTATAACAGTTTCTGTACTACTTAATGTAATTTTAACTTGGTATAGCCGCCGCCTTGTAACAGACCTTTCAGACCTCTCACTAGAAGTCGAGGAAGTGATTACAGACCTTAAACTTTATCATCGCCACGTTGAACAAGTATACCAGCTTGAAACTTTTTATGGAGATGAAACCTTACGTGCCTTGTTAGAGCACTCAAAGGACGTCTCAGAGAGAGTTGGAGACTTTACAACCCTGTTTAGCAAGTTAGAGGAAGACGAGCTTATAGACGCCCTAGAGGAGCAAATAGATGACAGAGAAGGAGAGGAGGAAGAGCAAGTATCCAAAGAAAAAAAACATGTATTTTACGCAGGTACACGAAGACGCAATTCTTGAGTACTGTAAATCAAAATCAAAAGCTAGAAGAGAAGAGTTATACGTAACACTAATCCAACCTGCTTTTGACGAGCTGGTTGATAAGATTGTTTATACTTACAAGTTTAATTCACTTCCAAATTGCGACATTCTAAAAAAAGATTGTAAAGTTTTTTTGGTAACAATCTTAGAAAAGTTTGATGTTGAAAAAGGCCATAAAGCTTTTACTTATTTTTCAGTGATCACAAAAAATTGGTTTATTGCCGAGACCAAAAAAAGAAAAAAGAAACTTGAAAAAGAAGTTGCCTTAGATCTTCCGGATACAGTTCTAGATGAAAGGCTTATTGTGCGAAATACTTATATTCAAGAACGCACAAAAGCAGAGTTTATTGAAGTACTCCACGAAGAAATAGAGTGGTGGAAAGAAGAAACAACCAGTTCTCAAGATAGAAAAATTTTAGAAGCAGTTGAAGTTTTGTTTGAATCAGTAGAACAAATTGAAATTTTCAACAAAAAAGCTGTATATGTTTATCTGCGGGAAATTACCGGTTTTAGCACAAAACAAATAACTTCTTCTCTAACAAAAGTAAGAAAAAAGTATCGGAATTTAAGAGCCGAATGGGACAGCGGAGAAATTTAAGGCGGAACTATTTATCTTAGAGGTAGTTTTGCATGGCAGATCGCACACCACGTCCGACACCAACAGAAAGGTTTGGATCGTATAACAACATAAGATCAAACCCATACTCAGACTCTGAGAGAATCTTAGATGTGAGAGACGGAGTATTAGATCCGTATACTCAAATAGCTCAGAGTGCCATGCAGAACTCTTATACTATCGACTCCCTATCTGCATTCGGCAACACATTCAGAGCTAAAATTTTAGGAGTTGTACGAGGCAAACCGGCGAGGCACCTTTATCCAGAGTTGTACGCCAATTCAAACGTGGCGCCAAATCAAGTCCCTGAATATTTTATATTTTCTTTAAGGGATGAAACAGACCAGTTTGCGCCAGAGCCTTCAAGATTTGCAACAACAGTGCAAAGTTATGTCAACACGATTGGTTTGCAAGGTAGGGCAATATCAGAAAAGCCCGCTGATGAAACAATAGAGGCTTTTGGTCGTGGCGACATTGTTGAGGTATATAAACCAGAACAAAACTCATGGAACGGCGCCGTGGTTAGAAGGGTTGTTGTAAGAAATAACTTTTCTGCAGATGTTCTACAAGGCCGTGGAGCGGAATTTTATTTTAATATCTCTGGAGGCCAGCCGTTTACCTCGGCGGCCGAAGCCGTCGCCGCTAGCGGCTCTTTTGTTCTGGTCGACCAACCCGCACCATCTGGTGTAGTAGGCCCACAGTCAGGGGTAATACCATACGACCCGAATGCTACCGGCTGGGTGGAGTTTCTTGGCGATCCAATACCACAAGAAATCATTGATCACTTCGAGCTCGAAGATGATCGTGGCCGGCCACTGTCGGCCGATGAGGCCACGGCCGCCCATCTTCGCACAGACGTTGTCCGCATCTTAAACGCTGTGAAGCAGGAGGTCAATTCGCTTGGAGGGCTTTTCCTCGCCGGATCTGGCAAAAGGAACCCGAGTAGAGGATCCAGAAGTTTTCACCCTTTGGGGCTAGCACTGGATTTTCAAAACCAAGTTTGTGCAACTAGCAGGAAGCCAACCGAAATAGACCCCTATCTGATAGTTTTCGATACAAACGTACCCAGGGAACTATGGTGGGATGAAGGACCAGGGCCTCACGTGCCAAAAGAACCGATAGTTTGGGCCAAGTCTTATTTGCCTCCGGAGTCTGCCAGACTCATTCCTGGCGTCAAAACTCTAATCGAACAGCCACTTTATTATAGATACTACGGAAGCCCTGAAGGGCCTGGTTATCTCATCGGTGACGACATCTCCGGCTATTATTTCAACCTTACAGAGATTATGTTTAAATACGGATTTGATCGAATACCTATGAAAAGTGAGCTATGGAGATTGGCGCCTGACCGTGATCGGTGGGGTAGGTTTGAATGGTGGCACTTCCAATACGTTGATGGACTAGCGCCTTGCCAGACAACATATGGAGAGCTGCTACAAAGAGTGTGGGACTCGCATGAATTCATCGCCAACCGTACGACATCGGAAGATCGATCGAGGACGATACAAAATAACCGAAGGACCTTTTCTTCAAGATGTAGATAACTACAATTAAATAAATGAAAAACTTAGACGAAACCCTATCAAGCGCTCTCAACAACATTAAGGAAGACAGAGCAACAACAAAAGAACTTCTCCAAGATTTAATGAAATACCTAGGAGCGGCAGAAGAACGACACAGAGAAGTTGGCCCTGTTGCTGCTAAGTATGTTGAGACCTTGCAAAGATCCAATGAACAGTTAGTAAAGATTGCTGCTTTAATGCAAAAACAAAAAACTTCATCTTTTGAGTTTTCATCATCAGATAAAGATCAGTTATACGACATTATAAACGATAAAGAAGAAGAATAATGCCATTAATAGAAAAATTAAATGAAAATAATGTTGTATCCAAAGAAGCCAATAAGGAGATAGAAAAAAGCACTTCCGAGGACAACAGCAAAGGTTCAGGCATCGGATGCTCAGAAAAATTTGAACCTTTACCAGAGTTTATTTCTGCAAAGTGTGAAAAAGTAATCTCAAATGCAAACTCTTATATTGTTTTAGGAAGGGATCGCCCAGGAGGCCGTTTAACTGGTTATGGCGGCATTGGAGCACCGGGTGCGCATTCTATTGATTTAGTTGTTGGTCGTAGAGCACCGGGTGCGCCAGAAGACCAAAAGGTTTTTGTCGATCCTAATTTTATAACAGACGCTGCCAGGGTTTACATTGCTGAAAAAACAGATGTAGATCAAAACTTTAAAATCACCAGCAACAACTCTCCAGACGCCATTGCTCGATCGGCCGTTGCTTTAAAAGCAGACGCCATAAGAATAATAGCAGACGACGCTGGAATAAAGCTTGTAACAAAAGTCAATAACAGGAACTCCAATGGAAAACTAATCAATAGGTCTCTTGGAGTAGATCTAATAGGTGGAAATGACGACTCGGATCTACAGCCAATGGTAAAGGGAGAAAACTTAGTTGAGTTCTTAAACAGGCTTATAAAACAAATCAGCAATACGAACGGCCTTGTGATGGAAATGTCTAAGGCGATGCTAATTTATGAAGCCGGCATCTTAGCAGCGCTAGGGGTGCCTTGGCCAGGAAATGGTACTGTTGCAACCGTCCCCACTGTGCTCAAGTCCCTAGAAGATACAAAAATTATTTTAAAAGGCATATCACAAAAAACAAGCTTGACGTCAGATACGATAAACTATTTAACTAGCATTGGCTATAAAGACATACTTTCTAGTTATCATAGAGTAAACTAATGATTTTTGAAGAACTAATACTAAATGAAGTTAGCGAATTAGAAACGTCCAATCCTGGAGATTTATCCTCAGTTGCAGCAATCTATGTAGAAACTAGATTCAGCATGCAGGACTCAGGAGGAATCAACTTACCTTCTTTAAGGACTAGTCTAAAAGCAGAAGCCGTTAACATTTTTTCTTTGTATTACGCAAGCCTCGGAAAGCCGCCGACCTTCTTTATAGATAACACAATTAACGGAACTGCAATAACGTCAGAGGGGGAAACAATCACACTAGAAAGAGTTGAGTTCATAAATCTAGGCGAAGAAGAATGTGAAGATGTTGTATTTAAAAAAGTTTTCTTTATACCATTAAACTTACTAAGCCCCCCTGCTGGCGAAGACTTTACAATTCCTAGTATAATTCCTAGCCGTGATTTACCGACAGCTGGCCAATTAAAGATCTGCAACTACAGAGATTTTAAAGACAAAGCTAAATTCATACAAACGTTTATGAAGATTAACTTTCTAGCGTTACAAAGGCCAACAAGCCGTAGCATAGTAAAGGGAATCAATTTTAGAAAGTTCTCAACCAAAAAGAAGCAAATAACTAAGTTTATAGACTTTTTAGATGATGTTGTCCCAAATAAACCAAACAAATTTGGTGAAAGTATAATCATACACTTTGCAGAAAACTTTCAGACCGTATCTAAGATCGAGTATATAAACGAAAATGTAAGTGACGAAAGACAACTAGTTTTCCGTCAATCAGAAGAAGAATTTCAGGTTAGGAAATATAAAGCTTTTAATGATGTCCGAGTAAACTTTTATCTCTATAACTTTGAATCAATTTATCCAGATCTATTTGCGACAACTTTTAGAGGGATAAATATAAAGTTTGACAACCTTGTAAGAAGAAACTTTTTAGTGCCAAATGATCTTGTAACAATCGTACAAAATGATTGTTTGGCTGCTGCTAACTTACGCCAGAACGTATCTGCTGCTGATGTTACAGCAAGAATTAGACAAAGTTTGTCAAATGTGGCCGTCAAAGAGGCAAGGTCGCTCTTGAAGGACAATCCCTTCAAGACCGCCGAAGAACTTATAGAAGAAAGTGGCTTTCTAGAAAGTAAAGATATTGCGGCCACCATGAAGCAGACTTTGAATAAAGAATTCCTCCAGGGCGGCCACTCAATAAAGGATGAGGTAACAGACTTTTTCGAACAACTTCAGAAGGCCGGTGACTTTCTTAGCACCGATCAAGATTCACAAAACTCTTCAAACCCAAAAAAGACCTCAGAGTCACAAAAGCTCTCAAAGTTTGGCCAGTTTGCAAACTCTATAGAATGGCAGCAGATCCTAGCAATTGCGTTAGCTAGCGTCGCCTCAAGATATGGTATCGATGAGATCTTAGATGAAAGCTTTATCAAGAAACAGATGGCTGAGCGCATTTCTAAGTTTTTCAAAGATCCAAGAACTATTAATGCTTTAATGTCAGGGCTTCCAACTTCTGCTCTACAGAGGGCTGCTTTGTTTTTTGCAACTATCGATTTAGCCAACTCATTAGGTGGCGGAGTTTCTTTAGAAGAAAGAAGGCTCCGAAGACTGAACAGATTGCTTGGTGAGCGTGCAGAACTACTAGATGAACAGACCCGAATAATAGAAGAAGGAACATCAGAAGAATTAGCAACAATCCCGACTCTTTTTGAAGAACAACAAAGGCTAGAGGCTAGGATCGAAAGAGCAAAAGAAAGGCTAAACCGGCCAACTAGTTTTGGAGTGGATCTAGATGAGCTGCAGCAAGAGCTTAGAGACGCAGAAGAAGATAGAGACGAAGAATACATCGAACAAATATACGGTGCAATTGCTGCGCTGGAGCAAGTCCAAGACAGTTTAGATAGTCAATTTGCAGAAGAAGAAGAGGAAGACCAGGATTATGCTGATCGAATACTTGCTGCAGCTGATGCGTTGAATCGAGGTGTGGACTACTATTTAACTAGACAATCTGCAGAAGAGCAACTACTTAATGATTTTCGAAACTCTACGCTAGAAGAAGGCATTCCTCCAATTGGCGACGGACCCGCAGAAATGCCAGAGTTTGATGGCGAGCCTGAAGATGATTTTCCCGAAGGGGAACCTGGAGCTGACACCCCCCAGATTACGCCTCCGGCTGATCCTCTGAGTTCTACCAAAAAAGAACAAAGGAAAAGGCTAGTCAACATAGCAACGGGCGGAGGATCCGGTGAGTTTGCAGCCGAAACAAAAAACGAACTAATCGATTTGATTATTGGTTTGTCAAACTGCGACCGTCAAAATAACGCTGAGGTTTATACAGAGTTTATAATGTTCTTGGTCGATGAACTAGGTGCACCAATCTTAGAATACTTTGATGAGTGGTCTGAATGGTTAAATGCTTGGGACGTGAAAAACTTAGATTTTTGTAATTTACCAGATCTAAACTTGCCAAAATTTAAGTTATTCCCCCTAAACATTAGATTACCAGATATATCAATGCCTGACATTTTTGGCTTCATTTTAGGAGCCATCTTAGCAATTCTGTATGCCCTCTTGTTAAGGTTGATCAGGGCTTTGATTCAGTTCTTGTTGTCACTGATACCTGACTTTATTTTTGATTTTGAGCCCTGCGAGTTTGCAAACGCCTTGCGTGATTTTGCCAGAGTTCTTGCCGGCGCTATTTGTGCTGGTACAAATGGTGTCGATCTGCCTGCCTTTGCTGCCTGTAGTGTCTTAACACCGAGAACAAACAATGAAAGAAACAATCGTGACTTGCTAAACTTTTTTAAAGATGCTTGTGGAAAAGGTATTTTACCTGGACCCAATCTAGCACGCCTACTTGAGGGCGATGCTAACGAGGAGACTCGCCAAAGAGCAGATGTGTATTTCCAAGCAATTAATCCCGATTTGGCATCTGAAATAAAGCAAAACCCAAGTATACTTTCAGATGCCGGCTCAGCAATGGGTAGTATTATTGGAATAGGTGATTTGCTTGACACGTTAGATGATTTCACACCCAGGTTGTCGGGCTTGAGTGCAAACGGCTTTGTTGACAACTTAGACTTGTGTTCAGATCCTAGTATTTCTGATTTGATTGATCAGCTGTGCACAGAGCCAAACCCAGCGCTAAGAGAGGAACTAGAAAGAATCTTACGGCAACAAAGAGAAGCAGATAAAGACGATGCTGCGAAGCTCTTCAGGTTTCTTACAGATCCAGAAAGCCTTGCAAGAGAAATAGAAGACCAACTTCCAAACCAAGCTCACCCTTCATTGGTAATTCCGCAGTTAGCAGCTGCTGGACAAAACAACGAACTCCCGGTAGTCAAGAACACGCCAAAATTCGCTCTAAACAGAGACCAAGAAACCGTAGGAGAGTTTCATGAAGATAGCATAAAAGCATCACTAGGAAGCTTAGACACATGTGTTGCAGCGTATGGTTCCTCTCTAGTGAAGAGATCGAAAAGGTATGAAGACAAAATTGACAAGCTTAACTCTCCCTTTAGAGCGGCAAAGCCAAAGAAAGACTCTATAGTGCTAGCAGAATTAGACCTTGACCTGCCCAAAATAATAAATGAGGCATTTGCAAATAATTTATTTTATCTAGACGAAATGCCAGAAGGGGCAAAGGAGTTAGCATACAGAATTATAAGAGAAAATCCAGAGATCGACGTCAGTGACAAGAAAAGCTTTGACATAGGCACAAAGTATTATGAAGAGCAAGTATTTAGTCCTCTTTCTGAGATAGTGATTCCAGGTACGAGGAATGAAGATTCTCCTTTTTATAACCTAGTTAACACTGCAGACATCACATACTTCGACGGTCCGCTAAATGTCAATAGGATAGAAGAGGGGCTTTTGGTCAAACAAGTTTTGGATAAGATTTCTTTTAATGAAGAAGTTAAATTCAATCAAATGGCCAGACAAATGTTGGAAGCGGGAAAAAACATAACGGCCGCTTCTTTCAAGAACAGGCTAGAAAGTGCCGGCATTGAATTAGACGACGAAGAAATCAATGAGCTTACAACAGAAGGTGAAGAAACACCACCGGCCCAGGAGATAGCGTTAGACGGAGACGGGAACCCGGTGCTAGACGAAGACGGGAACCCGGTGTTAGACGAGATTGATCCATTCGACCTTCCCAAGGGGGATGCCTCAAGACTTCTACCATCTTCGCAGTTAGAAGCCGTAATGGAAGATTATCTGAATGGTACTTTTAAACAAGAAAACACTTATAAAAGGTTCATCAGGGAACTTCCGGAATATTCTCAGCTTTTATTGGTAAAAACAGATAATGAGATTGTATCTATAAAAGAGAACATAAGAACAATCTTTAAGTGCATTATTTTAGAAGACGCCCATCTAAGATTTGCGGTTTTGAACACATCAGGAAACATCTTTTCGACTAATAACTTCTCAACGGCGAACTATAATCGATCAAGCGTGGCCCAGAAAATAAAAGACGAAATCAATACACTATTTTCTGATTTTGAGGTTAATTATCTGAATTATAAAATCTATGGTTGGAATGCCATCTCTTATTATGTATACGAGATAGCAAAAACAACCGGCCAGCTTTCTTCTCTAAGTCGCTCATTAGGGCGCCGTGCGACGCCACAGGATCTAATGTTCGAGTTGATAGAGAAGGCTGTTGAGGATGTCAATAACTCGTTTGTTACAGACTTATCCGCAGAGAACCAACTTCTTTATTCGGCTATTGAAGGAACCGAGCGATCTTCAATTATTATTAATTTCGAAACGCCGAACCTTTTAGAAGGCCGAGATCGGTTTCCACAATTAAACAACTTCCTTGCAAGCTCTGTCACTCCTAATGGCGCTTCGCAGTCCTTCCTAACTTCAAATATGTGTTTTGCTGTCACCCTCAAAGCAGGTGCGCTGGCTGATTCTCTTGGTGCACTAACACTTGCTGACATTACCTCAGAAGAGCAGCGCAGCGGCACAAACTCGTCAGGCTTTAGCATTGATGCTTCCGGCGCAGGTAAGGGCGCTTTACAGACTGCGGTTCTTGAATCTCTTAAGGCCAACGAAACCGTTCTTTTAAGCTATGATGATGTTTTTGGCACCAACGCAGATTTGTCCTTGATGAATAAGCTACTGGCATATGCTGAATTCGATCAGTCCTTGAATGATTTTGTATTTGATAATTTTAAAGTTGAAATAAAATATAGAGTATTTACCTCTTATGCAACAAAGCGCCTCACTGAGAGCCAAGTCGTTGAAAATTCTGTTATTGGTACCAATTCAGAAGTTAAGTCTTTAGGACTGTACAAAGATCAAAAGATAAGTACTATGTTTGTGGGGGAAGGCTCACCATGGAACGTTGGGGCTACTTTTATAATGACTGAGCTTTGTACGTTTGAGAAAGAAATACTTAGTTTTGGGATAGTAAGAGACAATAACCTACAAAATCTTGAAAATGGCCAATTTATTTCTAAATTAATGCAAACTAGCAACACCTCGCCACTAGCTAACGAGTTTAAAGGAAGCGCTTCTATTAATATTTTCTTATCTTGTATGCTACCATTCCCAAACATTATAAATGAAGCAACTAGTTATTCTGTAGGGAATGTAATAGGAGAAATAGATAAAACAAGAGGAGAAGCTGGGCCACTAGGTTTGCGTGGGAAAGTAGAAGTTAGAGATATAATCTTCAAACCTGTAAAGATACAAAATAAGATCTGCACAAAAGTAAGCAAGGACTTCTTAAAAAATGTCTAATATAAAACAAACAACAAATATTGATTTTGATATCTTTGAAAACGATCAGGTTTTTGACACAGCCACTGATGCTGACCGGTTAGTAGACAACTCGCTTGTAATCCCATCGGACGATCAAATACTAACAGCAGCGCCCTTTCTATCTGTTAGTTTACCAATAGACAAAAACTCAACGAACGCATCTTCGGACGGCTATCAAATGATTCGTGGCTATAGAAATCTAGTTAAACAGAACTTCAAAAACCTAATGCTAACATCACCAGGCGAAAAGATTATGGATCCTTTATTTGGAGTTGGCGTAAAAAAATATTTGTTTGAGCTGAAACAACGTGGGCTGGAATCCAAGTTGGAAGGCCGCATCTATTCACAAACTAAGAAATACTTATCTTATATAACAATCAGAAAAGTAAGCTTTAGGGAAGAACAAAACGATAACCGCTTGGGCGTGAGCGTATCTTATTTTATCAACCCGCTAAATATTAATGAGTTTTTTAATTATTCTACAAACACCGAGCAAAGTTTATAGGGACTAGAGGAGAAATCAAATGCCAAAGGTTACAAGACCAGCGATACGTTATACATCAAGAGAGTTTGAAACAATCAAGCAGGATTTGGTGTCTTTCATTAAAAGATATTATCCAGATACTTTCCAAGACTTCCAAGAGGCTGGCTTTGGCTCAATGGTCCTTGACACCACTGCTTATGTTGGTGACATTCTTTCTTTTTACTTAGATTACTCTGTTAATGAGTCCTTTTTAGATACCGCCGGCGAGTTTGAGAATATAATAAAGATCGCTAGGCAGATGGGCTACCGCTACCAGCCAAACAAAACATCAACCGGCATTTGTTCGTTCTATGTTTTAGTGCCAGCAACAACCTCCAGCGACTTAGAAGGCGGCGCAGCACCAAACTACAATTATGCCCCCGTGTTATCAAGAGGAACTTCACTCAATTCATCTTCAGGGATAGCGTTCACGTTAGCAGTAGACGTTGACTTTTCCAACCTTAATAACGAAGTCGTTGTGGCCGAAAGAGATGATGAAACAGGACGACCCACACGATTCGCAATAAAAGCATTTGGCCGTGTTATTTCCGGAAAAACATCGGTCCTACAAAGAACCATTGGAGAGTTTAAGCCATTCCAGAAAGTCAGACTAAACAATAACAACATTATTGAGATACTTTCTGTCTCTGACTCAAATAATAACGAATACTTCCAAGTACCAAACTTAGCTCAGGACACAGTTTATAGACAAGTGCCTAACAATGGTCCAGATAAAGCATATGTAAAGTACCTCCTACAACCAAAAGCAACCCCGAGAAGGTTTGAGGTTCTCAGAGAACAGGGAGCGACTTATCTTAGATTTGGATATGGCTCAGAAGAAGAGGTCGCAAGCCAAGAAAAAACAATCATACCAAGCAAGAAAACACTAGATCTATTTGGTAAGGAATACATCTCAGACACTTCATTTGATCCAAACGTTCTTCTAAAGAGTGGTAAGTTTGGAATATCTCCAGCAAACACGGTCTTAAACATAATATACAGAGAGAACACCAATGCGAATGTCAACATTGCCGCCGGCGCTTTAAACGCAATTGCGAGACCTTTTTTTAAGTTTACTGATGCTGCAACCAGCGACAACTTAAAAACACAAGTAATAAACAGCTTAGAAGTTACCAATGAAGAACCGATTACTGGCGATCTATCCCCGTTAACAACTAGTGACATAAAAGTTCTTGCTTCTAATTCTTTGTTTGCACAGAACAGAGCAGTAACGGCAGCCGACTATAAAGCCTTGATATCAGCAATGCCTTCTGGTCTCGGAGGGGTTAAGCGAGTTGCAGCTTATAAAGATTCTGCTAGTCTGAAAAATAACATAAACTTATTTATCTTGTCAGAGGATGATTCCGGAAAGTTTTCTGCACCTACCGACTCAATGTTTAATAATGTCAAGGCATGGCTAGCTAGATACAAACTAATAAACGATTCAGTTGACATCTTTTCTGCAAAAATCGTAAATGTTAAAATAGACTTTGTTGCTGTAGCCGAGGATGGCTATGACAGGGCATCTGTTTTAGCAAGAATCAAAAGAGATTTAGCAAGATACCTACGACAAAATCCAAATCAAATAGGTGAGCCAATTCAAGTAACAAAGCTTGTAAATGTTATTAACGAAACAGAAGGTGTTGCTGATGTAATACGTATTTTCCTGGAAAGAAAAACAGGAGTAGATTATTCCTCAACTGTATACAACTTAAATGCAAACTATTCATCAGATGGCAGGAAGATCTTTATACCAAAAAATGTTATTTGGGAAGTTAAGTTTCCAAACCAAGACATCAATGGAGAGGTAAGATAGTGGCTTATAAAAAGTTTTTTGCAAATAAAGACAATACAATAACAAATGCCTCAAAGTTTGGTGGCACAACAAGAGCGACCGGTTCTAATATGGGTCTAGCAGACTCTGTTGAGATCTTTAAGATCTATGGTAACATAACAACTTCGTCAGTGGAACAAAGCCGTGCCTTGTTTGAGTTTGACACCGCAGAAATAAACACAGCAAGAACCAACGGCCAGATTCCTGTTTCTGGTTCCGTTTCGTTTTATCTTAACTTGTTTAATGCTAAAACCCCATTCACAACACCAAGAAACGTCGATCTAATAGTCCAAGCTGTTTCTAGATCGTGGGACGAGGGCCGTGGAATGGACATGGACGAATACAAAGATCTAGGCGTATCAAACTGGGTCTCTGCTTCTACTACTGCTGGCTGGACAACTGCAGGCGGTGATTTTCTTGATTCAGCCATTTACAACAAAACTTATCGCCTAACAGAAGGAACAGAAGATTTGTCCATTGATATATCAGATCTTGTAGAAGATTGGATTGATGGCACTCAGACAAACTATGGAGTTATTGTAAGGCTCTCAGGTTCTTTGGAAACCGACTCTGACTCTTATTACACAAAGAAGTTTTTTGCTCGCTCATCAGAGTTCTTTTTCAAGCGCCCAACAATAGAAGCTCGTTGGAACTCTTCTGTTAAGGACCAAAGAGGGGACTTTTATGTTTCTTCTTCAATGTTGTCAACAGAAAACCTCCACACTGTTTATCTTTACAATAACTTTCGTGGTGTTCCAACAAACATTCCTGCGATAGGCACTGGCGAGATTTATGTAAAGATCTTTGACGCAGCATCAGGCGGCACAGAACTAAGCTCAGCAGTATCTGTTAGTTACCCAATAACTGGTGGTTATGCTGATACCGGTCTTTATTCTTGCTCGTTTGATCTAAATACAACGTCATCAACAGTGTATGATCGATGGTTCAACGCAGACTACTCAACTTGTTTCCACACTGGCACAATAGAACTAAACACTTATAATGCGCAAGAAGATAATAAAATAGAGCCTTTGATTCTTTCTATAACAAACTTAGAAGATTCTTATAGTCGGGCAGAAACAGACACAAGAATAAGGCTTTTTACCAGAAAGCGCAACTGGTCCCCAACTGTTTATACGGTGGCGAGCACAGCAATAGAAAACTATTTTGTCGACAACATTTATTATAAAGTAATAAGAAAAGTTGATAATGCTGATGTTGTTCAGTATGGTACAGGCTCAGCACAACACACTCTTTTGTCTTATGATAAGCAAGGCTCTTATTTCGATTTTGACTTCTCTAGCTTGGAGGCTGGTTACATGTATGAGTTCAAGTTCATTATTAAAGAAGGAACTATTTATAATGAATACCCAACCGGCTTTAAGTTTAGAGTAGGCGAATAATGACAATAAAAAAGTATTTTGAAAACAATTCTTTTTCAAATAACTCATTAATTGATCTAGAAAACAAGGAAGGAATAGACTTTGAGTCGTTTGAGTACCTTGATGAGTTAGCAGAGCAAAGAGCAAGGTTTATCCCCAACGTTGACTTTTCTAAACCGGAAAACTTCGCTTTTTACGGTCTTGCCGAACAGTATTACAAAGATGCAATTGCCCGAGTCATTAATAACTATCCTTATGATGGCTCTAAAAAAGAGTTGACCGAATGGTATAATAACTCAACTTACTTTGACTTATACGTTTTTGAGAATGAATACCCCAGGTCTAATGGTTATGGCATCTTTTCCGCAGATGGATGGGGCACGCAAACATCAACAGCGGATGGCTATGGCCTTCCAGCAACCTTAGAATACATTTTTATCAAGGGTGGTCCAAACGCAGGCCCCAACAACACATACGTCGGCGGCAACATTTATGACCCGTCTAAACAAAGAAATTCAAACTTAGCGCTAAATCTAGACACAAAAGGCGCCACAGTTGAGTTCTGGCTCAAGAAAGACGAGTTCATCCCCAGTTTAACAGCCCGAGAGGTTGTTTTTGATCTTTGGAACAATGAACTAAGCAGTTCTGATGATTATGGTAGGTTTAGAATCGAACTAAACACCTCAAGCGCCGGCAATTTTGCTTCCTCTAAGGCTTTCAGGGCGATTATACACTCTGGCTCCAACAGACAAGAAGTTTTATTGGGCGACTATACAACAACCGCCTCGTTTATCTCTCAAGGATGGACGCATTTTGCTTTTGCGACATCAAAAAGTACCATAAAGCTTTATAAGAACGGCGAACTAGACTCTTCTGCGACTTACGGATCAAACTTTGGGAATATCTCTGGTACGCTAAACGCTTTTGTGGGCGCACTTATAACAAACCCTTCCGGATCTACCGCAACAACCGGCTCTGGTAAGCTTTCAGGATCTGTTGATGAGTTTAGATACTGGAAAACCACCAGAACTGAGCGAGACATAGAAAGAAATTGGTTTACAAACGTTTATGGCGGCACCAATACAGACGACGCAAACACAGACCTCGGCGTTTACTTTAAGTTTAACGAAGGAATAACAGGGGATACAACAATAGATGCAACTGTCCTAGACTATTCAGGGCGTATTTCTAATGGTGCTTGGACCGGCTATACCTCCAACTCACGCAACATAGGCTCAGCGATTGTTTCAGCCTCTGCCGCCGAGAAAGAGTTTAAAGATCCAATCTTAAGAACCACAAACGCTCTTTATACCACTTATTATAACAGCTCCCTGGAGAAAGGAAAGCGCCACGATCTAAATAACTCATCAAATATTTACTTTTCATTCCCTGATTGGATTATTGATGAAGACCTAGAAAGTGGAGAGAAACTGCTCCAACTAGCACAAGCAGCTGCAAGTTATTTTGATACGGCGCAACTGCAAGTTCAGTCTTTTAGAGAACTAAAGGACATAGAGTATTCTTCACAAACTGACGCACTAGACGATAAACCAAATCCTTTTGCAGAGCGCTTATTGACCGAAAGAGGGATGATAGCGCCCGACTTTTTTGTCGAGAGAACAGTATTAGAAGACCTTTCTCAAAAAACATCAGGAGAAACTCTAGAATCAGATTTATTTGATCTAAAGAATCTTATTTATCAAAACATCTATAACAACTTAGCGGATCTAGTAAAGCAAAAAGGCACAAGAGAAGCAATACGAAACATCCTCCACACCATGGGAGTCGGTGAAGAGCTAGTTTCTGCCAAGACCTACATAGACAGTGAAAAGCTAGTATTAGAAGACGAAAAATCTTACAACAATCAAAGCATAAGATTTATTGATTTCTCTAGGAGAAACTTTAGAG
>Ga0196901_1000697_pt1 | contig 17445 bp, 18 predicted proteins | sample CB_VirMetaG_FD_169099 | JGI IMG/M metagenome (GOLD analysis project Ga0196901, IMG submission 169099) | Freshwater to marine saline gradient viral communities from Chesapeake Bay - CB_1504_1 Viral MetaG (v3) (version 3) | ecosystem: Environmental > Aquatic > Marine > Coastal | place: USA... | reverse complement strand
TATACATAGTACGACTACAGACAGAACTGGGTGACTGCAACGAAGCCATGGATGATGCCGAGGAGGCACTCGAAGCGGCAGACAAGGCAGTATCGGTCTATCAGCAGGTGCTGACGGACGTAGCACACAATCAAGCAACGCTGGAGGTAACAGAAGATGGTCACATCATCGCAACGCACCGCTCTTTTGGAAAAGTACAGGTACATTAATGTCGAGCACTACCAGTGGTGGGACTGCGTCTACTCTGACTTCAAGGAAGACATGAAGGCGGTGGGCGTAGATGTGCACCGCATATACTTCTCCGGGTTCTACTCGCAGGGTGACGGTGCCTGCTTCGCGGGCAAGCTCGACAACGCACTGGTCTACCTCGACCACCACCACAAGGATCAGTACCCCATGATCCGCAAGCTGCTGGAGGCAGGCGGCGGGGTGTATGCAAGCTGCGACCACTGGGGGCGGTACTACCACGAGAACTGCACGCAGTTCTGGGTGGATGCTGACACGCTGACAGGGGTGATCGAGCAGCCGACTGAGTTCCACGAGGCTATCGTCGAGCAGTGGCAGGAGCTGCTTGTCAGGGAGATGGACAGCTTCGAGACTGACGTGACTGAACAGTGGCGGACCTGCATGCAGGAGCTCTACTGCAAGCTCGAAGCTGAGTACGACCATCTCACAAGCGACGATGTGGTATGGGGAACCATCACGGCCAACGAGTTAGACACAGACGCGGAGGACTTCGATGAGGCTGCCTAATCTACTGGCCAAGTGCGATGACTGTGACTGCGAAAGCAACTGTCACCCACCAGAGATGGTGGCGTGGTCCCCCAACAGGGGGAAGTGGTTGTGTAGCGAGTGCTGGGGTGAGGACCAAGAGTATGACGAGGTGAAGGACGTATATATAAACGAGGTGCCCATGGTCTATGCGAAGGACGCACTGGATGATGGTGAGGAGCAGATGCGGCGACTGATCGCTGCGGCAACAGCAAAACGACTTGGAGTATAGAACACATGACACAACTCAACTCTTACACACAGGCAGCGGCGACGTTCGCCAAGGCCCGCAAGCCCATTGCAGGCAAGCCACTACTCGCCCAAGGGTGGCGGCTGTTCAAGGACGGCGACGAGTACGTCGTCTATCACCTCTCGGCGCAGGTGGCCCGCTTCCTGCCTGACAACACCCTCCGATTGCTGGTCCCTGCGACCGGTGTCAATCGGCTCATGCCGCACACCATCCATCACGCCCTGCCCATGCGGTACGTGCGGCGGTCCGCTGCCCACTATAGGGTCCACCCGTTTGTGTCCGGCAGTAGTATGGAGGAGCACGAGTCCATCCCGGACGGCTATCGCCTGCATGACGGCCTGACCATCGACCTGACGACGAGGCTGGCGCCCAGCTACAGGGAGCCCCAGATCGTGACCGACCCTGCCGCCCGTCGGGACTGGCTGGCCAAGTCCAAGGCGCTCAAGACCTACCTCAAGACCATCGCCAAGCTGGGTGGGTTTGCCGCTAGGATCGAGGCTATGCAGGCTGATGCGTCGCAGAAGCGGTGGACCGCTCCCAGTATGATCCACAGCTCACCCGAGAACGTGGAGACCCTGCTTGCCGCCCTCGACCACATCGGCTTGGAGCATCTTGTGCAGCGCGTAACAGAGGACATGTTCCGGACGTTCTTCTACACACCCAGTGTCGCAGATCAGATCAAGCGCGTCGACACAATCATCAACCACCACAGCATCGCCCTGCGCACCGCGCTTGGCGTAATCACAGAAGTCTGAGGAGAACACTATGAACACGACACCAAACCTGCAACTCGTACCCATCGAGACCACGATCATTGTGGCCAACGTGCTGCCCTCCGGGGCAGCCTTCGCTGTCCGTCTGGATAACGGGGACAACTGCTACGTACCGGTCAGCGTATCAAAGGCCGGCGCTATTGTGCTGGGGGCCGAGATCACCGCCCGTCTGGTACCCAATCGGTTCCCCGACAAGGCAGACCGGACGCCATGGCTGGCTGTCCATGCAGCCCGCAGCACGGGGCAGGTCTCGGCGGCCCCCGCTGCACCTGTACAGTACGCCATGCCGTTCGCTGAGTTCGAGTTTGTGGAGCCCCCGCAGGTTGCCAAGCCGACCACGGCAGATCGCGTGCGGTACCAGCTGGCCCAAGGTGGGGTGTGGACCGTCGGCTCCCTGTTTGAGGAGCTGTTCCCCGGCAAGACCCGAGGTGATGGGCTGACCGACTACAGTGCCATCTCCGGCACGCTGCGCAGCATGTTCATCAAGGGCGAGTGCTCCAAGTTCACCATGTGGAGGACATCCGAGCAGAGCAAACCGAGCCGGGAGTGGTTCACCTGCCACCCTGACCGGGCCGACGTCGATGAATGGGAGGGATGATATGAACACCGCACGGTTCTGGCTGCTGCTGCCCGTAGCAATATGGGCTTTCGGTGTCATGGGGGCAGTCTTCTATGGCATGGCTGCCCGCTATGGCTGGATCGAACACATCATAGGAGGGTGTCAGTGACATGAACAAGTGTCCAGAGAAGTACCGTGGACTGTCGGCGGCAAGGGAGTGCCGCCTCAGGTCCATACGCTCAGGTATCACCGAGATACCCGGGCGGTTGCCGATGTCGGCGGATGAGAAGCGCGGCAAGCAGACCATAGAGGTCGAGACCCGCAGCCAGAAGATCATCGTAGCCCTGCGCAAGCGGCCCATGAGGGGGTACGAAATCTACAAGCTGCTCGGAGTGACACCGCAGGTCGCCCACAACACGCTGTCGTCCATGTTGAACGACGGCCTGATCGAGTACCGCAAGGAGGGGCGAGCCCGCCCTGTCTGGGCCATCGCCAAGGCAAAAACAAGTGACACACAAGGAGACGTCACATGAGTGAGTACCCACTGAACTCTGAGCGGCTGGAGACATGGGCCATCGACATGGCCAAGCATGTGGCCAAGCTGTCCAAGGACCCGTCGACCAAGGTCGGGGCCCTCCTGTTTGACCACAAGCGGCGCTTCGTCAGCGCCGGGTACAATGGCTTGCCTCGTGGCGTGCAGGACACGCCCGAGCGGCTGACCGACCGCGAGGTCAAGTACAAGATGATCCGTCATGCAGAGGCCAATGCCATCGCCTTTGCCACGGCGCCCCTCGAAGGGGCGACGCTGGTGGTGACCCACCCCTGCTGTGCCCAGTGCGCTGGGGCTGCCATCCAAGCGGGCATTGCCCATGTCGTCTGGTCCAAGCCCGAGGCCACCTTCCTCAGCAGGTGGGGTGCAGACCTCCGCCTCGTGTTGGAGATGTTTCAGGAAGCAGGAGTTGAAGTCCATGAAGTCTGAGGAGCAGGGGGCCAACCTCGGTGGGGTCAAGTTCGATCAAGGCAAGCTGCGCTACGACCTGATCCCGCCCGAGATGCTGGAGGAAGCAGCGCTTGTATTAACTTACGGTGCTGCCAAGTATGGTGATCGTAATTGGGAGGAGGGTATGCTGTGGAGCCGACCCTTTGGTGCACTTATGCGCCACATGTGGGCATGGTGGGGTGGTCAGGACAATGACCCAGAGACAGGGTATTCGCATCTGTCTCATGCCCTGTGTTGTATTACGTTCTTGTCAGTGTACAGGCGCCGCAGTATAGGCGTAGATGACAGACACAAACTAAGGAGTGAATGATGGACATTGTCACTATCGACTTCGAGACATACTACGACAGGGATTACTCTCTGTCCAAGATCACAACGGAAGCGTACGTCCGGTCACCTCTGTTCGAGGTCATCGGGGTGGGCGTCAAGGTCAACGACGGGCCGGTGGACACCTACACCGGGGACAACCCGGGCAAGTTCCTCAAGTCGCTCGACTACAGCGACAAGGCGATCCTCTGCCACAACACGCTGTTCGATGGCGCCATCCTGTCGTGGCACTTCGGCATCAAGCCCAAGCTGTGGCTCGACACACTATCCATGGCGCGGCCCAAGCACCAGTCCACTGTGGGTGGTAGCCTCAAGGCGCTGGCCCAGCACTACGAGTTGGGTCAGAAGGGCGAGGAGGTCATCCTCGCGATCGGCAAACGGCGCAAGGACTTCAGCCCCGCAGAGCTTGCTGCATACATGCGCTACTGTGCGAACGACGTGGACCTGACCTATGCCCTGTTCAAGAAGCTGCGCAAAGGGTTCCCGGTGTCCGAGTTGCGGATCATCGACAGCACGCTCCGGATGTACACCGAGCCGACAGTCGAGCTGGATGTGGACAAGTTGGCGGACCACCTCGTGGTGGTGCAGGCGGAGAAGCAGCAGCTGCTCGACACCCTTGGGGGCAAGGGCAAGGACATCCTCATGTCCAACGACAAGTTCGCCAAGCTGCTGCGCCGCTGCGGGGTGGAGCCGCCGACCAAGATCAGCACCACCACTGGCAAGGAAGCCTTCGCCTTTGCCAAGACAGACCTCGCGTTCCTCGCGCTGCAGGACCACCACAACCCCGTCGTCCAGACACTGGTGGCCGCCCGGCTCGGGCTCAAGTCCACACTGGAGGAGACGCGCACCGCCTCCCTGATCGGTGTGGCCGGCCGCGGCCGCCTGCCCATCATGCTCAACTACTACGGTGCCCACACTGGGCGCTTCTCCGGCGGCGACAAGATGAACCTCCAGAACCTACCTCGCGGTGGGGTGCTGCGCCAAGCCCTTCGGGCCCCCGAGGGGCACAAGATCATCAGCTGTGACAGCAGCCAGATCGAGGCGCGCATGGTGGCCTACATCGCCGGGCAGAGCGACCTCGTGCAGTGGTTCCGTGAGGGGCGAGACGTGTACTCCGAGTTCGCCACCGTCTTCTATGGCCGCAAGGTGTCCAAGGCGGATAAGCTGGAGCGCCACGTCGGCAAGTCCGCCATCCTTGGGTTAGGCTATGGCATGTCAGCGGAGAAGTTCGCACTGACCCTCAAGCGTGGCAAGCCACCAGTGGACATCCCTGAGGAGGACGTCGAGCGTCTGGTACGCACGTACCGTACAGGCTACCACCAGATCGTGAAGCTGTGGGGTGAGTGCGGCTATGCCCTGTCCAGCATGGCAGCAGGACGCAGGGGGCGGATCGGCAACATCCTGACCTACGACGCCGACGGCATCCTCCTGCCCAACGGCATGCGGCTCCAGTACCACGGGCTCACGGCTGCCACCCGGCAGTTCACCTACATCCAAGACAGGCGCATGTTTGACAGAGCTATGAAGGCTCGGTTGGCTGGCGACACGAAGGACGTGGACAAGGGCACGATCCCCGGCCAGAGCCGCATCTACGGCGCGATGGTGGTGGAGAATGTGACCCAAGCGCTGGCCCGCATCGTGGTGGCCGAGCAGATGCTGGCAATCAGGGACGTCGGGTACCACGTCGCCTTCCAAGTCCACGACGAGAACGTCTGCATAGTGCCAGAGGATCAGGCAGAGCAGGCGGAGAAGGACATCGTGGCCATCATGTCCACCGCCCCCACTTGGGCGCCCGACCTGCCCGTGGCCTGCGAGGCAGGCACAGCTTACACCTATGGAGATACGTGATGACCACCAAACTCGCCCACTCCTACACCGCCCTCAAGATGTACGAAACGTGCCCAAAAAGGTACTACCACCAGCGCATCACCAAGGAGGTCAAGGACAGCGCCGGCGCGGCCACCGTCTATGGCGAGCGGGTGCACAAGCAGCTGGAGGATGCGCTCAAGGGCGCCGCCCCGCTGCCCGCAGAGACAGTGTCGCTGCAGCCCCTGTGTGATGTGCTGGCAACGCACGTCGCCAAGGGTGGGGCCACCCTCACAATCGAGCAGGAGTACACCCTGAACAGTGACCTCCAGCCCACTGGCTGGTTCGACGCAGACGCATGGCTGCGGTTCAAGCTGGACGTGCTCATCATCCGGCCCGATGCCAAGGCCATCGTGGTGGACTGGAAGACTGGCAAGCGCCGCCCCGACTTCGATCAGCTGGAGATGTTTGCCCTTGCAACCTTCGCCTTCAACCCGGAGGTCACCGCTGTCACGTCCATGTTTGTGTGGACGAAGGAGAACGCCACCGACCGCGAGACGTACAAGCGCGAGCATGCCGACGGCATGTGGACCAAGCTGCTCACTCGTATCCACCGGGTGGAGAAGTCGCTGGAGACAGGCAACTGGCCAGCCAAGCCGAGCGGACTGTGCAAGTTCTGCCCGTGTAAAGGTTTCTGCGAGTTCGCGTCTTGACTGTAAAGTAGAGGGGTGACACCATGGCTACTCCAGAGGGGCGTATCAAGACAGCGCTCGACAAGATGATGAAGGCTGAGCGGGTGTGGTTTTACCCCCCGCAGGCCGGACCATTTGGTAGTGCAGGTATTCCAGACCGAGTTGCGGTTGTGGAAGGCTTGTTCGTGGGTATCGAGTGTAAAGCTGACGCCACTAAGAAGCCTACGGCACTGCAGATCAAGTGCATGGCAGACATTGAGGCAGCGGGTGGGAAGTGTTTCGTGGTCTATGACAAGGCCACGATTGAGCAGGTAAGGGAATGGATACATGCTTGTCGTCGAGTCCGCGAGGGCCGTGGCCCTCAAACTGAATGACCCACACAGGGTCCTAGAGTGCATACCCAAGTCGCGGCAGCTGCCGTCTGACCCCAGCATCGTCGTGGTCCCGCATCGCGTGCGCGAGATGCAGCGCCTCAAGGAGCTGGGGTTCAACCCGCCATCGCCCATCGGCTACCAGTACGACTGGCCCGGGCAGTTCACGCCCTACGACCACCAGAAATCCACGGCCGACTTCCTTACTCTGCACAAGCGCTGCCTTGTGCTGAACTCGATCGGTACAGGCAAAACAGTCAGCGCTCTGTGGGCGGCCGACTACCTGATGAACGCCGGCATCATCAAGAAGGTGCTGATCCTATCCCCGCTGTCCACGCTGGAGCGGGTGTGGGGCGACGCTGTATTCAAGGAGTTCTTTCACCGCAAGTCGGTGACCCTCTATGGCGACGCCAAGCGGCGCATCAAGATGCTGAACACCGAGGCCGACTTCTACATCATCAACCACGACGGCTTTCCGATCATCGCCAAGGAGGCGTTGGACAAGTTCGACCTCGTCATCATCGACGAGGCAGCAGTCTACAGGAACCCGTCGACCCGGCGGTTCAAGCAGTTCTACCGATGGCTGCAGGTGCAGCCCGACCTGAACCTGTGGCTGATGACCGGCACGCCTACCCCCAACGAGCCGACTGACGCATGGGCGCTGGCCAAGCTGGTCAACAGCCCGCACATGTCCAAGAGCTACACAGGTTTCAGAGAGCAGGTCATGACCAAGATCGGCCAGTGGAAGTTCGTCCCGCGCCCGGACAGCGTGGACATTGTGAAGCACGTGCTCCAGCCATCCATCCGCTTCACCCGAGAGGACTGTCTGGACCTGCCGGACACCGTCATCCAGACCCGCAAGGTGGAGATGACCGCAGAGCAGGCCAAGCACTACAAGCAGATGGTCAAGCAGCTGGTCACCGAGGTAGCGGGCGGCACGATCACGGCGGTCAACGAGGCAGTCAAGGCGCAGAAGCTCATTCAGATCGCGCTTGGCGTGGCCTACGGCGAGCACGGCGAGAGGCTGGAGCTGGACTGCGCGCCACGCATCAACGCGGTCAAGGAGGTCATCGAGGAGGCGGGGGAGAAGGTCATCCTGTTCGTCCCGCTGACAGGCACCCTGCGCATGCTGGAGCGCGAGCTGTCCAAGCACTGGACTGTGGCTGTCGTCAACGGCGAGGTGTCCTCAGCCAAGCGCAACGACATCTTCCACAACTTTCAGAACGCCCGTGACCCACGCATCCTTATTGCACATCCTGCAACAATGGCGCATGGATTGACCTTGACAGCAGCGTCAACTGTTGTATGGTACGGACCTATAACCAGTAACGAACAGTATGTTCAGGCGAACGGCCGCGTCGAACGCATAGGCAAGAGGCACGTGTCGAACGTCGTACACATAGAAGCAACCGAGGTAGAGCACCGCATCTATGAGCGACTGCAGAATAAGCAGAAGCTACAGGGTGTGCTGCTGGACCTGATAGCCCAGATGGGAAAGGACTGAGATGAGCTTTGTTATCGAGAAGGATGTACCACTGCCGCAGAAGAACGTGCGGTGGAAGTATCCGTTCGACCAGTTGGAGCTGGGTGACAGCTTCTTCGTCGCCAACAAGGATACCACGCAGATGTCCGCGCTGTGCAAGCGGGCGGGCAAGCGCTATGGCGGCCGGTTCGTGACGTCCAAGGCAGAGAAGGACGGCCAGACTGGCGTCCGGGTATGGAGGCTGGAATGAGCTTCACAGTTGAGCAGGTGGTGGAGACGTACCTCAAACTTCGGAGGAAGAAGGAGGCGGTAGAGAACGAGACCAAGGACAGGGTCGCCGAGCTCAAGGCCAAGATGACGAAGCTGGAGTCGTGGCTGATGCAGAAGGCGGACGAGGACGGCGTGACGTCCTTCAAGACCACCGCTGGCACTGCGTTCGTGACCACCACGGACTTCGCCAACGTCGCTGACTGGGATGCTGTGCTCACGTTCATCAAGGAGAACGATGCGTTCGACATGCTGGAGAAGCGTGTGTCCAAGACCGCGGTCCGGGCACACATGGATGAGACTGGCGACGTCCCGCCGGGCATCACCTACGGCAGCAAGATCGGGATCAACGTCCGCAAGGCGTCGACCGAAGACTGAATAACCTAAGCTCAGAGAGGGAACACCATGACACTTCACCCATCTCCGCAGGAGTTCACCGAGGAGGAGATCGAGCAGGATCACGTCCTGCAGTTCTTCCACTACGCACATCTGCCGGATGTGCTGCAATCCCGGTCCAGACCGTTCTGTGATGTGGCCCGTCAGATCATCGACACCACACCGCGCAACCCGGAGCGCACTGTCGCACTCCGCAAACTGCTCGAAGCCAAGGACGCCAATGTCCGTGCCTTCGTTGCGTCTGCCCGCTAACCCGAGAGGAAACCATGAGCAACATCGTACCGACCAATATCCAAATCCCGGCCCACCTCGCACGTCTGGTAGGCCAACCCTCTGCTCTGTCGGCCGCGCTGGCCGGTGGGCTGGCAGGCGGCGCAGAGTACCCGCGCATCTCCATCAAGGGCTCGCGCTTCCGCATCGTCGAAGGCGGCACCGAGACCGTGCTCGAAGACACCAAGCTGTCGGTTGTCGTCGTGGGCGCCAACGCCCGTCTGTCGAAGACGTACTACGCAAAGCAGTGGACCCCCGACGCCGAGCCCAGTTCGCCCGACTGCTACTCCTTGGACGGCGTGCGGCCTGCCGCTGACAGCACCGACCCACAGAACGACGCTTGCGCCGGCTGCCCCATGAACGCTTGGGGTTCCAAGATCACGCCGATGGGTCAGCAGATCAAGGCCTGCGCAGACCAGAAGCGTCTGGCTGTCGTCGCCTCGAACGATCCGACCGGGCCGGTGTACCTGCTGCAGATCACGCCTGCTGCCCTCAAGGGTCTGGCGTCCTACCAGAAGGAGCTGTCGGTTCGTGGCATCCCGGTTGAGGCGGTCAAGACCGTCGTGACTTTCGACACCGATGCCAGCTTCCCCAAGCTCGCGTTCAAGTTCGGCGGCTTCCTTGAGGCGGACGAGTATGCCGCAGTCGAGGAGCTGTTCGGATCGGACAAGGTGATGGAGATCACGGGCGAAAAGGTCGCCGCCGCTGCCGAGGAGGAAGCCCCGGCACCCAAGCCGAAGGCTGCCGCCAAGCCAGCTGCCAAGGTTGCGCCTGCACCAGAGCCGGAGCCGGAGCCGGAAGAAGCGCCCGCGCCCAAGCGTGGGTTCGGTGCCAAGGCGGCCCCCGCTGCGGTGGAGAAGGCAGAAGCTCCGGCACCCAAGCCGAAGCCTGCCGCCAAGCCCGCCGCCAAGGCTGCAGCGCCCAAGGTCGAGAAGGCGCCATCGTCTCTGGCAGACGAGATCGCATCCCTGATGGAGGACATGGATGCAGACGACTGAGCCTAAGGGGGTCACGTTCGAGAAGATCGACGCGCTCCGTAGGCACATGCTTCTGACGAATACCCAGATGGCACGGTTACTCGGGGTGTCCCGAGTAACCTACTACAACTGGCGAAGCGTCGGGCGCCCAGCTGAGCGAAACGTCACCAAGACGCGGGCTATCTTGAAAGACCTGCTGCGTGTTATGGTGGAACACGCGTGGCCGACACCCGCTGTCGTGGCTATGGATCAGGACGACCGGCTCATCGAGCTACAAAAACTGATCCGGGTAGTATAGGGATGGGGGCTCGGGCCCCCATTCAACCGAGCAGGGTAGGGAAATGGACACAACAGAGTTCTTCAGTCGGGTGCTGCCCGACACCGGTTACTACGTCGCCACAGTCATAAACCCAGACAGACGTGCGCAGAAATCATACGAGACCATAGACGCGCTGGCCAATGCCGTCATCAGGATCGACATCGCAGGTGGCAACGTCTACTACGCAATGTCCTCGTTCGTTGAGGCGGGGAACCGCAAGCAGATCAACGTCGAACTCACCAAGTCCCTGTTCATCGACATCGACTGCGGTGAGGACAAACCCTTCGTCGACCAGCGCGAGGGCGCCAAAGCCCTCAAAGTATTCCTCAAGGCCAGCGGCCTACCCGCCCCCATGATCGTGAACTCGGGCCGTGGTCTGCACGTGTACTGGCCACTGACCGAGGCGCTTGCACCTGCGGACTGGCAGCCTCTGGCTGATGCACTCAAGGAGTGCGCCAAGCACCACGACTTCCAGATCGACGCGGCCGTCACAGCTGACAGCGCCCGTGTGCTGCGCCCTGTGGGCACTCACAACCCAAAGAACGGGGCCGAGGTCGCGCTCATCAAGGACGCGCCGGACAACACCCCCGGCGGTATGCGGGCAGCACTGGCCCAGTTCATGCACAGGGCCCCCGTCAAGCGCGGGTTCACCGCTCAGGCCAAGCCTGTGTCCAGCATCACGGCGTCGCTTGGGTCCGGCACGGAGTACGAGCCCGCTGTTGCAGGGAACATAATTGGTGGATGCGCGCAGGTGCGATGGGCAGCGAACAACCAGACCGATGTGGAGGAGCCCTTCTGGTACGCACTGCTCGGGATCGCCGCCTTCTGCGATGACCCGGAGGGCACCGCCGTTGCGTGGTCAGACCAGCACCCGGGCTACGACTACTCCAAGACCGTCCTGAAGATCGAGCAGTGGCGCGGCCGGGCGACGGGCCCGACCACCTGTGCCAAGTTCAAGGACCTGCGCTCCGCTGGATGCAGCAAGTGCCCCTATGCTGGCAAGATCACCACGCCCTGCCAGATCGGCCGCAAGATGGCTGAGGCCGAGGGTCCTGCTGCGGACGTCATCGACGTCGTCGCCAATGAGGTGCCGCTGCCCCAAGGGTTCAAGCGCACCAAGGCCGGCGGCCTCGCCCAGACCATCGACGACACTGACATCGAGGTCGTACCCTTCGACCTGTACCCTGTGAGCTACGGCAAGGACGAGGCTCTGGGTTACGAGGTGGTCCGGTTCCACTGGAAGCGGCCGCACAAAGGGTGGCAGGAGATCAAGTTCCGCCAAGCCTACCTCGCCGACGGGAACCGGGAGTTCCCTACTGCCATCGCTGACCAAGGGATCGTACTCCCGTTCAAAGGTCTGACCGAAAGGTTTCAGTACATGCTGCGTGCGTATATGGATGAGCTCCGGAAACTTCGGACCACCACCAACCTCTACACCTCGCTCGGGTGGAAGGACGAGGACGCCCTGTTCGTGATCGGGGATAAACAGGTCCGCAAGGATGAGGCGGGGCAGGTTGTGGTGGAGGACGTGGTCCTCTCCTCGGCGGTCCAGCGCGTCAGCACGGGGATGTATGGCACCAAGGGCAGCCATGAGAAGTGGCTCAAGGTCACCAAGCTGATGGAGCTGGCCGGGCTCAACGCGCACATCTTCGCCATGGGTGTGTCCATGTCGGCCCCGCTCTACAATTTCACCGGCCTCAAGGGCGGGGTGCTCTCGCTCTACGGTCCGACGGGCAGCGGCAAGTCACTGGCCCAGCTGGCGATGCAGTCAGTGTGGGGCAACCCTGTCGAGCTGCACTTCCAGTCCAAGTACACACAGAACGCCCTGTTCACCCGGCTGTCGTTCTACAACAACCTCCCCATGACCATCGACGAGACGACCATGATGCCCGACAAGGAGGTCGGCGACTTCATCTATGGCGTGACACAGGGCCGGGACAAGAGCCGCCTCAACGCCCGCGTCGAGGAGCGTGACCCACGGACATGGGCGGCGCCCGTGACCCTCTCAACCAACCGCCCCATGGGCGGCAAGCTGCTGGCGGCGACCTTCGAGACTGACGCGCAAATGGCGCGGATGCTGGAGCTCTCGCTGGAGAGCGCGGACATCTTCACCAAGAGCACCGATGTAGGGCGCAAGTTCTACGATACAGTGACCCGCAATTATGGCCACGTCGGGCTGCTGATCCTGCAGTGGCTAGTGGAGCTGGGCGCGGCTGCGATTGAGAAGATGATCGCCGACCACATGGTTGCCTTCGAGAAGAAGTACAAGGTCGGGTTCAGCGGTGAGGAGCGGTACTGGGAGGTCATGATCGTGCTGGCTGACCTGATGAACAAGGTTGCCAAGGAGCGTGGGTGGGTCGACTACGACTATGTCCCTGCCACGGACTACGCACTGGCGCAGGCAGGCATGACCCGGCGCAGCATCAGCGCATCCAAGACCGACGAGTTCGATCTGCTCGGCGAGTACCTCAACGAGATGCGGGCGGCGACGGTCATCGTGTCACACGTGGATGGCAGTGACCTGCCCATCTACGACGCACTCAGGCTGCCACGGGCGGAGGTGCGCGTGCGCTTCGACCTCTACCGCAAGACCATCAACGCCAAGAACGACCGCGGCATCTTGCTACTCGACAGGGCGCACCTGCGCAAGTGGATGGCGAGCCGGGGCGGGGACTGGAAGAAGTTCGGTGACACCCTCGTGGCGGACAGCATCGACGCAACGCCGGCTTCCAAGAAGGCCATCCTCGGTCGCGGCATCCCAGAGCTCAGGCTACCACAGACCTATGTGCTGGGGATCAACATCGCCCACGACCGGCTCCGCACTCTCTTGGAGAATGAAGATGATCGGCCGGAGGCGATGACGCTGGGCCAGCTGCGGACAGTCTAGTTCGACGTCCACAGGTCCACCAAGCTGCGCAGATCACGCTCAGCTGCATCAGGGGCGGACCGTAGTGTCCGCTCCATGGCTGGGCGCCGCGCTTCTTTCAGGGCGCGGCGTGAGTTCTGGACAAAGTTCCTGATCTCCATGGCTGTCCCTTTGGATGCGGCGTTCCAGTCGGCCACGGCTGCCTCGATCTCACGGGCGCGGGCGCGGTCGCTGCGCATTGTCGCCCTGATCCACGCTGACCGAAAGCCGGTGGCAACCTCGCGTTGGTAGTCCGTCATGCGCTTGGCTGCCCGGATCATCTCGTACTGCTTGGCCGCCGCAGCCGGGTAGAAGCCCAGCGCCCGGGCGAGCACGGTGCCTGCGGTCATCTCGTTCGATACAACGTACCCACGCCGGTCCACGATGGCGCCTGTCTGCAGGTAGGCAGATGTATCCCCCAGTGCCCGCAGCATTGTGATGGGCGCCTCCCGCACCACGTCCTCCACGCTGACCGTGGAGGAGAACGGCAGCGCCAAGAGGTCCGCCGCGAACCCGGCTGTGCCGATCAGCATAGACGGTGCGGGGCCGAAGATTTCCCCTAGTCCGCGTGCCGGATCGCTGCCAGCTAACAGGATGTCGGTGCCCGGCAGCAGGTTGCCCAGCGACGTGCGGCCCGCAATGTCGGCGGGGACGTACTCGTTGACGAACCCCTTGAGCAGTGCAGGGGACATACCCGGCAGGATGCTGTCGATGAACTTGGCTGTCTCGAACCTCGCGCCCTGCCACCCCGTGATCTTGAGGCGTTGTGCCAGCGTGTCGGCCAAGTCCTCCAAGTCCTCAGCAAAAGGCAGACCTGCGATGCCACTGAGCAGGACAATCCCGGCGACCATGCCGAGCTTCCCGTTGCGCGACAGGTTCATGAACATCTGCACCGACGTGGTCGGGAAGACCTTGTACATGTACATGAAGGACTGGATACCAGACCGCCATGCCGGCGGACGGTTGAGGACGGAGTACTCCCCCATGGTGTACTGCAGCGCCTTGACGGCGAAGGCCCGGGCGGCGGCGTCTGCATCTGCCTCGTTGTTGCCGGCGGCGAGCTTGCGCGCGAACTCCAGCCGGTAGGACGCGAGCCCCAGTGTCCGGCGGCTGGCCTGTTCCGTGACGTTGAAGGTCCACATCCAGCCATCGAGGAACTTCTGGGCGAAGCCAGAGGAGGTACGGCCACGGGCCGTGCCGACCAGCGCGTTGGATTGGGCCGGGATCATGGCCCCATCACGGATTTCCTGCGCGATGAACGCTGCCTCGCGGGCGTTGATCCCGTACTTCTTCTGCAGCGACGTATCGGTAGAGACCTTGTCGTAGAACTCGGCGGTGTTGACCTCGCGGCTGGTGACACCCGGGGCGCCGACCTGTTTCCCTGCCATGGACATCGCTGACACAACATTGCCGACCGCGAACCCACCACCGAAGCCGGTCTTGGGGTTGTAGCTGGACAGGTACGGCACCCCGTTGGTCACAAGCGACAACACGTTCAGCGCGCCGGTGGCGACAGAGCCGCCGAGCTGCATCATGGAAGTGGCGGCGCGGATGCGCGACACCATAGGACCAGACCCGAAGTCCGACTCGTCCACATTCTTGTTCCCATCGAGGAACGAGACCGTGTTGGCCGCCTCATTGTAGAACTGGTTGGTCCTGCGCGGCTTGCCCCCGCCCGGGTTGGTCTCGTTGTACATGTAGGCGTACTGCTCGTAGGCCCGCTGCGCGTCCGCGATCTCCTCCTTGCGTGCCGTCGGGTTGGCAGCCAGCGAGGCGGCCCTGTCCTTCAGGTCCTGCAGTGCTTTGGCATCGCCGTTCCACAGCCGGTTGGTGGACTCCATGCTGCGATCCATGAGCTCGGCCAGCCGCGGACGCATCATCACCTTGGCGATGGTAGAGGCGCGGCTCTCGATGTGGCGCATGGTTGCCATGACGCCATCCATCTTGGCGCCCGGAGTGAACGAACGCTCCAGCCGGTTACGAGCGTTGCTGTTCTGACGGGTCAGGGCAACGATGACGTCTTCCATCTTCTCGGGGGTGAGGGTGATGTCAAACTGGCGCAGGCCACGAACGAACTCGTTCAGGTTCAACTCCGGCGGCGCGGCGATGGCGTCGAGGGCCCGCTCCGAGACAGCGCGCAGCTTCACCTTCTGCAGCGTGTACTGCCCGGCGTCTTGGTCATAGGCCATGACCTCGAACTCGGTGGCGCCAAATAGGGTGTTCGTCTTCTGCACAGCTTCCATGGACTCGGACGCCGAGTCGAACTGGGAGTAGACCAGCTGCTCGCGGTAGCTGTCCTGCAGCCGCACGGTCTTGCCGCCGACGTAGGCTTCCACCCGCATCTGGAATCTGCCGTCGCGCAGGATGGGTGTGTAGCCAGTGACGATGGTAGTCTTGGTGGACTTGTCGGCATCCTTGCTGGCAATGTCGGACATGATGATCTGTTTGATCTTGTCCTGCACCACGTACCTGTTCTCGCCCAGCTTTGCGCGCGCCTTGAACGCCTGCAGTTTGACGATCAGGTCGTCGGCCATCTGGGGTTGCATGACAGCGGACAGAGTCCGGCGCTCCGTGCCGTCCTTGTCCAAGAAGACCCGGTCCTCAACCAACAGTTGGCGCAGGGTGTCGAAGCGATCCGAGTCTTTGCCGATCAGTGCACTGTTGGCGGTGCGCAGGATGTCGTTGGCATATGTCTGGAAGTCCACATCCATCATAGCCCGGCCGGCTGCATCCTGCGTGATGTTCGATGTGTAGAGGTTGCCGTAGGTCTGCGACAGCGTGGTCATGACCTCTCGCTCGGCGGCGCTCAACTCCCCCTCGGGTACGGTCGCGGCGATCTGGCGGAACGCAAGGTCGCGCTCCTGCAGGGAGCCGTCGTATCGGGCCTTCAGCAGCTCAAGCTCGATGTCGTCCATCGCCTCACGGACTTTGGTGTAGCCCTTCCACTCGATGCTGTCCGCAGTCAGCCCGCTGACCCCGGCGAAACGCTCCTTCTTCGTGATGGTCTGGCCTGCCTCGTCGAAGGTCACGTCGTACTCGAACCCGTCGCGCATCTCAGCGAGGCTGCGGTGCCCGATGGCACGCAGACGCTCGATCTCGCCAGTGTTCTTGGTGAGCTTGCCATCCACCATGGTGAACAGCGGGACGTTGCCCAGATCATCTACTTGTCGGGTCTTCGCCACGGCCGCCCGCTGACCGGCATAGAGCATCTGATTGACCGTCCCGGTCTGCTTGTCCGAGATGCCACCCACCTCGCCCGCGATGGCGCGGTTCAGTACGTCGCGCAGGCGCTCGTTGTAGCTGACCTTTAGCGACATGGATATGTTGCGGGTCTCGTCGATCAGCTCCTCCAGCCGTGCCAGTCCGGGGTTCTGGCGGGCGCGGAAGTTGGTGAGGCTCAGGAACTTGGCCTTGAACTCGTCCCATGTGGTTACCGAGTTGACGCCTTGGCCTTTGATGTAGGCCCAGCCCTCCTCGATGCTCATGGGGAGGCCGCCGATCTCGTCCCGCAGCAGGCCAGCGGAGATGTTCACGTCGCGGAGGGCCGGAGCAGTGGAGAACCGACCCGTGCCACCGAAGGACTCGACCGCATGCAAGCGGCTGCCGACGGCCTGCGCATCGAATGCGGCGCCAGTCTTGGTGCGCGCGTACCGCCGGGCCTGATCCAGCAGGTAGCGGGTCATCTCGTCGCCGGTGCGGATGCCTAGCTTGTTCAGGAACCCCTTGATCCCGTTCCACACGCGCGCCACGATGCTGGTGTCCAGCACGGCGGCGTAGTCAGAGAGGTATTCCTCCACAGCTTCAGCCCGCGATATGCTTGGGTTCGTGCTCATGGCTGCGTCCACAGCCCGCTGTGTGCGCGAGTCGCCCTTGTAGATCAGCTCCATCAGGGCATCGAACTTGCCGGCAGGCATGATGGCCCGCAGCCCGTAGTGGCCCAGCGTCTCGTGGGCGAGGACGAAGCTCAGCTGCTGCTCGGTGGCAATGCGGTCAGAGAAGACGATCACCTCGCCGTCGCCGAAGGAGTACCCCATGGCTTGGGCGGTGTCGAAGTCACCCTGCGTCCGGGCTGCCACAGCGCGGGCGTAGAGCCCCGGGTTCTTGGTCTTGAGGTCGGCCTGATTGCGCGCCACAGTCACCTTGGGTGGCCGGGTCAGCTTTGTCACAAAGTTGCGCACCAGAAGCTGCACCCGACCCGTAGCCATGGGAGTGACGGACTTGCCATCGAGGTCGACAGCCCCGTCTATGGTGTTCCAGTTGGCGAGGAAGGGCCTGCCGG
>Ga0196901_1000692_pt1 | contig 17509 bp, 14 predicted proteins | sample CB_VirMetaG_FD_169099 | JGI IMG/M metagenome (GOLD analysis project Ga0196901, IMG submission 169099) | Freshwater to marine saline gradient viral communities from Chesapeake Bay - CB_1504_1 Viral MetaG (v3) (version 3) | ecosystem: Environmental > Aquatic > Marine > Coastal | place: USA... | reverse complement strand
GTTAGGGTCCCATTCTTCTGCGGTGTTACCTTCAGCGACCCAAGCAAGATACGCCTGACGCTCAGGACCATCATTGGTTTCTACATCAGGGAAGGACTGCACACCGCCATCGGGCAGGCGGCGCAAAATGTTCCGAATGGTTGTGCCCGAGATTTCTGTGTCCGAAAAGAAAAACATCACAACTCCGCACTGAACGCAAGATACCCTGCGGCATTTGTGTCGTTGATGAGATGGTACGGTCTATAAAGTGTCAGCCCACTAGCAACCGACGCCTCAAAATTGCTGACCAGCGTTGACCGCCAAGTGGAAATTATAGAGCCACTAGTTGCTGTAAAACCTTCAACACCTCTCAAGCCAACTTGAAGGTTAGAAAATTGAACGGCGGACGCTACTGTTCTCATCGGCACAGGGTTTGGTACCGCAAAAAACGCTACTGTTGACGAACGAGCATAACCAAAAGCGTGCATGGATACGCTTTCGGTACCTTCGGCTCGCCAATAGTACCTCTGGCATTTGGCGAGCGTCGTGCCGTAGTCCTCAAACTCAAATGGCGTTGCCACCGAACCAGCCTCCAACTGCACACCCGTTATCTGCCAATAATTGTTGGTGGCGGAAGCAAGATTTGTTTGACCGACATAACGGTTGGCAGAAACCGTGGAAGCCCAAGTGGTCTGAAGGGTTCCAGAGGTATATGTAGAACCAGCACCAAGAGTGAAACGCACCAGAAATGAAAAGCCGTTGTCGTTGTCAAATGCCCCAGTTGTATCCGCTGGAAAAATAACAGTCTTTTTTTCCCAAGTGTCCGACGCAGAAATCGTGTAAGAGGCAGAAACAGCACGGGTGTTGTCTTGGTCTGGGATTTCAGTAATGTATGTTCCTGTCACATTTGACTTCACCCAAAACGAAAGAGCAAACTGTTTTGCGGATGGTGTTCCTTTGAGAAACTGTTGCAAGTTTTGACCCTCAAAACGCTGTTCTACTCCTACGAAGTCTCCAGCGGCGGGAGAAGCATCCGCTGTAGTGCAGAGAACTTTCAGCGACTTACGGAAACCAGAACCAGTAGGAGCATCAGATTCAATGGATTGAGTCCATGTTCCCATAGCCGTATAATTCATGTACCATCTATCTGCCGTGTAATAACCAAATGTCGTGATACCTGCTGTGGATGTTCCTCGTTGCGCAACCTGCATCGCACCATTGATAACCACATTCCGCCCAGACGCAATCGGAGCCAACACCACCCACGACGACCCATCCCACACCGCCGTCTGGTCAACATCGGTCATATAGATAACCTGCCCGTCGTACGGTGAGGCAGGCTTAGTCGAAGACGTACACACCCCAGGACGAACAATCGACTGGGCACCAACAACAGACGACAAAGGCATTATGAGTTCCTGTATCCGTAAACTCGGATAGTCCCACCAGTAACAGTACCAGTGCTTGTCGTTACGGTGAAAGACGCATACGATGCAGTGCTGTTATGGAGATGGGTAACAGTCCCAAAATAATTTCCATTTCTGCTGTATAGCGCGGTTGCATAAGTTACACCAGATAGATACGGACCATAAATATCTAGGTTCGCAACAAGTGTCCCGCTAGTAGTGCCATACCCGATTCTTCCCCAAGCAGAACCGTTATTCACGTTTGAGGTTCCTGCGCTACCTGTACTGAAATCAACGTAGTTTCCAGCGGAGTAGTAGGAAGCGGTTGACGAACCGAGGGTCATGTTCAACTGCATTTCGGCAGTTGTCGTCCCGCCAGTAATTGTTATTTTGTAGTTGTCGTAGGTTGAACTGAAACAGTTGCTAACGGTAACGCTTGAAACCGCGGTGCCGATTGTTTGGGTTGTTATGAGTTCCAACCCGGGCACGGCTGTTGATGGAGCGCTTGCCGTTCCAGTCGACAGATTAACCCAAGACGACCCGTTCCAGACCATCGCTTTGTCGGTGTCGGTCTCGTAGATAACCATCCCGTCATACGGGTTCGCTGGACGATTCGACGAAGTACAAACACCAGGCTTCAACCCCTGAGAAGTAGCAGAGACTGTCATGCGATTACCAAACTACTGGAGGAGTTGAACGTGTGAATCGTGTACGACCCAGACGTAGAGGTGGTCCCGCCAGTGATGGTAAAACCAACTGCGTCAGTTGTTAGGTATCGAACTATGACGACACCAGAACCGCCAGCACCACCGTTCCTGACGACACTTCCTGATGATGCACCGCCACCACCGCCACCACCCGTGTTCCCAGTTCCCGCGGTACCTGCATTGGTGCCTGTTCCGCCAGCACCGCCACCACCTTCCCCACCAGCAGTGCTGCCGCCACCTGCGCCACCTCCAGAATAAAACACAGACGACCCAGAAACATCGCTTTGGACACCATCGCCACCTGCGCCAGTTGCGTCGGTGCTACCTACTTCTGCTGCACCACCACCACCACCACCAATCGTTCCAGAACCAGTTGCGCCAGCGTATCCTTGCGAAGTTGTGCCAGCAGCACCAGCCGCATTACCGCCGTAACCACGACCACCTCCACCTGACCCGCCAGAGGTAGCCGCATAATTAGTAGCGCCATCACCGCTACCGCCACCACCACCACCAGCAGAAGTTATGACACCAAAAGTTGAATCTCCACCCTTACCGCCAGCAACAGATTGTGTTCCAGCGGTTCCACCAGCACCAACTGTCACTGTGTAGGTTCCTGTACCTAAAGGCATCGCTGCCTCGGCGGACGCACCACCCCCAGACGTTGCGCCAGAAACATTGGTTCTAAATCCTCCAGCGCCACCACCACCAGCGTATTGCTGACTTGCACTATTGTTTCCGCCACCACCGCCGCCACCAGCAACAACAAGGTATTCAACGGGGACGCTACTCGCTCTTGTGTAGTTGGTACTCCACCCAGATGATGTGTAAACACGCAAAGCATTGGTGTCGGTTTCAAAAATCATTTGCCCCACATACGGGGAAGCAGGACGAGTCGAACTAGTACAAACCCCAGGCTTTACAGACCCGATACCGTACCCAGAATCCAAACCCATCAGTCAGTCTTATCCCAACCAACACAAGTCACAGTCACCTTCGACGCAGTATCAGACAAACCCTGCAAAGTCTCACCAGCCGCCAACACCAACGCCGTATCCCACACAATCAAATCATTCGCACCAATCGGCAAAGCAGACATAACCCGATTCGCAGCAGTAGCAGCCGACCCCACAGCCAACGTCACCGTACGGTCAACCGTATCCGTATTCGCAATAATTATCTGCTTGATGACATTCGTGTGCCCAGAAGCAGCCGTCACGATAGTCGTAGTAGAAGTCCCCAACTGTGTCGGTCCACCCAACCGTGATTCAACTCTGTCGCCCGATGCCATTTACGCTCCAATGTCCATAACCAATATTGCAGCCAACACCGTAGAGTTCAACGGCTTATTGACCTTGTAATCCAAACTCGTAGAAACCGAAGACGAGTTCACACCAACCTTAGCCTGTAACGCTTCAATCGCATCATTCGCATCAGCGTGCTGGTCCGCATGAGACGGACTCGTCAACGAATCCGTAGAAGTTGGATTAGTTAGCGCATCAAGAGAGGTGGGGAAGTTTGTCGCCACGACGGGCTACCCCACTAGTCCAGCGTGAGTGTCAGCGAAGTGATTTGGAAGGTGTCGCCAGCAGTGACAGCAGCAGAAGCAGAAAGAGCGCCAGACCACAGACAGTTGCCCGTAGTAGAATTGTCCCAAAGCGACCAATGTGTGTACGTTTCAGTTGTCGAGACGTTGGTCCATTCAAGAGTCGCAGAAGAAGCCAACGAACCCGACGAAGCAGCCGACCACGAAACCGCTTTACGAGTCGTCTCGGTGGCGGCGTTGGATGTTCCTGCTTCACCTGGGTCCCCTGTGTGCAACTTGACGTAGGTAGTGGTGACAGCAAACGACTGATTCCTCAGAGTATCGAGCAGAGCGTTTTCGGCGTAGTTAGAGATTGACATTACGAACAGTGTAGCAAATGCAAAAGTGGGGGACAGCAGGTACGAAACCCACTGCCCCCCACTTTCTGGGAGGGATCAACTAAGCGTTGACACCAATGCTCGAGGATGACTCGATGCGACGGAGCGATGCCTCGCGGAATCGACCGTAACCGCCCAACCAGTACCAACCGATTGGGTTGAAGCGCATGAGCGAGTCCACGATCGGGCCGCGAACGACCTTCGGGAACGCGCCGTTGCCATCGACCTGGCTGTACGCCTTGGCAAGAGCCTGACGGCCCATGATGTGCGTGCAGTACACGTCAATTGCTCCAGTCGAGCCTGCTCCGTCCGAGGCGTTGGTGAACACCTTGGCACGTGGGGTCTCGATGAAGCGCACCGACTCAAACGTTCCGATTTCGCCGTTGTAGATACCAGCGGTATCGACGTTGACGTGTGGAGCGTTCCACGAGGCGTTGCCCGTCTCGCGACGGAGGTCGTACGACACGTCTGGGTGGATGTAACCCATGTAGTAGCCGTTGAACGTTGCAACGTTTGCTGCGCGAAGCGCTGCGGTTACCTTGCGGACATCGTTTGCTTCGATGATGTCTTCGGCTTCGATGTTCGTGCGCGAGGTTTCGTCGCTCGATCCACCGCCACCGTAGATGACGTTGGTGCCACCAGCAAGAACTTCACGGACAACCTGGTCGATCGAGTCGCCAGCGTTGTAGCCGATGAGGTTCGCCGCCGTTGCGTCAACGTCGAGGAACGACGTTCCGCGCAACTTGGCGGTCGTGTTGATGGTGTTGCCGTACTCAGCGAGGGTGACGGTGACCTGCGAGTCGCTCATTGCGACTGGCGTGACATCCGAGGTCTCGGTGAGGGCGGAGGTTGCCGCTGCGAGGTCTGCGAAGATCGTGAAGATCACCGAAGAACCAGGCATTGACTGGTTGGTTGGCTGAACGTCGGCTGCCTGATCGAACAGGAGTTCCGAACGCAACGCGAAATACGCGAGGCGATCGTATGCTGCCTGATCGGTCGAAACCGAACTTTGCTGGGTATATGCCATTTTGGCTATTTCCTTTTGTGAGGGGGTTTACAAATTGCTTGCTTCGGCTCTCGCCTGAGCCAGCAGTTGCATCACCTCATCGGCTGACGTTGCCTGCGCGATCTTGCTCGCGTAATCGACCACTGGTTCGCTGGTCTCTCCGTTCCGCTGTGCTTGTGACACTCGGTTCCAGGCCTGCTGTTCGCTGGCCAGTTCCTTGTTTGCATTCGGGATGAGATTGGCTTCCATTGCTGCCGCTTGGATTGCCTCGGGCGTAAGTTCGCCTTCGTAGCCCTTGACAAAGTACTGGGCCATTTTGGAGTTCAGGTCAAGACCTGCCTTCGCAAATGCCAGTTCCTTCTGAGCATTTTCGGCTTGCGCCTTCAGTGCTCGAAGTTCCTTGTTTTCGGCTTCCAGTTTTCGCAAATGTGCTCGAACTGGGTCCTTTGGCTGCTGGTCAACTGCTTCGTCTTCGTATGAGAACTCTGCGTCTGACATGGCTCACTCCTTCTGCCCACATCTGGACGGAGGGACCAGATGGCTGCAATCTCACCCTTGTTTGCACATCGAAGGCGGGGAACTCCGATGGTGTCCCTGACGGAACAATCAAACGATACGACTAGCAATGTATCGCTGTCAATGATTACTGGGCTTCACCTATCGCTAATTGTGTTGCACCCTGAGTCTCGCCCTGGGTTGCAGCGAAACGTCCACCACCCTGGAACTCACCAACACGCTGACGACGACGAGTCTCAAGTGCTTGCTGTGCCTGCACGTCGTAACCAAACGCAGCACCGATGTAGTCCTCGGTGGTCAATGCGGTTTCACCAGCAAACGTTTGTGCCAGTTCGCCAAGTGCACCGATCTGGGCAAAGCCAGCCTGTGCCTGAGCCCCAGTAATTCCACGAGAAACAAGTTCTTCGGCGAGTGCCGCATTCAACTGGATGTTGCCCTGCTCCAATGCGCGAGCAGCAATTGTGGCTGCCTGTGCTTCACGTTGGAGTTGCTTGGCCTGCAGCAACGGCTTTGTTCGTTCTGGGTCAATGAAGTATGCGGCGAGTTCGCCTTCGCTAACTCCGTACAACTGACGCATCTGTTCCTTGACTGCTGGGTCAGCATCCTTGACGGCGTTGTAGCCGTTCTCGACACGGGCCTGCAGTTCTGCTGGAGATACGTCGCCTTCTATGAACTTGCGAAAGTCGTTTTGTGGGTCGTCGTAGAAGTTTGTTGGCAAACCGTTAGAACGAAGGGTGGCCAAGTATTGCTCCTCTAGGGCAATGTATGACGCTGGGTCGAGTTCTGACAGGCCAGCCTTGACACGGGCTTCGTTTGCTGGAAAGCGTTTGATGTACTCGGGGCGCTCACGAATCTTGGCGATAAGTGCGTCTGGGTTTGCGGTGTTGATTTCGTTTCTAGCGATCAGGTCGTAGGTAAACTGGGTAAGGCTTCCAAGACCGTATCTACTTAGATACGTGCTGAGGACGTTCCTGGCGTCCGTTCTTTGAGCGGCGGTTCTTTCGTCATCGCCAGTAATGACTGGTGTTACTGGTGCATCAACCTCGTCAACGGTTCCGTCGCTGTAAACAGTGACCTTGATTCTGTCCGCACCAGAGCCAGTAAAGAACGTCCTGCTGACGGTCTTTCCCCCAGTAACTGGTGGCGGTGCGCTTGGCGTGAAAGTTTCTGGGATGAAACCAAGGCTGGTAGCAGCCTGGATGGTTTCTGCTGTTGGTCCAATTTGGTCAAGCGGGAGGTCCGCTGCGTTCATGCTCATTATTCGACCTTCCCAAATGCTCTAGCGATCGTTGTTGCAAGGTCCATTGCTTCCTGGTTTGCCGTCTTGGTGTACTGCCAACCATACTTCGGATCAGTCTTGAGAAGCGTCTGGAACTCACCGCTAGTCATGGTCCTGCTCTTGTCGCCTTCGCGCACGTCAAAGGCGGTACGGAACTTGGCGTCCATCATGTCAATGGTATTCGCTGGGACCTCAAGGGTCTGTGCAGCAATGCTTGCGTACTGATCGGCAACTGACTTCACGGTCAGCCCCTGGTCCAGCATCGAAGCAAGCGCTGGGTAGAACTGTTTGGCAAGTTCACGTGCCTGGCGGTTGATGTCCTCCAGTGTCCGCTTTCCAGTTGCGTAATCCTTGATCGCTTCTTCGTCTGGCGTGATGAAGTAGTTGCCGTAAGCCTTACGGACTTCCTGACCAAGACGACCAGCCTCAAGTTGCTGGACTGCGGTGTCGTAGCGATAGGTGCCCTCTGGGTTCTTCTGGTACACAAACTCCAACATCTTCTGTCGGGTCAGCGTGTCATCCAAACCGTTACGTGCAGCCGTATAGCCAATCTGTTGCCATTCGGACTCTGAAAGGTCTAACTTGCCGTAAAGGCCTTGGAGTTCTCCAACCTTTTGGGCGATGTCAACCTGCTGGTCCTCCCTGTTTTTCTTGTCAAAGGCTTCTTGTTTGGCGCTGGAGCGCTGACCGTACGGGGTGTTGGCAATCTCCCTGGCAATCAAACCCTGAGCGGTTTCTGGGTACAGATACCACTGTTGTTCGATGGCTTTGCGGGCGATCTCAATAACCTCTGGGCCAAACTCTGGGTTCGTAAAGATGAATCCAAGAGTTGGGAACTTGGCGTTGAACAACTCGATCCAGTTATCGCCGAGTGGCTTGAACTTGGTCTTCTTGTACTCGGCCGCAATCTCTTTACGGTTCTTTGGGGTGTCTGGAAGGTTGCGAAGATCGAGTTGGTTATTGACCCATTCTTCTTGTGATGGAGCGCCAGGAGATGGAGTTGGGGTGGGTTTGGTTGGGGTTGGTCTACCGTCGTCAGGTGGTGGAGTTTCTGAAGGTTCCTGTCGTCTTACACCAGTCGGTACGCCAAACTTTTTCGGCGTTGGGGTTTCAGTTGTTTCAGTTACGGTCGTTGTTGGAACGATAGAAAGTTGTGTTTCTAGGTCTTTTACCGCCTTACTTGCGGTTGCAATTGCTTCGTCTGTTGGGCGACCACCAATGCCAGGATTCTTGGCCCTCTCAAGCAACTGATTCAGATTTGCCCTGGCGGAGGACAGTGCTTGTTCAAGCCTCGTCTTTTCTTCTTGCGAAATAGCGGAAGCACGGGTAGCAGAACCGCTGACTTTTTCGTATTCAGAGTTGGTTTTGTCAAGAAGGTCGTAGAACTTGGATGGAAGCATCAACTTCCCGTCTACGAGGAACTTTCCTTGCGCGTCTGGCTCCAAGCCATTCAGGTAGTCAAGTCTGTCCTTGAGTTTCTTTTCCTGCGCAATGTCTGCAGTTGTTGGTGCCTGCCTTCCAGCAAACTGAGTTAGTGGCTCATTTGGTGGTGGGACAAACTTTCCATCTCCGCCAAAAACCCTTGACGCAACATCAGAAATCTTGTTTATTACGGCAGTCGTATTGAAAACACGCTTTGGGCTTACGTCAAACTTCTTGGCGTAGGCATTGAAAACCTTTTCGCTCAAACCACTTTCGTAGGATGTGAGCAGGTCACGAAGTTCTTTTTCGGTGACCATCATTCCGTTTACGTCAACAGACTTTGGCTTGGTCCATCCGAGTGGCGCAAGTTGTGGGCGCTGGAACTTTGACAACTGCTTACGAAGCAGGTCGATCATGTCAAGGTATGCCTGGTCCTGGTCTCCAACAAGAACGTCAAGGTCAATGGCCATTAGGCACCAAGCGCTTTCTTTATCATCTCAGCAATACTGGCAGTTCCCTGCATCTGTGCTTCCTCTGGGTTCTCCTCCATCAACTGCTGGGTAACCACGTTCTGCAACTGTCCTGGACGCTCAACCATTCCGCCAGAGGTCTGCTGGTAAGCGGCTTCTTCCTGTTGAACAAACTTGATGAGCCTGCTCATCTTTTCTGGTTCAATGACACGACCGAGCAATGCCAGTGAAAGTTCGTTGGCGACTGGTCTGATGTCGTCTTCTGAAGTCACAGTGGTCTTTCCACCGCCACCACCGCCGACGTATCCACCACCATTCTGGATCATGTAAGCGATTGCTACATCAACGGTTCTACCCATCCCATTTGCCTGACGCAGGGCGATACCAACTGCGCCAAAGTCTTTGTCAAGAAGACCGAGTTTGCTTGGCGTGTAACTTCCGCCCAAAGCAACTGAAACGTCCCTGAGGAACTTGGCCCTGTCAATCTCGTTCATGCTGTACAGGATGTTCTTTGCGTCTCGAACCTCGTCGTACTGGCGTTGGGCAACACCATTTATGTACTCAAACTGGTTCTTTGCGTTGACGCGCCTGTCATCGGTGATGAACATCTTTCTGATGCCAGGCAATCCACCAGTCTTGCCTGAGGTGTCGTAAACAAGACGTACGCCCCTCTTGATGCTGGGGTCAAAGTCTGGAGTTGAGGTGCCAAAAGTTGTTGGCATCCCCGCTGCAAAAGCGTCAGACGCAGAGGTTCCGCTGGACTTTTTATCGTCTTCAGCCATTATTCCTCCGTGTACTGCATGAGTTCAGCCTGCAATTTCTGTTCGTAGATTCGCTTGAAATCTGGGTATTTTTCGATGAGTGCTTCACCAATGCTAGCAAGGTACTCGCGGAGCGGAGCGGCAGTTCTTGACGACAAACCAACGAACCCTGCTGCTCGCGCTTGAGCGTATGCTGCCTCGCGTTTGTCGAGATAAATCTGCACAGCCTTGACAACATCGTTGTTGGCAAGGTTTGGTTCCTGCACGGCAAGTTGCAGTTGACCAATCATCTTTGGGAATTCCGACGGGTCAAACGAAGCAACCTCTGGGAAGCCAGGGAGTTCAGAGTGCAAGACCTTGCGATACTCACGCAACCATGCCTGCTGTTCGCGGTTTGGATATGGGCCAAACTTCAGTCTGGCTTGGCGGAACTTGGCGGAGCCAACCATCAACTGGGCCTGGTCAATGATGTCGGAAGCACTGAGGCGTTCGCGTTCGCCACGGTCAACCTGCGCCTTCCAGACCTGGAAGTTGAAGTCCGCACCACCTGGGGCGAAGAAGCCAGCAACCTCCTTGAACTTGCTCATTACGGACTTGTTTTGCTTCGCCCAGTTGTCAAACTCGGCTGTTGGCTCAAGTCCAGAAATCTCGGACTTTGACTTGCCCGAAATGTAGAGGAGCATATCGTCGCCGTAGGTGTCAAGGAACGTTTGCACGGACGAGTCGTAGTCTTCGGCCTGCATCTTCTGGAAATCCTTGACGAGGTGCGCCATGTATGTATCACCCTGTTCGGTATCCAACTCAAACTTGGTGGTTCCCGATGCTGGTCCAAGGAACTGATTGAAGGCCCTAAAAAGGGAGAGGATGCGTGCCTTACCGCGAGCGTCGTTGAGCAAGCGTTCCTTATCGTTTACGTTTGACAGGTCATAGTCGCCAGTGGTGTTGAGCGCACGGACGGTTTCAACATAGGTCTGGGCGTAGATTCCGTCCATCTTGTCTGGGTTTGCCCTGATTGCGTCAAAGGTCTTACGCATCCAGCCTGGGGTGAAGTCAGTAATCGCTGTTCCTGGTGTTCCGTACGGAAGGAAGACCTTTCTAAAGTCGCCCTCCTTTGGTACAAACGGAAGCAACGATGCGGCACCGATTTGTCCGACTGGACCAATACCTGGCATAAACGTCAAACCAACCGAAAGGCCCTTGACTGGCGCGACAAGTGGTGATGTCAAACCAGTGAATAGTTGCGAAAACTTGTCGCTCAACGGATAGTTGAACATATATTGACCAGTCTGTGGGTCCTTGTAAAAGAACCCAGTTCCATCCTGTTCAAGATCGACGTTGGTTCCCCCAGTGAAGACGCGCTCGACCTTGCGGAAGTTTGTTGGGTCTGCGGCGAACTGGGTTGCGTACTTGCCGATGACTTCACGCCATGCAGCGCCGAACGGAACGAGGACCTTGAGAACGTCGTCAACGTTTCGTTTCTGTGCCGCATCAAACAACAAGCCCTTCATGGAGATGAATGCCCTGTTTGACGCCCACTCGTTGAGTTGCTCAACGGTGCCTTCACCAGTAGCCGATGCCCGCATCTTGAGAAGATTGTCAAACTCGCGCCTTCCACCGCCGATATAGGCGCTCTCACTGATTCCAAGACGCTTTGCTCCAGCACGAATACTTGAAATCATTTCGTCAAACTGTTCTGGCTTCAACAGGTCTGCGTTTTCGGTGACAAACTTGTAGTAGTACTGACGGAAAATTGGAGACTTCTCAAGTTTCTCCATCGTCCAGCCAGCAGCAACATCAAAAAATGGATTTGTAACCGCTTTCCATTTGTTGTTTATGCGTTCCAAACCTTTTGCGTCGTCTGGATTGACTCGCACCACATATCCAGTGGTTGCTGGGATCAGCGCATTGTTTGCATTCTCTGCGCTCCCATAAACCTTGTTGACTGTCTGCACGGCAAAGTCGTTGTATGGACGAACATTGAATGGATCGTGCACGGCACCCCATGCGGTCTCATCTCTGATTACTGGCATGGACTCCCAAACCTCTCGGTTTACCGTCCTACCGTCGACAATCACGTCTTTTCTTGTAACACCAACTACTACGTAGTCGATGTTTGCGCCATCTGGTCCAAAGTTGTCTGGACCCCTAAAAATCGTTCCTTCGCCTGGTTTGCCTTCATACGAAATAATCTTTGCCAACACATCATCGTCTGGAACGATGTCATCAACAACGGATCGAGACATATTTGGGAACATATAGGGGACCTTGTTGTGCTGTGCCATGACGCGCATCTCTGGAGATGCCTTCCACTTCTGGGCACGACCAAACACTTCGGTGCGAATCCACGTGCGCAACATCAGGTCTTCGTCCTGCTGACGGTTCATCATTGGTCGAATACGAGAAGCCCTGCCGTTCTCCGTACCAAACAGATATCCCTTTTGTGCAAGAGCAACGATGTCCTTCTTGATCTCTGGATTGTCATCCAGGTACTTCATCATGTCGTCAAGTTCTGGAGAGTAAAGGTTTGGGGAAGCCTTTGTGTTCATTGCTTTGCGCAGAACGCGATCTGTGAACACCATGCGTAACTGGTCAAGAATGCCAAGAGTATGGTTTTCTGGATTTTCGAGTCTGGTTACAAATGCGTAATCACCGTTATAGACAACCTTGTTCACAGCGTCAAGCGGATCACCAACCATGCCCATTGACTTGCGGCCCATTGCCTCGAAGAAGATTTCTTCTGCGCGATCTGCTGGCTTAATACCTCGCTCCGCAAGTTCACGAGCGGCCTTGGTTCCACCAGTGAGCGCCCTACCAGTGATGCCTTCAACTGCTCGCTTATTCATGACAAACATGAAGTAGGCAACTGGGTTTGTAAACATTCCTTTGAGCGCTTTATCCCCAGCCAACGCAACGTGAAACTGTCCATCAAGGATGTTACGTGCGATATAACCAGGGTTCATCAAGGTCATTGGTTTCCAAATGTTGTTTTGCAGATATTCAACTGTTTCTACTAACGCCCTGCTTTCTCCAGATGGGTCGTAGGTAAGACCGCCCTTGATGCGACCACCGCTCGTTTTTTCAAGGACGCGCTTGTAGAACGGATCGCTTGCAAGACGACGAAGAACGCGTGGGTCTGGAAGCACCTGAACGGTGTTTAGCAGTTCCGAAATGACAGTTGGACTAACGATTTTTGCGTCAAGGTCTTCAATCCTTGTGATGGTTGTACCGCGACCAGCAACCTGGCGAATGACTGATTCCTCGTCAAGTAGGCCATTGTCAATAAGACCCCTGATGTAGGCGTGTCCTGGGTTGGAACCCATTTCGGTGGAGATTCTCGTACGCAGTGATGTGAACTGTTCGTCGTAGTTCTTCAACAGTTTTTTGATTGCTGAATCTGGCACGTCATATCCGTCGCGAAGAACGGTTGCAACAGCATCTTTGACTACGTTACGAACCTCGTAGATTCCAGTTGGACTACCAGTTGACAGGCTATATGCCTCTGCAGCACGTCCGATGATTTCTTTGCGCTTCAACGATGGAAGTTTGTCGCCCAGCAGATCAAGCATTCGCTCGATGTTCTGCACAGCCTTGAAGCGATCTGATGCTGTTCCCTTTACTGACAAAACTGCATTTGGCGCAAACTGGACCAAACGCTCAAGCGATTTTCCAATCTTTGGGATTCGATAAACCGTTGCTTCTGCAAACTTGCTAACCAACTGTCGCTGTGCACCGCTCAGGTCGCGAATGTCTGTTGGGAACAATCCGATCTCTCCAGTTGTTCCAGCACCACCAAGACGATTTGCTGCTTCTGCAACAACACCTCTTACACCGTCTCCGTCCACCATTCGCAAGGCCGCTTCGTGGGTGATAGTTCCGTCAAACACTTCAGAACGGATTTTGTGTGCTGCATAGTTTCGCTGGATTCTTATAGCGCGATCACGTGCACGACGAATACCAGCGGAACCTGGGTCAACGCCTTCGGGTAGTTGGTCAAACTTTGTTCTGTATGCGTCAAACTCGTCAATTATTTTTTTGACGTTTCGCTCTACGCGTTGCGCGGCTTTGTTGGTGCTCCACCACTTCATAAACTTGGAGCCATCCCACGCTTGGTTTGCTTTTGACAGGTCGCCAGCGCTTTCTTCAACGGCCTTCATATAGCGAGCAAGGTCTTCTGCCGTGTCTGGGATTGCGTACTTTGCTTCACGCAAAGCCTTGATCTTGCCACCAAACACGAGTGTTGGGTCTGCGCCAACGTTGACCGCTGCGTCCAATGCTCCAGAAAGGATCGAGTATGCGGTCGAGTCTTCGTCAAAGATGAGTTTGGCTGATGCGCGACCGATAGTAAATGCGCGCTTGCCCTCTGCGTCAATGGTGCCGCGATACTTGCGGGCGCGTTCGGCTTGTAGTTCAGCCGCTTCGCCACCCATGAAGAAGCCACTGCCAGCCTTCTCCCCGTCTTCGACCATTGTGCCAATGCTTGTTGACTTCCAGAAGTCATCTCCTGGTGCATCGTTGGCAATGTTGGCTGCGATGTTCTGCACTGCTTCTGGGAAGATATTGAGCGCAGCAAACGTGTATCGGCTTGCTCGCTTCAGATTTCCGTAGATGTTGCGCTTCCACCATGATTCTGGTTCTTCTGGCACGTCCTGTGTGGTGAGTTTGGCTGCCTGTTCGTTTGCAAAGTCAACGGTTTGTGGGCTTGCGTTTGCTTTTGCAAGCGGAAGAACCTGCGATGGACGCAGGAAGTTTGCTCTTTGATAGATGCTCGAGACTGTTTGCGCTAGTTCTGGTGTTGCTGACTGCAGTGCACTCTGGCGGATTCGCTCACGTGCTTTGATCTCGTTGGCAGCAGCCTGCTGTACCTCAGGACTAAAGAAAGACAAACCCATTACTGGGCTTCTTCTGCATACGCATTCAGTAGATCAGCAAGGTCCTCTGTTGGATAAATGGAGTAGATCGCTCGCAGTTCTTCGATTGCCTGTTGACGGCTGTTCATCATCATCGGGATACCAGCCTGAATAGCGTTTGGACCAGCACCAAAGTTGGCTCCAGCGGTAATCGGTTCCATCGGGCGCTCCGTTGGACGAGAAAAACCACCCAGCGTTCCAGGTACTGGGCGCTGAACTGGTGCAACATCGGTCGGTGCAGCACCCATCGGCACTGCTCGTTGGGCTGCAATCTGCTTGCCAGCCTCGCCGTATGTTTGTCCTGTTGCGGCCTTTGCTGCGATTTTGCCAGCAGGGTTTCGCATATCAGTCCTGTTTGGGTACTGCTCTGCCACTTATCCCCCTAATTGCGCGAGAAGATTCTGAATTGGTGGAGGTCCAGCCTGTTCTGGTGGGCCTGCCTGCATTTCTGCACCCATGCCAGGCATCGCAAGCCCAGGCATGGTTTCTGGTGCACCTTGCGGTGCCATTGCCGCCTGTCTGTCGCGTGCTCGCTGATCGGTACGCGATACAGCCTCAAACAGTGGAACGTCTTTTTCTACGACGAGTTTCGTGAGGTACGCCAAGTCCTCTGGCTGATATGGGCCCTGAGGATTCGCAGCCTGCTGCTGAATACTCGAAAGTAGAGCACTTTCCACTCCTTCTGCGATGATGCGATCGTGTTCCAAGTCTGGGTCGCCAATCAAAGGGTCGGCTTCGCGAGCGGATTCCTTGGACATGAGTCCAGTTCCGAGTCGCTGACCGAGGCCGATGACTAGCGAATTGACATCCGAGCCTGCAGCAGAATACGCAACGTAGTGGAAATCGGTTTGCCAAATCTTGTTTGGCACGTACGATGCTTCACCGTTGTTGACGCGGCCTGGAATGTAGAACGACTTTGAGGTTGAACCCCAGTAAGACTTCTCGATCGCAATAGCGATCTTGTCCTCAGCGAGCATTGACTGCTCAAATGTGGCCTGTGCTTCCTGCACGCGGTAGTCAACCGTGGCAGAAAGCACAGATTCACCGCGACGACCTGTACGGATGTTGGTCGCGGATTCTCCGCCGAACTCTGCAGGGATTGCACCTTCCAAACGCTCTTGACGCTCGAGTCGGTCAAGGAGCATTTCGGTTTTGTAGCCAGGGTTGAGTTGCTGTTGGGTAAGGTCTCCACCCTTGACGATTCCTATCTCGCCAGTCTTTGGGTTTGCAATGGAGATGATCTCAGGGTTTTCGCCAGGGCGAGCAACGAGATACTCGGCTGGGAAGATTCCGCGCTCGATGGCAATTTCGGTAAGTGCTTGAAGTCGCGCACGGGTGTAGTACATACCGAGCACACCGTCAAACTGGCCGTGTGGCCTGTCCAACGTAATGCGATTAGCAACAACAGCAAGTGGCACACCCGTGCGGTTCGGAATGTACTCAAGCATGACGGCTGGCAGACCAGCGCGTTCCATCGGGGTGAGCGACGCGTTGTCCTCTGCGCCCTGAACTACGAGGTGGATGCAGTTGTGATCCACGTATTCGAGCATCGTAAACATGGTGTCTGCCTGTACACGACCCATGCGCAGTTTTCCAACAACCAGATCGCCGTAGTTCTTGACAAGATAGGAAGCGCTGACACGGTACGAGAAAATGCAGTTCTCTGGTAGCGGGTTGTCAGGATCATCTACAGGTGCTGCATAGGTGTCAAGCGGGTTGCGCACGTGCCACGTTGGCATCAAAGTCTTGAAGTCTGGCTTGAGCATTACAGCGGATTGGCTGTAGCCAAGCAGGTGGCGCGCACGGCGACGCAGTTTCATCGACATACGGTTGTGGTCCCACATCGCTAGCATTGCCTGCTTGCGCAAACGTGCGTTCTTCTTCTGTAGTTCTACGCCTTCACGGATTGGCGGGAAGTATGGCGACGGCATCGTCGACGCAACACGCATCGACATCTGGTCAAGACCGATATTGAGAAGGTTTGCTACAGACGACTTGGCGTTTTGGTCCAATTCGTTGAGTGGTAATATGATGTCACCGTTTGCAAGTTCACGCACTTTGCGCATCTGATCGTGAACTGGACCAAGCGCGTTACGACGCTGGTTATAAAGATCAACGATTTCCTCGGTAGACAGCATTTAGAACCAAAGTATCACATCACAGCCAAGACGGTCGCCACATTCTTGGTGGACGTTTGATCGGTCCGAGTTCAGGCATATGTAGTTCAGCAAACCAGTGAGCCATCACCAAGTCGGTGCCAGCCTTCTTGCCGCGTGACCATGACGACATCTCGTCAATGATCGCCATCGTCTTCCAGTTGTCACGCATCGTTGGCAATCGAACCTGCCCTGTGCGCCACAAAGGTGGCAGCAAAGCCTCGACGCCAAGGTTTTCGTCCATTTTGTTGCGGCTGGTGGTGTGCGGAACGACGTTTACGCCGTGCAAAGCCTGCCATTTGCGCACGAAGTCGTGTGCCAGAAGGAATCGCTGGGCTGCGTTGACCTCCACGATCCAGTGTGAGATCGGATATCCCATGTCAAACGAGCGTTCCTGCCAGTTTTCCATGATGCCCGAGTAGGCGCGGGTGCCAGTGTCAAAGCCGAGAAGTTCTTCGGCGGTCAGTTTGACGCGTTCTAGGTCAACCAGGTACCGCAGGTTGGTGGATGGCTGGTAAAGCCACCATTCGATGGCCCAAAACTGGGTGGGGGATGGGTCAACAGAGGCAATAGAGATGATTGGGGGTACCAGTCCGTCTGGGATGTAGCCAGGTCGGCGGTCTTTGTCGATACAGCCTGGGTATTCCACGCCTTCTGGCCCCATGCCACCCGTAGCCCAGACGCGCTCGATGAGATACGCGCCTTCTGCCATGTCTTCTTGCTGGTAGACGATCTTGAACTTGGACGGATTGTTGTACTTGATGTACGACAGGTCGCGCCACGACAAACGGAACGGGTCCAACAGTGGTCCTTCGGGCCAGGCTGGCGCATCGGTGCGACGCAACTTCTTGTCAGTGTCAAGTTCCTCGTAATAGGCCTTGTAGATGAGGTGGTCGTACTTGTGTTTCTTGATGGGTTCCTTGACTTCGGACTTATCCGTCACGTCAGAACCGTCATAGTCGTCCTCGATGTCCTCATAA
>Ga0196901_1000686_pt1 | contig 17587 bp, 17 predicted proteins | sample CB_VirMetaG_FD_169099 | JGI IMG/M metagenome (GOLD analysis project Ga0196901, IMG submission 169099) | Freshwater to marine saline gradient viral communities from Chesapeake Bay - CB_1504_1 Viral MetaG (v3) (version 3) | ecosystem: Environmental > Aquatic > Marine > Coastal | place: USA... | reverse complement strand
GTTTAGTCCGTGATTGGGTGTAGCACGATTTGATAAATCACCCACATGCTCAATACAGAAGTCCAACACACCACTTACGTATGGTTGTAGTTGAACCATAACCTGTTCTGGTCTAGCACGTTGATCCTGTCCTAGTTCGCCATACAAGTATAATACTTTTTTAGGAATTCCAGTTTCCTCGTGCCATTCATCAACGAGAAATGAAGGAATGCGTTTCTTTAAGTCAGCAAAAGAAGCTTCGTTGACTGATCGTGCTGTGCGATCAAACAAGTATACTTTGATTTTTGCATCGCCGCGATTTAATGCACGATAGGTTCTGTGATGTCCGTCTAGAATATGATAGCCATCCGCATCTTTAAAAACCACAGGATACTTTGTGTATTTTTCAAAACGTGGTTTGCCACCGCCGTGTGTGGTGTTGATCCAATCCTGTGTGGCTTTAAGTTTGCGTGGATTGATCATTACTGTGCGTGGTTTTAGCGAGCCATCTGCAATATCTGTAAAGGCATCAACATCCTCGTAGTCATACTTGCTACGTGGAATATCGTGAATAATTACTTGTTCAAATAGCTCGTAAAAGTTCATTAATCTGTTTCCAACGAATACTGTTTGGTTAAGAAATTAAAAATTTGATCTGCAATCATAGTGTTCCCTATTTGATCTGGATGATAATTATTTACAGTATTGTGTTTGGTAATTGTGGCAAAATCATGTAACCCTATACCCGGAGATAAATTTACTAGACGATGATTCCGGTTTTTAATTATTCTTAAAAAAGATGAATTGTTTAGATCTTCGTTTTCTGTGAGTAGTATAATATACTCATATCCTTTATTTTCTAAATAATTAAACAAAAAATCTAATCTTTCATAACCAAGATCAGCAATTATGTCTAATCCTATTTCTTTTTCTATTTTTTTATAAGTTTTTGAAAATCGATTAAGGTATGTGTGTCCACACAAAGTATTATCCCAATGTACAAACTTACTAGCATCTGGGTGTCCAAATACGCACGGTACATCGAGTCTTTCTGATATACTAACTGTTACAATTACTAATGTATTTTTAGTTGGATATTCGTGTATGTCAATTACAGATCGAATAGTATCGGCGACCAAAATATTTCCATGACTGGAAGCCGCCATATTAACAAGACTTTGAATGTCGAGCTTTCTTGATAACATTCCAACCCAATTGTTAGGTTCTGATATATTCCCCTGCCCTTGGTTAATATATGAACAACCTCCCTCTGAGCCATGTCCAGGAGGAACTCCTCCTATACCATCTTGTGTAAAACTGTTACCACTAACTAAAATGTTTTTAATTTTTTTCATGGATTAAAAATTCATTATTTGTCTAACATCTTTGTAAATTCTGGATCAGCCATTAATCTGTTTAGTGCATCATCGGCTGATGTAGCAGCATCAGTGTCTGCTGGTTTAGCCGGTTTAGGTGCTGGTACTTTTTTATCACTGCCACCATAAAATCTCTTATAACGATCTACAACACCGTCTAGCCAACTTGGTTCAACATCTGCTGCTTTTGGTTCTGTTGTGCTGGGTTCATTAAAATAATCCTTAACAGCGTCCCACCCTTGGTCAACCTTATCACCAACCCATGTAGCAGCATCGTCAACGGCTTTGGTAACACCAGTATATTTTGGTTTAGTTCCTGGATTAGTGTTTACCTTAACTGGTTGTCGTTCGGTGTTTCTTTTAAATAGATCTCTCAATGAATCACGAGCATCAGCAGACGCACGTTCTTTTTCCATTGCATCCAAATCAAACGGTTCGTTTTCTGTGCCCGGAGGATTTTCTGATCGTGTTGTTGCCGGCGGCAAATCATATGTTTTAATAGGACTACGGTCGTACTTGTCAGCAAATGATATAGCACCGGGCTTATAACTTTGTCCAGGAGTAATATCGCCAGTATTAGCAACATCGTCCATGTTATCCTCTGAGCCAGTGTCGGCCGCAGGTACAGTGTCTTTTTTACCTGATAGTTTATCTAGTAAATCTCTAAATGAAAATTCGTTAAGTTGTTGTGACATGTTATGTTCCTTAAAAATCTTTATAACCGGTGCTGCCTTTTCTTCTAACTTCTACTGAACGTTCTAGTTTAGAAAGCGCACGTCCTTCACGGTCTATGTTTGGATCTGATCGTTTAAGTGTGCGTTTAACAGCAAGCCGAACATTTTCCACACGTTCAACATCGCGTGGATCTTTGCTCATATATGTTTCTTGTCCGACTATTTCCAACACACGGTCTTCAATTTCATCAAAAGTTGAACGTGTGTCTTTGGTGCGCTCTAGTCTTTGTTGATTATGTTTTAGTGTGCCTTTTGCTTTGCGCAGTGCTATATCATGTTCGCTGCGTTTTTTAAAATTCCAGGGACTTAATTCTTTTTCTGCTTCTGCAATACCTCGTAATGCTGCACTTGGTTGGCGGCTTTCTTCAGTAGTATCCCAGGTAAGTTTCTCAATATCTTCATCTGAAAAACCGCCTCTGTTATAAGCATCTGCAAGTGCTTTTGCTAATTTAATGCGTGTTGCTGCAACAAGAACTTTCATTCCGTCTTTGGTAATACCGAGAATTCTGCCATTAACACCACTTACGCTTGGCTCTACTGTAAAATGATCAAACGGTTCTAAGTTTTCTGGGAAACGATGATTTTCAATAAATTGCGGAAGTACAAAATTGTGTGTGCCGCGATCATACACAGGAATATCGTCTTTGATTTCTTGATAGAAACGATACTTTGTTTTGTTCTTTTGTTGTTGCTTTAAACCAAACTTGTGTTTTACAACATTACCTTCGCTAATTGAAGAATCGTAGTTACGATTTAACCAACCAGTAATCATGCGTTCAACATTACTGCCATACATACGCACTGGTTCGTATCCGGCAATCTGAAATACAAGTTGTTTTCCTTTATCACGAACTGCACGTCCAATGGGTTTGTTACCGTGCATGATAGCATACGTTCTGGTTTCTCCATCTTTGGTCAACAAAATAACATTAAAGTTTTTATCTTCGCCAAGGGTATCTCTATTTGCTGCCCAACTGTTAATTGTTTCTTCGGCATTATTTGTTTTACGCTTAACAACTGGGCCGCCTTGAATCTGAAATGTAACTTCGGCGCCATTGCGTAATGCACTACCAACTCGTTGTCCTCTATTGTCATAGATAGAATATGTACGTACTTTTACGTTAGGAATGCTAGGCGTTTCAACTTTGAGAGTATACTTCATGATTCTAGAGGTGCGTGTCTGCGCTTTAATAAGTCAACGGCTGCTCGTAGTCCAGTGTTTAAGTCTGTGGCTTTGCCAGCATCTACTACATCAGCAACAGCATCCATGATTGCTTCGACGTCATATTCGGTTGATGTAGCCAGGCTCATGATGATTTTGTCTGCGATCTTTTCTTGATCAGGGTCGGTAAATTCTTTTGCACGCATTTCTGTAATTAATCCATATTCGCCCAACAACTGATCACGAATATCCGCAAAGTCAGTGTTTTCAAGACTGAGTTCTAGATCTTCTAATTCAGCACGATGTTTCCATAGTCTTCCAATATAACCTTGTGTGCGCAACATCTTGAATGCTAGGTTTTCAGGACTAAACTCACCGCCTTCTGCAAGTCCAGCACGACGATAACGTTTAATAATGTCCGTGACATCTTCCACCATGCTCAAGTTTTTGCTAGCCAATGCGGCCATTACCAAACCCTTGAGTTTATCATATTTTTGGCGTGTTGCAAAATCGTCTAGGTTGGCACGTTGTTTTGTTGGAATACGAGTCCACTCTTTGCGTGCTACACTATATTCACCTAAACTGGCATGTGGTTGGTCTTTGTCTTGAACGTACAGTTCTACATCAAACCCACGAACTTTGATGTTATGTTCCTGGTTATATTGGAATTTCTTTGCGTTGAATAGTTCTTGATACACGTCATCGTTGTTTAGTTGATCAAAGTCAACAATTAAGTGCAAGTCAATATCTGAGTGTGGAGTATATGAATACGCTGCGTTTGAGCCTGATACTCGAACGTCTTCAATTGCTAGGTCTTTGACTCCCAAGAACTCTTGGAAGTCTGCTGCGATACGCAATAACGCCTTGCGAACATCAGTGCGCATCGCATCGCCATCCCAAAGAGCAGGATTTAGCTCTTCGTGAAAGTTTACAGCATCGTTGAGTTTGTAGTTATCTAGCTCTTTTAAATTCATGATACTGTATTTATTTAAAACACAGTACTACATGTTTTCAAGTAACCATAGATAGATAGGAGTAGTAAAACTTAACGTAATTTCACCATTGCAACCGGCAATGTTGTAGAATTTGTCAACAGTTTCTTCTCCGTTTCCGTTATAATTATGTTTATATGTTAACGGTGATACCATAATAACATTAGTGATATCTAAATCATCAAAGGATATGTCTGTTATTGATATTTCGGTGCTATCTAAAACATTACCGTCATCGTCGCGCATAATATGTGCTTCGTTTTTATCCGAAATTAAAAATTTTAACACATGCTCGCTTTCGTCTTCGTCAAAATCAAACGAAACCTTTTCTTCTTCTGTGATGCGTTTGTTGAACATAACTACATCATCCAACAAAATTTGTAAATTTATTGGATTTGAAGGAATGTTAGTGTTAACAGTACACGAAAAGTTTACTTTATCCATTATTCACCTTGATATATTTCAATTAAAACTTCTTGACCGGCAAGTTCTTTTAGAATAACTTCTAATTGAGTTTTTAAATCGCCGGTAACAAGTTCTTGTTCTAATTCAGTGTCTTTTAGTAATTTACTAATCTTAATTGTTAGTACTTCTTGTTGAATTTTAGCCATGATCAAACCTGTATAATAATTTCTAGTGTTTCTTTGATTAGTCCAGGAACTGTCATTTCTAAAAATAATGCTAGACCTCGATCGTTGTAATCAAAGAAAAAATAATCTCTAGAATACTTATATTCTTTGTCTAGCCAGTCTCGAAAAGTTTTACTTAGTCTAGTTTCATTTTCGTGCGTGTTAAAAAATTTAATCAATTTATTTTGTTGATCTACAGAAATTACTGTATTTGACAGATATGCTCTGTAACGATAATTGCTGCGCTTTCTTACAATTGTTTTTGCAGGATGTGTTACAACTGTTTCGACCACTGGTTTAGCGTAAACACCGTTTGCTGCTAGTACACGGTTAACATCATCTATATTGTTGGTATAAAAATAAAAATCATGCCAGCCTAAAACTATCTTGTGATCATTATCGATGCTTTCCAGTAAATCTAAGAAATTATATAGATTTAATTCTACACGATCATTGATTGGTTTTCTGCCTTGTCCATAACTATAAAAAAAGTAACCAAACTCGTTTTTGGTCATGGAACGATATGTTTTGATACGATATCCTAATGTTTCGCGATCAAACCCGCGAAGTAGTTTAGCATAATTTAACTCTCCTGCTGCACAATAACGATACTGATCGTAGAACAGCCGATTAGAGTTTCTAATCTTATGCTTTAGGTTTGAATTGGTCCAGAACGATGAGTCCATCTGCATTTACTGCGGCTTCCTGACCGCCGCTATTTTTATTTACAAATTCTATGGTTTTTTCTGCGGTTAACTTAACTATAATATCGGTGTCTCGTAAACTTTCAAATAAAATCTTTTCCGACAGCGGAACCTTAAGCAATTCATCAATCTTACGAGAAAGCGGACGTGCGCCCATCTTTTTATCATATCCAACTTCTGCTAGATATTCAACTACTGGTTCGGTAACATTGATTGAAATGCCTTTTTTGGACAAGTTCTTCTTGAGTTGACTCAAGAACTTATTAACAATCTTCTTGATACTAAGTGTATCCAATTTATTAAATTTAACAATAGCATCTAGTCGATTGCGTAACTCTGGCTTGAAATATTCTTTAAGTGCTTTATCTTCGGATCCGGTGCGTTCAAGATCTGTACCAAAGCCGATGTTATTATTTTCGTTATCCCTGGCTCCTAAATTTGAAGTAAGAATAATAATTGCGTTGGTGCAATTTACAGTTTTTCCTGAACTTGAGGTTACTTTACCTTCGTCAAGCATTGATAACAAAATATTGCTAACATCCGGATGCGCCTTTTCAATTTCGTCAAACAAGATAATGCTAAATGGATCTTTACTTAAATCATTGATTAATTTACCACCGCCAAGGTTACTGTCATCATATCCAACATAGCCCGGTGGAGCACCAATAAGTGTTGCTACTGTGTGCTTTTCCTGATATTCACTCATATCATAGCGCAACAGTTCCATGTCTAGATTTTCGCTTAATAGTTTAGCAAGTTCAGTTTTACCGGTGCCGGTTGGTCCTAGGAATAAGAAACTTGCTACAGGCTTGTTGTCCGAGTTAAGTCCAGCAAAGCTAACATTAATACGCTTCAGCACAGTATCAACTACTTCATCTTGGCCGTACAAGCGTTCTTTAACACGAGATTCTAAGTTGCGAACCTTATCGCAATCTTCGTTTTTCAATCGTTCTGTGGGGATACCAGTTAATTTATTTGCTTCTGTGTAAATCAAATCTGGTGTAATAATTATACCTGCGTTGTCTTTGGCACGTTGTTTAGCACAAGCAGCGTCAAGTAAATCAATTGACTTATCTGGGTTCTTTCTATCGTGAATATATCGTGTTCCTAGATCAACTGCGGTATTAATAGCAACAGGATCAATGTTTACATTGTGATATTCTTCTAAGCGTGTGCTAAGTCCTTGTAGAATTTTAATAGTAGTGTCGTGATCTGGTTCATCAATTGAAAGATTGTAGAATCGACGCATCATTGCACGATCCTTTTCAAATGTTTCGTAGTATTCTTCCCAAGTAGTTGATGCAACTACCTTAAGTTTTCCTTTGGTAATGGCTGGCTTGAGCATGTTGGCCATGTCTAGGCTGCTGTTTGTGCCAGCACCTGCACCGTGCATAGTATGTGCTTCGTCAATAAACAAGATTGCTTTTTCGGTAGCTTCTAGTGCTTTGATAACATCCTTAAATTTTTCTTCAAACTCTCCGCGATACTTAGAACCAGCTAACAACGATCCTACTTCTAGACTCCAAATTTCGTAACCCTTAAGAAATTCAGGAACATCACCGTTTTCAATTTTTTGTGCAAGTCCTTCTACAATAGCTGTTTTACCTACACCCGGATCACCGATCATTAATACATTAGACTTGAACTTTTTAGCAAGAATTTCAATAGCATCTTGCAATTCGTCTGAACGTCCAATAAGAGGTTCTAAGTCTCCATCGCGAGCGAGTTGGTTTAAGTTAGTACAATGTTCTTCAAGCACTTCTTTGACTTGCTCGTCATTTAACTTAACCTTACCCTGCTTGTAGTTTTCGTTCCAAAATGCAGTAAACGCTTCTTTCTCGATGCCGTACTTGAGTAAGAAGTAACTCGCATGACTATTTGTTTCTGAAGTAATTGAAAGATACAAATCAACTGTTGTAATGTAACGGCGTCCAGTAAATAGCACCTGAGTACCTGCACGATTAAACACACGTTCTAGTCCATTAGTGCGTTTTGGATGTCCGTCGTAATCTTTGTTGGTTAAATTTACTAGACTATCTAGATAATATTCTAATTCCTGCTCGAGCAAATCAACCTCAACACCGTACTTAATTAATACATTGTTAAATGGTTCAAAGCGAACAAGACTAAGCAACAAGTGCTCAATTAATACATAGTGGTGCTCTTTTTTCTTTGCAATAGTGATTGCATAATCGGTAATTTGTTCAATTTCTGGATTGATTTGCATTAGGTTTCCTGGTTGTTATAATACTTGATGTATTATACATAAAAATATTTAGTTACGCAACTGTTTAATAGCGTTAATTATGTCATCTGGTAACTCTGCTGGTAACCTAGCAGCAAGTCTAACAAACATATCTCCAGTTTGCCCGGCATATTTTCCACGCATGCCTTTTCCTTTAACACGCATTAATGTACCTGGTTGTGTACGGGGAGGAACAGTTAATGCAATCGTATCACCGTAAATAGTCTCAACATTAACTTTTGTTCCAATTATATAATCCCAAAAGTCAATTTCAACATCGCGTGTTAAATTGTTGCCTTGTCTCGACCAGGTCTTGTCCGGATGAATGCGGAATGTTACTTGTAAATCGCTATGGCCAAGTAATTGAGGATATCTTACAGTATCCCCATCATTAATCCCTTCGGGTATTTCAATTTCAACTGCTTGGGGACCATTATTTGTTTGTAAACTTACCAGTTTTTCTCCGCCAGTTGCTGCCGTTTTTAGATCAATATACAACGATAATCGCACCGTAGATGTTCTCTGTTGACGTTGATGTCTAAAAAATTCATCAAACACATCATGAAATCCATTTGGCGTACTTCTAAAATTGAATCCCGGATTGTCGTGATGCTGTTTACGCTGCGGGTCGCTAAGAGTAGCATATGCTTCGTTAATCGCTTTAAACTGTTGTTCATCACCTCCTCGGTCAGGATGGTGCTTCATAGCTAATTTTTTAAAAGCCCGTTTAATTTCTTCATCTGTTGCAGTTCTTGCAACACCTAGCGTTGTGTAAGGATCTTTCATTAGTTTAAAAGCAGTTCTAAAATATTTTCTTCGTGCTTTTCGTCCCAGTCTGAAATATAATAATCAACATGTGCCGGCGACTCAAAAACAGAATCGGTATCTGTATATTGACTAGATCCAATTGTGTCTACCCAAATTATAAAATGTGGTTTAAAAATAGCTCGTTGTTGTGCAAGTGGTGCAATAAAGTCAACAACTATAACATCATTTGGTGCTTTGTCTGCTAACCGACGTAGTGTGTGTGCTTGTAGAATTCTTCCTTCTTCGGAAAAATCCCAGTTATTAGTTAATTGACGTATTTCATCTGCATTAAACCATGCTACATCAAACTGAATTTCTTTTAATCCGTTAACAATCTTTTTTGCAAGAGTTGTTTTACCTGCACCTGATAACCCCATTATTAGTATTCTATACGACATTAATTAAGCTCACTGCATATTCTGGCCAGATATCACCAGGCTTTGGACCTCCGTTACATTCACCATCGCTTTCGGTTGGCGGTTTGATCCATAAACATGCATCAACATATGTATCGTTGTAATCAAATGTAGGCGGTATTCCTAGTTTACGTCCAGGAGGATTACACCATGCATCCTTGTGTAAATGGCCATTGCCGTTTCGACTAGTATCAATTATGTAGTTTTTGTTTATCATTGTAGCGATCTGTTCACCATAATATGTGCAATCTTCTGTGCTAAAAAAGTTTGACACATTTAGTGAAAATCCTTTTGTTTTGCTTACTCCAGCCTCAAGCAATATTTCTCCGGCTTCATAGGTATCAAGAATCCACATAGGATTTCCTATATCTAAGTATATATGTGGATTAGAAATATTTGTGTTAAGAATATCAACGGCCTTGCTAATTAATCGTGTACGCTGTTGTCTTAGTAGGTAACTTTTATTCCAGACTGCTGGTAGTGCGTCTGGTTCCATGATAATAATAGGATCAGCACCTTTAGCAAACTCTCGAGAAACAACGTTAATAAATTCTAAATATTCTTCATCGGTGTTACACCCGCCTGCACTGTGCTGTCCAGAAAAATCTCTATCTGGAATAGAGTAGATTACAATAATAGGATTGCAATCTCCGTGATGTTTTACAATATTTTGTGCGCGAATATGTATTTTTTCTAATGGACCGTTGTCTGGAATTCCAATCCAGTACCCCATGGGGTGTGGGAAAAAATATTCTAGTTCAGGATGATACCTTGCGTACCGTCTCAACCGAACACTTGGTTTACAAAGTAATTTCATGCTTAATATAGTTAAACGCAGCACGGTGCGCTTCTTCTAGTGGATGCCACGTTTCACTAATTTTAAAGTTATTATCTTTTGCCCATTGATAAAAACCTTTGTTATCAAACCACAGTAATGTATTACAACTTTCGTCAATTAAAGAATTAATATACACTGGATTATGAAAGGTCTTGTCAATAACTAATCTATCAACACAAGTGGCGTAATATTTGATATTTAATTTTTCAAGTAAATTATGTACTAGTGCTATATCTTTGAGACTTTCAAATTTATCCCACAACTCACTTTGGAAGTATTTGTAATATATCTTATGAAACGAACTTGAATTTTCCGATGGTCTAAGTATATGCCATCTGTCTCCGTCATAATAATCCCAACGGTCAATCCAGGTCCAATTAATAATCACCGTATCATCATCTTTAAGATTAGAGTAATAATTAAAAAACTCTCGAACAATAGTTTTATTGCTTGCGCCTTCAACTGCGTTACATATGTATTCCAACCCTAGGTGTCTAGCTAATAACGCCGGCCAAGTATTTTGACTAGGAGTAGACGCTGGTTTGGCATCAGCAAGATCTGTACCCCAGGTAAAACTATCACCAAATGCAATCAATCTAGACACTTATTGGCACCGTTATTAATTGTTTAATAAAATCTTCATTTCTTATATTATCTAATGCTTCATTGTGAGATAAAAAACGTCCCCAGGACATAAAATCATACGGCGTTTCTTTTATGTTTTTAATTAAAGTATCAAGTGTTTGGCGTTGTGAGTCTTGGTTGGCATCAGTATATGCTTGCTCTAAGCGTTCAATAACATACGGTTTAGATCCATCTGGCCAATTGTATGGAGAAAAATATTTTGGGAAGTTACAGATACTTATTGTTTGATCGCCGCCGCGACCACTACTAAATCTTTTCATATGATTAGCAAACCAAAACAATTCTGCCAGATGTAACACGTTTAACACAGTAACTACTGTTCCAATATTAACAGATTTTGCAGTTTTGAATAAAATTTCTACATTCTTTGCTACTGTTTCCCATTTAGTGCCGTGTCGAATAATTTCTGCTTCAGCACCGCACGCATCAATACTGAGTGCCCAATTAATATTAGGTAATCGCGATGTAACATCAATCCAAAACTGATCCGTAAAACTGGCATTTGAAATAATTTGTATATCGATATTAAATAACCCACGTCTTTCTATTTCTAATAAAATTGCTTTCACAGCAGGTATTTGTGTTGGCTCTCCACCGGTAAACATAATTCGTTTTAAGTTATTTAGATTATTTAAAATCCATTGTTCATTGTGTTCTTGCGGCAACAGGTTATCAATAGTATAGTATTTTTCTAATTTAGGATTACGTCTAACTTCTGCAGCAATCTTACTTGAATATGATGGTTCGCATGAACGACATTTAAAATTACATACATTACTTGAACGAAAGTCAACAAAATCAATTTCTGTTTTGTTATATCTTATTTTGCCATACTCTTTAAACGCTGTTTCTCGAGACGAAAAGTTATCGGTTGCACTTCCTTGTAGACATGCAATGCATCCATCGTTGTAACGATCATTAAGCACGTCGTCTTGTAACTGTTTTAGCTCATCTGAACCAAGCCAGTCTTGTATAGTTCCGGGAAATATGTTGGTATATGAACAACAAGGTTTAATACCTTTTGGTTCAGCAAAGACGTGTTTAAATGGATATGGACAATAAGTGCTCACACACTTAATTATTATAATCCTGCTAGGGCAGCAAAGTTCTTAATATCAGTGTCATTGTTGCGAATTGATTTTGGTTTTATACCAGCAGCAACTCTCATTTCGTTTAATCCTGCTTCTTTTGCTTCACGATATTTTGCAGGACTCAAAATAACACGAGAACGAATATCTTTTACGGTAAACGGAAATTCTTCGCCTTTATATCCAACAGTCCAAGAACCTTCTGATTCGTGTTCGGTTAACGTACTCAAGTCATTAAGTAACTCTGCAATCCATTCTGGTAATGAGTGGCGGCGCTTCAGTTCAACATAGACCAAGTAACGGTTTGGTTTAACTTCGCCTGGGCTGCGATCAGCATCAAGCACAAAGTCATAGCCTTTTTCAAACCAATTAACTAAATCATTTGCTGCACGGTTATTACGAACATAAAAACTAACAACCGATACTTCATCGTCCGAACCCATTTTGCTGGCAAATTCATCAATAAACACAGTAGGCTTTACAATGCCTTCCATGTCTTTAAAGTCTAATCCTTCGTTAAGTGGTTTGTTGTACATTAAAATAAATCTCGTTTATACTATTTATATAAAACTGTATCGGCATGGACGATAACACTTGTGTTGTCATTGGCTGTAGGACACTGGCCGCAAATAGTAGCTGGTTTTCCAAAATTAGCAATAAACAAATCTATTGCTAGGTCACTTGAGTCAACTCCGATACCGTCATGTAAATAATCTTGCCATTCTGCCAGTGGACGATTGAAACGTGTTAATGTATCTCGTAATAACCCTGCTGTGCTGCATTTATATATACGCCCATTATATAATAAAGGACAAGTTTGTTGACAACAATTATCAAATGCTAACTCAGGATTATTACGATGTGGTCGCATTGTTTCATACGTACCTCGAAATGTTTTTACAAACCGGTCTGGCCTATTCACTTGAAAACGAATATTGTTAGCTCCTTTCCAGCGTTTAATACCGTATTCCTCAACCTGTTGAAACTCGTGTGTTGATAATACTTGTTCTATAAAGTCGTCTGCATCCGCAGTATGTGCTGTAATCTTAAACACAACGTTTCCAACTTCCGTCATTTCATTGATAATGTCTGGATATTTGCGTAGAAGTAGTCCGTTAGTGGTAAAGCGTATTTGGCTGTTGGGCATTAATTCTCTAACACCATACACCCAACGTCTCCATTGTGGATTGATAAGTGGTTCGCCGCCCATAATGCCAAAGTCAGGAATGTCTATTCTTTCCAACCAACTTTCTAGTTGTTGTTTACCATCTTCCCATCGAACATATCCTTTGTGTTCTAGGTCACTATAATTTGTACAGCCGGCACAACTCAAGTTGCACACTTGTGTAATCATAGTTTCTAAAAATGGCAGTACGGGCTTCACTGTTTTGAATCAAATGTGTCAAACCACATTGGGACATTTTTTAGATGTGGCTGATATTTTTCTGGAACACTGGATATTGCTGCATCCAAGTAGGTTTTCAAATGGCCCGATTGTAATAAGTCTCTGTTTGCAATTAGTCGATCCTTGCATGATTCTCTTACTCTGCCTGCTTCGACAGGATCTTTAAGCAAACTGCGGTTTAGTTCTAGTGAATACCAGATTCTTTCACCTAGTGTCTTCTTGTACTGATAGTTGTGATCAATTACATCATCAAATACATCAAACCCGTACGACTTCCATACATCTGCTGCACCGTATCCGGTGCTCCAGATAGGAAAAGTTAATCCTAGTATGCTAAACAGAGTTTTTTCAGAAAAATGAATACTGTAACTCATGCATTGACGTGTAGTAGCTGTGCTTTCAGTAATTAGTGATATTGCACTATATTCAAACATCTGTTTTAGAAATTGATGATAATTCTCATGGTTGTAGCGAGGACTGATATCTTTAGTGCCCACTAATCCATACTCAGTAACACACGTTTTGGTTTCGTCTATGTATGTTTGTGCTGGAATCCCTATTGGATTATTTAAAATGTTCCCACATAATGGAACACGCTCAATTTCGCTAGTATAATCATACACTTGAAAACTGCGATTTCTTTCAAATAACTTTGCTCCAGAGAATGTATAGGTATATACTCCGTTAGCAATAGGAAAATCTTCTAAAATTTTAAGAAATATGTATCTAGATGTAGTTGCGCGATTAATCATAAAATTAAAAGCCCATCTAGTTGATAACTCTGTATCAAATTTATCATTGAGATAGTATCGAGAATCATCGTAGATCCATCGAGGCAATCGATATATCGTGTAATCGTCGGGTAAATGTGAATAAACAGTTGGACCTAGATCAAAAACTGGAATTGACTTATCGCGAGTTGACATGAACTCATTGAGTTCATGTTGATCATATGTGTCGCATATTAGATAAAAGTCAACACCGTCGCTGGCTTTAAAATATTTAAAGTTTGAATACATTGTCCATTAAGGTTAAATTAATGTTTATATTTAACCGTTAACGGCCTCGTCCTGTTCTTCTTGTGTTTCTGCGTCTTGTGTTTCTTGTTGATCTAGGTCTTGTTCATATGCTGCATCTAGATCTTCAAAATCAATGTCCTGTCCTTCCAGCTCAACAGAACCGGTACGAATGTCTGACATTAGATCTTTGGGCATGGTAATTTCAACTAACCAAACAGGTTGGTCAATCATTTTAGGCTTTTTAGTACCTGGTTTGAAATCATCATAAGATTGTACCTTTGCGGGTACTTGCAGAACTGTTTTCAAAAACGATACGTCACAATCAAATGGTAGTAACCGTTTAGCACCGCGCGGGTCAGGCATACGCTTTTCCGGCCACATAAATGTACAAGTGACTTTGTAACGTCCAATCTCTGGTCCTTTGACTAATTCACCGTCTTCCCAGTTAGCAAAAGCATAAATGTCTACTTCATCTAGCACACGCTCAAAGTCAATTAAACTTGCTATTGAGCCATCGCTCATGTAAATGCCTTTAACTTCGTCTGCAATCTGCCAGTATGCTTTATCGTCTTTGAAAAAATCTTTATCCATAATACTATTTATTTTAAACCAAGGAACTTGCCAACATTAAGAAGTTTCTTCTTAACATATCCGCCGATAGTATCTGTGTCTGTGAGTTCAGACGTTGCTTTGCCCCACACAGCATTAGCGATAGCATCAGCATCCGTTTCAACATTAATAGCGTCAACTGTTGTTTTAATGTCAGCTAATTTAGTTGAATTAGCATCAATGTCAGCAGTAATTTCTGTAACAGTAGGTACAGTATATGTATTCGTAGGTATAGCAAATAACTGGTTGGATTCAGACGCAGTCAATCCAGACACACCAGTTTCAGCAATGTAAATTTTCTGACTGTCAGAACTGATACCATAACTGCCACTAGACGGATACTTGATCCAACTTGTTCCATCTAAGCGATACAGTCTAAAGTCAGAGTCGGTCATATGAACCTGAGTTGAACCTGTATTGTCAACTACAATGTCAACAATGTCTTGGTCAATGGCGGCGTTCGCCTGATCCTGAAGAATAATAGATCCAAAGTAATCACGGATGCCAATCTCAGTCATTCCAGCATAATAGAACCATGCCACCAGTCGTTTCTTTTGAGTTGCTCCATCACCGTCACTAACATCAATTTCAAGATTAGCACCATCAAGCGAGAACTCTGTAACAGTGGATCCGTTGATGCCAAGACTTGGGTAATAATCGCTGTATGATTGATTAGCATTAAACACCCAACCCGATGCAGTTGCTACCGCTTCACGCTCGTACCAGTCGGTCGCCGTAGTGCCGTTCTGATAATGCGCACGGATGCGGATGGTGTCTCCCGTCGAAAACTCATCGCCTTCGTTGTAGTTCAACGTCCAAGAAGTGCCTGCGACGATTTCGTTGGCGATCTCAGTAGCCGTAGTCACGTTGTAGATTTGGATTCTTGACCCAGCAATCAGGCCATTGACCTGCCCAGAAATAACCAACACATAGTTCTGGTCGTAGATTGGGAACGTGGCATTACCACCATTGACCTGAATGTAGTCGTTGTTTGGTAGAGCAATAGTCGTACCAGAGTCTGCGGCACTCAGCGTACACCCATCAATCTCAAGGTCGAAGTTTGCCATTGTGTAGGTAATACCGTTGTTGGTCTCCATCTCATGGTCGTGCTGCAAGTCATCTATATTAAAGTACCCACTGGAGTGTAGTTTTAGCCAGTCGTACAGTTCTTGGACGGTGTGATTTTCAGTGACAATGATTTTATTGTTGACGTCGTCAACCTCGATGCCTGTGTACGCCCCAACCGTCGCAGGATCCGTTACTGTGATCCACGGGTTGGCAACCTGTTTGACATTTGTCTCATCGTAGATGTAGCCGTAGTGGCGAGTAATTTCCACAAACGGGTCGATTGAAATACCTGCAAACAGAGCGGTTGGTTTCGTATAAACACGGTTCGCATCGTTTAATGCCTGATTCACGGTGGACGTGAAATATGTTTTTTCTTGGTTGAAGTCCGCACCAAAGGCAGTAAAATCCATCCACCAGTTGCGTTCAATCTGATAGTGGTCACCAGCGACAAGAGAATCTCCTTCTGCATACAGGACTGCCGTATCCGTCTTTGCTGTTGCACCAAGGGTGATGTACATCGTACCTGGACGACCAGAACCATTGGTTGCTGTGAGCGTATATGCCTCCCAAGCATCGTGTGCAGCAGAGGTCGCAGTATGCGAAACGGTTGTGCTGCCTGCCCCAGAAATAGTTACAGTCGGGTAGGTGCAGTCGCCGCTGTTGTAATACGTCGTGTCAATCTTGATGTAGCCTTTGATCGTAAAAGACTCACCAGTCGAAACCTTGACAGGGATTTTGTATGTACATTCTCGACCAAGGTTTGATGCCGCTGCGGTGTTGGCGGTGTACGGCATAATGCGAATCGCACTATGGCTTGAAGTCGTGTTTGTGTTCTCTCTCGAAATAATCCCACGCTCAGTCCAAATCTCTTGGCGAGTAGCGTCTTGGTTCTTGTTGATGAACTGGACATTTAGCTTTGCGTAAGGGGCAATATCTGCCTCATCTTCAACATGCGCCGTGAACTTGTTGATCTTACAGTCTTCGATATAAAGGTTCGTTGTTGAGAACACGAAAGCAGCACGGAGGAGATAGTCGCCGCTGTACGTCGGCTTCCACCCGAATGTCTGCCCTAGATCGCAGTTGACAAACCGCTGCTCCCCGCCGTACTCTGCGTCTGGCGTGGCGAACCCTGTGGAGTAGCCTGAAATAACCGTGTTACTGATCGTGCCAGCGTACTTGAATCCAACGCTTCCGCCACCGCACCCAATGTAGGAATCTTCAATGGTTGAGCCTGCGCTCAACTGAACATTGCGTCCTGCCACGCAGTTGGTCATGGCCATTCGTGTGTCTTCGTAGCTATCCCAGCCCGACCAGCTTACGCAGTTGTCGAGGTCCCATTTCGGCAGGCTTGAGTAAATAGGGACGCCGTTGTTCTTGTCGCACAGGAACGCCATGTCCTTGAAGTGATAGGACTCGCCCAAAACAGGGTTGCCCTGACCGCCGTTGATTGCGCCATTGGAGGTGTATTCGCCCATGCCTTGGACTTTGCAGTCGACCCAGTAAATCTGGTTCGTGTTTCTGGTGTAGGAACCCCACTGAGGCATGTTGATTTCGATTCTCGCTCCGTTCGTACTGTAGGCACGCATGACCACGTTCGACTCGAAGTTGGAAATCGGCATCCCGACGTTGTGATTGTAAGTGAAGGCGGAGTCAACGGTAATCACAGCCCCGCTCACATTCGTGATGGTTTTGCCTTCACGCTGCTCCGAACTGCTGTAGTCACCTGACGCATGGATCGCCATGATGTAGTCGCCGACCTGCCAACCGTGGGCGTCGGTTTCTAGCGTAAATGAGGTTGCGCCAGCGGCAATATCGCTGGCCAAATGCACCCAGCGAGTGCGGTTTGATGTGCCGTGGAACGTGTAGTGAAT
>Ga0196901_1000685_pt1 | contig 17596 bp, 24 predicted proteins | sample CB_VirMetaG_FD_169099 | JGI IMG/M metagenome (GOLD analysis project Ga0196901, IMG submission 169099) | Freshwater to marine saline gradient viral communities from Chesapeake Bay - CB_1504_1 Viral MetaG (v3) (version 3) | ecosystem: Environmental > Aquatic > Marine > Coastal | place: USA... | reverse complement strand
TAACTATTCACTATTCGGCTGGCTTGAGTATGGTGCTAGGAGCTTATCGCGTTATTTGCTAAATAGCGCAAAGCAATTATGCGCACCAAAGGAGCAAGGACAATGAGCTTAATTTACTTAAACATGGATACTAATAAATTTGAATATGATTTTTTAGTGACTCACTGTAAGCGATTGCAGCAAAAAATAGCAGAGATTGAGAAACAAAAAGAGTGGATTAGTGAAGAACTAGCCCCAGCATTGAATAAGTGCTTTAAATCAAAAATTGGTTGTGATGGCATGTTAATGGTTGCTGTTGATGACTATAACGAATTAGTTGATTTGATTAACAAAGCAGCACAACCAAAAGAGCAAGGCCAATGACATACACAATAAACGGTAAGCAATACTCAGAGTTTGATATTAATAAGCGGTGTGCTGAGTTGATGGGTAAAGTAACAACGGATAAAACAGGAAAATCAGCATATAAAGACTCACCTAATGGTTATCTAATCATTAATGGTAAGGAGTGCTACCCATTTGACCCAGTAAATAACATTCAATATACATGGTCAATAATTGAAAAGTGCTGGGATGAGTTGATGTACTCCGAGCCATATAGAGGTAATGCTATTACCCAGTGGGGGTTTTTAATGAAAAAACACAACTGCACAAAACTGGTTGCCGCCTGTATTTTTTTTATTGAGATGGCGGGTGAATAATGAAAAGGTATCTTGATTTAAAAGGTTTGTGTGAAGCGCTTTGTATTTCTCAATCAAAGTATTATGCAATGCGTAATCCAGCAAGTGAGATTTACGATCCAGAATTGCCCAAGGTTATTGATCCATACGGCGATAACAAGCTGCGCTTTTATAGTGTTGATGTTGAGGCTTATATTGATAAACGCCTAAGATATGCCGCTTAATTGTTCCTGAGCGGCTTTACTTATCATTTCACACCAAAGCTCATACGCTTTTAACTGCTCATCAATCCAATCATGCTTATTGTAAACCGCCATGATGCCGCCTAGCTCATGGCCTAACATTTTCTCAGTAACGTGTGGCAATACTTCTTTCTCACTTAATCGAGTTGATAAGGTTCGCCTAAAGTCGTGAGGAGTAAACTTTTCAATCTTTGCTTTTGCACACATTTTACCCCAAGTCCGTTTAATAAATTTATCAAGAGAATGAACAGTCATGCAGGTGCCACGGTGCAAACCTGGTATTAAAAAACCTTCAATGCCGTAAGTTTCGTCAAGCTCTAAAATTAAACGCTTAGCGGCTTCAGGTATCGGTCTGCGTATCACCTTACCTGTTTTGCTTCTTGCTGATGGTAACGTCCACATAGCTCTTTCTAAATCAAACTCTGATCGCTTGGCTTCACGGACTTCTGAATTACGAGCACCAAAAATAATCAATAATTTAGAGCAAGCTTTAATTGCTGGTGTTGCGTGAGTTTGCCCAATCTCCACCCATAACATACCAACTTCGTGCATTTGCAAATTTCGCTCACCTCTATTGGGTGCTGTTCCTACCGCTGAAAAATCGATATCAAAAAATATGCTACGTTGAATAATGTTTCTCGCCCTGCACCATTTTAGTAAAGTGTTAAGCGTTTTATAAACTGCACCGGCGTTCTGTCTACTCGTTTCTTTTGCTACTTGATCAAAGTATGCAAGCCAATATTCAAACCTTGCTTTTTGTATGTCGTGAGGGAATCGGACAATATTAAAGTATTTGTTAGCATGTGACTTATAAAGCTCTTGAGACTTGGGCCTAAGCTCTGGAATGCGTTTTTCAATCCATTGACTTGCACAATTTTCAATTGAAATATATTCACCCTTGCTTGATGCGTATCGCGGATCTTCTCCATTCTCCAAAGCCCTAACGCATTCAATTGTTTTATCTCGTGCGCTGGCTAATGACATTGCTGGATAGCTGCCAAGTGTTAAGCGCTTTTGTTGCTTATTAAAGCGATAGCGATAAACCCAACTTATCTTTCCAGATAACCCGCAGCTAACCACCAAACCATCACGATCAGAAAGTTCTATGGTAGACTTTCTTTTTTTGCCGTAAATGGCATCTAATTTTTTTTCTGTAATAGGCATTGTTAAGTCAGCGACACATAATTTAGAATCTACGACACAATGATGCCACTTAATTAACTGAATTGTAAATAGAGCTATGCAGAGATATGGAGAGAATTATTAGAAATGATGGTTAATTATAGAGGGCTGGCTAACTACATGATGTTTACATACCACTCCATAGGGCAGCTATGAATAAACCCTCATTATACTGGCACGATAAGGAGATGGCCCCGTTTTAATTGGCCTACAAACATAATTTTATTTTCTTAGACACGACCCCGACACATAACCTATAATTGATTAAAAATACGGCTAATTTACTTAATGGGTTTGCGGTAGGTTTAAACTATGTATATTACCAAAAATAGGGGTTGATATGACTAAGGTTGTTATAGATGGAATTGAGTATGTACCAAAAGCGGAAATTCCAGAACTTACAGATAAAAGGTTACATGATTGCTTAATGGTGCTAACTGAAATGCGTTATTTTAATCAGCAACACAAAATGATGGGCTTGGCTTGGAATGCAATTAATGCGCTTTCGCCTGAGCTGGCAAAGCTAGATGAAGATAAAGCTTACTCCCTAATTCATGGGGAAGATGATTGTGGCTAAAAAACTTTATGACTTTAAGTGCGCCAACTGCGGAGTATTTGAAAGGTTTGTTTCTGGTACTAAATCAAGCATCGTTTGCAAATGTGGTGACAATGCTTATAGATTAGTCAGCGCCCCTAGATGCTTTCAAAATACAACAGGCAAAAGCCCAAGCGCTACTAACCGTTAATAGTGAATATAAGCCTAAACCTTTTGATTTAGGCTTTAATATCCGAAGGTGGTGAATTGTGATTAATGAAACGCTAATAAAAGAACATCAAATAAACGGGCCTATAGTTGTCAGTGGTGACAATAAATCGTTTAATTGCTTTGGTCTAATGAAGATTAAACAGTTAAGTGATATTTATGAAAGCGTAAAATTTGACGGGCTGAAAACTGGTGTTTTTTACGTAAAGTTTAAAACGTTTGAAGATTTTAATACAGCTTGGCACTTTGGCCTGTCTCACGAATTAAGTAGAATCGATTTTGATTCTGACGGGGTAAAGTCTAGCGGGAGTTGTTTAATTAATGAAATTAATGATATGACTGAGAGGGATGCTTTAGGCAATATTATTTATTTTGGTAACGCTGTGATTATATTATCAGGAGCTATTGAATATGAATAAACTACCAGACGAACTACAAGCCATTATCCAGCCAATAATGGACAGCGATATGAGCAAAGAGGCAAAGGCTCATTCAATAGCCTGCTCTATTGTCTCATATCATGCAGCAAAAATGCAGGCTGGTTTTATGATACCAAGCGGTTTAATTAACTACTTAATTGAAAACGCAAAGGCTATAAAACCATGAATAAATCACTAAAAAAATACAGTTCAGCAAAGTGGATTAACACAAGATTATCAAGACCACATAAGGCTAGGCAGTTTTTTAAGCGCATGCAGTTGTCGCTGATAGCACAAACGCAAAGTAGTTTAATAGACGTTATAGCAAACCAAGCCCCGCCGTTTAATGCTAACGGTGTTGAACGTAAAGAGTTTTATGCACGAAAAGCTTTAGCTATTGCCGAGACTTATATTGACTCATTTAAAGCCATAAACAAAGTAGCAGTAAAATAAATTACTAAATAGTAATAAACCTTACTGCTTTTCTTTAACCAATCAACTGATATTGAACAATCAAGTTCGACTTTAGACCCGGACCCGCGAAAATTATCGGGTCTGAATCTTCGCCAATATAAACTTTGATAGCACCTGAATAATGGCCTGAGCCTAAGCCTAGTGCTCCCAATTCAACTTTCAATTCACTTGTGTCATCTGCATCAATTACAACGTTTGAGCCTGTTGTATCAATGCTAGAACCGCCCAAGCTTATTTCAACTTTGCTTACATCATTCCCGCCAAAATCAAAGTAACCGTTTGCGTCTACATCAATTCCAGTTGGATCAACCGGTTTAAATCGAAACGGCGTAATGTTGGCCGAACCGTCAAAAACCGCTATTGGATAGATTGAATCAATTGTGTATTGAGCCTTGTAAGCTGGTGCGTCTGATATTGCATCAGGGTCAACAAATGCCGCATAGCCACCGAACGCGCCAAAGCCAAGAAGCTCAAGCTCGTAAGATGTGCCAGCAATTATATTATCCATTCCCCTGCTGTTTACCAAGCCCATGTTTAAAGTTGACTCGTTACCATTGGGATCATTTATTACAATTGACGAAATAGGACTTTCAGGGCCAGCGATTGCTAGCCCTACTGTTGTTGCTGAAATTGTCATTGTTATTGTCCAGTTAGGGATCTATCTTGAACCCAATCAGTATTTAAAACGTGAGCAGATCCGGTTGTTATACGTGACCACCCATTAATGACATATTTATTGGGTGATGTGCCTAAAACAGATCTGTTGATATTTCTAACATAATCACCGATTTCATAAGTGCCAGTAACAGGCATTGCCGCATCATCTTTTATTGAACGACGTTGATCTAATCTATCAACCTGCCCACCAGTGTAATTAGGCATAGCTACTTTTAACCTACCTGCTAAATTTTCTTGTGAAAGTATCATGCTGTCAGCCCCCGCTGCGGCATCCACGTCATTTATAAACAACCTTCCTGTCGATGAACCAAACATAAAACCATTGGATGCAATGCTATATTGCACTTTTGGTGCACCAGTACCTTGGTTATCAAATAGTTTTGTTGAAAAATCTCTATCACCCATAAATAAAAACTCAGATGACGCATGAGCAAACCCAGCGGCAAAAAGACAAATTTTTGTAAGGTTTGTATTTAGTGATTGACCAAGGGGTGAGGAAAGGTTAGTTACGCTGACCGCATCAGCTTTACCAATTTCAATAAGATATTTCGGCCCAAAGCCGCCAGCGCCAACAACAGATACGGTGGGGTTGATTATTCTAACTGCATCTACCGGCGAAGTGCTGTTATAACCAGCCTCTAAGCCAATACCGATAAACGGTTTACCGTCCACTGTTCCCGTTGCATTTTCTAGCCACGGGTTAACAATAATGACGTTTATTGAACCTTGTTTGATAACTATTTGATTGTCGGATGTACTGCCGCAATTAACAACAACAGGGTTATCGAATACGGTATGAGTTGCGCCATCGACAACAGCAACACTGTCACAATAATACGCATACAATCGGCTAATAACCGCTTGGTCAGATCGTGGCCCAACATAAACGCCATACTTGCAAAACGCTTGAAGCAAGTTACCTAAGTTATTTATATCAGAGTTCACCCCCCAAATAGACCACTCAAAACCTTCAATTAATACTGAACCCTCAAGCTGAATATCACCACCGCGCCAATCTCTAATTGCTGCGCTTCCTGCGTGATAAAACTTTGTATTATCACAATTTAACGGCGTAGTTCTATTTGCTGAGGCGTTAACCAGATTAATATTTTTTAATCGCAGACCCTGCGGCCCATCATATAAGTTTTGGTCATAAGGCAAGCTATCATCAGCCCCCATTGTGAACCAATCTCCCGAAGCGCCGTTGAATATTATTCTACTGCCACCATCTGTGGGCCTGCCTGAATAACGGCCCTCAAACACCCAACCTGATAGATCGGATTGTAAGTTTCCGCAATAATGCGAACCAACGCCATGTTTTAACGCTCTAATCCCCGTTGATTCACCGTAAGCGATTAAGTCTTGATAGGCCGCCGTGCTGTCTCCGCTCTTTTTTACGCCAAATTTATATACATTCAGCGAGTTATCAAAAGTCGCTTCCCAATACAAACCATCATTGCCAATATGGATGCAAGATCCTAAATTTGCAGTAGGCCGCGCCCCTGACGTTACCGCATCCCGCAGATGATAACTATTCCCACCGTAACCGGTGCCGCTATAGTATTCACTGGTATTTGCTTTTGAGCCAACTGCAATTTTCCCCGCCAGTGCCAGTGCAGTAATGTCAGATAAACTTACCCCTTCGGCTGCTGGCTTAATATCTTTTAAACGATCTGTTTCGCTTTTGGCGTTTGTTGCGTCAGCCTGCGCTGAAACAGCTTTACCGTCTGCCGTTGCTGCCGCTGATGCTGCCCCGTCAGCGGTTGATTGTGCTGCCACTGCTTTGCTATCTGCGGTACTTGCTGCGCTAGACGCCGCATTTATTGATGCAGTAAGCGCCGCATTAGTTGGTAAATCAAAGGCTTTTTCAAAAATATCTTGATAGGCTTGCGCTGTTGTTACGTTAACTGGTACGACTGTTGCCATTGGTTATATCTCCACAACTGAGTTTGAAAGGGTTGCAAAGATGAACCCGTTTAAGTTTAATAAATTTGATGTTGGCACTAATTGCCGAGCATTGGTGTTTTCATTGCGTTCAATGATGTTTTCATTTTCGGTTGTATCTGCATAAACGACTTTCACAACTGACAAGTCTGCAATGGTATCGACTGACAAAGATTGTTCTGCGGTTGTTAAAACGAGTGATTTAGCCATGACTTACCCTTGAATTTAAGGCATAAAAAAAGCCCTTTAGGGCTGCTGTGTTTTTGCTGATATTAGAAATTATAAAGTGGTGATTTTTTAGGCACTGCCATTTTATAAACTCCTTAGTTGGTTTGCTTGAATTCTTCCCAATCTGTGCCGTTCCAAAACAAAGACATAGTTTCACCTAATGCTAGAGCCGTATTAGCGCCAGTGGTTAGGTCTGTATTATATGTTGCGCCCTGTCTCACAGTCAAAAAGAAACCTGAGTTCTTGCTAAGTGTTATCTTTAATATTTGACCAACAAATACACCATCCGGTAGCGCGATTAAGTTTTTACTACTGCCTGTAACAGTTGTAATCATTGATATTTGATGCGAACCATTATATTGCAGCTCTGGTATGAATTGGTCATTAGCTGTAATAGTCACAAAAAATACATCACTACTTCCCGCATTATAACTGCTTATTAAATAACTACCCGCAGCCAGAGTTGATGCCGTTAGTCTGTCAAAATCAACCAGTGAAGCGCTTTTGATTATAGCTGTGTTAGTACCTGTTGCGCTTGTATCTGTCACTATCGATATAGCATTTGCTGCTGATACTGAATCTATAGTAAGCCTGTCAATTTTTACAGAGTTATCACCACCAGTTTCAAACTCAAATAATCTTAAATTCGTAGATGTTGATTGGGTATAATCAACAGTTAACGATGATAAATTAACAGTTGTGCTATTAAGTGCAAACGATGTTGCAAAGTTAGCGCTGCCTGTGTATTTAATATTCAGGTTGCCTGTGATTACACAATCTTCCGCATCAATCAGCTTAACTGAGTTTCCATTTGTTATGCTACCGCCGTCAATATGTATACTCCCGCCGTTTGTATTTGAGAAAAACATAGGCACAGTGGTAGAGTTGTTTAATACAGGGTTGATTATTTTTAAGTTATCACTGTTTGATGCTGCCCTAACTCCGTAAGCATCATTATTACTTGCTGGGTTAATTATGGTTGTAAACTTTCCTCTATCCTTAACTAAAGAAACTTTATTATTAAAGCCTTTACACCCGTCAAACGTAACAAAGTAAGCATTAGGGTGCGTGTCAAAAGCATCATCTGTGTTGTCATAACCTGTGCAATTAACCACTTTTGAGTACATTGTAGCGCCAAATTTAGCAGCATCACCGCCAACAGTGACGCCACTTGTATTTGTTGTGTAACCGTGCCTTGTGTTGCTAAAATTACTATCAACAACTAAGGTATTATAAGAGGAGCTGTCATCTACGCCATATCCAAAAAACCCCCCACCAACATCATTTTTTAAGTTATGTATATTAGCTTTTGATACTACTGTGTAATAACATGAACGCAACACAATACCAGCATCATTCCCTTTTGTTATTTTTACATTTTCAATAAGAGGCGCATTTAACTTAGTTAAAAACATTTGTGTGCCTCGAACAATCCCTAAATCACTAACATCTAATGTGCCATTTTTTATAGTAAGCTTACCGCTAACTAATGACATCACCCTTGGGGCTGTTGTGTAAGTAAAATACAAATCAGATTCTAGTGTTATGACACCTGAAACAACACTTAATACACGAGCAAATTCACCGCGCCTCTGTGTTAAGTCTTCCGCTGCGTCAATTGCATCATCAGACACAATTTTAATAACAGGCTTATCATCTATCACAGTTGCAATGTAATCAGTCAGTGTATTTGATGCGCTAATAGTAATAGTATTTGCCGTATGGCTTACAACTGACTGCTCATACAGTAACCCACCAAAAGCACTGATATGCCCTGCTGTGTCACTTGTAATAGTATTTCCATTCATATCTATAGTGAAGTCTTGATCCGCACAATTAAGACTAAGTGGTGAAGACACTGTGTAGTTTTGAGTTAATTTTATATTGTTAAATCTTGAGACTGCTTCTGTGATTGTTTCAAACCATCCGCTTAGTGCCTGCCCAGGTATTTGCAAAGCCGCAACCCTGCCATTTGACAATGTAGCATCGCCAGCTTGAGCAACATATCCAGAAGTCTGTAAAACATAGTTAGCATTAGCACGTTCAACAACAATAATACGCTGTCCATCTTTGCTGAGTTTAGATGCTTGAGCTTGTGCAAATGTTGCGAATTCAACTGGGGTCGTGGTGCCAATACTAACCTTTCTAGTTGAATCATTGGCTGCTTCAGTATATTCGCCAGGCTCAACGTAAACAGTAACAACACCTCTAGCATTCGTTAGTTTTGATGTAGTGCCATTGGTGTAATTTTCATCATCATAAAGCACTACAACATTGCTATCACTGTCTAGCATTGTGCAAACAGCGCTTGCAATTGTATTTTTCCCAGATGAAACAGAATCAGCGTTATTTAACTGAAGCGCTGTAATTGTGTGTGGAATTAAACTCATATTATAGCGCCTCTTATATCGCCTGTTACTAGGTATGTGATTGAATAACCGTTTGTGTTTATTGCAGCGCCAGCGGTGCCGGCTGCGCCAGATGATGGAGAGCCTAAATTACCGCTTAACCCCAAGTTACCGCCGTTGCCACCTGTGGCCTCTCCTGAAATACTAAACGCCTCACCGCCAGCGCCGCCTGTTAGATTTGTACCATTTGCCGCTTGTATTTCGCCGCCAAACTTGCCGAATGTGCCTATCCCACCTAAACCATTCTTATACCCAGCACCGCCGCCACCCGCAGCTATACAAACGTCTGAGCCGTCAGAATCATTTGCACTACCACCACCGCCTGCGCCGCCTCCTATAATTCCAGTGTTTGAAAGGTCTATATCAGTGTTCAAAATGATTGCGGGGCCACCATTTTGCCCTCCGTCACCACCCCTCCCTGCTACAAGGTTTCTTGCATCAATAGTAATTTTAGAGGAGGTAAGTTCAGGCCATGAGCCGGTATCAAGTGAGTAATCTGAGGTAGATGTCGAGCCGATAACAGAGGAAATATCGAGAACAAAAACAATGCTGTAACTATCATCAGCATCAGGGTATAGCGTGTCGTATACATCTCTTAAATTGATGTTTGTTAGTTCGCCAGATAACACAACCAGCCTTTGATCTGGATCGTCTGTGCCTAAATCGTCAGCGAGTTCAGCGCCATAAGTATGTTCAATAGCGGTATAGTTATAAGTCCCCGATTCGCCAGCACTTAAAATAATAGCCGGCATGTTGTAACGGGCTAGGCTGTCATTAACAATTAAATCACTGTTAATTAAACAAGGGCTAGCTGTCCATAATTCCCCGTCTTTAGCATCCAATGAAAACGATATTTTGCGCGGCATTTCTTCAAATAAACGGCCATATCTTGCGGCTAATCGAACGCCTGCAGCTCTATTGCTGTTGTTTATCCATCGGCTATTTATGGTTTTGAACTTCTGGACTCCACCGTATTTGGTGATTGAGTCTGGAGTTATCCTTACATGCGTCTGTCTGTAGTTGCTTGTGTCGTCTAGGTCTTTAGTTGGATCATGCTGCCCAAATCGCACAATAACGGTGCTAATTCGCATATCAGGCATGTCGTCAATATTTGTCGAACCCTCTAAAATATTTGCTTCAGAGGTCAATACATTGGCCGTATCTGGCGGCCCTTTGATTGCTGAGAAGTTGATTAAATTAGTGCGCTCATCCCAATACATAAAGTGCGGGGCAGATTCACCAAGCTCTAGCAATAAATCATCAACACCGGTAGGCTCTGTTATTAATGCCTCATAAAGCCCCGGTAAATACAAATCAGCTTCATTATCCCAAGCAGTTTTATTAATTTGACCTGTTGGGACGCCGGCATAAACCGTGATTAAGTCGTAAATAATATCAGTTAGAGAATCGTTGTAATAAAGGCATAACTGAGCGACATCATTAAGACTATGCGCGTCTGCAAGGGTGTTGTATTGCGCTCTTACAATAGTAAAAACATCGGCTGAGCGTGTGAATGATACAACCTCGTCACCAAGGCGAACCCAACCAGAAGCAGGGTATTTTAAATCGCCAACACCTGCAGGCGTTAGGGTAAATGATGTATCTGAATCTGTGATATCTGCAGATAATAAACCTATAGATTTTACGGGAGCTTGCGCCCTGTCTCCATTGGTCATTTTTAGCGTATCTTTAGCGGTTACAGATGCCCCGTTAGCGTCATTGCTAAACGACTCTATTACATAATCTCGGCGCTGAAAGTTGGTCACGTCGAATATGTTATTTTCAATGTAACCGCTAAATATTGATAATCTTGAGCCTTGATAGCCGGGGTTCATTGCACGCCAGCACACCCAAAACCGACGAGGGGCGCTTAATGTGCCAAACGTTGTATAGTCTTGATGTTCATCGAATGAAACTGAGGCGCTTGCTCTTATGCCTATTCCACCCGTTAAACTTATCTGTGATGGTCTAGTGGATTGACTGCGCATCGATGGGATGCCATCAAATCCAGCGGGTAACGGGCTGCGATTTTGACAAAATCTGTAAATAGTTGAATCAACTTCAATTTCACAGTATTTAAAAGGCTCGCGTGTGAATTGTCGGCGAAGGGTATCAAAGGCCATTAACCAACCCCGATCATATCAAAGCCCACTTGCATTAAATCCCTGTTACCCTGATAACTTGGGCTAATGTCTGCATTTGTAATGCAGTAAGCAACATCAGAAGAATGCTCTAATAGGTTCCATGCAAAATAGAAAGGTAATGTTTTAGCGCTTAAAACGAATGGCTGAAAATAAGCCCTGTACCAACTGTCAGTAATGTTTTTCCACGCTGCCGAGGTTTGGTATTCCCGCTTTCTAATCTCGCGCCCTATAAATGCACCTGATTCGCTGCGTGAGCTAAAGTATGTAGTTGAAGCGCTTAACGTGATCGGGCTATGACCGCCATAAAACGGCCTTTGCATTTGCAGAGCAACCCCGGCATAAATTGACCCGATATAACCAGCGCCACTGCCTGCTGTTGTATAAATTTCTATAACCTTAGCTGATACCGTTGCAGGTACGTGAAACATGATAGCGTTATCATTAACAGGTGATTTTGACGCAGTAAGACTAGTTAGCGATCCGCCGTCAGTTGTTCTATAAAAAACTTGAACGGTATAGCCGCCGCTTGATAGGTTGTGCGCACCAATACAAACGGTGTCAATGTCAAAATTATCAGGCAGTACAAACTTAATATTGCCTGTTGCTGAGAACGTCCAGCGCTGCGCCGTATTGGGTATTAATACGTTAGTTCCTGTTGCACCTGTGCTGATCGTGACAGATGAGCTAAGCAGTAAGTTATCGTAAAGTATCCTTGCGTGATTAAGCGCAAAAGGTGGCGACTCTGGATCAGTAGAGTTTGCTGAAATGGCAACTGGTACAGCGATATCAACAACAGCGCTTTCAGTGATATCAACAGGTATTGCTATTTCTACCGCCGCGCTAGTTGATACACTAACAGGGGCACTTATTGATATTAGTGAGGCCGACGATATTGAAATAGGGATAGCAATATTTTCAACAGCTACGATAGTAATCGTTGTTGGTGTCGTTATATCGACTATAGCCGACTCAGAAATGTCAATTGGAACAATTAATTCTAATACTGTAGATCCGGTTATTGCAATTGGCGTTGCAATACCAACAATTTCAGATTCAGTTAAATCAACAGGACTTCCAATATCAATAGGCGCTTGATAAGCCAATGAAGCCGGAATTGATAACGCCATTATTGACGCGCTATCTAATACAATAGGCGTTGTAATATTAATAGTGCTTGATGAATAAATTAAAGCTGGATTGCTTATTTCTTCTGTTGTTTGCCCGTTAATTATTACAGGAGGGTAGAAAGGATAAGCGGGGCTAGGCCAGTGCTTAGTGTTGCTACCATCAACAACGGCTGCATCAATATAAACTGCGCTCATTAATTACTCGCTTGGTGGATTTATAGCGACAATTGCGCTTGCAGTAATCCCAGTTGGAACCGAAACAGTAACGGGAGCGCTTTCTGATATTTCAGTTGGAATTGTAATTTCTTGCTCGTCTTGTGGTGTGATATCAGCCATGTTTTTAACTCCTAATTAGCAAGCGTGTAGCCATCACCAAGAGCTTGATTTAATAGCTCTATGATTTGACCGCCTGTGAATAAACTGTTTGGATTTATGCCGGCTATGCTGATGTTTTGACTAGGGCCGGATGCTTGTTGATTGCCTGTATTTACAACAGGTTTGCCGCCAGAAAATGAAGACGTACCAGAAGATGCGCCGCCTATTTTTTGCTTAGCTATATTTTGAACGTTAACCGCTTGAGCAACACCCGCCGCCGCTGCGTATGCAAAGCCTAAAGGGGGGCCGCCTATCGAGTTACCAATTTTAAACGCGCCCTGAACTGCTGCTATACCATCAACAATTGCCCCGGCTAATGCTGCAGCTTTTCCCACTTCAAACATTTTTTTGCTTTCGGTGTTCATTAAGCTTGAAAGGTTATTAAATGCGCCAGATAAGGCAGACATCTTTGCCCTGTTTTCAGCTTCAGCAAGTGCCATTCTTGCGTTGGTAGCATCTTGCTCAATGCCTGTTAGTAAACTTTCATGTTCTAGCTTTAAGGCTTCGCGCTGTGCGTTTGACAAAGCCTCGTCTTCTAACTTCATAGCTAGATGGGCTTTGATAATGTCGCGTTCTGCTGTGAGGTTTTCTTCAAGTGCTTTAAGTGGATCACCGTTCATATTGTCGGTTTTGATCTGCTCAAACTCTTGAGTGATTTTTTTATTGTTCGCCTCTTGATCCGCTAACTCTTGATTTTTAACCCTGAGCGCTTCCAGTGCGTCAATTTCGGCTTGAATAGCTGCAGGCAATGCTTGTGTATCATCAAGCTCAAGTTTCTTGCGTGCGTTGTACTCGTCTTGCTGTTTGGTATTTAAAGAGAGTTGCGCGACTTGGTTTTGATATGAAAGAAGGACCGATTCATGTGTTTGCTGTTGTTTTATTGCAGCATCGTCAGATGCTTTTATCGCCTTAGCTCTTGATTCTTCGGCTTTGATGGCATTGTAAGCAGCAAGAGCCGTTTTTATATCCGCTTCACTTGCGCCAAGTTTTACTAATTTACTTTCTAATATGTCTCGGTTTGATTTACCTATAGCCTCACTTTGTTCAGTCAGGCTCTTAATTAATTCGTCAGAGGCTTTTTTTTGGTCTTCGGTTTGTACCGTTGAGCCTTCCATTAGCAATTTATAGGCGCTTAACTTGTCCTTGCCCTTGCCAACTTCAATATTTAATAGGCTTAAATTGGCCTTATTCTCTAACAGCCTTTCACTAAGCGACTTAATCGACTCGCCTGATTGAGTCATCGCAGTTGCACCACCCCTAATGTATTGGGAGGTTGCCGTTATTCCTTTGCCTAGTTCTTGTTGTGCTTTAAGGGCTTTTTCATCGGCTTTGATTTCCTTTTCAATAGCCTTTATTTTCTTCTCTTTTTCTGCCTGTGACTTTGTTTCAACGCTTGATAAAAACGCCGCTTGATCAGCCGTTAGCAGTTGTGTTTCTGCTAATTCTTTAAGCTTATCAATTAGCTTTTGTGTTTCTTCACCAGAATTAAACAAAGACGGGAGCAAGGCCGTAGCAAGCGCACCAGCAACAGCCGCAACAGCACCAATGACCGCGCCACCCGGACCCAAGAAACCAGCCAATTGTGCAAACTGCTGGTTAAATGCAACCATTGCATTTTGGCCGCCTTGGACTTGGACCGCGAAGTCACCAACCTGGTAACCTGCTTGCTGCATAAAACCCTTTTGTACCCTGAAGTTTTTATTAGTCCTTCCTGATACACTGTTCAGCTTTTGATATGCAGCATCGACGTTAGCAGCGGATGCTTTTAGCTGATTTTGCTTATCAATTAACTGTTTTACTGCGGCTGTTGCTTTGGTGTTTACATTGCCGAATTTATCAACAATATTACCTGTTTTATCAACCGTCGAGCCTAGTGCTACCTGTTTAGCAATGAGGCTTTGAACCGCCTTATCAACAATACCAAAATCTTTAGACATTCCAGCCGTGGTTTCGTGAACTTTGTCACCGGCTTTTAAAACGGCTTGAGCGTCAGCATCAATGTAATACTCGATACCGCCTACTGAGTCAGTCATTTATATATACTCGTCGTTTTCATAGATGTCTTTCGCCATGCGTTCCAGATCGCTTTGATCTAAACCGCCTAGCTTGATTTTTGGTGTTTTAGCTTTGATAAAACGGAATGTTTCAGAGGGTGACATTTGCCAATAAGTATCAACAGGCAAGCCCATTGCACCAACGCATAAGTCATACATATCCAGCCAAGGAAAACAGGTTATTTCTTGGCTTTGCTGGACTTTCCCAAATTCACACTTTCAACTGGTGGAAACACTTTTGATAAAAATACTTGGGTGAATTTATACAATTCAACAGAATCGACCGCTGACTGAGTAAGCAAGGGCATTACATCGCCCTGATTTACTTGCTTGCCTGCAGACTGCAAAAGCATGGTGATTAGTTGCCCAATTAAAAACATTTTAGGCGTGCCACCGCTGCCCAAATCAACCGACATTTTAAAAAGGTTAATGCCGTTTGCTTCTAACTGATTGCATAGCTCATTGGTGATGTTGATTTTTACATCTTCACCACCCCATTTAATTGTCAGTGATTTATCAATGAAGTTATTCATGGATTAGGTACCGCTCACCCAAGTAGGATTGCCAGAGCTTGATAGGCTCATGCTAAAAGTGGATAAATCGTTGTAAACGTTTGGTGAGTTTAGCGAGTCCATGAAAAAGTCCCATGCCAACGTAGAGCCATCAGGTAACGTAAACGCAACCGGATAGATGCAAGATTCATTAGTAAACCAAGCAGCAAACAACTCGTAGTTTTTAACTAACCCCTCAACTGTCATGCCGCCAGACTTCTCTAACGCCTTAGCCAATGCTTGCGTGTAACCGCCTGAGCTATCATCACCCACTTCACCGCGAGTATTAGTTAGCTCTAAAGCCTTTGACGTAACGCCTTTGACAACCACGCCACCAAATGTAAATGTAACTTCGCGCCCAATTACGCCAATGCCTACGCTCATTGTAAAACCCTCTTTTTTAGGTATAAAAAAAGCCCCAAATGAGGGGCTTAAATGTGTTTAAATTTAATTAAGTGTTAAGATGAAACTCGTACTGTAAAGCGGTAAAAATATCGATTCTCGCCCGTCTTGTATGGGCCTGTTACATGCTCAATTATTGGCGCTGCTATTTCTAAGTCCGAACCGGCTAAGCGCTGGTTAATAGACATGATGTAATCACACGCTAGATTAGCGTCATCAAATAAGGCGTTGTTATCCGCTGGTGCTGCATTAGCTTTACTGAATAGCCAAACCTGCACGCTGTGAACGCGAATAAAGGCGTTAACTGGCCGCCCTTCTTGCCTTGCAACAATTATTTTTGCATCTTTGTTAGTTTTAAACGGCTCTTGTGATTCATCCCACATGATAGCGGGGAGATAAGTAGTCAAAACATTATCTCTAATGTGATTGCGTACTAGGTCAGCCGGTCTACTGGTGGCGCTCATACTTTCATTGCCTGTGCTAACATGCCTTTCATATCGATTTCAGCCGCGCCTTTGGTTATCCAGTTAGGCTCTGCATTTGCATTGTAGCCGCCTGTTTTCTTGCCGGGTGTGCCAGATGGTTTTGGCGTCCAGATTGGTGTTACACCATTAATGCCGTGTAAATATTTTGCATACTCTTGGTAGTAGCCAATCGTTGCCCTAAACCCGCCTTCATGGACGTCTATTTTTACAGATCGACTATTAATCAATGCAGATGTATCAATAGGCACGTAAAAATCAGCTCTCGCCCCTACAGCGTAAGCGACTATCTCAAGCGCTTTAGGTAGCTGTTGCGTACTTATTTCGAATAGCTTTGCATCAACTGCCTTTGCAACATCGGTGGGAGATTTACCGGATTTAAAAGGCATAATTAACCCGTGTACACATTAAAATCTTTGCTACCGCGAAGCGTTGAGCCTGTAGCTGTTTTTTTGACGGTTTCAGCACCTTCAACGGGCGTTAAATCATAAAACTCACCTTGAGCAACACGATCGCCAATAGCAATATCAATTTCTTTGCATCGATAGGTAGTCAAAGGCTGAAACTCGCCGCCCTCTCTATCTCGCTGGACACTGCCGCCGGTCATAAAGTTGCAAGGGTAGTGGATAGGTTCGCCCCATGCGCTTGCGTAAGGCGCTTCAGCGTTATAAGGCGTCTCACGCCACCGTGTAACCGTATCCTTTAGAAAACGACCACGAACGCGACTCATTAAACTGCGCCCGCAAACCGTCGAGGCTTATCGAATAGCGCTGATATACAATCGAAACCCGCTAACGTTTTAGCCATCATGCCGAATGTTGTAGAGTCAAACCCCATGCCCGTTGGCACAGCATAAGAAGCGCTAGCCCCGTCCATATCAGTCTCAGATTTAACTTGCCCCCCTTCGCTTGCTGTGACGAGGTGCGCAACACAGAACAGTTTGAGGCCTTTTATTTGGTCATCTGTCAAACCCTGCGTATTTAAGCAAGCGTCAGCAGCATCTACCATTTTAATAAAAATCATTATGGCTGAAGGGTCTAAGTTAGTTTGCGTCAAATTAATAACGTCAAAAACATCTATAGTCGCCATGGATTACCCTTTAATATTTCAATAAAAAAGCCCCTAAAAAAGGGGCTTCTGATTAGCTTTTACGCTATTACTTTTTTGCTGTTGCTAGCTTTTTGACTTCAGGCGCTTTGTAAGGCTTGAGCATGGCGCTTTGACGCGGAGTCAAATCACCTTCCAGCTCGACTACATCGCCTTTTTTGCCCCAAGAGCAATGAGCAAGAGCTACAACATATTGCTTAGGCCCAGATTCTTCAGCCGCTGCTTTAGCTTCTGCTTCAGCCGCTGCTTTAGCTTCTGCTTCTTTAGATTTATCAGTTTGATTGCTCATAATTTACCCTTACTCAGACGCGAATTGAACAGCAGTGCCGCCGTTAG
>Ga0196901_1000683_pt1 | contig 17626 bp, 27 predicted proteins | sample CB_VirMetaG_FD_169099 | JGI IMG/M metagenome (GOLD analysis project Ga0196901, IMG submission 169099) | Freshwater to marine saline gradient viral communities from Chesapeake Bay - CB_1504_1 Viral MetaG (v3) (version 3) | ecosystem: Environmental > Aquatic > Marine > Coastal | place: USA... | reverse complement strand
AGGATTATAAGGATGTGATACAGGCGGCAGTGGGGGATGCTAAAATAACTGAAGTTCCCGGCGGTCGAGGTATTGGAGACCAAAGAAAAGATATGAAAGAGGCTGTTGCTTTTGGTAAGATAGATACACCTGTGTATCATTTTTCCCGTAACACGGACCCTGGTTTTACTAAGTTTGATCCAGACAAAGCCCCGGCTGCCTTAGACGGTCTTGGTATACATGTAGGATCCACCCCTAAAGCTGCTGAAGATAGGTTTATGGATTTAACTTTTGGTTTTGGTGGAAGACTAAACGCAAGAAATTTAGCTAAAGAAAAGGGTATTGATTACGACACTGCCATAGGACAAATGGGGTTACCTAATGTTGAAGGTAATGTAGGCTATCAAAAAATAGGCTCTGGTCAATTTTCACTACCTATACCAAGAAAAACTTTAGGTGGATCTATACCTTTAAAAGCAGACCTAAGTAAACCTTATATACCCGAAGGTAATTTCAAAAGAAGTCAAGATCCGAAACAATGGCAAGAAAATGAGCTAACAGATCATCTTTTAGATAAGTATAATGAAGATCGTGGAACAACCTTTACTATGCAAGATTTGGTCGGAGACAAACCAAACTTTCCTTTTGGGGACTTTCGTAAGTTTATAGGAGAGTTTCGCAAAGATTTATCAAAAGAAGGTTTTACGCATCTTCCGTATTATAATGATGTAGAAGATGTAGCGTCTACCTCATATATAATGTTGACAGACAGACCAAAAGGCAGCACTAAAGTATTACAAAGCCCCTTTGCTAAGAAAGATCCTAAAAAGTTTGATGATCCTGATATAATGAAAGAGGATGGCGGCGTAGTAAGTTTGAAGGAAAAAGCAGTAAACATGAACCGCGGCCCACGGGGCATAGAGCCTTACATTCAATATATGAAGTCTGGAGGGGAACCTAAGTATGAGCAAGGCCAAGATTTAGGTGATGTAGAAATGAGAGCAGATTTAGAGTCATATTTGTACGGAAACCCTTTAGCTAAACTAGGTTATGAGTTGTACAAAGAAGGTAAAATAGATCTTGAAGGTGTTGTGTTAGGTTCTAAGGAATCTCCGAGCAGATATGGACTTTTCTCAGATGAAAGAGGAGAAGTTGGATATATTGCGAATCAAAGAGAAGATTCCCCTGATCCTTTAAGAATTTTGACACATGAGTTGGCACACGCTGCGGTAGATTATATAGAAGGAAAAAATCAAGCGGGAAGACCCGGATTTAATAAATATGGTAATGTGGACTATGAAGAGAGTATGGTTAGAGGTGGCGATGTTTTAATTGATCGAAGAAGTCCTTCAGGAGAGAAACTAGCTCAAAATTATTTTGGAAGATTAAATCCTACCACAAAAGATATGAAAAAATTTATGAATGTTTCTAAGGTTGCTCAAGAAGCTTTAGATAAAAAAGGGTTACCTCCTGAAGCTATAGCAGAAGGAGATACAGGTTTTTATGGTACGTCTGGAAATAGATTATTAAGTAATACAGATAAATTAAGAAGATTTTTTCTTATGGATCCTCAAAGGAATGTAAACAATTATTTAAATCTTACTGGAGAAGATATACGGAAAGCCGAGGGCGGCGTAATAGGCTTAAAGGACAAGGCTGTTAAAATGCACAGAGATATGATAAGATAGCCAAAAGGAGAGTTACATGGCAAGAGAACCAATAGGCAGCATGATGGAAAATGTACCATCTCAGCTGGACGAAGATGAATTAGCTGCTGAAGTAGAGATAGAGATGCCAGACAGTCTTGACATGGGTCCTATCCCAGAAGACGTAGAGATTATGGAAGAAGATGATGGAAGTGTTATCGTTGATTTTGAGCCACGGGATCAACGAGGCACGACTGAAGACTTCTATGCTAACTTAGCTGAAGAGATGCCTGATGGGTTACTTGGCAGACTTGCGAGTGAATTAACAGGTGAGTTTGATGAAAACAAAAGTGGTAGACAGGAGTGGGAAGATGCTTTCGCCAATGGTTTGGAATTACTTGGGTTTAGCTACGAGGAAAGATCACAGCCATTTAGAGGCGCGAGTGGGGTTACTCACCCGCTTTTGGCGGAATCGGCAACGCAGTTCCAAGCCCAAGCCTTCAATGAGTTGTTGCCCCCAACTGGCCCCGTGCGAACTACTGTGCTTGGATCGAGCACTCCTGCAAAAGAAGATCAAGCTCAAAGAGTAAAGGAATTTATGAACTACTACATAACTTGTGTTATGGAAGAGTATACACCTGAACTGGATCAGATGTTATTTTATTTACCGTTAGCGGGTAGTACGTTTAAGAAAGTTTATTACGATGAGAACTTAGAAAGAGCTGTAAGTAAGTTTGTTCCAGCTGAGAATTTGATTGTACCTTACAACACCACGGATCTGGAAACTTGTCCTAATATCACACAAGTTTTAAAATTAAGTTTAAATGATTTGAGAAAGCGTCAAGTTTCTGGATTTTATAGGGACATACCTGTGATACCTGCTCAAAACGAAGCAGGAAGTTTAACTGAGGAGATTGAGAGAATTGATGGAATGTATCCATCACAGATAGATTATGACTGTACTTTATTAGAATGTCATGTTGATTTGGATCTTGAAGGTTATGAAGAGACAGACGAGGACGGTGAGCCGACAGGCATAAAAATTCCTTACATTGTCACTATATCACAAGATAATGGCCAAATTCTATCGATTCGTAGGAATTACAGAGAAGACGATAAGAAAAAAGCAAAGATACAATATTTTGTACATTACAAGTTTCTTCCGGGATTTGGTTTTTACGGACTAGGACTTATTCATACCATTGGTGGTCTTTCGCGAACCGCGACTGCTGCACTAAGGCAGTTGATAGATGCAGGTACATTATCGAACTTACCAGCAGGGTTCAAGGCCCGCGGCCTACGGATCAGGGATGATGATGAGCCTTTGCAACCGGGAGAGTTTAGGGATGTAGATGCCCCCGGTGGTGATATAAAAGCGAGTTTAATGTCCTTACCTTTCAAAGGTCCTGACCAGACTTTGATGCAGTTATTAGGTTTTGTAGTCGATGCTGGACAGAGATTTGCTACGATTACAGACTTAAAGGTTGGTGATGGAAATCAAAATGCAGCGGTAGGAACGACTATAGCGATGTTGGAACAGGGCTCACGGGTCATGTCTGCTGTTCATAAGCGTTTACATTATGCGATGAAGATTGAGTTTAAGTTGTTATCTAAGGTTATGTCAGAGTTTTTACCTGACGAATATCCTTATAGTATAACAGGTGTTGATAGCAGTATTAGAAGACAGGATTTTGATGACAGGGTAGATGTATTACCTGTATCTAATCCGAATGTTTTCAGTCAGGCCCAGCGCATATCTTTAGCTCAAACTAAAATGCAGTTAGCTACAGCAGCTCCTGACATGCACAACATGTATGAGATTTTTAGAGACATGTACGAGGCGCTGGGCGTAAGGGATATAGATAGGATCTTAAAACGCACACCAGAGCCGGAGGCTATACCGAAGGACCCAGCTCAAGAGAACATAGATGTTTTAGATCAAATTAAACTAACAGCTTTTGAAGGGCAGGATCATGAGGCGCACATAATGGCGCATATGGTTTTTGGATCCACACCTCTAGTCGCTCAATCTCCACAAATGGCGGTAGCCCTTCAAAAACATATAATGGAGCATGTTAAGATAGGAGCTCGTGAGAGGGCTGCGGTTGACTTGATTCAAGCCGGTGGTGGTCAGGCTTTATCAGAAGAGCAGATGATTGATATAGAAGCTAAGACAGCTCAATATGTAGCTGAGGGTATGTCCCAACTAAAAGCTCTAAGTGGTCAATTAAGTGGTCAGGGTCCTGATCCATTAGTTCAGTTGAAAGAGAAGGAGTTGCAGGTGAAAGCGCAGGCTGAACAAAATGACGCTCAGATAGACAGGGCTAAACTAGGTCTTGAAGAGCAGAAAGTACAGCAGAGGGACGATCAATTCCAGCAAAGACTACAAAGTCAAGAAAAAATAACACAGGCTAGGATTGATTCTGCGATGCAGAGAGAGTTATTGAAACAACAAAACAACCAAGGAGGTCAATAATGGCTAAAAGTAACGGAAATTCAAAAGTTAATTTAGGATCAGGAGCTCTTATTTTGGCTTCTAAAGCCGTCAAAGAGATAAGGGATCACTTTGATTCTGTGGATGAATATAATAAATCCAAAGGTGTTGAGAAAAAGAAATTAGGAGGAGCTGTAGGACGCTCTACCAAAGTAAGAGGTATATAAAATGGCTAAAGAAAGTGATAAAAGAACCGAGAAAGACTTGAGGAAAGAGTTTTTTGATGGTCCTGCCTCAGATTCCATGAGTTTTGAGCAATTTTTAATTAGAGAAGGTCATGGAGACAAAGTCAAACCTGTAAAAATGGCTGATGGTGGAGAGGTTTACGCCCCAAACTCTGGTTATTACAAAGATCTTTTATAACAATGACCGCATTTATTCTTGCATGTTACATGAATGGAGTTCTGCAGGGATCAATATACTTTAAATCGGTAAACGATTGCACATATTATAAAAAAATATTGAATAACCAAGAGTTTATAGAAGATAAAAAATATAATTGTATTTGTAAATTAGAGGCCACAGTCGATCCAAATAGAGTGAGGGTATATTAATGATTACAGTTGAACAGTTTCTTAAATGGAAAATATTACCAAGACTAATGATGCTTTGTAGCACAGTCATGTCATGGAGATGTGCTGAATGGTTTATGCAACTTGAAGTTCCTACAGCGGCTCAATCCGCCTTTGTATCGGTTGTTATGGGTGTAATGACAGGTGTGTTTGGTATATGGATGGGCCACGAACATAAGGATCATAAATAATGTTAACAGCGTTGATAGGACCAGTAACCAACTTAGTTGGTAAATTTATTGAAGATAAAGATGCCAAAAACAAATTGGCGCATGAAATTGCGACCATGGCAGAAAAACACGCTCAGGAGTTAGCCAAGGGTCAGCTAGAAATCAACAAGGCAGAAGCACAACATAAATCTATTTTTGTTGCTGGTTGGAGACCATTCATAGGTTGGACATGTGGTGTAGCACTGTGTTGGCATTTCGTATTAGCACCAGTAACTATATTCTTGTGTGCATATATTGGAGTGGCTATTCCAGAACTACCGACTTTTGATATGGGTAGCTTGATGACTGTGTTGATGGGGATGCTCGGACTTGGCGGTTTGAGATCATTTGAAAAGTATAAGGGATTAACGAAATAATGATCCGCATAAATTTAGAATTATTTAAATTTTTTAATAAGATCTCTAGTTATTTTTACAGAAAACATGTAACCGGTTTGAGACGTGCCCAAGGACGATAATATTTGCTATATTCATAAAATGGCTTTTCAAAAATATATTATTGAAGAACCAGTTCCTTTTGCAGGAATAATAAAATTTGTTGAATATAAATGCCCAGTGTGTCAAAGTAAGCCCGATTATATAGAAGAATATACGATAGAATAAGAAAATATTAGGTTTTTATAGAAATGAATGAGATTTATCTTGCACAAGCTGTATTTAGGCTTATAAAAGAAAGAAGAGAAATTATTCGTGAGACGTTAGAGTTTGATAATGTAAAGGACATGATGCATTACAAAGGTCTTATGGGTGAAATAAAGTCCTTAGATTTTTTAGAGAGTGAAATAAAAAATCTTTTAGAGAGGCAAGAACAAGAGGAAGTTTAAATGGAAACATCGGCAACAGAATTAAATGGGGCTTATGTAGACCCAAAAGATAGAGTCTTAGACCCTAGTTTAATTGAAAAAAGTTTAATAGACAGAATGCCTCAACCTACCGGTTGGAGAATACTTATTTTACCTTACAGAGGTAAGGGTAAGACAGAAGGTGGTATTCTATTACCAGACAAAATTGTAGAAGAAGGTCAGATTTCGACTCAAGTAGGTTATGTATTAAAGACAGGACCTTTGGCGTATAAAGACACAGAAAAGTTTCCGGCAGGACCGTGGTGCGCGGAGAAGGATTGGGTAATGTTTGCCCGATATGCAGGATCTCGCTTTAAAATAGACGGCGGAGAAGTCAGAATTTTGAATGATGACGAGATTTTAGCGAAAATTATGGACCCCGAAGACATTTTACATTATTAAGAGGTAATTATGAGTGGAAAAGAATCACAAGCAGAATTAGACTTAGGTTTAGACGAAGAAGAGGGTCCAGACGTTGAAGTTACGGTTGAAGATACGTCTCAAGACCAAGGAATAGAGGTTTCTGAAAATGATCAAGATACTGAAGATGAGTTTAAAAAGAGTGAGAACCAAACTCAGAAGAGAATTAATAGACTTACAAAAAAGATGCGGGAAGCTGAAAAAAACGCTGAAGAAGCTACTCGATTCGCGCAATTAAAAGCTAGAGAAAACGCAGAACTCGCTCAAAGACTTAATCAAATGGATAATAGCTACGTTGATCAATATAGTGGTCGCGTAGAATCAGAGTTAGCTCAAACGGAAGCTGCTTTAAGAAACGCCATGGAAATTGGTGATACAGAAGCTGCTGTAGTTGCTCAAAGAAAAATGACACAATTAGCCGTAGAGGCCGATAGAGCCGCTCAAGCTAGGTTGGCTAACGAGAGAAGACAAAAACAGCCTCCAGCGCAGCCTATGGCCCAGCAAACGGTATCTCAATCTCCCCCAAGGCCTGATCCAAAGGCTGAAAGGTGGGCACAGAGGAATGATTGGTTTGGCGAAGACAGCGCCATGACTTATGCAGCATTTGGTATTCATAAAGAACTTGTTGAGTCAGAAGGTATTGACCCGAAGAGCGATGAGTACTATGATATACTAGACAGACGTATGAAGGAAGAATTTCCTCATAAGTTTAAAGACGGAACTCAGAGCAAACGACCCGCCCAGACGGTTGCTTCTGTAAATAGGTCCGTTGGAACTGGGCGCAGTAGTGGGAACAAGGTTAGACTAACTCAGAGGCAAGTCGCTATGGCGAAAAAACTTGGAGTAAGTCTAGAACAATACGCAAAATACGTTAAGGAGTAAAATAAATGGCACAACAAGACGATATGTTTGAAGGTTCTATTAAAAGAACTCCTCGCGCAACACAGACAAGGGAGAAGGCGGCAGCGCGTAAGCCGTGGGCTCCACCATCCATGCTGGATGCACCACCCGCACCAGATGGCTTTAAACATCGATGGGTAAGAGCAGAAACTCGTGGTTTCAATGACACCAAGAATGTTTCCGCAAAACTTAGAGAAGGTTGGGAGCTCGTAAGAGCAGATGAATACCCAGATTTTGAAGCCCCTATAGTAGATTCGGGTAAATATGAAGGTGTTTTCGGAGTAGGTGGGTTAGTTTTAGCTCGTATGCCTGTTGAGACTATTGCAGAAAGAACAGCTTACTTTAATCAAAGGAAAGCAGATCAGATGCAAGCAGTGGATTCAGATATGATGAGAGAAAACGCACATTCAACTATGACGATCAATCGACCAGATCGTCAATCTCGTGTAACCTTTGGCGGTCCTAAAAAACAATAGGATGGCCCCATTATTGGAGTAAAATAAATGGCAAATAATCTAACAGCTGGTTATGGTCTTCGTCCGATAGGAAAGGTAGGTGGCAACCCAAATAATAACGCCACAACACAGTACGAGATTGCAAGCAACTATGCAACAGCTATATACAATGGCGGGATCGTGTGTCCTGCTGCTACAGGAACTATCATTATCTCTGATCAAGCGATATCTCCTTTAGGTGTATTAGCAGGCGTAGAGTTTGTTGACTCTGTTACTGGTAAAACTACTTTTAAAAACTATTGGCCGGGAGCAAACGCAGTAAGTGTGGACACAGATTTCCCTGTGAAAGCATTCGTCTATGACGATCCTTTTCAACTTTATGCTGTAGTTGCAGATGGTACAAACACTGATAGAGCAACAGCTCTTGCAGATGTTTTTGTCAACTGTGATATGGCAAGTGTAAATAACGGTAGTACAGCTACTGGTAGATCTAGTGATATGCTAGATATCAGTTCAGCTGCTACAACTAATACACTTGATGTAAGGATTGTTGGTCTTTACGAAGATGCGGCTAATTCAGACTATTCTGCATTAGGTCATCAGTATATCGTAAGATTGAACGGTCACTATAATCTTAACACAAGTGCGGCGGTTGGTACCTTCGCTACAACAGGTATATAGGGAGGGTTTAAACAATGGCTATATCAAGAGCACAATTAGCGAAAGAGCTAGAACCTGGACTTAACGCCCTGTTTGGTCTAGAGTACGATCGTTATGAAAACGAACACGCAGAGATATTTGATGAGGAATCATCAGATAGAGCGTTTGAAGAAGAAGTGATGTTAGCAGGCTTTTCAACTGCACCGTCTAAAGCAGAGGGTGGAGCGATTAGCTTCGATGACGCACAAGAAACCTTCACTGCAAGATACACACATGAGACTATTGCTTTAGCTTTCTCAATCACAGAAGAAGCTATCGAGGATAATCTTTATGACAGACTTGCAGGTCGTTACACAAAAGCATTAGCAAGATCCATGGCACAGACAAAGCAAATTAAAGCTGCAGCTGTGTTAAACAACGCTTTCACTGCAGGAGCTTCTGCAGGTGGCGATGGAGTTGCTTTATTAAGTAACGCTCACCCAACAATCAGCGGTAATCAAAGTAACATATTAGCAACAGCGGCAGACTTAAACGAGACTTCGCTAGAGCAAGCTTTGATTGACATTGCTGGTTTACAGGATGAGAGAGGCTTAAAAATTGCTGTAAGAGGTACTAAGTTGATAATTCCAAAAGAATTACAATTTATTGCTGAAAGAGTGTTAAACAGTAATTTAAGACCGGGAACTGCAGATAACGATGCAAACGCAATTAAGAACATGGGAATGTTACCGGAAGGTGCCGTTGTAAACCATTTCTTAACTGATACAGATGCATTCTTTATCAAGACAGATGCTCCAAACGGTTTGAAATACTTTAACAGATCAGCTATTAAGACAGCTATGGAAGGTGACTTTGACACTGGAAATATGCGTTTTAAGGCAAGAGAAAGATACAGCTTCGGTTTTTCAGACTGGAGATGTTTATTCGGAACACCTGGTGCAGCGTAGCCTCCAAGCAAATTAATGCACCAGTTTTAAGGGCGGCACTTGCCGCCCTTCTTTTTTTGTGTATAATAAACTAAACCTTGACAGTTACATGGGGTAACTGACATTTGCCACGACAAGGAGATAAACATGGCTAATACAACTTTTTCAGGTCCTATTAGATCTGAATCTACCATTAAAGCTGTAAGTAAAAATACTGCTACAGGAACTATAACAGAAGTAACCACTTACGGGGGTGCCCCTGTTGCGTTAGGTGACGAAGATAAAACACTTGACAATGCAACACATAGTGGAAGAATTTTGGTTGTTCCAGCTGTTACAGCTAACCGTACAATAACACTTCCAAGCCCAGTTGCAGGTGCTAATTTCAAATTAATATACGGTGGTGCAGCAGAAGAGACAGAAAATGTTATTATCGACACAGGTTCTGACACAAACTTTTTTATTGGCGGCGTACAACATTTAGATACAAATGCGGATAATGTGTCTGTGTATTCAGATGGAAACTCAAACTCAAAACTTACTTTAATTGACTTTGGTATAATGGAAATAAACATTACAGCTAAAGATTCAACTAACTGGTATGTTTGGGGTAATGTAGTTTCTGCCACAGCACCAACTTTTGGTGATCAATAATAGGAGGGTTAAATGGCGGATGCAGTAACCTCTCAAACTATTTTTGACGGCGATAAGAAAGTCATACAGAAATTTACGAATATTTCTGACGGTACTGGAGAATCAGCTGTAAAAAAAGTAGATGTGAGTGCTTTAACCTCAAATAGTCATGGTCAATCTTGCACAGCTGTTACTATTGAAAAAATATGGTGGCAGTGTATTGGTATGAAAACAAGATTGTTTTTTGATGCCACATCCGATGCTTTTATAATTGAACTAGGTGAAAACCAAAGTGGTTATCACGATTATACAAGTTTTGGAGGCCTACCTAATAATGCAGGTTCTGGAAAAACAGGAGATATAATGTTTACTACTGTCGGACATTCAGTAGGAGATACATACACTATTACTCTTGAAATGAGAAAGAGCTATGACTAGGGAGAGAGACAAGCAACCTCCCAAAACTAAAAAATATTTCCGCTCCACTAAATCTGGAGCGGGAATGACTAAGGCTGGAGTTGCTAGATACCGCAGAGAAAACCCTGGAAGTAAACTAAAAACCGCTGTTACAGGTAAAGTAAAAAAAGGAAGTGTGGCTGCAAAAAGAAGGAAATCATACTGTGCAAGAAGCGCCGGACAAATGAAAAAATTTCCAAAAGCAGCTAAAGATCCAAACAGTCGTTTACGACAAGCTAGAAGAAGGTGGAAGTGCTGATGCCTAGAGGAAGAGTTAAAAAAGAAGAGCTGACTACCGAACAAGTCATGTTTGAACTAGCTAAACATGAGGCCGAATGTAACCTTAGATACAAAAGAATAGAAGAACGACTAGATGATCAAAAAGCTCATTTAAAGGGACTTGATGTTCGTATGTGGGGGTTAGCTGTTTTAATTATAGGAGCAGCAGCAGTGCAAGAGTTAATATCATGATGAGCAAAGTAAAAACAGGTCCTAAACCATCTAAACTTCAAGTAACTTATTTTAAAAAAGGTGGTGCGGCTAAAAGCAAAGGCAGTAAGATATGCCCAGCTGGAAAAGCGTGGGCTAAACGTACTTTTGATACATATCCAAGCGCTTACGCAAATATGGCTGCTTCTAAGTATTGCAAAGATCCTAATTATGCTAAAGGATCAAAAAGGAAAAAGTAATGGGTGCTCTTAAAGATTGGGTAAAACAAGATTGGGTACGAATAGGTACAGACGGTAAGATTAAAGGTAAATGTGGTACTTCAAAAGATAAGAAAAATCCTGATAGATGTTTACCTAGATCTAAAGCTAACAGCTTATCGCAGTCTCAACGAGCTTCTACTGCTAAGAAAAAGAAAAAAGAAGGTTCAAAAGGTAAAACTTTTGTTTCTAATACCAAGGCGGCAAAAGTTACAAAAATGGCTCTTGGTGGAGAAGTTCCTTCTACTAAGGCCAAAAGACCCTTCAACGGTAAAACAAAAAAAGGCGCTATTGTTGCAAGAGGATGTGGGGTTGTTATGGAAAATAGACGTAAACAAACAAGGGTAAGGACTTAATATGGCAACATCTAATTCCACAAATTTTGAGCTAGATGCCGCAGAATACATAGAAGAAGCTTTTGAAAGATGCGGCTTAGAAGTAAGAACAGGTTATGATTTAACTACAGCTAGAAGATCTTTAAATCTCATGTTTGCAGAGTGGGCAAATAGGGGATTAAATCAGTGGACTATATCTCAAAGAACGCAAGCACTTACATCAGGAGATCGAGAATATTCTTTAGGAACAGATGTAATCGATGTTCTTAACTTAGTTGTAAGGCGATCTGGTACTGATTTTTCTATGACAAGGATTAGTCGATCAGATGATTTAGCCATACCTAATAAAGCTACCACAGGTAGACCTACTCAATTTTTTCTTGATAGACAGATAACCCCTAATTTAAAAATTTGGCCTACTCCTGAAAACAGCACCGATGTTATTTACTATGATGCTCTTACTAGAATAGAAGATGTTGATTCTCAAACAAATACTATGGACATTCCTTTTAGATTTTATCCGTGTTTGTCGGCAGGTTTAGCGTATTATCTTTCATTAAAAAAAGCTCCTCAAAGAACCCAAATGTTAAAAGCTATTTACGAAGAAGAGTTTGAAAGAGCAATAGGAGAAGATCGAGATAGGTCTAGTTTCACGGTAAGTCCTCAATATTCATATTTAAGGTCTAACTAATGACAAATATAATAGAAACAAAATTTGGAACCTTAGTTAATACTAGTAAGATAGCTTCTGGTAGTGCTTCAACAATAAAAAAGTCTGGAGCTTTTTATAACTTTTCTATTACGTTAAGTAAGGATGATGTTCGTGAATATTCTTTTACAGACAGACAAAGAGCAGAGAATATGAGAAAGATTTTAATTAGTCATTTAGAAGAAAAAATCAAGATGGATTATAAGAAGCATGGCTAAATTTGCTAAAGGAAAACATGCCTATGGAATATCAGATAGATCTGGTATGAGGTATAAATATCGAGATTTAAAAAAAGAATGGAACGGATCTTTAGTAGGACCCGATGAATTTGAAGCTAAACACCCTCAATTAGGTCCTTTTAGAACCGTATCCGATCCAGAAGCTTTACGAGATTCTAGACCCAGTCGAATAGAAAATGCTGTACAAGTTCTTTTAGTTCTTAATCCTTTTACTTCTCACGAAGCTGGATCGGGTCTTATAACTGTAAGAGAATTTGGTCATGGAAGAACCACCGGAGATACCGTTAGATTTAGGACAGTATATGGCTTTGATGGATTTACAAAAGCTGTTTTAGAGCAAGCTTCAGGATACAGTATTACAGTTGTTACTACAGATAGTTATACATTTACAGCTAATGGAGAAACGGCTACAATAGGTGGTATTGTAGGAGGTGGTGGTCGAGCCACTGCAGGTCCAATCACGGTGAGTGCATGATATGAGTTTTACATTAGCAACATTAAAGACAGCCATACAAGATTATACAGACAATGATGAAACTGTTTTTGTCTCACAACTTAATAATTTTATTAAAGCTGCCGAAGAAAAAATATTCAAAAGTATTGACTTAGATATATTCAGAAAGAATGTAACAAGTGCTGTTACAACATCTGATCCTTATTTAAGTGTTCCTGCTGATTTTTTAAGTTCATTTTCTTTACAAATAACTTCTGCTGGATCTGAAAGTTTTCTTTTGCAGAAGGACGTAAACTTTTTAAGAGAGTATTCTCCTAGTGCATCTACAACAGGATTACCTAAATATTATGCTAAATTTGATGTAAATAATTTTATTTTAGCACCGACTCCAGATGCAAACTACACTGTTGAATTACACTATTATTATAGGCCTGCTAGTTTGACCGCAGGAGCAGACGATGGTACAACTTGGGTTAGTACAAATGCACCTTTTGCATTGCTTTATGGATCTCTTATAGAGGCATATACATTTATGAAAGGTGAGACCGACGTAATACAAAACTATGATAAATTGTATATGCAATATATGGAAAGAGTAAAAGACTTTGGAGAAGCAAGAGAAAACACAGATGGCTATAGATCAGGTCTACCATCAAGACCAAGAACATAGGAGTTAAATATGGCAACAGCAAATGCATCAACCAATTACCTAGAGAGAAGATTATTACATTATATCTTTAAGAATAACTCTCTAAGTTTTTCATCCCCTGGGGACAGTATTTATGTAGGATTGGCAACAGCCGTATCTGCCGCTGAAACTGGTACAGTAACAGAAGCGACATTTACAAATTATGCAAGACAACAAGTAACAGCTGCAAACTGGACTACAATAGGTGATGATTCAACAGACACTCAAACTGCCACTAACTCTGGTAACATTGAATATCCAGCTTCTGGTGGTACAACAGAAACAATAACACATGTGTTTGTAGCAGATGCCTTAACAAGTGGTAATATTTTATTTGTAGGTGAATTAGATGCTAGTAAAGTAATAGCCTCTGGTGATATATTTAGAATTAATGCAGGGAATCTGACAATAGAGTTGAAGTAATGGCACTAGTAATATCAGATAGAGTAAAAGAAACAACCGCTACCAGTGGAACGGGCACCTATACCCTAGGTGGAGCCGTTACTGGTTTTGAGACTTTTACTGCCAATCTTAGTGATGGAGATACAACATACTATGCTTGTACCGACAACACCGATTTTGAGATTGGTCTTGGGACTTTTACTACTTCTGGTACAACTTTAGCAAGAACAACAATATTAGCCAGTTCTAATTCTGGTAGTGCCGTGAACTGGGCAGCGGGAACCAGAACTATATTTTGTACATTACCAGCTGCAAAGGCAGTGTTTTTAGATGCAAGTAACGTAACAAATATCAGTAATTTAAAACTAGCTAGTGGTGCAACAGTTACAGCTATTCTTGATGAGGATACATTATCTTCTAACAGCGATACATCTTTAGCAACACAACAATCTATTAAGGCATATGTAGATGGAAAAGACTATGGTCTTTTTAATGTTTCAGAAGACACAACACCACAACTTGGTGGTGATTTAGATACAAACGGAAACAATATTGAGTTTGCAGATAATGCTGTGGCTATTTTTGGAACAGGTAGCGATTTACAAATTTATCACGATTCATCTAACTCTTATATTTCTGAACGTGGAACAGGCGATCTTTATGTTGGAGCTAATGGTAATATTGAATTTTTTAAACATCTGTCCTCAGACAGAATGGCAAAATTCATTACTGATGGTGCAGTTGAGCTTTATCACGCCAACTCTAAAAAAATTGAAACAACAAGTTCAGGCGTAAATGTTACTGGCTCACTTGATGTAACAGACACATCTACCACACGAACCAATCTTGGCTTAACTATTGGAACAGACGTACAAGCTTATGATGCACAACTTGCTGATGTGGCAGGTTTAACACCAAGCGATGGTAACTTTATTGTAGGTGACGGAGCAAACTTTGTAGCAGAGTCTGGAGCTACTGCCAGAACATCACTTGGTCTTGGTACAGCAGCCGTAACAAACACTGGTATATCAAGTGGTAATACTTTGGTAGCAGATTCTACAGTGGCGGATAACGATTTTTTAAGAATAAATGGCACAAGTGTAGAGGGTCGCAGTGCTAGTGAGGTATTGAATGATATAGGTGCAACAACATTAACAGAAGCATCTGATGAAGCAACTGCACTTGCGATTGCTCTCGGATAGGAGATAAAGAATGGCAAACACATTTAAATTAGTAAACAACGCATTGATGTCTACAGTTGCAGGTACGACAGATGCTTTGTATACAGTTCCTAGTTCGACAACCACTATAATATTAGGATTGACTCTTTGTAATGTTCATACGGCTCAAGTATTGGCTACTGTTGAAATTGTAGATACAAGTGCAGGTATTACATCAACTGTAATTAAAGATGCTCCTATTCCAGTTGGTGGTAGTTTAGAGATTATGTCTGGTAATAAAATAGTTGTAGAAACAACAGACGTAGTAAAGGTTTCTTCTTCTATAGCTGATAAGATCAGTGCTACTATGAGTATAATGGAGATAACATAATATGCCATATATAGGTAAAAAACCTGCTGACATTATTGCAACTGTTATTGACACAACCACAGGTACGTTTAGTGGTGAGGTTGATGCCGGTTCTCTTGATGTTAGCGGAAACGCTGACATAGATGGAATAACCAACCTAGATAACACTGATATAGATGGAACACTTGATGTATCTGGTAATCTAACAGTAGACACAAACACACTTTTTGTAGACGCAACTAATAATAGTGTTGGTGTGGGTACTAGTAGTCCTCAAAGACCTTTACATATAGCAGGAACAAATAATGCATTTGTAAGAATACAAGATACTGACAATAATGCTGACACAGATGGTTTAATTGGAGGTTTAGAAATTAGGGGAGCAGATGGAGTAAATGCAGGAATATTTCAGTTTTCCTCAAATCTTAATAGAGATATTGATATTGGAAACGAAACTTCTACTGGTGCTTTAGATTTTCGTACTAATTCTACACAACGCATGAGAATAGACAGCAGTGGCAATGTTGGTATCGGTACTGATAGTCCTACAGAGAAACTAGACTTAGTTGGTGGGAGTTTGCGTATTCAACGTGGGTCTGACACTGACACTATTGTTCGCTTAGATGGTGCAGATGGAAGCACAGAATATCTAGGCTTGGGTATTGCTTCTGGTAATGGTGTTATAACTGGAGGCGGTGTTGGAAGCACCAATACTGGTCTTGTATTCAAAACCGCAACTAGTGGCACTGAAACAGAACGTATGCGTATAACGGCAGAAGGTCGTGTTATGATTGCCGAAACTTCTAATAGTGGGTACTCAAATAATGCTGATGATTTAATTGTAGGGGATAATGGAGCATCTACTGAAAGAGGTATTTCTTTAGGTAGTACAACGGGAGCTTCTATTAGATTTAATGATGGAGCAGATTCAGGTTCTATTGAATATGTTCATTCTAGTAATCATATGTTATTTGTAACCAATGGCTCAGAACGCATGAGAATAGACTCAGCAGGTCGTGTCGGCATAGGTGTAGTACCAACTGCACAGTTTAGCCACAACATTTTGCAAATAGGTAACCAAGCTACACTTGGTGCTAATTCTTCTTTGTCTACAACTGGACAAACATATTTAACTCACAACCTTTACTATGATACTGGTGGAACATTACAAGTTTATAATACTAGTAATGCCAATGAGGGTGCATTGTTGCAAATGCTAGATGGTACGTTAAAGTTTTCTAATTCCTCTGCTACTACTGGAACACCTACTGTTACAGAACGTATGAAAATAGACAGCAATGGGTCAATTACTACTACAGCAGCCTCTGGGAATATGGCTAGTTTTAGTAGTACAACCAATGCAGTAGAATTTAAAATATTAAGTCCAACAGCAAATGTTGTTCGTTTAGATACAGGAACAAGTGATGTATTATCTTTTGCTCCTGCAGGATCAGAATGTTTTCGTCTAGACTCTAATGGTGATGTTCAATTCTTAAATTCTGATGCTAATGTAAGACTTTACTGGGATAAAAGTGCACAAGGATTAATATCTGCTGGTGCAGGTATTTCCTTTGATGCTGGTGCTAATTATTTGGATGACTATGAAGAGGGAACTTTTGCTCCAGTTTTAGAAGGCTCTATAAGTAATCCGACTTATAGTGGTGGTGAAGCTGGTCGCTATACAAAAGTTGGCAATATTGTTCACTTTTCAGCTTTTATTGATACTAACCCATACACTGCTGATGGTTCTGGATCTATATATTTTGCCAATCTACCATTTACTGTTGATGGCACTAATGGAGGAGGTGTTCAGGCAATTAATGTGTCTATATATGGTCAAACAATAGGTTCAGGAAACAATTTAGTTGCCCAAGCCATTAATTCTACTGATTATTTACAATTTCGTGTTTGGGGAAATAATGTAGATCAGACTATATGGACATATGCAACTGCATCAATATCAGGTGGAGATGCAATATATGTTCAAGGTCATTACTATACTACCTCATAACCCTATTGGACATAGGGTAGTCAGTCCATTAACCAAAAGGAGATAAAAATGGCATTAACAGAAGAGACAATACAAGACAAAATAGAAATCGTAGGTGACTTCAAGCACGTTCAAGTAAGAACTGCCACAGTTATCAAGAGAGATGGTACAGAGATAAGTCGTAGCTTCTCAAGGCACGTTGTTGCACCAAATATAAGTGCTACTGACTTAGCCAATGAGAGTACTGAAGTACAAGCAATATGCAATGCAGTACATACAGAAGCAATCAAGACAGCCTACGCAACACATTTGGCTAACCAAGAGGTTTAATTAATGGCATACATAGGAGTATCTCCTTCC
>Ga0196901_1000681_pt1 | contig 17636 bp, 19 predicted proteins | sample CB_VirMetaG_FD_169099 | JGI IMG/M metagenome (GOLD analysis project Ga0196901, IMG submission 169099) | Freshwater to marine saline gradient viral communities from Chesapeake Bay - CB_1504_1 Viral MetaG (v3) (version 3) | ecosystem: Environmental > Aquatic > Marine > Coastal | place: USA... | reverse complement strand
TAAACATGCCCTCAGACGCCCCTCAAACGCCCTAGAATCGACGATCTATGCAAAAAGGTACTAACCCACCGCCCCTATCAAAACAAGAGCGCAGAGAGCGTTTTGAGGCGCTTGCAGAAATGGGCTGTGCAATCTGTGGACAACCGCCCCAGATCCACCACTGTATAGGCACACGTTACAGGGGCATGGGACAGAAGGCGCATGACATGTATACCATCCCACTTTGCATGAACCACCACACCGGGCAGCAGGGCATCCACAAGGTCGGGATGAAGCAGTGGGAGTTCCAATACGGAACCCAAGAACACCTATTGGAAATTACGAATCTAAAAATCGAAATGCTAGAACAGATTAAAAAACACGGATATGTCGATCCCAACTTTTACGATTTTGAATAGGTAATATATTGTTTTCATTGACTTTTCACCTCAGTTGTGCTATATTTAGTTACTTATGGCAGAGGTAAAAAATTCCGGCCTGACATTTGAACTTCCGTTTCCTCCCTCGGTAAATTCCATGTATCGCGCATTCCGCCGTGGAAACATCTGCACAACGATCATGTCGAAGAAGGGCCGGGAATATGTGGAAGACGTACGGGATTGCGTACAGGTCTCAGTACCATTGACAGTACGATTGGAAGTACGAATTGAGCTATATCCACCAGATAATCGCAGGCGCGATATTGATAATTACGCTAAGTCTGTTTTGGACTCGCTAACAAAATCCGGCGTATGGGAAGACGATTCGCAGATAGATAAGTTGACAATTATCCGCTGCGCAAATGAAAATAAATGCCTGATTTTCATTAACGAGATATAGCAATGCCGTACACAGAAAAGCAGCATCGCCTTTTTGCCGCCGCCGCTAACGATCCAAAGATCGCTAAGAAATACGGAATGAGCATGGCAGAAGCAAAGCGCATGATGAAAGAAGGCGTCAAGCGCAAATCTAAAAAAGGTCGGATGGTCTAATGCCTGTAACTACAAACCGTATATCCCTAGATCCCACACAATATGTGCGGGTAAATCAGGGCCAAGGCAGATTCAAAGTTCAAGCAATCCACGGCGATTGCTATCTTGTCCTGACGGACAACAAACCCGCCACCTCAAACCGAGTAGCCCACGCACTCCGGTCTGGAATGGTGATGGACTTTGAAGCCCACGACACAAACGTCTGGGTACTTCCAAGAGAAAACGGCTCACAGGTTGTAGTAACGGAATATCTCGGAGGCAACTCCGGAAACCAGTTTGCGTATCAGACCTACTACTCCGCTTATGCTGATGGCGTATCCGTATCAACAGCAACCCCGATCCTGACGCTTTGGAACCCTTCAGGTAACACCCAATTAGTCGAACTTGCCCGAATGATGCTGAGTGCGGACAAAAAATCGACCTACCGCCTCTGGATAACAACTAACGCAGCCGCCATTACCGGCGCCACCTTCCAACCCGTAAACAGTCACAGCGGCATGTACTGCGATTCCCCACAAATGGACGCATCAGCGGTAAGAGCCACTAGTTATAACCACGCACTAATGGACTTGGTAACTGTAGTAATCACCCAACAGCCGAGAATGGTAGACCTCACCAATCCAAACCCCGAAAGAATCCAATTCACCATCCCACCGGGAACCTATCTAGGACTAGAAAGCACCGCCTCTACGGGCATTGCTTCAGGTGTACTAGAATGGGGTGAGATAATCTAAGTCCGAGCAAGAAAGGGGAGTAGAATCAAATGAGTACGAACGGTACTGGAAGAAGGCAACACACTGAGGAATCTAGGAACAAGATTAAGACCACCTTGGTGATAAAAAAGCTCATGGCTCATGTGCTGGAAGATGCAGAAATGTCATCTACTCAGATTCGAGCTGCCGAGATTCTGCTCAAGAAAACCGTGCCTGACCTATCCGCCACACAACTTACTGGCGGTAATGGTGAAGATTCCCTGCCTGTACAGATCAATATGATTGTGAAAGATGGCAGCAAGTCTTGATATTGAGTTTGAACCAAAACTCGCCCCTACATTAGAGCATCACAGATATAAGGTACTCAAGGGAGGCCGAGGATCTGGTAAATCTTGGCATGTAGCTCGGATGTTAGTGCTGGATGCCTACGCAGAGAAACACAGAATCCTCTGCTGTCGTGAGATCCAGAAGTCTATCCGCCAGTCTGTGATTAGCGTCCTTGCTAAGCAGATCGAGCTATTAGGGCTAGAGTCCTTCTTCGACATTCAGAATAACGCCATCTACGGCAAGAATGGCAGCGAGTTTGTATTTGAGGGCTTGCGCTCTAACGTCACCGCCATCAAATCAATGGAAGGCATCTCTCGCGTATGGGTGGAAGAAGCTGAATCGGTCTCCGAGACGAGCTGGCGCACCTTGCTGCCTACCATCCGTGAGGCCGGTGCAGAGATTTGGATTACTTTCAACCCCTATGACGAACTCGACTCGACCTACCAACGGTTTGTAGTTGATCCCCCACCGGATACCGTAGTAGTCCACATTGACTACCTAGACAACCCATACCTTGATAGCGCAACGGTAGAAGAAGCCGAGCTGTTGCAGGCTAAAAACCCCATCATGTACGAGCATATCTGGCTCGGTCAGCCGCTCCAGAACAAGGATGGCGCGTACTACGCTGAGATCATGATGCAGAACAAAGATCAAGTGACCTCCGTGCCTGTGGATAACGCACTCCCGGTCAACACCGTCTGGGACTTGGGCATGTCAGACGCTACCGCGATCTGGTGGTATCAGCAACATGGGCAGGAAATCCGCGTAGTCAACTACTACGAAAACAACAATCACGGCCTAAACCACTACATCAACTATTTGCACGAGTGGCGTGACAAGCACAATATCGTCTATCAGCATCATTTTGCCCCGCACGATATATCCGTCAGGGAAATGGGAACAGGAAAGAGCAGGCACGAAGTCGCCCAGAAAATGGGGATTAATTTCATTCGAGTGCCGAGAGTTGACCTGATGGGCGGCATCAACACAGTCCGCAACATCTTGCATCGTTGCTGGTTTGACGAAAACAATTGCCGCGAAGGTATCCGCTGCCTCAAAAACTACCGAAAAGAGTTTGATGAGCGTAAAGGCATCTTCAACGAAAAGCCGCTCCATGATTGGTCAAGCCACGGGGCAGACGCATTCCGCTATCTTGCTGTATCCTTGCGGAACACACAGACCAGATCCGCGCCAATTCAGGCGTCTGGATTTGATATTTTTTAACGGGGAGTTTTATGAAGATTAAATGTGATATTTCCGGTATTACCCCGGAGCAATCCGTCTTGTGTCTAGCTGTTGAAAGCATTTACGCCCAGCAAAGCCTGACAAGAACTTGCGAGCTGCTTTCTCTCAGCCCGCTGACATTCTCAATGAAAACTAATTTGAGCAAGATTCAGCAGCAGCGCCTCTTTGCTGACGCAGTAGCAAACACCATCGACGGATACACGGGGAGCATTCAGGATGATAAATTGGTTGTATCGCCAAACACCGATGCCAAGCCTGTTGTCACTAAGCGGGGAAGACCTCGTAAGGGCGACAGTGATATTCCGGCAGGCGAATTACAAGAAGTGGCTTAATGCCATTTTAGAGCCGGGATTTAGCCATGTTTGCGTCGTAATTCACAAACCAAACGCAGATGTATTGATTGATCCAAGAATAGGATATACTGAAACAACTGTTTATCCGCCTCTAACCGATTTCGGTTATTTAGGCAAGACAGTCCGAGTTACTCGAAAGGTAAGCATCGGAAGATTAAGGGGAGTGGTTGGGCCATTGAACTGCGTAGAGCAGGCCAAGGCATTTTTAGGTATTAAGAAGTGGTGGATTATCACCCCATATCAACTTTATAAGGAACTGAAAAATGGGCAGCATTTTTTCTCCTCCAAAGCCAAAACCATTTGAGCCGACTGAAGCGCAAAAGTCTCTGGAACGCTCACAATTGGAAACGGCAGCAGGCCAGAAATCTGAGATCGCAGAACGCGCAGCTAAGGCTGGCTCTCGCCGCGCAGGTCGCCGTTCTCTTCTGACTGGTGGCGCAATGGGCGCAGAAGATAAGAAAGAAACTCTGGGCTAAATTATGGATAGCAAGGCACTCTGGAAGCGGTACTCGACGGCCCTCAAGCGTCGGGATTCAAGCTGGTATAGCCACTTTTACGAGTGCTATCGCTACACAGTGCCTCAGCGTGAGGCTCTCTTTGAGTACACCAAAGGCCAAAAGAAGAACACGCACCTGCATGACAATACTGCTATGCAAGCTGTTCAGATTTACGCCAATCGTGTGCAGCAAACCGTAGTCCCGCCGGGCCAGAAATGGATTACTGTAGTACCGGGTGGCATGGTTGATGACGAAGCAATGGTCGATTACTTCGGTGAGCAGATCACGATTGCCGAAGCCCTTGACCGCCTTGCGGATACTGTCTTTTCCTACATCCATCGCTCAAACTTCGATCAGCGCGTCAATGAGGCTTGCGTAGACCTTGCAATCTCTACTGGCGCAATGACCTGCGACTATGACGCGGAGAATGATGAGCTGATTTTCGACTCCATCCCGCTATCTAACATCGTGCTGGCATCTAACGGACGCGGCGAAGTAGCCGACGTATGGCGTAAAAGCAAGATTCCATTACGCGGAATTGACCGAATTTGGCCGGATGCCCGTATCCCTCAGAAGTATCTGGATCGTATGGAAGCAAATCCAGACGAGGAAATCGACATTCTTGAGGGTGTCTGCGAAGAAAATGGCGAATACTGCCTCTATGTGATGATCGAATCCGACAAGGAAGTGATCTACGAAGAGGAATTCGGTGTATCTAGCCCGTGGATTGTGTTCCGCTCACAGGTAGTTTCCGGCGAAGTCTATGGCCGTGGCCCTGTAATGTCTGTCCTTCCGGACATTAAGACGCTGAACGTCATGGGCGAATACTCTCTGAAGTCTGCCGCTCTTAGCGTCCTTGGCGTTTGGACTGCAACGGATGACGGCATCTTCAACCCATATACCTTCCGCATTGCTCCGGGTATCGCTATTCCTGTTTCTTCCAACAGTAATGACAACCCGACGTTGAAGCCGCTGGCTACGGGTGCGAACGTCCAATTCCACGAGCTTGAGTACGAGCGCCGTCGGGATAACGTCAACCGTGCGCTGTTTGCGAAGCCTATTGGCGATATTACCGACCCGACGAAGACCGCCACAGAAATCAGCATCCGCCGTCAGATTGACTTGCAGGAAGCTGGCGCAACCTTTGGCCGTCTCTCCGTCGAACTGGCCGGAGCAACCTTCCGCCGCGCATTTGATGTCCTCAAGATGGCCGGGAAAATTCCCGATGTCACCATTGATGGCGAGAATGTACGCTTGAAATACCTGAATAACATGGCTCGTGCGGCTGAATACGAAGACGCCCAGCTTGCAATGCAGGCCATGACGATGGCTCTGAACTCTGGCGTACCGCCGGAACAAGTCATGCTCGACCTCAAGGTAGAGAATTTTGCGGGTTACATTGCTCGTAAATTAGGCACAGACCCGGAATTGATCCGCACTGAGGCCGAAAAAGAGATGATTAAGCAGCAACAGCAGCAGGCAATGCAGGCTGCCGCAATGATGCAAGCACAACAACAAGCACAATAAGCTATGGATGAATACGATTGGCTTGACGAATCCTCTACTGAGGATCACGAGCGTCAGGTAGAAGAAGCCCGCCAGAAACGAGCGCAGGCTTACTTCAACACCTTCACCTCTTCCGAGGGACAAAAGATCCTAGAGGAATGGGTATCAAGATTCTGCACAGGAGGGGTTCCGGATGGTTCCGCTTCGGTGCGTGAATGCGCCATGCGAGATGGCAAACAGCAGCTTGTTAAGGAGATCCTTGACCAAATTGCGATCACTCAACAACCACGGGGATAAATCATGAGCGAAGAAAGTCTATTGAGCGGCGCTGCCGCCGATGCCGCTGAAACGCAGCAGGAAGCCGCTACAGCGCAGATCAACGAAGAAATCGAAAAGGATGCCGGCCCAGCATTAGAACGCCCTGAGTGGCTTCAGGATCGCTATTTGCAGGGTGGCCGTGGGCTTGAAGAAGCCATCAAAGAACAGGCAAAGGGCTACAACGAACTCCGCTCCAAACTAGGCGGCTTTGTCGGCGCTCCAGAAGAGTACGAATTAGGCTTACCGGAAGGCGCAGAAGGCGAAATCGACGCCGAACTTCCAGCCTATAAGGATTTTTTGAAGGTTGCCAAAGAATCCAATATGTCCAATGAAACGGCTCAAAAGCTGTTCAATATCTTTGTCGGCTATCAGCAGTCCATCATTAACGAGATCGGCGCAGATGCACAGCAGCAAAAGCAGATGCTTGGCGACAAGGCAGATCAACGCCTCGCCGCACTATCTGGCTGGGGCATGAACAATTTATCGAAGGACGATATGGATGCCTATTCCTCCATGTTAACCACCGCTGCACAGGTCGAGCTGATGGAAAAGATTATTTCCAAGACCCGCGGAACCCAAATGCACAAGACTGGCGAATCAGCCAATCTCCCGGCATTTACCGAAGATGATTTCCGTCGCGCAGTACAATCCGAGCGTTATTATTCTGACCCTGCTTATCGCGCAGAGATTCAGAAAAAGGCGCAGGCCATTCTGCCCGGCTGATTGAAATACACTCCAAAATATAAGCCGCCCTTCGGGGCGGTTTTTATTTGTTGCATTGCACAATTAATTTGTTATTATCAGCCTATACGGGTATATCCTGTATTCACATAGCTAGTCGCTACCCGTCCTAAATGGATGGCCCGATTGGAGTGAACGCTTTAATGATTCACCCCTTCCGAGGCCACTGAATCAGGAAAAGCAAGAACTGATTTGTTTAACCATTTAGGAGACAATTATGTCTAAGTATCTTTCTTCAGTCGCTCAGACTGAGTTTGATAGTATGGTCAAGCATGCCTATCAGTCAGCCGGGAAGCTGCGTGGCGCAGTAACCTTGCGTTCTGGTGTGGTTGGCGATACTTATAAGTTCCGTAAGATGGGTAAGGGCTTGGCGAACCAGAAGGCTTCGCAGGCTGATGTTACCCCTATGGACATCTCTCACAGCCTGATTACTTGTACTCTGGAAAACTGGAATGCTCCGGAATACACCGATATTTTCGATCAGGCAGAAGTAAACTTCGATGAAAAGAGCGAACTGGCATCTGTAATTGCTAACGCTCTGGGCCGTCGTGAAGATCAGCTCATCATTGATGCAATGGCATCTGGTACTTCTACCCACACCGACATCACTGCAACCGCAGGTTTCGATGTGGCTTCAGTACGTCAGGCTGGTGCATACCTTGATGGCGTTGGCGCTCCGATGGAAGGCCGCTTCATTCTGTTCAACAAGACTCAGAAGCAGCAGCTCCTTGGCACTACTCAGGCAACCTCTAGCGATTACATGAATGTAAAAGCTTTGGTAGCTGGTGACATTGATACCTTCTACGGCTTCAAGTTCATTCTCGTTGATGATCGTAGCGAAGGCGGTCTTGCAGGCGGCGGCACTTCTTCCGCTTCTGCATGGGCTTTCCATCGTGATTCTCTGGGTATGGCTGTCGGTATCGACATCAAGACCGAAATCAACTACATCGCTCAGAAGACCTCTTGGTTGGTGAACGGTCTGTTGAAGGCTGGTGCTGTTGTCCGTGACAATGACGGCTTCGTTGAAATCAAGTCTGACGACACCGCCTGATAAGGAGACATCATCATGGCATTTTCAGCAGGTACTTTGCAGCGCGTAGGCACTGCTAACTCTGACGGTGGTACTCTCTGGATGTACAAGGAAGCCGAAACTTTGGCTAACGTACGTGCATCTGGTTACTTCAACAACGCAGTAGATTACGGTATGGCCGCTGGCGACGTCGTAATGCTGTTCTGCTCTGACGGTTTTGGTTTCAGCCAGATCGCAGTATCAGGTAGCACCTACTCTGTTGGCGAAGGCTTGACCTCTGCCTAATCACTCCCCGTGATACCGGGAAGGCATCCACATTTGTGGTGTAAGTCCTTCCCACCTAATTTCTGAGGTTGGTATATGGCAACTGCTATTGAAATCTGCTCAAACGCATTTGTAAGACTCGGCGCACCGCCGATTTCTTCATTTACGGAAGGCGGCGCTCAGGGCATCGCAGCAGCAAACCTTTACGAACCCACTCTCCGCGCCTTATTAACGGATCACCGTTGGCGCTTCGCAGCCGCAAAACGCACGCTGGCGCGACTTACATCTGCCCCATTGAATGATTGGGAATACGCATTTCAGCTCCCATCCGATCTTCTGATGCTGTATCGGGTAATTCCTAATACTGATTATCAGGTATACGAAGACAAAATCTTCGCAAACGTCACGGAAATGGACGTGGATTACCTCATGCGTCCAAATGAGGGCTTGTTCCCGGCTTACTTCCAACTCGCCTTGGAATATAAGTTGGCTTCTGAGTTTGCATTGATTGTGACCTCAAACCGCTCTCTCGCGGAAACCTATGAACTGAAGCATGTAGAGCAAATGAAGCGGGCTAGGTTTGCCGATTCTCAGCAATCTCCTGCCGTCGCTGTACAGGCATTTGATTACATTGAGACTCGTTCGTGAGCAAGCAATACAAGGTTCAATCTGCATTCAATTCCGGCGTTCTTGACACTCGACTTCTAGCCCGAATTGATACCAAACAATACTTCAACGGCATGTCCGTTGGAGATAACGTGCTTTGTTTGCCTCAAGGTGGCGTTAAACGCCGTCCGGGAATGAACTTTATTGATGATATTGGTGAGCAATTCCGCGTCATCCCATTCATCTTTTCTAATACACAAGCCTATTTGATGGTGTTTCGCAACAATGCCATTGACGTGTATTACAACGATGTATTTCAAACGACCGTAGTTACGACCTATACAACCGCGGAATTGATGCAAATTCAGTATACGCAGTCAGGTGACACCATGATTCTTGTCCATGAGGATCATGCTCCGGCCCTTTTGCAGCGTATGGGATCTCCGTCTTCGTGGGCTATTTCGAATATTTCGTTTGACTACATCCCGCAGTATGACTTTGACGATGGATCAAGCCCTACCCCAACTAGCGAAGTGCAAGAAATCACCTTCAATAGCTTCACGGAAGGGCAGGACTACAAACTAACGGTTGGCGGCATTGATACGGACAATATCGCGTATTCATCCGACACCGGGACAAACGAAGATCGTATTACTACGGCAATCAACGACCTCGTAAATATCGTCTATGGCGATGTTGCTGTAGCACATACGACCGGCACAACTTACGAAATCACGCTGTCTGGCGCTAATGCTAAGGACTGGCAGCAGATTACTGGCCGCTCTACCTCCGGCGATTACACGGCAACCATTTCCGGAACAACCACGACAGATGGGTCTCCCCGTGAAGAAGATGCGTGGTCTGCAACACGAGGATGGCCCCGCACAGTAATTTTCCACGAAGCGCGTCTTTGGTTTGGCGGATCAAAATCTCTGCCAATTACCGTTTGGGGAAGCCGCGTTAATGAGTTTTTTAACTTCGACCTTGGCAAATCCCGCGACGATCAGGGCATTGAATTGACGCTTGACGTCGATCAATACGACTCAATTAATTGCCTATTCTCTAACCGTCACCTGCAAATTTTTACTGCCAGTGCCGAATATTATGTCCCGGTTTCTCCGATCACTCCGGAAAATCTTGCCATTAAACGTCAGTCAGGCTACGGCGCTAAGGCAATCATGCCAAAAGTAATTGACGGCGCGACCATTTATGTGCAGCGCACTGGCCGCTCCTTGCGTGAATTTGTGTTTGAGTTTGCCGAAGATGCTTATATTTCCAACACCGCATCGCTTTTGGCTCCGGTTCTAATCAATGATCCGGTAGATTTGGCAATTTCAGTAGGCACAACCAATGAAGATGCCAACTATGTTTATTTGGTTAATGGTGACGGCACTGTCGGCGTATTCAATACTCTACGCTCTCAAAATGTTGCCGGATGGTCTCGCTGGGTAACAGACGGCGAAATCATGAGCATCTGTACGCTCGTTGACGAAGTTTATTTCGCAGTCAAGCGCACAATTAATGGGGTGACTAAATATTATCTGGAAGAGGTTGATCCAACCACAGACAGTTATTTGGATAGCTCGGTGCTGTATACCAGCCCCGGAACGGCTACCTTGACCGGATTAGGCCACCTAAATGGCGAAGAATGCCGCGTTCGCGCTGACGATTCTGTACTGAACAATGTAACTCCGGCCTCTGGCTCGGTAACGATTGAACGCGTAGCGGTAGATTCTGCCGAAGTTGGCCTGTTCTTCCGTCCTACGGTAACGACTATGCCTGTAGAAGGTGACACCGGAGCAGGCACAAATCTCGATGGCGAAAAACGCATCGTAAACTGCATGGTATATTTGCAGGAATCTTTAGGCGTAAAAATTAACGATTATACGATTCCATTTAGAACTTTCGGCACTAGCGTATTAGGCACTGCCGTTGAGCCATATACAGGCAAAAAGAATATATATTTATTTGGGTGGTCAAAGACCGCACAAGTTACAATTACACAAGATGTCCCAGCCCCATTAACTCTGCTGGGTCTTAGCTTGGAAATGGAGATTTCATAATGGATCCCGCATCATCAGCAGCATTATTCTCAACCGCAGGCGGAGCAAGTTCGGCACAGGCAACTATGCTTGCGGCGCAAACCGCAGAATTTGGCCTTGCGGGAACTGCACTGACACAACAAGCATTGATGGCAGGCATGGCTCCAGCAATGTCGCTCGGCACGCTCATGTCTGGCGCATCGCTTGGCCTTAATGTTCTGTCTGGCGTACAGGCCGCAGGCGCAGCTAGGACTGCTGCCGCGCAAGAAGCTGAAGGTATGAAAGCTCAAGCATTCCAAGAAAGCCTGAAAGCCAACGAAGAATCAATCCTCCGCCGCGAACGCCTATTGAAAGCAATATCCTCTCAGGCCGCCGCAGCGGGCGCAGGAGGGGCCGCAGGCGGTAGTGCTGCTGCCCTACAGCTTGAAAGCATTGCGGCCTTTGAGCGCGAGCAGAGAGCCGCTGACATCATGCAGCAGACCCGTGAGGACATTTACAAGCGTCGCGTAGCCGGAACCCTTGAAGGCGGCAGACAGGCAGCCCGTGGCGAGCTTCTGACCACCGCGACTAAATTGGCGGAGATTGGCTAATGGCCCGTTTTGAGCAACAAGCAGTCCTGACTGGCATCCAAAGCCCAACTAGGGAGGCCGCTGCTGCTACAGAACAACTCCGCGAATCTTTCCGCAAGGCGGGTGAATTTGGCCGTGTAGCGTGGGAATACAGCCGCGCAGAACAGGCTAAGAAAGCCGCAGCAGAAGTTCAGCATGTTCCGGGCGCTCCGCTTGGTAATCTCAGCCCAATGACGACTTATGGCCGCGCATTCAACCGTGCGAATGAAGCCGGATATATGGCTGCGACAAAGAATCAGTACATGGACGCAATGGATCGGATGTCCCGCGAGCATCAAAATGATCCGGCTGCGTTTGAAAATGCCGCTAGTGCATACCGTAACAGCATGATTGAGAACCTCCCGGCAGAAGTACGCCAGCAGGTTCAATTCGATTATGACCAAACGATGCGCTCAAATGCGGTACAAATCCGCGACCGTGCCGCAAAAATCTCACTAGAACAGACCACGATTGAGCTAGATCGCGCATCCAGAAACATTCTGTCCGAAGCTGCCAAAGCTTCCCGCATGGGCGATAACGATTATCTAGCCCACCAGACGCAACTGTTCTATGACACGGTAATCAATCCGCTAGAGCAATTAGGCCAATCCAAAGCTGCTGACGATGCTCTAAACAACTATCTCGCGCAGGTTGATGAGTCCCGCTATATGGGGCAGTTTGATCGCGCTGTACAGCAAGGCCAAGGCTCTGCATTCATTTCTGACTTCATGCTCAACCCGCCAAAGGAACTAGATCCGGCACAGGTTGAGGCGTACTCACAGAAAATGTCTACGCAGCAGAGGCGTCTGGATTCCTTGGCTGCAAAACGCCAAAGCCAGATGACGTATGAGCAGCAGATTGCGTTCTCCAATACGATGGTCGGCATTGAGTCCGGCTTGATTGGTGGTGAAGAAGCGGTTGCGCGTCTTGATGAGTTTGTGAAAAACGGTTGGATCGACCCAAGCAAGCGCACCAGCGTCATGAAAAAGATGCTCGAAAATGAGCAAAAAGCTATTGATGAGCAGGAAACTTATCAAAACATCCTTGCTGCCGTAAAAGAAGGTTATCCAGTCTCCGCCGAAAAGAAGGATATTGACGGCGTTTACGAAAAATTGATCCTTCCCGGATTGGCAGGACAAGACCCTGAGACGGTATTTAACGCCAGCATTGATTATGTTCGCGGGACAAAAACCGTCCCATCTAAGATGCAGCGTGATCTAAACGCATTAGTTTTGTCTGATAATCCAGAAAACATTAGAAACGCAGCTCGCATCATTGACGCGATTGATGACATTCCGGGCATTACCGAGCAGGCACTCAATACAGAACAGCGCGCATTTATGTCTCAGGTGATTCCGCTGATGGAAAATATGTCTCCTGCCGAGGCTGTCCAAAGAGCAAAAGAACTTACAGATCCAGCAAACGCAAAGCGCGTTGAGGCCCGCAGAGAAATTTTGAAGAAAAAGACGGACTACAGCGCAAATGTGGCTTCCGATCTTGATCCGTGGTTTGGCCCAGACATCAAAGATGTCAACGTCGATCAGATCAATAGTGAATACAAAGATTTGTACGATGCCTATTATTTAGGCGGCATGACTGAAAAAGCTGCTCGTGATGAGGCAATTAAGACCATGAAGCGCAATTGGGGCGATTTCAATGGTTACGTCATGAAGTATCCGCCACAGAATTATTATTCTGTAGCCGGCGATTCCACCTATATCATGAAGCAGCTTGCCAAAGACATCGCGACTGAAACGATAGGCGAGCCTGTAGGAATGGAAAACCTATTCCTCGTTTCTGACGAACGTACCGCTAAAGAGGCAGAGGTTGGCAATCCGACTTATCGCGTCTTGATCGTAACGGATGAAGGGATCAAACCGCTTGTAGGCTTCCGCTTCCGCCCGGATCAGAATGCAGAAATCAAGCGCATTCAGGAAAGAAATAAACGCATGCTCAAAATTGAGGAAGGTACGGTCGAATCCATCCAAGAAGCAGATGCCTATCTCGCGGAAAATGCCCCGGATTGGTATGACGCATCGGGTCGCTCAGAAACGCAGCGTATTGAAGATGCCAAGAATTTCATGCGCGGGACGTATCGCGAGAAAACGACAGTAGATGTCGGCATTCCAGTAGCAGAGTAAAACATGCCACTAATTGAAGACAAAGACGAACAGATCCAGCTCAATCGTCTTGTAGGCGTAGAAGAGTTCGGCCCTGACGAAGAAAAGTACTCGACCCGCGACAAATTGCGGGCTGCATTTCGTCTTGAAAACTCAATCGGGTCTTTGCTTGTAAAGGAGTCCGGACTGCCTGACGGCACTAAAGAAACCGATTTTGATGTGTGGCAACAGCTTGACGAAGAAGAAAAGCTGGATGAGGTATTTGTTTCCAATATCGCATTTGTAGATAACCTTGATGAGCTGAATGCAGTACGTCGCCAGCGTGACCGTGAGCGCCGTGACCGCGAGATTCTGTCTTCTGGCGCATTCACGGAAACCATGCTCGTAGGCATGGCTGACCCGATTAACGCTATTCCTGTGGGTGGCGTTACTTACAAGACCTACAAAAGTGGCGGCAGCATTCTTCAGAATTTTGGCGCTACTGCTACAACTGGCGCACTTGCCACGACCGGAACCGAGGCTGCCCTGCACCTCACGCAGATGGAGAGAACATTTGGAGAATCTGCTCTGAATGTGACTGCCTCTACTCTCTTGACGGGCATCATTGGCGCTACTCCGGCAACCGTTCAGAAATACCTTACTCCAAAGCTAGTCAGCGAAACCGAGCGGGTAATGCACCCAGAAAAGGTAATCGCAGAAGGCGGCAACCCTGCGTTTGAAGATACCTCTATCGGTGCTGCTGTAGTAGACACTGACGCGAAGGTTCGTGGTCGCTTAGCTCAATGGGCAGTTAAGAATCTCGGATGGGATCCTCTGAGCCGGACAATTTCGTCCGATTCTTCGGCTACCCGCCGAGCAGTAAATGCGCTTGCAGAAAACCCGTTAGACATGGACAAGCCGCTCAGCACTAGTGTTGAGTCGATGATTAAGTCGCATGACGGCAAATACTTTGAAGCGATGGAAATCCACGACACGGCCTTCAAAGAATACAAGCGCAATGGCGGAACCCTAAATCGTCGCCAATTCAATCAGGAAGTCGGTAGGGCCATGCGCAATCCGGTGGATGATCCGTTTATCCAGAAATCCGCAGATGGCTGGCGCACAAAGCTATACGACCCGCTCAAGGAAGAATCAATCAAACTGGAATTGCTGCCGGAAGATTTAGACGTGGCTACAGCAGAAAGCTACCTAAATCGCGTCTGGAACAAAGAAGAAATCGCAGCAAGAATGCCTGAGTTTGTCGCCAAGGTAACTTCGTGGCTAGACGAACAGAGCGGCGTAAAGATCCAGAAAAAGGCTGATGTAGAGCGCCTAGATTCCGCATTGACGGAAACCGAAAAGACCGAGGCAAGCCTCTCCCGCCAACGCACTACGGCTGAGAAAAAAATTGCTGAAACTGAAAAGCAATTAGAGGAAGTTCGCGCCGAACGCCAAAAAACGATAGAGCGCGGAATAACAGTAAAAGAAAAAGCAGAGCCAGTTAGCCAAAAACAACAACAATTAGAAATTATTGAGGCCACAAATCCTGCTCCCAATGAAACCCTTACTTGGATTCGGTCAACCGACGACATCCGCACAGCAGAAGAAGTTTTTTCTGATCCTGAATCTTTAACGCCAGACTTTACTGCCGATGATGCAAAAAAAGCATTGGATGCTGGGGAAATTACAGTTTATTCATCTAATCCGATTAAAGATGGATCTTTTGTAACGCCAAGCCGTATGGAGGCAGAATCTTATGCTGGAGGCCGCGGACAAAAAATTTACAGCAAAAAAGTAAATTTATCTGATGTTGCATGGATTGATGAATTACAGGGGCAATATGCAAAAGTTAAGAAAATTGCCCCACCCAAAGAAGCAAAAGCACAGGCCAAAGAAATTTCTGTTCAGGATACTCGCTTACGCAATCGCTCTAATGTGCTGCAAAAACGACTTGAAGGTTATCAAGCTAAAAAGGCCGATCTAGATTCCCGCTTACAAAAGCTAGAGGCAGACCGCCTCAAGACTGCTGGCGAAATCGAAAAGACTATTGAAGGCTTCCCAAGCAAGATTGCTAACGAAGTCCGCGCAATGTTGAAAGCCCGTGAAGGCGTAGAAGCCCGCAGCGTTACCCGCACTCTCCGTAAGGCTATTGAGCGTATCAAGAAAGTTGAATACGAAGATGTAGATAACGAAGCCCTCGCCAGAGAGATCGCAGGCCGCATCATGAGTACGCCGGATGGCAGACTGCCCTACGACTACAAGATCGGAGAAAACTTCGCCAAGGGCATGGCAGGGCCGGAGAAAGGTGTATTCAAGAAACGCTCCTTCCTAATCCCTGATTCAATGGTTGAGGAATTTCTGGAAAGCGACATTGAGCTGCTCGGTGGTCGCTATCTAAAGCAGATTGCCCCGGATATTGAGCTGAAGCGTCGTTTTGACGATGTAGAAATGAAGTCCGTAATTAAGGACATTGAGCAGGATTATGCTCTGCAAATGCAGCGGGAGACCGATCCGGCCAAGCGCCGCAAGCTGAACAAGAAAAAAGAATCAGATATTCGTGATGTTGCGGCAATGCGTGATCGTATTCGCGGCACTTACGGTCAGGTGGATTGGGACAATCCGTGGGTTCGCGCTGGCCGTGTAGCCCGTGACCTCAACTATATGCGCCTTTTGGGTGGTGTCGTTGCTGCATCCTTCCCGGATTTTGCCCGCGTCATCATGGCAGAAGGCATCGTTAATACGTTTAGCAAGGGTCTCAAGCCTCTCGTAACGAACCTCAAGGGGTTCAAGATGGCTGCCCGTGAAGCCAAGCTATACGGGGTAGGCACAGATGCCCTCATGGGCGGCAGAGCAGAGATTATCGCCGATGTAGCTGATTATGCCCGTGGTGGCACAAAAGTCGAAAGACTCACTCGTGCGGCGGCTACGAAGTTCTCCAGCATCAACCTTATGAATCAGTGGACTGGCGGCATAAAGCAGCTTCACGCTGTAGTCACTCAGACCCGAATCATTGACGACCTAAAGAAAGGTATTTACGACAAACGCCTTGGTCAGCTTGGCATTTCCGAGGCAGACGCTAAAAATATCCTTGCCCAGATCAACAAATACGGCGAGAAAATGGATGGCGTCTGGGTTGTCAAATCTAAGGATTGGGACAATCAGGCATTAGCTCAGATGTGGGGCGCTGCCCTCCGTAAGGAATCTGACCGTGTAATCATCATGCCGGGGCAGGAAAAGCCGCTATTTATGTCAAGCGAGCTTGGCAAAACCATTTTCCAGTTCCGCACATTTATGTTTTCCGCTACTCAGCGTGTTTTATTTTCATCGCTGCAAGCGCAAGACAAACATTATATCCAAGGGCTTCTTGGCCTCGTGTCCATCGGCATGATGTCTTACGCATTCAAGGAATGGGATGCCGGGCGTGATGTTTCTGACGATCCTGCCGCATGGGTAGCTGAGGGCATTGACCGCGCAGGCATTCTCGGTTATCTGATGGAAATCAATAACACGGTAGAAAAAGTTAGCGGCAACAATTATGGCCTGAGGCCGCTATTTGGCGTTTCGGCTCCGGCAGCTCGATATGCCTCCAGAAATGCCCTTGATTCTGTAATTGGGCCGACATTTGGCCTAATGCAGGATGGATTCAAAGCAATGAGCGCCATTACTGGCGAGCGTGAATGGTCGGATTCCGATACTCGCGCAATTCGTAGATTATTGCCCGGACAAAATCTCTCGGTTTTACGTCAGGGATTTGATATTATTGAACAGAGCGTTAGCCCGTAATAGGACAAAGACATGAGCGCAACCACGATTATTGTTAATGACGAAACCCCACGCCGCCAATATACGGCTACTGGCGGTCAGACCGTTTTTGATTTCCCGTTTCCGTTTTTCGAGAATGGCGATCTTGAGGTCTACAAAACTCCGGCTGGGCAGACGGCAGACGACGCTAACGACATTTTGACGATTACTTCGGATTACACCGTATCCGGGGCAGACACGCAGAATGGCGGCAAAATTACGCTGACTTCCGGCGCTGCGTCTGGCGACATCATTACGATTCTTCGTGTAGTTGATATTGACCGTACTGCGGATTATCAAGCAGCGGGCGACTTGCTTGCTGAAACCCTCAACCGCGAGCAAGATACCGAGATCATGATTTCTCAGCAGCTTCGCGAAGAAGCTGACCGCTCCATGCGCTTGCAGAAATCCGACATTAAGGTAGACATGCGTCTTCCTGCTTTGGAAGACCGCAGAGACACGATTCTCCAGTTTGATACCAATGGCGAACCTTCTGTCGTTAGCCCAACCCAATT
>Ga0196901_1000679_pt1 | contig 17651 bp, 31 predicted proteins | sample CB_VirMetaG_FD_169099 | JGI IMG/M metagenome (GOLD analysis project Ga0196901, IMG submission 169099) | Freshwater to marine saline gradient viral communities from Chesapeake Bay - CB_1504_1 Viral MetaG (v3) (version 3) | ecosystem: Environmental > Aquatic > Marine > Coastal | place: USA... | reverse complement strand
AGAACTTGTTTACGTCCACCTACTACTTGTGCTGTTACATTAAGCATTGTTGCCTCCTATATTAAAGTAGCGTAATTGCTACAGTATAAATCCTTCCATCGCTGCGAGTACGCATAATAGCGACCCGATTATTAACCAAAATGATATTTCCAGTATGTTCATCTCTATTCTCCTTTAAGTTCGTGAAGTTGTGCTTCACACTTAATGTTTTTTTCTTCCAGAACATCTGCTTTGCGTATATTAATAAACGCTATCAGTATCCACATAATCAAAACTATAAGTTGCATATCTATTCTCCTTTAAGTTCTGGAACACCAAAGTTGATACCTTTATCAACTAATTCGATCATTTCTTTGAGCTTTTTTATTGTGTCTCGCTTTAATTCATGTGTAATTTTTATTTTGCTTTGGGATTCTCTAAGTTTTGACAGATCAAACTCTTTATCACAAAGGTCTTTGTTGTTAAATGCTCTCCCATGGTTGCCATATCTGTCGCCAAAGCTACCCCCTATTATAAGTCCTAATTCTCCCTTGCTTACTTCAATAACCGCAGTGTTGTAATCATCACAAAATTTTATTTTCACCTCTCTATTCTCCTTTAAGTTCGTTCTATAAAACCATCTATGTAAATATAACAATTTGGGATTAATACCCATATCCCTTTATAGTTCTTTGGCAGTGTGTCCCTGTGCTGCTTTCTACCTTTTTCCACTTTTGCGGTATCAAATGACCAGCATTTTTTAGAACCGCCTAGACCGCAATGATACTCTTCGTTATAGCAACCATAACAATCTGACCTTTTTATTTTTCTACTCATCTCTATTCTCCTTTAAGTTCTTTGCTTAGTTCACTATATAACTGCATTGCAATTCGTTCCAACATCTTTTCATCAGCATCAAGAGAATCAATTAATATATTTAGTGAAGTAAAAGCACCTGCCATAAATGCTTGCCTAACTTCTTTCTCTTGTATTTCACCTATCTTTATATCTTTGTAAATCTTTGATATGTAGTTGTTAAACTCTTTTTTAATCATCCCTCTATTCTCCTTTAAGTTCTTTCAATGTTTGTCTAGCTGTTTCTCCCATTTTCTTCATGCTAGTCATTTCTTCACACAATTCCAGCTCTCCTGTATTATCGACACAGCACTCGTAGGCATAAAACTCAATGCATTTAATTGCTTTATTTAATTTTTTTTGCAACTCTCTAGGTAAATCATCTTCACAATCAGCACAAAACGCTCTTTGACCATAGTAGTAGAGTTTTTTATCATCGCAGGTATCGCATACAGGTAGTTTCATATCTCTATTCTCCTTTAAGCACATACTTTGCTATGTCAATTTGCAGCTCTCTTTCAGCCGCATAGTAAGCCGCCCAGTAAGCCGCCTTCGCCCAGTAAGCCGCCTTGTCAGCCGCATCTTTTAAATCTTCCATATCTGCGTTATGATTTACACTTTCATTCATAATTAAAACCAGAGTTTGAAAGTCTCTAACTGCTTGCTTGTCCGATTGGCATCTAACCATACAATAACAAGCGAATAATCTGCATTGCCTCTCTGTTGCTAGTTTTGAAAATACCCAAATGCGATCATCAGGTGGTATGTGTTTCATATCTAACAGTTCTAGGAGAGTAAATTTCTCATCATCCGCTATGTGTTTAATCGGGTCATAGCAGGGCTTATGTTTTCTTATATCTTTGTTGGTGAATTTGCCCATCTCTATTCTCCTTTAAGTTCTTCCCGATGATTACAGTTATCGGGATTACTTTAAAGCAAATCCCACTCTTTAAGAGTTTTCCAATCTGGTTCACCAACTTTATTCATGTCAGTAACCCTTCTAAAACATTTCAACTTGAGTATAGGTGACTGCCAAGCGTAGTTAGAAACTCTCATTTCATTCCCTTGGTTCCCTCCAGCTACTGCAATGATCATACGGTTAACACTTTTTACAAATCCTACATGACCTTTCCAACTGCTAGTCGTACTTTCAAAAACTGCAATATCACCTTGCCTGACTGTAGAGGTTGCAACTTGTTTACCATACGTTTCAAACGAACGTGCAGTAGGTACAGCGTCAGACATCTCATATCCTGCTAACTTAAGGCAAGCGTTCAATGTACCTGCACAATATGAGTCATCATCAGTGAGTGTAGGAAAACCTACGTACTTCCACATCTTATCGATGCGAGGATCACTCTCACCTTGTTTAGGGTTCTCTTTCCAACCCTTCTCAATCATCTTCATCATGATGTCGTAAGGTGTAATAGTGCAAACTTTCTGTGCAGATTGTGGAACATTACCAAGACGACGGTTTATTTCGTGAAGTAGTTCTGCGTCTGTGTAGTTGTTTAACATCATTATTCTCCTTTATTATCATTAACAAAACTCTTCAAGTCTTCAACGTGACTTAAAAGAATCATTGCTTTCTTAAGTCCTAAGTTTAGTAGCGGTTTAGGTTCTACAGGTTTTCCTGTATTCGGATCGAACTTTTTCTTCTTCTCACCGTTCTCATCTACTTCGTAAACTGAAAACATAGCGTTCCCTTTAAAGCTGTTCTCGAATCTCTTAGTGTCCATAATCTCTCCTTAAAATAAAAAGTCCCGTTTTGTTTGTGCAAAAATTCTAAGTTGATGTAAGTTTAAAATTTAAGTTTATCCAAAGTGGGACCAGACTTTGAATCTGTTATACCGATACTTTTTTGATAAATAACTTCTTATTCTCTCTAGACTTCTCAAAAGTCCAATCGAGTTTATGGAAAGAACACTTTTTAATAATCCTTCTAACACTGTTAGCTACACTTATATCAGTGTCGAATGGTTTATCACCTGTTCTAAATAACTCTATACTTATTTCATTTAGAGTTACCTTTTTACGTCCAATGATCTTAATGATCTTTTGTTCTCTTTCACTGAAAACATTCACTACTTGCTCCCGATTATAATTTTCTTAGCTTCTTCTATATAATATTTCCAATCAACGTCACTCCAATCAAAGTCAGTAGCGACGTTGCATTGTTTCACTTTCCATCCCGATTGAACAGAAGTTTCTACAGTAGCGTACTTACCCCTACTCTTGGTATGGATACGTTCATCCCAAGTATCTTTACCAATCTCGTTCATTACTCTGTTAAAGTAATCATCTTTAAGTTTAGGTTTACGTTTATATTGTCCTATCTCACCTTTAGGAGGTGCGATCTTTTTCATCGACTCGCCTTTAGTTGAAACATAATAACGAACAGTTCTTAACTGTTGTTTATCTCCAATAAATAACTTCGACTGACCTGTAGCTTTGTAACGTAACATAAAATCAAAAGGATCTGTTACAAGTCTTAACGCCACCTCTACTGGCCATGAGTGAGTCATAACTTTCTCAGCAGCTTTCTTAGACGCAAGGTTCGAGAAATCTTTGTTCCACCAACCGCTATAATCCTTTTCATTCAATGGATACCAGTAAGCACCTTTACGCTTCAACTTACCATCCATTGTCTCAGCAATGTAATTATTTACGTCTCTGATCCACATACGACTATAATCAACTCGCTCCAGGACAAGACCTGTCATTTTTTCCCACTCGTTACACCATAGTTTAAAGAGGTATTCGTACTTCTTATTTAGACGCACTGTAATACCGTCAGTGTTACCTTGGATTAATTCACAGTCTGGAATAAGGTTCATCATCTCCACAAGCTGAAGTATTTGAAGCTGTCCATTTATCGTTACTGAAAACGTCGCTTTTGGGTCATATAGCGGAGAATAAGGATTATTGAAGTTTCCATAAGCACCGTTGTTAGCAAGCTTTAAAACGGCATTTTGAGACGTTCCTTTAGCATATTTCTTCCTATCGTCTCTAATCTGCCTGTAAGCGTCTGTAAAAGTCTCTCCAAGATGCTCAGGACCAAAGCGGTTAGCAATTGCCACCGATGGATACATTGCAGCAACGTCGATGTCAATTATCTGATGAGTGTCAGTAGATTTAAACACTTTATTTTCTGCAGATGCGTGAACTCCACCGACTCCGAAATGAAAGTCAAGACCTGCTAAATGAGTTTCAAGCTTAGGACGTTCACTTGACGAAAGGTGTAGTTTTTGCTGCTTGAACCAAGACAACACTTCGTTGAAAACATCGGTTCTGAAATATATTTTAGGAAGGATAATATTGTTAAAATCAATCGTCTCTCTGAAGGTTTGCTTAGGTTTATTTCCACTGAAACATTTATTTCTTCCTAGTCGGTTTATTAAATACTCAGTACCTAATTTAATATCAGAATAATTAAGAACATCTCCACGTAGTACACCATTAGTTAAGTATTCTCTACGCATATCAATAAGGTGTTCATTCTTAAGGAAAAACTTCTCAGTCTCTTGTACGTCGTGAATGTTGTATTCTTTTAACAGATCCTTCTCTTGGTCATTTAGGTTTCTTATATCGAAAGGAAGATCCTCAACTGAATGTGATCTCATAGCGAACTGTAAAGCTTTTAAACTTGTTCGTTTTGCTTGATTATCAAAATGGCAAACTTTCATAATATCTATTTGAGGGATTAGTCTTTCAGAAGGTTTTATAAATTTAAAACCTCTTCCACCATTACGTTGTCCATTAATGATAGTTTGAGATATTTGAAAAGCTTTATTGTGATCAAAGGTGTAAGGATTAATCATAACCTCATGAATAAAAAAGTAATCATAACCAATATTGTTGAAACCGATCATCTCAGCGTTAACATTTCTTAGATACGAAAGGAAGTTTAGTAACTCGTTACGTTGGTTCATACGATCTGAAATCTCAAACATATAAATGTCATCTGAGTTTTTGAATTTACCACAATATGTAAAAATGTTGGGGTAAACCTCTAAGTCATACGTATGATAGTTACTCATTACTAAACTTCCTTCTCAATTACTGAGGCATTGGTACTGCAGGCATCATCCCGTTAGCACTAGAAAGGGTTACAGGTGGTACACCTCCATTCACCATAGGCGCAGTAGCCTGTGTTGGGGTTGCAGGTACGTTTCCCTGAGCTGGCATTGCAGGTACAGTTACTGCAGCTTGAGTAGGTGGTTGCATGTTCCCAGGTAAAACTCCGTAATGAGGATCTGCAGTAGGCATTGCTGGAGCTTGTCCAGGCATTGCTGGAGCTTGTCCAGGCATTGCTGGAGCTTGTCCAGGCATTGCTGGAGCTTGTCCAGGCATTGCAGGTGCTTGTCCAGGCATTGCAGGTGCTTGTCCAGGCATTACAGGTGCTGTATCAGCTACGACTTGACCTGTATAAGAAGGTGCAGCAGCTCCGAAAATCTGATCTCCACTAGGAGCGTTGATAATTTCTTTACCAGCTTGAATAAGTTGAACAGCAGATGGATTCAAGTAAAGTCCAGCTTTCCCCTGACCCTTAGCAGGGTGCGCTTTAATGTTAAGTTGTACATTAACGTAGTCACCTACTTTAATACCGTCGCTTACCAAGATGTTATTACCACCTTCAAACTTAAACCATTTGACAGGAATACGAGTTGTACATGCTAGAACGATATGACCTGCGTAACCTTCTTTATCAGCGTAAGGTTTACCGTTATGATCAACTCCATCACCATCTTTATATTTCATTGCAAATCCTGGAGGGATCTGACCACTTGGAAAAAGTGTAAAAGCTTCTTGATGTAAAGCGTTCCATATTTTTGTAAACTCTTCAGCAGCTTGTCCTGTTGCAGGATCAATCTTAGGGATTGCTAAACCAAAACCATATTCTACTACTGGTTGTCCGTCAGCTCCGTAAACCACTTGGTTAGTATTGTAGTCAGTCTTTTGTTTACCTTCAAATAAGCTTGAACCTACTCCCCATACAATACGTCCCTGTACTACTAGATTTTGTCCATTACTTTGTTGTGTCATAATTATTGTCCTCCTTTAGGATTATTTGCACCAAAGATTTTATTTCCTATGTCTGTTGCATCTTTCTTAATTAGTTTCACACCTTTAAACTTTTTCTCACTAAGTTGTTTAACTAACTCTCTAGATACTCCTATTTTCTCAGCTTTCGCTGGTGTCATAAACGTTTTCTCGATCACGTTCTTACCTGTCATCATCTCTAAAGATTCTGGGGTAATCCCACTCTTCCACGTCCTGTTACCGTATGTTTCAGTTTGAACGTAACCTGGAATTATTTCACCTTGCTTTATCCTTAAAGATCCTAACTCAGTAAGAGAGTCTTTCTTGATCTTTATAACTTCTTCAGCTCTCTTTACTTGGTCAAGTTGTCTAGATAATTCATCATTAGTTATACTGTCTTGATGAAATTCTGTAGTGATTTCCAAGGAGCGATAGAAAAGACGATTGAAAGCAGTACAAGCTTCAGCAGCACCCATGCAATACTTACACTTGTCACTAGTTTGGAAGTCTCTCTTACCATTGACAAGTTCTTGCATCCTACTTTCAATCTTTTCCTTATACTCAATGAGTTCTGAGTAACTTATAACCCATTCTCTAGTCGTACCGTCTTCATGGTGTGGTCTAGGTTGATGGATCTTTAAAGAGATTTGTTCAAAAGCTTTACCTCTTCTAATTACTTCACCTATTGCGTAAGCGAGTAGTTGCCAGTTCTCTTTAACTTCTACGATACCCCATCCGTATTTAAGATCTTCGACACAAAGTCTTCCCTTGGTATCTACAAAAGCAATATCGAATTGACCTTTAACCCAAACACCTGATGAAGTTTGCCAATCAATTCGCTGTTCGCAAAGAACTTCAGAAGCAGCACGACTCTTAATGTCTTCAGCGATTGGATCACAATAAAACTTCATGTCATCATCAAAGTAAATACCATTGGACGATACATTAGTTATAGGTTTATTAGTAAGTAACCTTTCAAGATACTCACCTGCTGCTGTACCTTCTTCTGCTTGAGGTGTTGTACCAGTGTCAGGTAAATCTAAGAACGTAAAACCTGCGCATACCATAGGACGTGCAAGGCCTGAACATCTTATATACATAATTACACCTTTTGAATAAATCCAAATTGTACAAAACTTTCAAACATTTCTTTCTTTTGTTCATCTGAAATATTCCAAATCTCAGGAACATTGAAATAAGTTTTAAGTTGATTGATATAATCCTGTGTAACTTTCCCTTCACTAATAAGGCTTGCTAGTACCATCGGAAAGTTTTGTTTAAAACTATCTAATGTATGTCCGTTACCTGCTGGCATTACTGGAGCAGGTGCTACAACTTGAGTAGGTTCCGTTACAACTTCAGTAGGTGCTACGTGCAGATGAGCAGGTTGTTCAACTACAGGTGTACTCTCAGTAACTGGTGCAAGTGGAACTGCTGGAGGATTAGCTGCGTGTTGCATCTTATCTTTGAGTTCATTTTCAACTGTAGTAATGAGAGATGCTTCAACACCTTTTTTATTTTTCCAACCACCATCTTTCTTTTTAGTTTTAGTGGAAGCGTGAATACGCTTATCCCACGGTAAACCTCTTGAGTCTAAACCGTCTTCAGATGCAACTGCTTCTGCAATCACATCTTCAACTGGCTTGTCAAGGTCTGACATGTCTTTACTAATTTGAACACTTGAGTCAGTCTGTACAGCTAACCCTGTATTCAATTCTTCGTTTACATCAGCTACAGCTTTTTTAAGCTCATCTAATGTATTACCTTTCACTGTTACTTGATACATTGTTGTTACTCCCTTGGTCATTGTTAACATTGTTAGGAAATAAATTAATAAATAAATCCTTTACAAAAGTCAAGAAATAAACTTAAATATTTTCCATGATCAAATTAAGACCGTATCAAGCGAAAGTAAAAGCTGAAATATTTGAAGCGTGGAATAATGGAGTAAAAAATGTTTTACTCGTCATGCCTACAGGTGGTGGTAAAACTAAGACTTTTTGCTCATTAGTTATCGATACTTTAAATAACCAAGGAGCAGGTTTTCCAACTGCTATAATGGTTCATAGAAAAGAACTAGTTCAACAAATTTGTCTAACATTAGCTGAAGAAGAGATACCTCATAACATCATTGCTGCAAGAAAAGATATAAAAGGCATCATTGCTGCAGAAAGAAGAATGTTTGGAAAACAATTTTATAATGCTCAAAGTAGTGTAACAGTTATTTCAGTCGATACGTTGAACGCACGTTATGAAACTTACAAGCATTGGTGTAAAGGTATCAGACAATGGATCACTGACGAAGCAGCTCACGTTCTAAAGGAAAACAAATGGGGAAAAGCTATTTCCTATTTTGAAAACGCAAGAGGACTCGGAGTAACTGCGACACCTGAGAGACTTGATCGTAAAGGTTTAGGTTCTCACGCAGATGGAGTCTTTGATGTTATGATTGAAGGTCCTCCTACTCGTTGGATGATTGATCAAGGGTTCTTATCAAAATATAAAATTGCTATTCCAGATTCAGACTATCAACAATACTTAGAGAAAAATTCCAACACTGCAGACTACTCAAAAAAAGCAATGATGCAAGCTTCTCAAAAATCTCACATTGTAGGAGATGTTGTTGAGAACTACCTTAAATTTGCTAAAGGTAAGCAAGCTATCCTTTTCGCTTCAGATGTTAACACTGCTAAGAAAATGCAAAAGGAGTTTGAAGATAAAGGTATCGTTGCAAAAGCTCTCGACGGTACTACCCCAGATGCTCAAAGACTAGACGCTCTCATTAAATATAGAGAAAGAGAAATACAAGTTTTAATTAACGTTGACCTCTTTGATGAAGGTTTAGATGTTCCTGGCATCGAATGTGTTATCATGGCACGTCCTACAAAATCACTCGGTAAGCATCTTCAGATGATTGGACGTGGACTTCGTATAATGGACGGTAAACCGCACATGATTTTAATCGATCATGTAGGTAACGTAATGGAGCAGGGACTACCTTGTAAGATAAGAAGTTGGACACTAGATAGAATTAAAAAGAGTGGTAAGAAATTAAACTTCCTAAGAATCTGTTCAAACTTTAATTGCAACAGTCCTTACGATAGAGCGTTGACTGAGTGTCCTTGGTGTGGAGAGGAAGCGATTAAAGCTAGTCGTAATTCTGACGGTTCAGGTAGAATCCCACCTGCTCAAGTTGACGGTGATCTATTCCTTATTGATCCTGAAACTATTAGAGAGTTAGAAGCTAAAGCACAACTCGAAGATCCTGGACACATGGCCAAGAGAGTTAGCTACGCCGTAAATCCTGCAGCAGGATTGAGAGCAATGAAACAACAAGGTGAAAGAATTGCTACACAAAAAGAACTCGCTCAAGCAATTGCTCAATGGGCAGGTGAAATGAAAAAGTTCTACGGCTACTCAGATAGAATGATTCACAAAAAGTTTTATATACATCATCAAATGACAATCACAGAAGCTTTAGGTGAACCAAAAGCAGAGATGGAAGCGTTGATAAACAACGTTGGAAACGGAGGGTACTATTAATGAAACCTACATTAGTAGCATGTGAAGAAAGTCAAACTGTAACTAAAGCGTTAAGAAACGTCGGAGTTGAGGCGTATAGTTGTGACTTATTGGAAACTAGCGGTGATAATCCTGAATGGCATATAAAAGGCGATGTTTCAAAAATCCTTAACATGGGGTGGAACGCAATTTTTGCTTTTCCACCTTGTGATCATCTAGCTGTATCAGGTGCGAGATGGTTTAAAGAAAAAATAGCAGATGGTAGACAACAACAAGGTATAGACTTCTTTATGATGTTTGCAAATCATGACTGTCCTGTAAAAGTTATTGAAAACCCTATTGGAATTATGTCTAAAAAATGGAGAAAACCAGATCAGATAATTCAACCTTGGCAGTTCGGTAATCCTTTTCAAAAAAGTACATGTATTTGGTTAGAAGGTCTTCCGAAACTTATACCTACTAAAATAGTAGAGAAAGGTGAGTTTTATATTTCCCCTTCCGGTAAGAAATTACCTAAGTGGTATAGTGATAATAAAAACGCAAAAGTCAGGTCAAAAACTTTTCCAGGAATAGCTGAAGCTATGGCGAGTCAGTGGAAGGAGTATTTAATATGAAAGATGAATCAACAGTACAACAGGAAGTTCAGATTCAAGCAAGGTTTTATAACTGTAACCTTATGAGAAATAATAACGGAGCTTGTATAGATGATACAGGTAGATTAGTGCGTTACGGTTTGGGTAACATCTCTAAGAAGCACCAAGAAAACTCAGCTTCGAGTGACCTTATCGGTTTCACTAAAGTTAAGATAACTCCTGAGATGGTAGGAAAAGAAGTAGCAGTGTTCACTGCAGTCGAAGTGAAAAAAGAAGCGTGGACACATGAGAAGAAACTCGACAAGCATGAAAGAGCACAAGCAAACTTTATGACATGGATAAAAAATAACGGTGGTTTTGCAGGCTTTGCAAAATCAATCAAATGTTTAGAAAATATATTAAGGTTTTAAATGTTTAAAATATTTCCAGCCACTCTCACTCACGACGGGCGTAAAGTTCCAGTTAAAGGTTTTAATTGGAAAGAAAACTGTACAAGTGACTCGAATGTAATTAATACATGGGCGCAACAATATCCTCAACTCAAATTTTATGGAGTACCTACAGGGAAAATTAATAATCTCTTGGTACTTGATGTGGACGTAAAAACAGGCGGTCTTGAAACAATTAAAAAGTACCATGTACCCTTAACAATGAGTCAACGTACAAAATCTGGAGGGGTCCACTACTTTTTTAAGTATCCTGACAACGGAAAACACTACGGAAATAGAGTAGGTTTTGATGATGGTCTAGATACTAGAGGTGAGAACGGATATGTTATATTTTACGGCACTGACTCCACTCCAATTGCCGAAGCTCCTGAATGGTTACTTGAGCAATGTTACACTGAGAAGAAAGCCGAAGTGAACCCCGATGAAATTGTCAAAGTCGCTCCTGAAATCGTCCAAAAAATGCTTCAAGAGTCATGTGATAATATCCGCAACGCTCCTGAAGGAGAGTCGAATAATGTACTCAATGTTGAGTCATACAAAATAGGTCAATTAATCACCTCCAGCAGCATAGACCGTAATACAGCTTTTAACGAACTATTTAAAGCAGCAAAAGATAGAGGTAAACCAGATTACGAAGCACAAGCTACAATCAACTCAGGCTTTAAAGGTGGTGAAGCAAGCCCTATCACTTGCCCATTCGGAAACATTAGGCCAGAATTAAATATACCAATCGAAGAAACACCTGTTAACGATAGATGGACACCGAGTTTCTTTAACCGAAAGGACTTAACTAATTTGAGTAAACTTAGAAAACCTCAATTATTTAAAGATTGGTCCACTGAAGACATTCACATCACAACTGCCGATGGTGGTACGGGTAAAACAACTCTAAAACTATGTGAAGCGATAGCACTTGCTTTAGGAGAAAGCTTCCTTGGCTTTGAATGTAAAACTCCAGGACGTACACTGTTTATCACTGGTGAAGATACCAAGGAAAAGCTAGGTGCAATGATCGGTGCGATCCTAAAACAAATGGGACTTCTCGACGGTTCCCCTGAGAACGAAAAGAAAGTTAGAACTGTAATGGACTCAATACTTGTAAAAAAAGATAGCGATCTGTGTATTATATCAAAAACTAAACAAGGTTTTATAACTGTAAACCACGAAGCTTTTCAAAAAGTAGTACAAGCAATAGAAGACATAAGGCCAAAGATGATTGTCTTCGATCCTATCTCAAGCTTTTGGGGATCTGAAGCAGCACTTAACGATATGTCAAAAGCTGTCGCAAAATTCATGGGAATGTTAGTAGAAGAAAGCAGTGCTTGTGTTGAAGTCATTAACCACATGGGTAAATCATCCTCTTCAAATAAAGACATGACTCAATTTGCAGGTCGTGGAGGAACTGGACTACCTTCTCACGCAAGGGTATCGAGAGTATTACGTCCTGTTTTTGAAGAAGAGTTTGAAGACTTAACAGGCATGACATTACAAGACGGTCAAGCGGCAATGCTTTGTAACGTGAATAAATTCAGTGACGGTTCACCACTTTATAACAAGCCATTTCTCATTTTAAGAGAAGGTTATCTATTTTCTAAGATCGAACTCATTGAACAAAAAGTAAAAGAAGAACAAAGTAAAGCAAGCGACAACGAAAGGATATTCAGTTTCATTAAGTCCGAACGTAATGAGCAACGTTATCCTACAAAAGATGTAATTATTGCACATTTTATGGGAAGTAATGACAAGATAAGTAAGGATAAAGTAAACAGAGCTTTATCGGTATTAGCATATACAGGACACATGGGCGAGATGATAAAAGCTATCGAAAACCCTGACATCGAAGCAGGTGGAAAAGTCTACATAATAACAGATATGAGTGGGAAGGAATTATGAAGTACCCTGTTATAAACGGGATGAAAGAATGTGGAAACTGTAATGAAGTGTTACCCTTAGATAGATTCAGCTTCACGTCACCAAGGAAAGGTCATAAAAAAGGTTATCGATCAGCTTGTAAAAAATGTCGATCAAAGCAAGTCCATCAAAAAGTAATGGAACGCAAGCTTGAAATGTTCCCTAACATCTATATTCAATGTACAAATGAATCGTGTAATTACATCTGGGATAGAGGTCGTGATAAGTGGTGTCCTAAATGCGGTCATGCTGGAGAGTCTAACGCTTAAGTCTCTTCTCAAATATCTTTATAAGTCTTTTTATATTTGTCTTGGCAATTGGAGTATCTGCTAAAAGTAATTGATCATTTAAACGTTGAATCGCATCTATTATTTTCTGTTGTTCTTTACTTACGTGTTTACCCATATCTAAAGTATGACATTATGTTAACGGTAAGTGAACCTATAAAGAAATGATATTTAAAAACCACCAAGAAAGCACGGTTTCTTCCCTGGTGGAACGTCGGATAATGAATAAGTTTGTGTTGTTATTGTTGTTTTAAAATATCCGACTATTTTTATTAAAACTCTCTTATCAAATGAGGATACTTGTCAAAAAGTCTGACAAGCCTGCTATTTGTCACGCTTATATCACGCTTAGAAGCTACCCACAACATGACAGCTTGTATCGATACCCCAAGGATCTCGGAAAGTTCCTTTTGACTTATGCCATGCTTGTCCATAAATGCTTGTAACTCTTCAGCATTTATTTTCTCACTCTTATTTTTCAATTGTCCTGGTATTGGTAACATCTCACTCCCTCCATTTTTTCGACTCATTATAAGCGATATAAATTAGTGCAATTGCAGCACCTAATAGTAAAATTAAAACTTGATCAATCATTTCACGTTCCATATAATTTCTCTAATTAATCCAAAGAAACAAACAACTGTTGTAATTGTTGAAAGAAATAGTGCGATTGTCCAATATGTTAAGTTACTCATTACACTCATCTCCTTTAAGTTCTTTAATCGAATCATCTCTCACGATTTTAAATACTCCAGTATTTAGAGTTAAAGAAGTTTCAACTACAAAGTCTAGTCCACAACCTCCACTCTCATCGTCACAGTTAGTGAGATATAGACGCTCAACCTCATGTGAGTTGATCCTTTCTCTGTTAACAAAACCGCAGTACGGACATACTATATCTTTGTGAAAAATTATTTGCATCTCTAATCCTCCCCTTCAAACTTCTTTTTAAGTCTTAAATATTGATCATACTGTTTAGCATCACGCTTAGTTCGTTTACGTGGCCTATTCTTAATTCTGTAGTAAAGATACCCTTCAGGATAAGCAGGATAACCCACTCTTCGCTTAGGTTCGTAACCTTCAATTAGATCAAGTCTCAAACAATCTGCGAACACTGCCAAGAGAACTTCTCTATCAGGTATCATCATATTGTGACGACATAACATTAGCATGTCTAAACTCATACCGTCATCTAAGCTTCTCAAAAAATCTAACAACTTCCCACCTTCATCAGCGTAAGTCATATCCTCAAACTCATCAGCATCAGGTAACGTCAAATCATACCCGAAAGGATCATCACTACTAAAAGTCTTATCCACCATTTGAGCTATAATCCTGGAAATAGGTAACTCAACCTTGGCAGCATGGTCCTTAATTGCATCTGCTACGTGATCAGGAATGTACGTCGTTAGTGACGTGAACTTGCTTGTCTTCTTAGCTTTCATCTCTTTACCTCTTTTATAACTTTGTCTATCTCACTCAATTCCTTGGGTTCAAAAATAAAAACTCCATAAAAAATGAAGTACAGAATTGCTGCTATCAGCATCTTTTTATTATCGCTCATTTAATAATCTATATACTCGTAAACGTTGCAACCGTCTTTGTCGCTCTCATCAACCCAAAAGATATGAAAATCTCCAGCGTACCCCGTACCGTCGCATTGTTCACAATCTGGAGAATCATCACAGTCACAACGGTTAGATTCTAAAATGATATCGACCTCAGACGAATCATAAGGTCCAATATAAAGTTGCTTTCCTGACCAACACTGGATGATTATATCTTTATCTTTAAAACTCATTGCTTCAACCCTATGTGTTGAGTGTTAACTATTCTAATAGGTCCCATAATATGATCAGCCTGTTCATAACATTTCAAACGGATCTCTTCAGTCGAGTGAGTAAACCCGTCCATCATTACGTCAATTTTAAAGTCGTGAAACTCACCTATAACATGTAAAGGACGGCCAAATATTTTAATACTGTAGATCGTCTTGAGTTTAGTCTTCATCTTTAATCCCTGTTAAGTCTTCCTTAAGCTTGGCGTTGCGTTCCAAAGTCTTCTCTATCGTCGCGCTCATGTTAACCATTGTTGAGTTACTCGATCCTAAATTGATGATAGTCTTTTGCTCATGAGATAACTCGCAGATTCTCTTCTCTTCAAGTCCTTCAGGTTTAATATAAAGAGTTTGACGTTCTCCATCATACCCCCAACGTTCGACGGTCATTTTAAAGCGCATCGTCTCCGTTTTGAACACTGTTAACCACTCGTAAAGTTCAACGACTTGCTTTAGATTATCCCTAGTCGTTAGATGTCTTATGTCTTGGCATAATACGCGATCAACCATGTTGTAAAGTGATACAGTGTTGAACGTTGATGTCTCACTTCTAATAATTAAGTAAGGTAATTTTTCCCAATGAACCAAGCGGCATTCCCTCGTTGAACCGTCTTCATAATGATGATCATCATAAGCAATTCGGTCCTTAATAGTCTTATACATTGCTTTGCTCAACACTAACTCAATTCCGAAATTTTCATAACTCCCTAACTCTTTTTGCGGAATCTCTCTCCATTGCATATCAGCTTTTAATTTCCCTCTAGTGTACTTGGGGAGTTCCTGGAGTGACTTGTAAACCTCATCTCTATGCGGTCCTGTCCAGGTTAATATTTCATTATCTAATTTACGTCCGTACTCTTTAGACTCATGAACAATGTTCCCTAACTCATCTCTAACACTAAATTTTAAACTCATACTAATTCCCCTTTTTCGTTAAATTCATAACCGTTTGCTTCACAATGTTCATTTAAATATTCATCTTCAAACATTGACTCATATTCATCATGAATTGACTTAATATAAGAATCAAAACACTCTCTTAAAGTCTCGTCGTTGATCTTTTTGCCCTTGAAAAACTCTCTTAAGTCCTCGTCGTAACATACACCAGTTAACGGGCAATCTTTCTTCTCTTCTAATAGTTCCTGGAGTAACTCATAAGTATTGTGATAGCTAGTGAACGGTACAACACTTATAAACTCACCACGATCAGGGACGCATGATATAGAATAATCCAAACGGCAATCTATATGCTTGGCAAACTCTTCCAACGTGTCGATTCTTTCACTCATGCAATGTTCATATAGATCATACTTATATCTAAAGTTATCTTTAATTTTCTCCTTAAGTTCTGGAGAAGCCTCTTCAAACGTGTAGACTTTAATAGTATAAGTTATCTCTCTCATGACTCTACTCTCCTTTAAATGGTATTGAATAATTAAAGTTATGATCGAAGCTACTAATCTCAATGCTGCAAGTCTCACCGTTAACAACAAAGTTCACGTCATTAACCTTAGTTTCCTTCAATGCCAAGGTAACTCTATACAATGTATATAAGTTGACTTTATATCCCTTGGTTAACGTGGAATGTTCAAACGTATTAAATTCTTTTGAATGGCCGTTGAACCTGGTAGGCTTGACGTCTTTAATAAGCTGGTACAAAGCCTTGACTGTTATCGTTTGCATTACAGTAACCTCCGAAGTCGTTCAATACGTTGTTCAAGTCTTATAAACCTGGAAATATTTTCACCGCCAAAGATGCCATGACCTTTAGGGAACTTTTCATCTCTCAATTTAATAAGACGTTCTAAAGTTCTTTCAATCAATTTCTTTCTGTTAACTCGATATTCTATAACTCTCATGACTAACACTCCTCTATCTTGGCATTGAATTGATTGAACATAGACATTCATCAACATATTCAAAGAAGTTAATATAAGATCCTTCAGCACTGTCATTAAAATCTAACTCATGAGACGCATTTTCTAAGACTTCTTTTTTCTCTTCTTCAGTTACATTAAAATTGTGATCAAGTTCAAATTGTAGAGCTTCCTTAATATTCATGACTAACACTCCTGGTCCGGTTGCATACATTGCTAAATTCTTAGCAATGTTTCGACTCTTAAAGTCTCATCAGTGCAACTATTTACTTAATAACTTAGCTACCTCTTCAACACTCAATGATTTCTTTCCAGCGACAACGTTAGATTTCATCCCTAATTTGGCCACTACTTCTTTAAATCTTTTGCCATTACAAGTCTTAACTCCTAGAGCGGTAGCAATCTTTTTGCTCACTTCATTTTTAGGGTACCAGAACCGTCCTTGCTTTTCGCATTCAACGTTTGCATTTGCAGCAGTTGCCAAGAGTAGAGACGTTGATAGTGCTACTAAGAATTGTTTTAAAGTTGTTTTCGGTGCTCTCATGTTTATTCTCCTTGTTCGGTTAGTTCCTTGAATAAAGAATAACATAAGAGTGAACAATGTTCAATATAAATGTAACAATGTTCATTAGTGTGTAATATTTATATGGTATATGATAGTGCGCACCTGAGAGAGCGTTAAGATACTCGATTGAAAGGTGAAATGAAATGTAACCCTTTCATCCACTATCGAGTAGATCGTACTCTCTCAGGTTATCACATATATCAAATATTGTCAAACTCTGTAAAATCAAGCATTTACGTATAATCCCTTGGCAATGTTCTTAATATCTCAATTAAAGCCCTTATAATTTGTAACAATGTTCTACTAGTTCCTACAATGTTCTACAAGTTCCTACAAGTTCCTACAAGTTCCTACAAGTTCCTACAAGTTGTAACAATGTTCGTAAAGATAGCGATGAAAATGCGCCTCTACATCCCTCTTCATCTCTTGGCAATTTTAAAGCTAGATCAATAATGTTCAGTAATGAAGGAGAGTCCTGGAGAGTGTAAAGGAATGTTAACATTGTTCAGTAATGAAGGAGAGTCCTGGAGAGTGTAGGAGAGTGTAGAGTCCTGGAGAGTGTAGAGTCCTGGAGAGTGTAAAGCATTGCAGAGTCCTGGAGAGTGTAGAACATTGTAAAGCATTGTAGAGTCCTGGAGAGTGTAGGAGAGTGTAGAGTCCTGGAGAGTGTAGGAGAGTGTTTGATTTTTCAGAATTATTTTAAAAGAATTTAAAAGTTCTAGGGGGGGTGGTC
>Ga0196901_1000678_pt1 | contig 17659 bp, 27 predicted proteins | sample CB_VirMetaG_FD_169099 | JGI IMG/M metagenome (GOLD analysis project Ga0196901, IMG submission 169099) | Freshwater to marine saline gradient viral communities from Chesapeake Bay - CB_1504_1 Viral MetaG (v3) (version 3) | ecosystem: Environmental > Aquatic > Marine > Coastal | place: USA... | reverse complement strand
GCGATGATTTAAAAATGTATTATGTTGATTCAGGTAATGCTAGAATTTATCAATATTCAACGCCAACGCATCTTATTGATGTAAGTTCGGTGTATACTTCTGGGGATTCTGTTGATGTAATAGCAATCAAGAACTCTACTCAGTATTCTCTTGGTGCATTTACTGTAAATGGAAGCAATCAGGTTGATCTTTCTGCATACTCTGCTGAGAATTACACTCATGCTTATGTGGGTAAGAAGTACACAGCGAAGATAATTACAAATGCGGTTGATGCTTCTATGGGTGGTGGACCTGCAACTGGAACACCAAGAGGTATTACCAATATTGTTTTGGACTTAAAGAATGCAAACTCAGTTAAGGTAAATAGCAGAAAGCCTTCAATGGCTGCTGGATTTACTGGTAAGAAGGAGTTTCGTTCTTTGGGGTATAGTCGTGATCCGCAGATTACGATTGAACAAGATGATCCGCTTACTATGCAAGTAAATGGAATAGTTACGGAGTTAATAGTTTAATGGCACTTGATCCACTTTCTGGCGCAGTATTTTTAAATCCAGCACTAGCAGCGCCTTTAGCTCTAGCGGGTACTGCTGTAAGTGTTTTGGGCACAGTAATGGCTGGTAAGGCTCAACAAGAAGAAGCAAAGCTCAATGCGTTTCAAATGCAAACGCAAAAAAAGGAAAATCAAGTTACTGCAATGCAGCAAGCCAGAGCAAGGCGTGAGGAATATGATCTAGCAACTTCTGCAAACCTTGCCGCATTTGCGGCACAGGGTCGTGATATTGGGGCTGATCGCAGTGTTGAAGCATTCTTAAGAAGGCAGGAAGAAATAGCTGGTCAAGACCTTGGTAGGATAGCGCGTCAAACAAGAGCAGAAGATTTACGCGCTGATATGATGGCTATGGCTGAGAAACGTCGTGGTCGCAATGCTCTTTACTCCTCTCTGTTTAGCGCGGTTGGTACTATGGCAGAGGCTGGTTATCAGTATCAAAAAGTTAAAATTCCTGCTACGGGAAAGCGTTTAGGCGGTGGTGGTAAATAATGGCTGTAATTAGACAAAGAACCCAAATCTTTAATCAGCCAGTCGGAGTTGTTCGAGCCGATGCTGGTGCAGCTTCAGTAGGCCAAGCTATTAGCCAAGCGGCTGGAACAATGGCTAACCTTGCATTTAGGGATGCAGCAAGGGCTGCTGAAAAGAAGGGTGTTGATGTTGCTCTTGCGGCTGAACAGGAAAAGCTAACAACTATTGACCCTACAACTGGCAAACCAGAGGCATATAAAGCACCACAAGGATTTGGACAGATTGCTGCTGAAGCCTATCAGCGTGTTATTGACCAGCGTTTTGAGGACTCAATAAATACTGAAATGCAGCTTAAAGCAAAAGAGCTTGCTTTAAAATATCAGTTTGCTCCTGAGTCTTATGACGAAGCTATGAGCGATTACATTGGTCAGATGTCTAATAACTCTGGCGGTAAGTATGAGGCTTACATTGAATCTACTGGCGCTAAGTATCTGGCTCTTACAAAATTAAATATTCAAGAGAAGGTTGTTGCTAGAGCGAGGGCAAATGCTTCTTCTCAGCTTTCTCTTTCTATTTCTAATAATCAAGATGAAGCTATGTCTGCGGCTGCGGCTGGTGACTTTGAATCTGCTATAGCAATTAAGAATAAGAATGTTGGTGCTGCGGGTGATGGTATTGCTTCTGCGCTTCCTAATTTTAATGCTGGTGATGATCAGCGCGTAGCAAATGGCTATGATAAAGCTATTGCTCTTGGTGGCATTGACTACCTTATGAAACAAACAGCTACGCCAATGGAGCGTAGTCAGCTTATTGCTTACCTTCAAAGTGGTGGAACTAAAGGAATTGCTTTAGATGAAGCTGAAGTTAAGAAGGTTCTTGAATTTATTAATCCTAGCGAAAAGCAAGCAATAATTAATTACGCTTCTGGTGTTTCTTCTGATTATGATGCTGCTTATGCAGATGAGCAAAAAGCAATACAGGCTAGTGTTGAAGAGCAAGCTAGAATTGACTTTCTTAAGTTTGAAGAATCTGTAGATACATTTTCTGATATTTCAGCTTATGTAGCATATAATACAACTGAGGGCATTGATCTTTTTGGTCCTCACCCACCAATTGCAATTAACAGTGCCTTTAATACAATAAAAAATCATTACAAAACATTAGATCAAGGAACTGAAAAAATTCCTGGATTTCAAAAAAATTATGAATCTGGTGTTTATGGTAAAGATGCAAGAGTTGCGGCGGGTCGTTTAAGAGAAGAGCGCAATAATGCAAAGTTAAAATTAATAGAGCCATTCCTTACAGAGCTTGGACTTGAGGAGAATATTGACTCTGCAAAGGCTGCGCTTCAAAATCCTAACTATAGTCGAGAGCTTTTAACCCCAAGACAAAGAAGCATCATTGATGAGCTACACGCTTCTGACTTCTTAGATAATCAAGAAATAAAAGATAAAGCCCAGTCTATTCTCAACTCAGGAAAAGATTCTCTTAAAGAAAAAAGAGACAATAGAATCCTAGAGCTTGATTTAACAAGAGAAGTTTCAAATGCAATAACGCGCGGAGTTACGCCTGACGTTTACTCAAATCTTGAGAAAAAGTTGCGAGCTAATGCTTTTGCTTTGACTGCCACTGATATTGATGGTCTTCTTTCTTCTATGCGTAAATCAATGGCTAAGAATGAAGTCACTGGTTTTATTGCACAGGGAGCATCTTCTGCTCAGTTAAATAACTTGAACTTGTATGTAGCAACAGATGGCAAAGATAGAGATCAGCTTTCTGATGCGACTATTGCTGTTGGCGATGCTATCTTAAAAGTAACAACACCAGAAGATAAAGAGGCGGTTTTATCAGATATAAACTCTCTTAATGTAAGAGTTAAAGAACAAGAGAAACAAAGAGAAGATCAACTGGAAGAAGTTAATCGAAGTGTAAGAATCCTTTCTGGAAATGGTAACTCTAATATTGCTAAAGACAGACAGGCTACTGACACAATTCTGGATAGGGCGAAACTTCCTGTTGAAAACTTTTCATCTTGGACTGATGCACAAAAGAGTTTGTATCTTCCTATTGTTGGCAGTGCTGTTTCTGATCGTCTTGTTGATGGCTTAAAAGCTATAACAAGTGGGCAGTTTAACACAAATGCTCAGTCGTTTATATCTTTATACAATGCTTTGCCAAAAAGTGCTTTTGGAGATTCTATTTCTTTTGATGATCGTGCTTTTTTAAATGATGTTATTAATCTTTCTAGGGATACAGAAACGCCCATAGCTGAGATTGCGGTTAATCTTAAGAAAATGCAGCTAAGTGAAGCTGGCAGACAGAATAGATCAAATCAATTGGTCAATAAAAAGGGTGAAAAGATTTCTTTAATTTCTGTTGCTAATAAAATTACAAAGAATGATCCAACTTTAGCTACAGAAATAAAAACTACGCTAGATTATTATCTTCTATCTGGCGCTTCATTAGAGGTTGCCAAAGAAAAAGCACAAAGAATTTTAGATGAAAAATATATTGCATCGGAATATATTGCCGATCCTGCATTGCCTATGGGTAATGTATCAAAATCAAGGCACTCATTAGAGAATTATTTTAAAGGTGATGATGAAGCAAGGATTGCTTTTCTTTCTGCGGTAAATAGGCAGCTACCAAAAAATATTGAGATTGATGGTGAGATTGTTTCTTTTGCCCTTGGTGAAATTGATGAATTACCAGTTGCGTCATGGGAAACAGACACAAGACCAGAGCAAAATATAAAACAAATTAAGTTAGTTCCAGTTCCAGTTGGTAGTGATGTTTTTTATCAGGCTTATTTTATTGATAAGAACAATGAATTAAGACCTTTGATTTATAGATCAGACTCACGAGGCAAACCCCTTAGGACTGAAGAAGAAGTTCTTAAAGCAGAGGGGGGTCAGCTTTGGCTGCCAACATTTAATAAGAATGATATTTCTGATTATTACGATGCAAAGGCTGCTGAGTTAGAAGCAGAATTAAGAAAAGAAAATGAGCAAAGGCAACAGCTTATAGAAGGTCAGAAAAGATTGGACAAAGTTCCTAGTGCAATTCTTACTTCTCCGTTTGGTGGTTAAATGCAAAATGGTTTAGATATAGTCAGAAGTCTTGAGGCTGGTACGCGAGTAGCCCCTTCTCCTGAGATTGATTTTATAGATACTGTTAAGGCAAGCCTTGCTTATAAGTACAATCCTGTTCTGAATTATCTTGAAGAGCAGTCTCGCTTTCCAGATGTTCCAGAAGATGGTTACAGAGCAATTGATAATATTCCTGAGAATCTAAAGCCATTTGGCTCTTATCTTCTTAGGGCGACAAATCAAGAGCATATGGATTATCTTATCGGTAATTTAGAGGCTGGATTTAAAACTAGAGAAACTTTAGCTCAATCTGGTTTCTTTGCTCAATTTGCTGCTGAAGTATTTGATCCTATTAATTATGTAGCAATACCTTTTGCCCCTGCCGCTACATTCGCTAAAACGGCTGCTAGAGGCGCATTAGCAACTGGTGCAGTAGTTACTGCCCAAGAAGCTGTTAGGTACCCTCTAGACCCTCTAGCAACGCCAGAAGAGGCTGCTATTAATATTGGTTCTGCTGCATTGATTGGTGGCGCTCTTTCTGGGCTTGTAACTATCCCAATGCAAAGAAGACTTGCTGCACAGCAAGACGCACAAATTGAAATAGATAATCTAAGAACTGCAATCTCACCAGAAGGTGAAGAGCCAGAAGGCAAAATAGCTCCAAGTTTATTTACAGATTCTTGGCTTTATAAAGGTGTAACTACACCAGTAAAGCGGATTCTTACAAACGACAACATTCCTAACTCTGTAAAGCTAACAACACTAAAGATTGCCAATGACTCAGGCATTTTGCTTGCAGCCAATAAGCAAGGTCAAAAAATAGGAAACTCAGTTTACCAAAATGCAAAGCTGCTCGAAGGCGAATGGATTAGAGTATATGATGAAACACTAAACATCTGGGGCGAAAGCACTGGCAAAGGTGTTGTAAATCCCCTTGATTACACCTTTAATCGTAAGAGCTTTGAGACTTGGCTTGAGGGTGTTGATAGCAAGGCTATGCGTGGCATTGCGCCAGCCGATGACTTTGAAGCTAGAGCAATGGCAAGTCTTAATAAGTTTTATGAGAACTGGGAGCAGCGCCTTAATGAGCAAGGATTAATTGGCTCTGCGCCTTACTATGAGAAATTTATTATTGGTCGTGAAAGACGAATAGAAGATGCTCAAAAGCGTTTACAAACTGCTAGATCACCTGATTATATTGCCAGATTAGAAGCGCAGGTTCGTCGTTACTCTGATGAAGTTACTGAAGCTAGAGCAATCCTTGATGACATTAAGGAAGCTGGTCCTGTCCTACCTCCTAATGAAAAACTATTTCGTCCTAGATATTGGGATCAGGATGCAATTAAGGCAAACTTAGAAGACTTTAAGCGGATTCTAACAGAATGGTACACAAAGAATCCTTCTGTAATTGTTCGCGGTAAAGACGGTAAATCTTCTAGGGTAATGCTAGATACTTCTGAACAGGCGATTAGAGGGCGCGTTGATGAAACTGTTGATACTATTCTTGGGATTAAGGACATCCTAGACCCAGAAATAGGATATTATGGTGCTGGCAAATCAAAGCACTTTAAGCACCGCTTGGTAGATATACCGAATGAACTTGTTTTGGATTATATTCAAACAAATCCAGTTGCAGTTATGAAGGCATACACTCAGCGTACAGGCGCTAGATATGAGTTTGCGCGTATGTTTGGCGGCGATACAATTGATGATGTTTTGGATGATGTATTCAATCAAATGATGGATGCTGGTAAAACACAAGCGCAAGCACATGCTGCTATGAAAGATATGCGCCATCTTTATAAGCGTGTTATTGGTGGCTTGCTACGTGATCCTGACAGTCGTAGTCAAACTACAGCTAGAATATTACGCAACCTTGCACAGCTAAACTATCTTGGTTCTGCTGGAATTTCTACAATGACTGAACCAGCTAAGATTATGATGGAACATGGTTTAGGGCCAACATTCCGTGGTTTGTTTTCTATAATGAAAAATAACCAGCTAAAAATGGGCGCTAAAGAAGGAAGACTTGCGGCTGAAGGTATAGATAATCTTATGAACTCTGCGCATCTGCGTCTTGTTGATGATGTAAATAACAATCCATTTAGGTCTGATATTTTAGACAGAGCTAAAAGTCCGTTTTATCTTTTAAATGGTCTTGGTCCTATTACTAAAATCTTCAAAGACTTTGACGCTATGATGCGCTCTCATACTTTGATTGATTACTCAGTGCGCTGGACTCAAGGTAAAGCAACAAAGCAAGAGCAAGAATATCTCCTTAGATATAATATTGATTTGGAAGACGCTAAGAAAATTGCCAATGCACCATGGCAAAAGTCAGAAGCTGGCTTTTACATGGCAAACACTGAAGCATGGACAAACACCATTGAGTTTCCTGCGACAACAGCCGATGTTATTTCTGGGCCAACAAATACTTTTGATGGAGACAGATATAAACCAGCCTTCTACAGAGAAACAGAAAACAAAATATACATTGATGAAGAACACATTATAGAAGAAATGTGGCCTGAGCGTGGTTGGGAAAATCCCAGAACCGAAGGCGTAAAGCCAATTAAAAAAGGCATAATTAATAGCCCAGAAGATTATGTAACCTTTGTTAAAATGCACGAAATTATGCACTCTTTAAACAGGCCCAAAGCTATGGGCTTTGATATGAGAAAAAAAGCAGACAAGGTTGCATATGAGAATGCAATAAATGATTTAGCTGTTGCCGAAATAGAAAAGCAAGCAAGGGTCGATCCAGAAACAGTACGCACATTCCGTAATGCTCTTAGCTCTGGAATTATGAATACAATCTTAATGGGTACACCTGCTGATAAGCCAATAATTACGGATGGTATTGTTTACATTCCTATGCGTGTTGCTCGTCAGTTTGGAATGAAAGAGGACAAAGAATTTAAGGGGTATGCTCGTATTGAGAATGCTCTTCTTGGCTTACCCTTCCAGTTCTATAGTTATAGCTTTGCTGCTTTGAACAAGATTACTGCTGCTTATGGACATGGACAGTTAAAGAATCAGTGGATTGGTACTGCTATGTCCATAGGTCTTGGCTATATGGTGTTGCAATATAAAACACCTGACTTTGTTGAGATGGAGTTTCAAGATCAGTTTGCTAGAGCATTTGATTACTCAGGTGTTGCTGCTCTTTACTCTGATATTTTCTATACTGCTATGTCTACTAGCTTGGCGTTGGGTGGGCCAAACATTACTGCTGGTGTTCTTCAGCCAAGATTCCCACAAGAACCAGACGCATTAGAAGCTGCTACTGGTGTTCTTGGTGCTGGTCCTAGTATTGGTCTTGATTTAGGTCGTGGTGTTTATGATCTAACAACAGGTAATATTGGAGAAGGGACTAAGCAAATCATTCGGAATCTGCCTTTTGCGCGAATGTGGTTTTGGAAAGGCAAGATGAATGAGCTTACAAATATGATCGAAGGTGAGCTTGATGATGGGATTGGCTTTGGTCGATACTAATTTGTGCGTTGATATTTCTTTGTTTTTATACAACAAGGAAGCAAATAGGAGATAAACATGGCTGTTCAACCAAACTTTAGAGGTAGCGATCCTGCTGATAACGCTGCTGCTGTTACGCCAAATGACTCTACTGATTTAACAAACACTGCTAGAGCGCTTTATGTTGGGGGCACTGGCAATGTTAAAGTAGATACTGCTGCTGGTGATACAGTAACATTTAGTTCTGTTCCTGCTGGGGCAATACTACCAGTAAGAGTAAAGCGCGTTTACAGCACTGGCACTACAGCAACAAACATTACTTCTATCTTCTAATGTTTCTTGGCATAAGCATATCGCTACATCAATTAAAGGTCTACGCGGCTGCTGTTAGCAACTGGATATTGGCGTTAGGCGCATGGAATGATTCTGGCGTTTGGGATGATACTGATGTTTGGAAAGATGCACCATAAAGGAGCTAGGTAATGGGTACATTTATTAATGGTGAAAGCGGCTCCTCAGTCCGTACAAAGATAAACGCCGCTATAGAAAAGACAGAAGGCACAAGCGCAATCAGCACAATTGATGTTGATGGTGGTGCTATTGATGGCGTAACAATTGGTACTAACTCTGCGGTTACTGATCTTCGAGTTGATAACTTACAGTTAGATGGAAACACAGTTTCTAGTACAAACTTAAATGGCGATATTACAATTGATCCAAATGGTACTGGTGATGTTAATATCGGAAACTTTAAGTTTGATGCAGACCAGACTGTAGGTGCTGGGCAAGACAACTATGTTTTAACTTACGACAATGCTGGTGGTAAGATTAGCTTAGAGGCTGCTGCTGGCGGTGCTGGTGCTGCTCTTTATGCTGCTAATGAAGTTAGTGTAACGTCACAGCCATCAGCTACAGGTGATGATGCAATAGCTATTGGTGATAGTGCGGTAGCTTCAGGTGCAAATGCTTTAGCTGGGCCTTTAAGTCAAGCATCAGGCACAGGTTCTTTTGCGGCAGCCATTAACAGTACAAGCACAAGCTGGGGCGCAAAGGGAACTTTTGGCGTTGCTTTGGGCTTTGAAGCTAGGGCCAATACAGGCACAACAGGCGCTGTTGCTATTGGTTACAGCGCAGATACTAGAGCATCTTTTGGTGTTGCTATTGGGGATAGTGCCTACGTTACAGCCAACGGTACAAGGGCTATAGCTATTGGTTATCAAACAGAAGCAGCTGCTGCGCAATCTTTTGCTGCAGGGGATGGTGCTACAATTGCTAGCACGGGTACATCAGCCGTAGCACTTGGAACCTCCTACGCCTCTGGCATCGACAGTTTTGCAGCAGCTATAGCAAACAATACTTCAAGCTATGGTGCTACTGGTGCTAATAGTATTGCGATAGGGTATCAGGCTAAAGCGACAGGCCAAGAGTCTTTGAGTTTTGGGTCAAGTAATACCGTTTCGGTTGATTACTCTGGGGCTTATGGTAGAGGTAATACTATAAGTGGCGGAAGCGGCGGAACTCAGTTTGCTTTCGGAGCAGAAAATAGTACAAGTAGCACTTTGGCATTTGCCTTTGGCTACAAAGCTAATGCGCCTACTTCTAAGTTTGCATTTGCAAATTCACGCTTTTCAACAAACGGTGATGCTCAACAAGGTATGGTTGTGCTTCGTTCCGACACCACAGATGCCACAGCAGAAGCTCTTACAGTTACCAACAGTTCTCCAGATTCCAACAACCAAATCATCCTCCCCAACAACTCTGCTTTTGCTTTCCACGGCACTATCGTAGCACGTCAGAAAGCATCAGGTGGTACAGCAAGTGCAGCATGGAAGATTGAAGGGTTAATTCGCAGAGAAGGTACTGCTGCTACAACAACCTTGGTAAACTCTGCAACAACAGTTTTAGACAATACTCCGTCTTGGGGTATGGCTTTATCTGCTGACACTACAAACGGTGGCCTAAAGATTGAAGTCACTGGTGCAGCAGCAACTAACATCAGATGGGTAGCTACTATCCACACGTCTGAAGTAACTTACGCCTAAAGGAGAAACAGATGGCGCTTTCACTTAATATCTCTGAATCAAATAGTGAGTACGGAATAGCGTTTTCTGGGGCTTACTATCGCATTGTAACAGCTAGTGTTCAACGTGAGCGCGGCGGCAGTCACCAAGTAACAATTGACTTGAGTGCTTATGCAACAAGCTCACCAACAGATGATACCAGAGAAGTAGACTTCAAAAGACTTCATGGACCTTTATCTGAAATTGAAGCTAAATCTGGCGATGATTTTCTTAGCAAGTGTTATAACTGGCTAAAAGATCAATCAGATTTCTCAGGTGCTTCTGACGCATAGGTGAAGCATGAGTAAGCAAACAGCAATAAGCGCCCATGAAAGAATAGACGGGATTGAACCAAGAATAGCTAGGCTAGAGGCTGAGTTGTCTACGCTTCAACGCAGTGTTCAACGTGTAGAGAATATCTTAATTGGTACGGCAGCATCGGTAATTGGTTTACTGATTACGGTACTTATGAGAATGGGATGACATGCGTTCTGGTCGCAGTATTGTGGGGCCAGAGTTTTTCTTTCGGATTATATAAAGTTTGTGCATATGATTGTGGTCAAGAAAGACCCAGCCATGTTTGGTATGACAAGGCATATATAGCGCATCCTAATTACAACTGCCCAGCGAGGTTCTATGCAACATGATAGACCCAGTGACCGCGATAGCAGGGGCAACAGCAGCATTTAATTTTCTAAAGAAGGGCGTTCAAGTTGGGCGCGATCTTCAAGACATGGGCAAGCAGCTACAAGATTGGGCTGGCTGCATGGCTGAGTTGGATCAGGCTGAGAAGATGGCAGAGAAGCCGCCTTGGTATAAGGCTCTTGGCTCTGGCACTCAGGCTCAAGCTATGGAAGTTTTCTTAGCAAGAAAGAAAGCGCAGAAAATGCGTGATGAATTGCGTGAGATAATATCCCACCCTGCAATACTTGGCCCTTCGCATTGGCAAGAGTTTCTTAGAATAGAAGCTGAGATTAGAAAGCAAAAGCGAGAGCATGAGTTTCGCCGCATGGAAATCAAACAAGCTATTATTGAATGGGCTGCTGGGATTTTTTTATTTATTGTTTTGATGGGCGGGTTGGTTTTCTTTGTTTGGCTGACTAATGCTTGATCCTGTTGGTAATCTTCCTTTCGCCGTAGAAGCCCAGAGAAGCCGCGAGAGCATCGAAAACCATCAAGCGCAGCAAAGGGTGCAGGTAGAACATAGCCGCGCTCACAAGCTCTCTAAGGCGCTGGAGAGACAACAACTTGATTTAATGCTCAGTTATGATAAATTTGGCGCGTCCAATAGTGGACTTCAACCTCAAGGCCAGATCGTAGATATGGAGGTCTAATGGTACAAATCACAGCAAAATATATTGACAGTCTCAAGATACTTCCGCGTTTGATGATGCTGGCAGTGACCGTCTTAACTTATCAAGCAGTGCATTGGTTTATGTCATTGCCTGATCCATCGGTTGCACAATCAGGATTGGTGTCTGTGTGCATGGGTGCGCTTACTGGTTGCTTTGGTATCTGGATGGGCAAGGAATCCAAGACGACTGTAACTTCTGACAAGGTTGTTCACGAGGAAAAGTATGACAACCGTTGAGGATTTCATGGTGTACCTGATGGTCAGGGCGCTTGAGTTTCTTCTCAATACTAAAATGACTTTGTATGGGACGGTGATGGTATGATCCAAGCATTGATAGGGCCGATTGCTGAGTTGGCTGGTGGCTGGCTCAAAGGCAAGGCGGATGCAAATGCGGCGGCTGCTAATTTAAAGTTGGTTGAGGCAGAGGCCAAAGCCACCATAATGAAGAACGCCGCTACGAGCGAGAGTGATTGGGAACGCCTAATGGCGCAGGGTTCTCAGAATAGCTGGAAGGATGAGTGGCTTACTATTTTATTTTCAATCCCTCTTATTCTTTGTTTCTTGCCATTTGATTGGGCAGATCGTGCTGTGCAGAATGGCTTTGCAGCATTGGAATCCATGCCTGATTGGTATCAGTACACGCTAGGTGTAATTGTTGCTGCAAGTTTTGGTGTTCGATCAGCGACTAAATTTTTTGGAGGGAAGAAATGAGTTATAAATTAGGAAAGCGCAGCTTAGAAAAGCTGGAAGGTGTTGATGAGCGTATGGCGGCTGTTGTTCGCTATGCTATTTCTGTTTCTAAACAGGACTTCTCTGTAATCTGTGGGCTAAGAACTATCGAAGAGCAGAAGGCATTGGTTGCCAAAGGTGCAAGTCAGACTATGAAGTCAAAGCACTTGGATGGATTGGCTGTTGATCTTATGGCGTATGTTGATGGTGGTCGATGGGAATTAAATCTCTATGATGAGATTGCCGATGCAATGGCTGAAGGTGCAAGGGCTGTTGATGTGCCTGTGCGGTGGGGGGCTGCTTGGTCTGTTCCAAACATTGCTTATTGGGATGGCACTATGGAATCTGCAATGAATGATTACATTGACACTAGGCGCGGACAGGGGCGGAGACCTTTTATCGACGCCCCGCACTTCGAGCTAATGATTTAACTTGCACTTAGATGTGCAGATGGTATTAAGATTCTTGGGGGTGTCGGTCCCGACTGGCATCCTCACGATACTTTCTTACAGTGCTATCGCTAAGACCTAAGAAGATAGCGGTTGATGTTACGCACCAGCCTTTGCTTTGAAAGTATTTAATGTCTTCTATTTCTTCTTTGCTTAGACTGCTGTTGCGCCAGCCTTCGCCTTGTGTGGGCGCGGCTGTCGCCACTGGTTTTGGTTCTGGCTCTATGTATTTTTTATCTGGCTTGCCGCCCCATTTTTCTCTGTATCTTTTGTTTACTTGCCTTGCATCAGCAAGCATTGCTTGAAGCATTTGCTCTTCGTTCATGGTCTTGCCCTCGGTCTAAGTGCGGATGAAACAACATCTGTTTCTACGCAGGTCATATATATGTCATTGCCATACAACTTAACGATATGGTCATAGATTGGATCAGCCAATCCTTGATCCATTACTTGTTGGCAGTGGTTCTCTGAAGCATAGACAATGCTTGCAAGTGGTGCGGCATTGTGTGCTGGCATTTCATAGTCAATCATTAAGACAGTGAAGAACTCAATCATCAAAACCCCCAATCAATTTTGATATGAACATGGACGTCAATTCGCTCTGGAATATTTGATCTTGTATTAATTGGTTCGTCTGCTGTTTCACTAAAGAAACTTTCGTAAGGCAGACCTAAGTAATCAGCAATGTTTTTGATTACTGTTGCAGGTGGCTCTTTTACTACGCCCCTCTCGTACTTAGAATAAAGAGATTGATGTAAGTTTATGGCATCACATATTTCTGTTTGAATTATGCCTTTTTGTTCTCGGACTTTCTTTAAGATTTTTCCGTTGAATTGCATTTTGTGTCTCCAAAAAAAAGGACGCAGCCGAAGCTGCGCCAGTCAGGGAGGAGTCGTATGACTTGAGGCGAACATACAGGGCAGTATCCTCCCAGAGAACATTCATAGTTTAGAATGGAATGTCATCGTTTGGCAAGCCACTGGATGCTTGCTGTTGACCTTTAGCTGAAACAGATAGCGACATGTATGGTTTGCCATCTTTGCTTCTGCGCCAGCCAGCGACTTTTAGATTTTCATCTATTGGCCCAGAGTAATCTGGTGCTTTGTCATTGTTGGCTTTGTCATTCTCAAACATGATTGCCAGTCGCTGATACACTTCAATGATTGGTCGCCCATCTTTGGTTGCATCTTTAACTAAGATTGTTTTGGATTCCTTGCCTTGCACATTGATTTTGCCAGCAAGAATCATCTGCTGCGTTGGGAACGGCGTGAAGGCTGCTCCTTTGTTTGTGTCGTCATACTCTGACATGAGTTACTTCCTTTGTTGTAGTTTCTTTATGTTTTTGAGAATGGCTTTGCAGCATTTTATTTCTATCTGTTGGACACCTCCTTTAGATAGACCTACAATTTTACCAATCTCTTCCATTTGCTTACCTTCTCTTCTTAACTTAAAGATAAGCCAGTTACGTTTGCTCAAGTCTTTTGCTTTAACTTTTTTGCAATTAAATTTATATTGCTCAATGGACATACGCATTGCATTTTGCCACAAATGATACGGCACACCACTTGTAACACTCTGCGACATGTTTCCTCTAGGCATTACCAGCTACCGCTTTTGTTATCACTGTCTTGATGATACTTGTTGCCATCCATTTTACCAAGAAACACATCAGCATCACAGCCAATGTGAGACAGTGCTTTGGTCAAGCCATCGGTAATAGCCATCTTCGGTGCATCCTCTGCCAATCGACCCTTGGCAGCGTCAAAGAACTTACGGCAGCCTGTGAAGGGGCCAAACATATTTCCTTGGTTACCATGCCAAACAGTCACATGCGCTAACACAGCGCTGTCTCCGTTAGCCAGAGGCACTATCTCTGTTTGATTGTGCCAACCCCAGCCTTCGCCAACAGGGCCAAACTCTTCTGTCATCTTCATGACTTGGTATTGTGGGTCGATTGCGGTGAAGCTGCGGCTTCCGAAGCTGACCTTCTTCAGATACTTGGGGTCTGAAGAGGCCAGCTTATTCCATATTTGTAGTGTCATTGGTGTTCTCCTTTTTTGCTTGGTTTGCAGCTTCGCGTTTTGCTTTTGCTTTTAGCCTTGCTGCTTCTCTTTTGGGTGCTAATCGCGCCTCTCGTTTTTTACGGAACTCTTCGTCTGCAATTCGCTCTTGTTCTTTCTTAGCTTCAATAATTGAAGAACAATGAGCAATGAACTGAGCAACAGGCGATAAGTATCTTTCTAGCTCAGAATGTTTCATGCTATAAAACATATCCACACTGACAATAAATTCACCATCCCTAGTCAGAGACATTATTATATCACTATCAACTTTCATCGCTTTACAATCCTTAATGCTCCTCGTTTGTCTCTGCGAACTGCAAGCTGATCACAGTACACTTCCCTTTCTTCTGGGCCGACCATTTGCTTGAGGTCTTTCTTGGCGTTCTCGAAGACGCGGTTGTGTTCATACTCGTTGAGGTATGTAACGGCTGCGTCCATGAATTGATTGTCGCGGCTGGCGTCACGCTTGACCATGTTGTCCAGCGCAATCGAGTCGGTCGATATTTTGTCGACCTGAACACCAGTCGGCTGTTCATCGCGTAGCACGTAACTCCAGAAATCTGACACCACCGCCCACATAGAATTGAAATACTCGTTGTTGTAGTGGACAAAGGTTGACTCCCATTTACTATTGCCAAAGATTACTGAGAGGTGGGTGCCATCTGCTTTTGCCAGATGTGCATAGAGTTGGATTTGCGGCATGTATAATTCTACAATGTCATCCATTTTATTGAACGCATTGGTGTGCTTGGCCTCAACAATAGCATTGTTCCACCGTGCATCTACTGTGCCACGACAAGCCACTGTGCCAACGATCTGTTCGTATTCATATTGATGCCCAGAAAGAACACAGCCGTGCTGCTTTTCAAACCAAGACAAGTTGAAGGATTCAGTCCAGCTACCAAGCTGCACTGCAATGTTGTCTGATAAATCGTCAGGTTCTTTACGCCCTGTCTTCACTTCCCATAGTGTTTGCCAATCACCTTGCATGATTTTTACGCAATCACTACCGCCAATGAAACCCGTTCGTTTCATGATGTTCTCCTTATATTATAAGCGGTAAGGTACTGCACTTACGCAGTTATATCAAGAATTATTTTCTGGATAGTTGCCATACATCTGAACCCAGCCATTGTATTTTGAGAAGTCACTTTGCTTTAAGTCGGTTTGATCTAGCAGTGCTTCTTTGGCTTTGCCGCGCAACCAGAAGTCACCGACAGGCTCCCCGTTCTTGATGCGCTTGGCTACGATTTGGTGCGTATCCAGAAAGAAACCTTGCTTTTTGATAGCGCGATTGTAGTCAGGATTCGTAGAAGACTTGTTGACTTGCGCATCCCAGATGGCAGCGTCAGCCATGTTAGATAGTTTCTTAACCATTATGCCCTCTTCATTTCTTTTGTTTTAAAGAATCCGTCATACTCAGGATGGTCGCGCATAAACATACGAGCATACAAAGCAATGTAGTCGTTGCTTATTTTATATTCATCAACTGAAAAGGTTTCGATGGATGTTTCCCAGCGAATGCGATTAGCAATCATCCATGCAGACAAGCGATTGTGACCACGCTTGATAGCCCTGAGGGTAAAGTATTTGAAGAGTTCATACACTTGGGGATTGTCCCTGTGATATTGATTAAACTTATCAGTCAGTGTCATTGTTGTTCTCCATTAGTTTAAGGAATGTGTCACCTGATACGATGACTAGGGTTTGCGGATCGCCTGTCCGCCTTTTGTAAAAGGCAATGTCTCTGCCTTCTAAAACTTTAAAGGGGCTGGGGAAGCTAGACTTGTCACGGTATTTAACTTCGCCTACCAGTTCGTGTCCGTTGAGTTCGAGTTTGATGTCGCCGCTATACTCGCCTCCCAGACTGCCTGACAGGGGTTGCCTTTTGGCTTTGATACCCGCCGCTTCAAGCCACTTGACGAACCACTTCTCGTGGTACGTTCCTTTGTTTTTATTACGGTTTGCCATTGGTCTTCCTCATAGCAGCGTCTGCAAATGTACCAATGCTTTTCGTAGCTGTCATTTGTTTGCTTTAGAATAGCCACAAACCATTCGGTTTTTACTTGGCATTTAAGGCAGACGATTCTGTGGGATTTTTTTGATTTCGATTTCACAGTTCAAAGCATCAAGCCAGCACATTAACATAAAGCCAGAGGGTATTCGCTTGCCAGTTTCCCACTTGTGGATCAGCGAAGTTGCACACCCTATCTTATGAGCTAACGACTCTTGGCTTAAACTTTGCGCGAACCGTGCGTCGATTAATATTTTTACCAGACGCTCGTAGTCTTTGGGTATGCTCACGGGCTTGTTGTAGTACGTGTAGCTTTTCAATGGCATTGAATACCCTCAATGCAGTTTCGTATCGTATCTGACCACTAGACTGAGCGCGATAGTATGTGGATGTGGGTATGCTTGCTTGCTTGAATGCTTTCAACAAGGAAACATTACTATCATTTGCTTTATCAGTTAGTGTAGTCAGATACGATTTCATACTGCACTTATGCAGCATTCATTCCTTGCTCGTCAATAGGTAGTCTGCTATTGGCACTTCTCCTGTTCCTTCGCACTGATAGCAATCATCCCATTCAGTATCTATGTAACCAATGTCACGACCAAATGTTTGACGCTTTGTGATTTCATATTCTATTTGCCCATCGCCAACGCAGACAGGACAAAGTTCAGTAGGGGATTTCATCGTCTGAGATGTCATTGTATTTCTCCCATGCTGCTACGGCTCGTTGAATAAACTTCTCACGATTGAACCGTGGGTTGGTTTCTTGAAGATCATCAGCAATCTTTTCGATTGTGAGTGGCGAGAAGACTAGCGGACCAAACCGATCCGCTATCCATTCAAAGTCTTTGCGTGTCATTATTACAGACTCTCCCATTGTGTTGACTTCATTGCATTAGCAATTGAAATCTCTCTGTTGTAACGAGCAATCTCTGGCGAGCGTAACTCGTTGGTGTGTGTTGCCCAGTATGTCAGGCAGTTATACAAAGCCCACTTGTTAGAACCCAAGCCAGCTTTTTCTTCGCTCCAAATCTTAAGCAAGTTTTCTAATTGCTTTTCATTGGTCTTGGTCACAGTCCTTTGGCGTGTGAAAGATTTGCAAACTGTTTTCTTGAAGAAGTTTTCTACTTGCTCTTGCTCAAGTTTAGTTTGCATCCAGTGCTGCCACACTTCCTTGCGTGACATGAAATGCTCAAGGCCAGCAATAACCTTGGCTGCTGATCCTTCTACGTTGATAGATGTGGTGTGCTTGTATTTACTACGCGCCACAGTATCGGCTGTAGTACAGCCATTGAGACACCATAGCCGTAAGCCATTAGCAAGCTGAGAAAAAGACCAACTGCCATCGTAGCTATTGAAGAATGAAACGCGAAACTTTACATAGTCTCCGACGTCTGGTTCGATAGTCA